>Ga0184615_10000466_pt1 | contig 22644 bp, 36 predicted proteins | sample PLM4_65_coex_FD_133134 | JGI IMG/M metagenome (GOLD analysis project Ga0184615, IMG submission 133134) | Groundwater sediment microbial communities from an aquifer in East River, Colorado, USA - PLM4_65_coex | ecosystem: Environmental > Terrestrial > Soil > Riparian zone | place: USA: East...
AGCCGCCGGGCCCGCTCGCCTTGACGGTCCAGAAGAACCTACGGCCATACCCCCCAAGCACGTAGGCCTCGGGCGGTAGCTTTCATCGCGTTGCTCGTCGCGTTGCTCGTCGCGTTTCGAAGCGAAAGAAATTTCACAACGAACAAGGGCACGCGTACATGGGGGGGTGGGGGTGGGGTAGGAAGAGGTCGCCATTTATGCGCTCTTCTCCAGGCGACGCGCGCTCCACCTGCGCTTGTACTCGGCCTTACACGCCCTCGTGCAGGGTGGGCAACGCCTACGCCCTCCCTGGCTGGCCAATGGCACCACTACGTGCTGCATCACGCGCCCTGTCCTATGTCTTGCCACACGCGAAGCGTGTCGTAGGCCTCCCCTGCCGAGGTGCCTCCGTTGGGGAAGGTGAGGCGTGCCCCTCCTGGCCCCAGCACCTCGTACTCCATGCGGTGCTCGCGTACCCCTGGGGTGAGGGGGAGGGAGGGCCCCACTACGAGCCCTCCCGAATCCCAGTCCCCCCCCACCCAGTCGTAGCCCAACTCTCCCTGCGCGTCGGTCCCCACCTTGAATAGGTCGCGACTGATCGCTGTGCCATCGCTCAGGAGGATGTGGAGTTTCCAGGACGTGCTTCCGGCGAGGTCGTGGACCGGCCCTACGGTACCGGGAGCGCTGCCATCGGGAGCGGGGTCGTGGAGCACTACCCGCAACAGCGGGCGTGTGTCCCGGTACTTTAGGGAAAAGACGGCCATGGGATCAGGCGTTAGCGTCCGTGAGCGTGAACAATGGACCCGCCATGGCACACCCCCTTGATACGCTTCGGTCATGGACTGGTCCTACATTGCGGGTTACTTCGACGGCGAAGGCAACGTGGTCTTCAACGCTCCGCCGAGCCGGCCGAACTACGTCATCACCGGGCTTTGCTGGACGAACACGCACCTCGAAAGCCTCGCTGCGATGCAGGCCTTCATGGGCTGTGGCCGCATCAGCAAGGGCCGCCGGATGAAGCTTGGGCGCCGCGACATCTACTCCCTGGAGGTGCGTTGCCGGGATGACATCCTCCGCGTTGGAAGACAGCTGCTGCCGCGCCTCGTCATCAAGCGACAGCGTCTCCTCGAGATGGTCGCCTTTGTGCGTGAGCATCGCCGATCGCAGCCCAAGACGTGGGGACGGCTTGCCGCGCTCGGGGTGGCTGAGGTCCGTCGGCTGTACTGGCTCGAAGGGCTGAACCAAAAACAGATCGGCGTGCGCGCGGGCGTCCCCAGAAACGCTGTCGCAGTCTTCATGGGCCGTAACGGCATCAAGGGTCGGCCTCGTGGTCCGATACCGCAGATTCAGCATTAGGCGTTCCCGTCAGTCAAAACGAAGCCGGTGATGGTCACCACTTGGGCCACGGCGATGACGACGTTGTCGAGGGTCAGGTCTCCCCCGCCCCCTGTCGCCGTGACCGTACCCTGGATGATGCAGGTGGTCCCGTCCGTCTTGTACAAGCGGAAGTGGGCGGCCGTGCCCGCGGCGTCAGCCGAGGCATCCTGCCAAGTCCCGCTCTTGGCCTTGCTGCCGGCCGCGGCGGCGGCCATCCAGTCGGAGGGTAGGTTGAGGGTCGCAAGGACCGTCCCGCTATCCGCCGCAGCGCAATCGGCCGGTTGGGCCCCGGTCTTGATCTTCAGAATCGCGGACACCCCCGCGTCGGTCTCGATCGCGTCGAGTCGCGCGTTCCGCGTGGACGTCGCCAACTGAAGCGCCATGTCTTCATGCCTCCGAAAGGTCCGTCGATGTCCTCGATGGCCCAAGGGCCGTTCCGGTCTTGCTCCCAACGAGCGCCACGGTGTAGCGGCCACCGGGCCTAGCGACGGGTTCGTAGGGCGGAGCGGAGACGGCCGTGACGTCACCCAGGGTTTGAGAAAGGACGCCCTGCACCTCGAGTGCCCCTGTGGCTACGACGGCGAGCGCCCCCAGAGTCTGCGAACCCTCGCCGGCGATCGCCACCATGCCCGAGGCGGAGCTGGTGAGGGCCCCGAGCGTCGAGCTTGCCGTCCCCTGAACCTCCACCGTCCCGGCCGAGGACAACGTGACGGCGCCCAATGTCTTCGTGGCTTGGCCCTGGATCTCGACAGCGCCGGTCCCGGCGAGCGTGAGCGCTCCCAGGGTTTGGGTGAGGTCTCCCTCAACCGGGGCATCCCCGACGATGCCCTCCGCGCTGAGTGTCAGGGTCCCTAGCGTTTGGGCCAGAACGCCCTTGACCTCCACGGCTCCGGCGGCCGAGAGCGTGAGCGTGCCGAGGGTCTGAGAGAGCACCCCCTGGACGTCCACTGTGCCCGCCGCGGTGGAGGTGAGTGCCCCGAGCGTGGGAGAGGCTGCGCCCTGGACTTCGACCGTCCCGGTGGCTGCGCTGGTCAGGGCCCCGAGGGTCTGCGCCGCTACACCGTGGACCTCGACAGTGGCGGTGGCGACGAGCACCAGCGCCCCGAGGGTCTGCGCGAGGACACCGTTGATCCCGGTGCTCTCGAAGAAGAAGGCGTAGCGCGCTGGTGTCCGCTGTGACTCGCTCACCTTTGCCCCACTCCCATCAGCGCAATCGGGATCGGCGGGCTCTCATCGAGCGCCACGATGGTCGAGGCGCAGTCCACCGCAGCGTGCGTCGGGTCGGATGCGGCGGACGTGGCCTCGGTGGCGATTCGGTAATGCGCGCGGGCGCCCATCGAGGTCCCGGCCGTGCCGGTGTTCGCCGTGCTCGTCGTCGTGGAGCCGTCGAAGGCGGTGAAGTTGCTCCCGGTCGTGAACGTCGTCACGTTCGACTCACAGGCGGTCGCCCGGACGAACAGATGCTCGCGAGTCACGCCGGTCGCGTTCGTCATCGATCCGGGGTCGGCGGCGGCGTTGGAGAGCCCGTTGGGGGCTCCAGCGGGTGCTCCACGCGCGACGATGTTGCCGGCCGTGACGGTGAACTCCTGGCACGTCGCCGCCTTGCTGGTGTTCGCGGCGATGAAGTTGATCGTGATGTTCTGCCCGCTTGCGAGAGTGGTCGTAGCCTGCGTGTACCAGATGTCCGAGCAGGCCCCGTTGGCGGCGGTGGAGGTCTGCATGTTGCAGTGTTCGAGCGGCCCGCGCCACCACTTGTTCCCGGCGGTGTCCGTGATGCTCAAGACCTGGAGGTTGTCGCCGTCCGTGGTACCAGTGCCGCTCTCGTCCTTGGCAATCGCGCAGACACCGACGTTGCCCGCTTCGAGTGCTGCCGATGTCGCCACAACAAGCGTAGACGAGGACGCGATGCTGTTGCCGACCATGAGCGCCCCAACGGAGGTCCACGTCGCCCAGGCCGGGGAGCTACCGCAGACGGCGAGGGCTGCTAGGAGGAGGGCAAGCCTTCCTGGCTTTGTGCCGAGACAAGCCTCATGCGTCATAGCATAGCACACTTCTCAATAGATTGCGTAGCCCAGGGTTCCGCTGAGCTGGGTCGCCGCACTAGTGATGATGCACACGCTGTCTCCGGTAGCGCCGTTGGGGACGTCGGTGCTCATGATCGTCCCCACCCCGGAGCCCTGCGCGATTCCTCCGTTAGCCGCCCAGTTCCAACCCTCCGCTGAAGTGATACCGCCTGCCATCCCCGCCGTCGAGGTCGCGCACGTCGCCCCCGTTCCGGCGACCATCGCCACGTTGTTCGCGGCGGTGGTGATGAGGTTGATGGAGCAGATGCGGACGTGCCTTCCCGATACCCCAGTGATGACGAGAGTCGTGGTGGCGGTCACGATGTCCACCGGGGCGAACGAATCGCAGACCACGGGGGCGATCGGCACCCCGGCGGTAGCGCCGCTCCCGAGTCCATAGGTGATGCTGCGGGTGGTCAGTCCGACGTCGGCCGCGCCCGGCGCCACGATACCGGCCTTGAGCCACACGAGACAGTTTGTGCTGCCCGGACAAGAGGTAGAGTAGTCGCTTGCGGCCATTCCGATGAAGCGCGGCGGTACCTGAAGCCCGTTGTACCCGGTGATGCCGAACAAGGCATCGTAGAAGCGGCCGTAGCTGGTGTTGACCGTGATGACCGCCGAGGCCCCGGTGTGCGCGGTCTGGCGCAGGCGAAACCATCGCATCCCCGACCAGACGTGAACTGAGTACTGGTTTGCCGCGGCCGGGTTGGTGATGGTGATACTGCGAGTCACCGGATTCCCGAGGGTGAAGTCGGTGCACGAGACGACGTACCAGGTGTTGCCATCGATCGAGCCCGCACAGGAATAGGTCGCCGTCGTCGGGACCGTGTCGAACTGGATCGAGATGCTGGTTCGCCCGTCCATTTTGAACTTCAGCGTGGAGTTCGCCACCTCCGAGCTTGTCGGAGTGGCCGCATCGGTTCCCGACCAGTCGGCGGAAAGTGTAGTCGGAGCGATGAGCCGGTCCTCCATCTCGATCCGGTACGGCTGCGCGACAGCGACGGAAGCGGAGAGCAGAACGGTCAGGACTGCCAGGGCGTTGAAGTGGCGCATCACGGGACCTCGAAGTAGGACACGTCCACCTCGGACTCGGTTGTCGTCGCGGCCTTGTCCACCAATACCTCCAGGGAATCGTCGGTCCCCGCGACCACGTAGCAGTTGGAGATGAGCTGCCCGGTCTTGCCCGCGTCCACGTAGACCTCAGCGAGGTAGAAAATGGTCGACGCCTTGTTCCGCTGGAGGGTGTAGATGTGCGGCACCGTGTCCCGGTTCCGCGGCGCAACGCTGAGGGCTTGCCGCTGCTTGCTGGCCCCAGGTGCGGTTACCACAGCCACAGGGGTGATCCCGTTCGTGGCGACAGGTGGGCCACCCGGGCCAAATGCTCCGGTCATGGGCAGTGCTCACAGCAGTTGCCGTGGCGCGCGAGATCCTCTCGCATCTTTCCAAACTCCCTGCGCATCTCGCGGATCTCGCCCTTGAGTTCCCGGAACTGTTCGCCGACTTTCTTCTCTTCCTCCAGAATCAGCACCGCCATGTCGTTCCGGACGTTGTGATCGCCACGGCGGACGGCGCCCTCGGGCTCAAAGAGTTGGCGCTTGGCGTCCCGAATCTCGCCCTCTACGTCGCGCCTCCATTCCAGCTCCATCGCTTCGAGGCGGGCCGTACTCGAGGTCTTGGCGGGCCGAGCTTCCGCTTCCGCATCTCCGTTTCCGCCGCCGATCGAGAACGTCAGCCGCTTCCGCTTTGCGAGGAGTCGCAAGACCAAGATGGGTGGCACCGCAAAGAGCGCGAGGATCGCCAGCGCCTTCTCGATCGCGGACAGCGCCAGAAAGTGATCGATCATTGGAGAGTCGCTACCCCTTCGGAAGCGTCACGTACTCATCGGGCCGCGTAGCCTTGCGGACCTCGGAGCCGATCTTGCGCGCGATGCCATAGCCCGCGACGCCGGCCGCGAGGAGCTGCGTCAGCACCGCTGTCGTATCGGCTACGCCGAGCGATGACTGCCCGGTGACGCCCACCGCCGACCCCACTGACTCCAGAGCGGCCGCGGCTTCACCGTGACCGAAGAGCCGTAGCACGATGGCTGCGACGAGCACCGCCGAACCGAGCACCGGACCCCACGTCTTGAGCTTGCTTACCATCTTGTCTCCTTACGGCTTCACGCAGAGCAGCAGGTTCGGACCTTTCACCCCGCTAAGCTTGTCCTTCGAAGCTGCCGCGATGACGGCTGCATTGCACTCGGCTACGGTGGCTGTCGAAGTGCGCTCGAAGCACAGGGCGAGAGTGCCGGTCCCGTGGGGAGCAGCCATCGAGGTGCCGCTCATGACCGCACCGCCGCCGCCGGGCATGTCTGACTCGACATCGACGCCGGGGGCGAAGAGGTCGGTGCAGGCGGCCCCGTCGTTGCTGAACGTGGCCTCAGCGTCGGTCTTATCCGTCGCGCCCAACGTGAGGGCTTGAAGTACGTTGGCTGGGGCCGAACCGCAGGCATCCGAGCCATCATTCCCGGCCGCGATCCCAAACGCTACGCCGGCCGCGATCGCATTGCAGACGGCCTGATCGAGCGCGGGTGCGGGCGCGGGCCCGCCCAGGCTCATGTTCGCCACCGCGCGCCAGCCGTTCGCCTTGACGTGCTGCGTCACCCAGTCGATGCCCGCGATCACTCCCTCATCTGAGCCTGATCCCTGAGCGTCGAGAACGGTGACGGAGTGGACGATGGCCGCCTTTGCGACTCCGTACTTGGTGCCAGCGAAGGTGCCGGCGGTGTGCGTACCGTGCCCGTGGCCGTCGACGCAAGCGGCGACTCCTGCGACGGCAGAGAAAGACTCGCCGATCTTCCCGGCGAAATCCGCATTCTTGCAGTCGATCCCGGTATCAAGGCCATAGGCGTGGACATCCTTGCCGGTCGCACCACCAGCGTCGAAGTCGGTCCAATCGAGCGGGAGGTCACGCTGGTCCACGCGATCGAGGCCCCACGAAGCGGGGCGCTCGTTGATCTTCACCTTCCGATTCTGTTGGACGTAGGCGACCCTCGCGTCCTTCGAGACCTTCAGAGCCGACGCCTCGGTCATCGTCGCCGAGAACATGCCGAAGCTCTGGAAAGTCTTGACCTCGGTGAGCCCCGCGAACTGCGAGGCAACGGCGGTCAGGTCGGTCGTGCTGAGAGCGGTCGGAATCTTCTTGAGGACCACGATGTAACCAGGGACCTGGTCCTTGACCTTGACCAAGCCCTTGAAGGCAGGAGGGGCCGCGCAGTCATAAGGCACCCCGGGGGGCGGGTTGATGATCGAGCAGGCCGGAAGGGCGATCAGGCTCAGGCACAGCAGCGGCAGCGACTTCCTCATTGGGCTTTCTCCTCCTTCGAAGGTTTGAGAGCGGGCTGGTACGGATGCCAGTTGCAGAACTGGCCGGGCCCGGGGATGTCGCAGGCCGGGGCGGTGGCGTGGACCCACCAGGTGCGGGTCGCCGGGCCCCCGCCGTTGCCCGGGGCGATCAGCCAGCCCTGGCCCGTCGAGACCTTGATGGCGAATGGCCGGCCCTCGAGGTGGACGAGCGTGGCGCGGTCCTCACCGACGATGCGGAAGTCGGGGGCCGTCCCATAGAGGGCGTTCTGGCACGCGAGGTTGATCGCGCCGAGCTCGGACGCGAGCGGGCAGCACGCGGTCAGGAGGCCGCAAGAAGCGCCTGCCGCCACCATCTTCGCCCGCACGTTCGGGCCGCACACGTTGACGGTCAGGTCGAGCTGCTGCGACGTCTCGGGGTGAGGCTTCAGGTCGGGCCGCCACTCCGTGATGTCCGCGAGGGTCAACGGGCAGGCACCCCCGGGGGGCGGTGGGGGTGGAGGCGGCGGAGTTGGGTCCGTGGGAGGGTGCTTCCAGATGAACTTGAAGGCGTTGTTCACCTGGGTGAAGCATCCCGTGCTCCACGCGAGCGCGTGCTCCTCCTGCCAGTACTGGTCGCTCCCCGCGCCGTCGTTCCGGCGAAGGAAGACGGCGTCGTCCTTCCTCCCGCCACACTCGCCGGCCGAGCGCGCGGCCGCGCCGATCGCGTGGAGGCCTCGGATCAGGTTCGTCTCGCTCAGCTCGCGCAGGCAGGACCCGGAGAACAGGGTCGGGTTGTCCGCGACGGCCTTGCTCTCGGCCGCCGACAGGACCGCGGCCTTCTGGTCGCTGAGGCCGAGCGCCGAGCACACCGGGACGGCTCCCTCGATGTCCGCCCTTGCCTTGCAGACCGCGGCCCAACGCCCGTCTTCTCCGGGCGGGAGGCACCCAGAGGGGGGCGGGGGGACAGTCCCGCATCCCTCCCCGACCAGCCGCCAGGCCTCGTCCCACGACGGGCGGCTCATGGAGTGGCGCCAGAGCCCGAACCACGTGCCGTTGGCCAGCGCCGCGCAGTAGCTCTCCTGGACGGCGCCCGCCGTCAGCGGGGGGTCCGGGTTGTACTCATTGACGCCGCAGGGCTTGCCCTGGCAGTTGGCCAAGTTGATGGCGGTGCCACCGGTGTGCCACTCGCTGAAGTCGATCCGGGGGTCCGCGATGATGCCCGGGTTCTCGGTCTGGGTCCCGATGGGGTGGGCCTTGTAGCCTCGGCGCAGCTCCTCGTCCTTGATGATCGCCGCGTGCGAAAGCTCCCAGGCGGGCGAGAAGCCGGGGATCAGGTTGTCTTCGTTCCCGATCTGCCAGATGACGCCCCCGTGCTTCCCGAGCACCTCGACGACCTTGCGGATCCACTTGTCGAACGGATCGCCGGGCTGGACCTCGATGGTTCCGGCCGCGTCACAGAGGTCCTGGCCCTGGACGTTGTTCTCGCGCTGCCACGGGTGGTAGTCGCCGATGTCCTTGCGCTTGCAGTGCTTGACCCCCCACCCGTCGTCGACGTCCACCTCGATGCGCAGGCCCTTGCTCTCGGCGTAGCCGACGATCTCATCGACCATCGCCCAGAAGGCGGGATTCCACTGCGCCAGGTCAGCGCGCGTGCTGAGGGTCTCTGGGTGGATCAGGCCGGGCTGTCGGATTGGCCCGCGCCAGGGGAAGCGGTTCGCTCCCCGCCGGCGACCGCCGACGACGCCGGCGACCGCTGGATCCCCCACCTCGAGGTAGGCGCCGCCAATCTCATGCCCCCAGCTCCAGTCGGCGCCGATGCGGAACGGGCCGAGTCGCATCGTGATGACGGTCGCGCCCTTCGCGGCCGCGTCGTCGATCGCTTCCTTCGAGCCGATTGACCAGTGGGGATCAGGCTCGCCTTCGTCGGTCGAGCAGCAGCGGGCGTCGAGCTTGACTCTGAACGCCTTCCCGTCGACGCCGACGAACCGCGAGCCCTCGCGCCCCAGCAGCAGCTCGTCGTGGACTGTCACGGGCTGCGGGCATGGGGCGGGATCGCCAGGCTTGCACGGCGATGGCGGGGTCGGGGTCGGCTGGGGACATGGAGGGGGGGAGCCGGGACCGCAGGGGGGCGGCACGCCACCACAGGCCGGCAGCAGGAGCGGCAGCGCCAGGAGTAGCCCGCAAACGACGCGCCAGGATGCCCCAGGACGCGACGGCACCGGCCGAGACGCATTCGGGCCCGGCTGGCTTCCCGTGCGCTCTCCGTGGCGAGGCTGCAAGTAGTTGAGTCTCATGCGCTTAGCTCCAAAGTCTCCGAACCTGCCCGCCGGGCGAATCGGCTGTCCTGTAAGTCGTTGAGCCGCCGCGTACGATATTTCGCAGTGGTCTGCCGATTGTGCTTGACATTCTCGCAGCGCGACGCTATATTCTTGTCATGGAGGGCAAGATGAGACTGACAGCAGGCGCGGACTACGGGATGACGGGACAGTACGTGGCCAGGATCACTGGCCGCAGCGCGAAATTCGGCTACGGCCGCGAGTTCATCGGGCGCAAGGGTGGTAAGCGGAACGAGACGACTGAGGCTACCGTGATCGACGCCGGCCTCTACGAGACCTGCGACGTCGACAAGAAGGGTAAGGACTCGACCTACAGGGTCATCATGCAGACCGATGGCGAGCTGCGCCAGAGCCTCCCGGTCAGCGACGAGGACGCGATGCAGATCGCATCCGCCCTGGACGCCGGTCGCGAGATCGAGAGCATCGTGCGCGTGTACGCGCGGCCGTCGACGAGGGACGCCAGCAAGACCGTCTACGACATCGAGATGCTGACCGAGGCCACGTCGCGAGCCATCGTGATCGAGGTCGCGCGACAGGCGCTGGCCGCGCTGACCGAGGACGAGCGCGAGGTCCTGCTCAGCGAACTCAGCGCGACGGTCCAGCCGTAGGCTGCTCGGGCCTCCAGTGGGGGCCCCATGGAGCCGACGCTCCGAGGAGGAGAAATCATGACCAAGCACAAGCACACGGCCAAGGCCGAAGAGACGCTGGCGTACATGGGCGGGGTCGCCAACTACCCGCGCACCCACCAGGAGCCGAGGGCGGCGGGCGGGATCTGCATCGTCGAGACCTGCGCCTGTGGGGAAGTGCGGCGCACGAACCGCAATCAGGGACACCGCGAGACCTCCGGCTGGCTCAAGGCTCGGTAATGGACGATCTTGCCCCTGATCTGACCGATCGACATCACGCCGGCCTCGACACATGCCCGGTGATGCGACGCCCGAACAGGCGCCGGCAGGTTCACACACGCCACGATTTGCCAGGGTGCTACAACGCGTGCGGAGAGTGCGACCCCGGATCGCTTGACCTCGCAGCCAGCCTCCGGCAACTGAACCGGCAGAGGAAGTACTCTCAGCGGAGGCCCAAGTAGATGGACGACCTTGCTCCCGGCCAGCACCGTCGAGTCCGCGTGTCGTGCGTGATGTACCGCTGCGCTCGCTGCCTCGAGGCCTCGCTGTCGATCCCGACCGATGTGCTCCAGCGTGCGGAGCCGCCGGCTCGATGCGGGCGATGCGGAGCGGCTCACTGGCAAGTGCCGGTCGGGACGCTGCGACGAGGGCGACCGAAAAAGACAGCGTGAGGAGAAATGCGGGCCGGGAGAGACTCGCTCCCCCGGCCGCTCCCGGGGGCGTCAGGTGGGAATCGGTGTCATGGCCCTCCTTCCTAGCCGCGCTGCCAACGAAAACTCCATCGCCGCCCGCGCTGTAGTCGTCGGCGGAAGCCGCGCGGGAACGAGGCTCGAGGGCGGCTACCGTTTGTGCCGGTGCAGCACTAGCCGTCGTTACCGAGCGGCCCCTCCCACGAGCCCCGATCTCGCGTTGCTTCATGCGGCGCTTCATGCGGCCCTCCTTCGGAACGGCGTGACCGTGTGCCTGATTCCTGAGGCCCCGCGTGATGCTGGCCGGGCCTCGAGCTGCGCACGCTCCGCGAGCGCCCGTCTTACGGCTTGGCGCGCGCCGGCCCTCGAGACGCGCGCGTAGCGCCATCGCTGGACCTCATCCGCCCAGGCCCACAGCCATAGGGCGGCGCGGCGGGGGAGGTTGCGCAGGCGGATCAATGGCTCTCCCCAAACCAGAGCATGTCGGGGGGCAGACGATCGTCAACGTCTGCGTGGAGATGTCTGTTGTAGATTCCGATTCGACGGAATCCGGCGAACACCAAGCCGCGGACCATGCGGAACCGCGCACCGGAATCGAGGCATTGAAGATCGACCGCGAGGCCCCGGACGTGCGCGCTATTCTTGACGCCACCCGCCGAGGTGTTCTCGGCTACGCTCCGTAGGCCGCTGGAGATGACGAATGGAACGCCGGCAGCATCGCGTGCCCTGTCGAGCATCCCGACAAGACGCGAGGACAGACCCTCCACTTCTTCGGGGAGAAAGTGCTTTGGCTTTTCCGCCGGCCCGCCGCCGTCGACCATCAGCACCCAAGAAAAAAGCCCCGGGCCAAGAGCGCGGCTACTGCCGCTCCTCCGACTCGGGGCTCCCTCGACGATCCCGCGGCTGCTGCCGGGATCAGGGTGCCTGGGCCTCTTTCGCCAGACCCATCCTGCCCGAATGATGCGCCTACGTCACGGCTTTCGTCAAGATGTAATGCCGCTCAACCGTCGCGTGTACGACCCCCTGCGCGTCAAGCTCGACCACCAAGACCCTCCCGGCACGCTTCAACCTACGCAAGTCCTCGATGCGGATCGCGGCATCCCGGCAGGCGTCGGGCGGCAACAGGGCCCCGAGGCGCTCGCCTGGAGTCTCGTTCAAGGCCGATGCGCCTCGAGCGACTGCCCGCACAGCCGCATACACCCGATATCCCCGTGCGGTACACGCACCGTGCAATGCCCCCGCACGCCGCGGAACTCGTGGCCGAGCGGCAGCGGCTTCGAGGCCTCGGCCTTCTCGGCACGACACTCCTTCAGCCGCTCCCCTTCCACCCGCGCCGCAGCCATGAGCTTCGACAACCTCGCCACCCACTCCGCCCACGTCTCGTCATCCCGCTTCGGATTCGACTTGCAGACTTCCAGCCATACGACGTTGGCGCGGGTCCACTCGCTCATGGCATGGTCGATATCCATTCCAGCGAAAGACGAACCCGTGATCTCCAGCGCCTTCTCGATCATCGTGGCGTGAGCATCGGATGTGATCTCCCAGTGCTTAGCGCGAGAGTTGGCCTCCCCGGCTACGCGCTCCAGGAGGGCGGTCAGGGATGCGAGGCCGAAAGCGTCCAAGAAATCGTCGCCCCACTCCCGCGCTAGAGCGGCATAGTCCGGCTTGGGGTCAGCCACGGGGGCGCTCCTTTGTTGGTTTTGGAGTGATTGCTGAGGCCTCGGCCTGGGGCTCGATCTCGATTATCTCCTCCGGTGCTTGGGGTGGTGGCGGCGGGGTGAGGAAGGCGCGGGCTTTGTCGTGGAGTTGGCAGTCTGGGCAGATGCGCTCTAAATGCTCGTAGTCGTGGATGAACGCAGAATGTCTCCTGGCGATCCACGTCACGGCTCGCTCCAGCAGACCACGCGCCTCGACAAGCTGGGCCTCGGCCTTGTCTAGTCGCTCCACGTCGGCATCGACGTAGTTTCTCGCTATGTCACGCTCCGACTCCAGATCGGAACAGCGTCGCTCCAAACTAAGAACGTACTCCTGGGTCATCGCTCTGAGCGGTCCGCTCATTTCACTCCCTCCCCTTCCACCCGCGCCGCAGCCATGAGCACCCCCGAGTGCAAGTGGTGAGGGACGGGCTGGAGGGTTGCACCTCCACTCGTCCCGCTCATTCTACTGGTGGTTCCGGACAGGGTTGGTCCAGTTCGCGCTTCTCTCCCACTGAAGGGGCCGGGACGAACACCATAGCCTGTGTCTCGAATGGCTGATTGACGTTGCTGTCCCGATAGATCCATCCGCCAGTAACCTTGAGCCGCTCGGTGTCCACATCGTTCATGCGCACGACAAAGTCCCAACCATCTCGCTCTGCTGCCGGCTCGCTCATTTCACTTCTCCCACTGAAGGAGCCGGAGATGCGACTCGAGGTTCGGTCTTGAGATGGCGGACGAACCGCGCCGCATTCGGCGCAACGCAGCGATCCGGCACGGGCGGCGCAGACTGACAGCCAGACGACGTTGGCACGGGGCCACTCGCTCATGGGTTGGCCTCGAAGAATGCACGGGCAAATCGAGGCGGCGTGATAGCGTCCTCGGGGTCGGCGTTCTGCCGCCTCGTGCGAAACGTCGAAGCCTTTCGCCGTGGCGCTGGCCGGAACATCGGTACGTTGAAGCTGCCCCACAAACAAGTGGCCTTGTCCGCGGCGTCACCATACTCCCATTGCTTGAACGTTGCGAGTGGCTTCGACAGATAGCGCCGCAGCTTGTTACGTGGATTCTCGAGCGCCCACCACTTCGGCCGGTACATGACCACCGCTCGCAGGCAAGCATCGACCACCGATAGGGCCGCGAGTAGCTCGGCGTCGGTTGGCTCGTAACGGTTGCGGGCGTAACTGAATACCGTGCAGGGAGGAGCGCAGAGGATTCCGTGCGGCTGAAGGCCGGCATCAAACTTGAGCAGGCGCACGTCGTTCGGCAGATCGAACAGCCTCACGTCATAACCAGCCTGACGATATGGCTCCGACCACGAGCCTGTCCCACCGCACAGGTCCAGAATCACCCTCATGCGCTCATCCCACGCCGCCACCGTTGCACAGCAGCACGTACCGCAGGAGCGTTCATTCGCTGTCTCGGTATGGCAGACGTGGCTCGGGCTCACGCTGCGCCTCCAACTCCACCTGGCGATTGTGAAACTCCACCGGGCTCAGCCGCTCGGGCGGCGGGAAGTCCTTCGCAACCGCAGCCAACTTCCGACGCGCTACCGTCTCAGCGATTCGCACGATGTAACTCCCGTGCCCCTCGTCCGGCCGCCTCGGGTGCGATTCGACGGCGTGCTCATAGGTCAGCCTCTCCGACTCGTTCCCCCACCAACCGCCGCGGACAATCATCGGCCTTCCGTCGGATGGCTCATCGGGCTCTCGCCAGCCGTTCCTCACCTGACCATACGTGGCGATCTGGTAGCGGTCCCGCTCTTCCATCGAATCGAACACGTACACGCCGGAGTCGAAGTGCCCTTTGAATCCGTGATAGCGCCCGCCAATGTCAGGCTGGGCTCTTTGCATCGCGCTCCCTCTTGATGGCTTCCAAGTTTTCTCGGAGGTCGTGAACGGTTCGGATCAGGTGATCGTCCGACATGGTTTCAAGTCGGACCTTGGTCCGCGAGCGTCCGTCCCTCGTCTCCCACTTTGCGGCCTCGATGAGGATCTCTGTCGGATCCCTGTCCGGCTCGAGGGCGTTCGTCTCCCGGATCAGTCGGTAGCCTTCGGATTCCATCTGCGGACGCCGGCCGGCCAAGAGCGGATTCGCTGGCCGCCCGTCTGTCTGTCCAGCAACTATGGGTTCCCCCTTTCCGTTGGACGGAGACGGAGACGGAGACGGAGACGGAGACGGAGACGGAGACGGAGGCTGGTGCTGGGCTGGTGGCTTCGGCTGGTTTCCGGCTGGTGGCCCGGCTGGTGGCCCGGCTGGTGCTGGGCTGGTGAACTTGCCGCCAGTACGGGTCGCTCCGGCCGCTCTCTTCCGCCCCTTCTCGGCCTGGGAGGCTGGCCACGAAGAGACCTCGTCGTGGGTTGGATGCCGCCACCCAGCCGGGGTCATGACGAACCTGCGTAGGACAACATCCCGGACCCGCGCCCAAGCCAGAGCGTCACCGCATATCTTGGCCAGGATGCGGTCATCGGTCGGCAGCAGACCATCGCGGAGCCAGAGTTCGTCCAGCATGTTCCGGTAGGCCCCCTGCTCCTCGAGGGTCATGTCGGTGTAGGCGGTGCTTTTCCGCCAGCGGTCTATCCACCACCAGGCGGCTCTCACTCGGGATGTGCTACCCTTGTCAACGTCAGGTGACCCTTTCACCTGGCCCTCGCCGCAACCTTCGCCCGGCCTGAATCGCCGGGCGTTGGCCTTTCTGGACGAGCGCCTGAGACAATCCTCGCATTTCCACCCGCTGTGGTCAAGGATTTCCTTGCCTATTCATGTGATTACTGTAATCAAAACCCGTTACAAGAAACGCGATGAAACGCATAGCAACACTGACAACACGTAGGCATCCCGCGTCATCGGATGCGCCCCCACTGCTTCAGCGCCAGCCTGGCCTTGATGAGCGCCTGGAAAGCCCGGTGGCAACGCTTGTCGGAGTTGCTGAGCCGACCACGCACAGCGTGCCAATGCGCCTGTTCCGAGTACCGAGCCGCTTCCGCGGTTGCCTTGAGCACAGCTGCGCGGAGCCGGGCCTGCTCGAGTGAGAGAGTCATGCGATGCCGCTCATGACGCAGACGCCGGTCACATGGCCGCACGATGGCCTGCGAAGGACATAGGCCAGCACCGCACGATCCCCAGCCTCGCTCACCAGTTGCCCCCCTCTTCCCTGGGTCCACTCCCGCGTAGAGCATGGGCCCTACGCGTCCGCTCGCCGGATGGTGACAGGCTCCATGCCGGGAGACGAGAACGTGGCCGACTCGATGCCCTTCGGCTGGATGATGCCCTCGAGCCCCGGAATGGACGCCTGGCGCTTTCCGATACGGAGAGCCGCGTCGAACTTCTCTAGGTCCCGCTTGTAGCACCCGTGCCGCGCCACAACTGCGGCGAACTCCTCGATGTCGTGCTTGCGGATCCGGTAGACTCTCCGGCCCCGCTCGTCCTCGGCCGGCTCTCCTGCCTCGTCCAGCTTCACGTCGGCGTGGCACAGCTCGTGGTCCAGAAGCGCGAGCCTCTGAAGCGTGGTCACTTCGGCACGCTCCCAGAACTCCTGGTTCAGGAGGATCACGAAGTCGAATGGGGCGATCTCGCGGTCCAGGTCGGACGCTTTCTTGCACTTTCCGAGGCACACCACACCGTCCACGTCGGCCTTCCACGAGAGGTTCCAGGCGAGCGCGATGCGAGCGTTAGTCAGATGCTCGTGGTGCTCCTCGATCAACCCGTTTAGCATCTTGTACATCGTCACGCCGGGGTGGCTCTCGCGCTCGATCAGCGCGTAGCTCACCTTCTTGACCCTGCCCATTCCTCTACCTCCAGCCCGCCAGCAGCGCCGCAAGGAACGCCGTGACGAGCATTCCGACGAAAGTCCAGACGATCACGCGCCCGGTCTTGAAACCACGCTCGGTGGCGCACCAGGCGCAATCGCCAAAGGCCGCCCGCGCGGCCGAACCCGATCAGCCAAAGGCAGGAGCCGAAGTAACTCCTCATGATCCGAAACGTAAACCACCTTTCCACCGATCCAGATTTGGGCCATCTATGCGATGCCCTCCGGCCGCACGGGAACTTCGGGTGGCGAGCACGTACCGCAAGGGACAACGCCAGCGCAGGCGAAGCACCGATGACACTCTGGGCAATCAGGCTCGCCGATGTGCGGCATGTGGGCCTGGCCGCAAGTAAGGCAACGCCCGAAGCAGACGCCGCAGGATGCATTGGAGCTGTGCCGTAGAAGGTCCATTCAGCGCCGCCCCCTGACCTTCCGGACCTCTTGGATTTCGATCCCGAGGCACGCCTTCATCAGCTTCGCCTTGAGCTGGTACTCTGCGGTCCTGAACCCCTTCACGTCCTCCACTCGGCGCTCGCCCGTCTCGACGTCCACATAGGCGAAGTCGGCCAGGTAGCGCGTCACATGGACGCCGTTGACCTCCAGGTCGAACCGCGGCTGAGGATGGGCCTCAAGGTCGCGGATCAGTTCGCCGGCCTGGAGCACGTGCAGCTCGTCGCACCGGGCGGATTCCATGGCGCTGTGATGTGTCACGCCTTGCCGGCACCGCGTGGGCCGTGCATTAAATTTGGAGTCGCGGCCGCGGTAGAACCCCAGACCGTTCATGCCTTGCGTACCTGCTGCGCGTGGCTCCCTGCTCCGATCTTCCGCACGCGCGCCCGGCGTGGGATGGCCTTCGGCTGGCGAGGAGCGCGGGGAGCGGGACGGAGGACGGGGGTCATGGTCATTCGGCCTTGCCACCCTTCGACTCCGTGGCCTTGTCGATGGCAGCCTGAGCGATCTGGCCCAAGCGCAACGACTCGGCGTGCCACGCTTCCCAATCTGGGTGATGCTGATAGCAGAATCCCTGCCCATCCCAGCCGTAGCTACCAGACCGAAAGCAGTTAGAGCGCGTGCCTCCACGAACTACCTCGGCCGCGCAGCGCCCGAAACGATGGCCGAGATGCACGGTCCAGTGGCCGAACCGTCCCGGGCTCATTCGCTCTCCTTCGCCGCCATCAGAGCTTCGTTTCAGCAGATACCGCCTCTACCTCTCCCCCCACAACTGCTCCTGAACGAGTCGCCAGGAGATCCACAAGTCAGCGGCAGCGCACTCCCAGGTGTCATTCCCGTAATCGTGGACGGCCCCCTGACCGCTACTGCCGTCGCGTCGGCAGTCCTCGCACATCTCGGCCGCGACGTGCTCCAGCGTCTCCATGACGGCCCGCTGGATCGCCGCAACCACGTCACCGCGCGTCGGCTTCTTCCGGAGCCGGACGAGCAGGTCATCGGCCCGATCTTGGAGCGGGCTCAGGCCGGGCGGGCGTAACCGTTTCCTCATTCGCCCTCCTTCGCCGCCGAGACTACGCGACCCGCAGCCCGTACAAGCTGTTCCTGCACCCGGCTCATGTCCATGGCTATGCCATTCGCCGTTCTGAAAAAGATCCGCCCGTAACTGCTAACCGTGATCCAGCCGCGCCCGTTGCTGCTCCCAGGTCTCCATCACGCGGCCGATGCTTCCTGCGGCAGGCTCTACATTCGCGGTACGATTCGCTCTCGGACGAGAACGCGGTATCAGGCGTGAAGTGAAGCGTCAAGTCCTTCCAAGTCTTGAAGCGCCCGCAGACTCCGCACTGGTTCCGTTCCCACTTCTGCTTGCGATATGGGCGGTTGAGCATCAGCCCGTCCTCCTCTCGCCCCAGTAGTCCTCGGGTGTCGGGATCACCAACCCCAACCCAGCGAAGTGAGCCAGAATCGCAGTACAGAAGTCCGAGAACTGCGCCGGGTCCAGCGTCTTGGTGCTGATCCCGCACGTGCTAGCGATCCCGTTGACCTCGATCGTCATGATCCCGACGAAGGCTTGCTTGAGCAGCTCGTGGGCCTGGTCCTTCGAGATGACGTAGCCCTTGGCTTCACTCAGGAACGCCGCCACCTCGGGAACGATGCTCGCCCGATACCACCCTCTCTGACTGCGCGTGTGAGTCCGAGGCTCCGCGCTGATGCTTACCTCGACCTCGCGGCCCTTGAGCTTCGCCAGAACACCCGCCCACCTTCCGACCTCGCGCATGACGAGCTTCGATTGCTCATCTACACGGGCCCGGAAGATTGGGACAGGGCGGTGGTGGGCGTCCATCAGCGGCCCGGCCTCAAGGTGCTCTCCTCTTCCTCGGTCACGTTGCAGCCGGCGATCTCCCGTAGCCCGCCCTTGACCGCAGCCCGCAGCTTGGGCATGTCCACCATGAGGTATTGGCGCGGTACGTCCATCTCGTTCACGACCTCGACCTTCCAGACCTTGCGCCAGGACGCCGACCCCGAATCCGTGCGCGTCCCCCGGGTGACCGCCTCGGGCTCGGCGAGGACCGCCGCGGCCTGATCCCTGGACGCCTCCTCGGCCGCCTCCATGGCGACTGCGCGTTGCTGCGGCGTGGACGCGGCCTCCGCGATGGCGACGGCGGCGGCTTCGCGCTCCGCAGCCTCAACCTGCTGGCGCCGGAGCTCGGCCTGCTCCCGGTCGATCCGGGCCCGCTCGACGTTGCGGAACTCCAGGCGCTGCTTGTCGCCGCGCTCCCGCAGGGACCGGAATTGATCGGTAACGGTGGCGAACAGCCCGTTGATAGCGTCCACCTGTCTCCGCAGCGGCGCCGTCGCGGCAAGGCGGGTCCGGTCCAACTCCTTTTCCGCAGCGGCACCGCGGATCATCAGGTCGGCCAGGCGGCCATCCTCGCCGGCGGACGCCAGGGGACCCGTGATCCACTCGGCGAGGATGGAGGCCAGTTCCCCCTGGTGCAGGTCGATCTTGGCGAGCTCGGCGGGCTCCAAGAGCATGAGGGCGGCGGGCGCGGCGTTCATCGGAAGTCCGCCCCGTGGTTGTCCTGCGTGGCCCCGCACGTGTTCCGATGGGGAACTATATACATGACTTCCTCTAGCCCTCGGCCGCATCGCGCTTCTTCTTTCGCGCCCGTCTCTTCGCCGCCTTCGTCTTCGGCTTCGGTCGGTAGGCGAGGACGACATCGGTTATCCGGTCGAGCGCTGCTGGCACTCGTGGCCTTTTCATGCGGTCAACTCCTTGTAGGTGATACGGCGGCCCACGACTCCATCCACGAAGGAATCCAGCCGGTCCAGGGTGTGACGGGCCACGTTGCCGGCGTTCAGCCGAAAGGTGAACTCGTCCACATAGCGGTGGAGGTGCTTCCGGCTGGCGTGGTGATAGACACCGTGCAGGCCGCGCTTGAGAACGGCCCAGACGCTCTCGATGCCGTTGGTGTGAGCATCGCCCCGGACATACTCCTTGTCGGCGTGGTTGACCGTTTCGTGGCGGAAGAACAGGCCGTCCATGTCGGTGTAGCCGGCATGCTCGTCCGTGAAGACGCGGCTTCCGACTTCCACGGCAGCGTGGACGACGCTCTGCATGGTGCCCATCGACCGATCCGGGATGGGCATGGCAACGGTCCGGCCCCCCCGCTCGCGCAGGCCGATGACGGCGATCTTTCCGACGCCGCCCCGTCCGGCGTGGAGCCGCTTCCGCTCATGCTTGTTGGCTTCCTTGCCGCCGATGAAGCACTCGTCAACCTCAACGTCCCCGCCGAGCTTTCCGCCGCCGGACAGGGGATCAGAGCCGCAAGCCTCGCGGAGGCGCTGGAGCATGAACCACGAGGTCTTCTGGGTGACGCCGATCTCCTTGGCCATCTGGAGGGACGAGACGCCCTTGCGCGATGTGACCAGCAGGTACATGGCATAGATCCACTTGTGCAGCGGGACGTGCGACCGCTCGAAAATGGTCCCGGTGCGGACGGTGAACGTGTAGTCGTTGGGGCACGCATTGCAACGGTAGTATCCGGCCTTGCGGGCGGTGATCCGCTCGCCCGACTTGCACTCGGGGCAGACGGGACCGGCCGGCCAGAGCCGGCCCTCCAGGTACAGACGTGCTGCCTCGGCGTCGGGGAATCGCTCGAACAAAGCGAACGTGCTGATGGTGCTGCGGCTCATCTACTTCCCCTTCCTGACTTCGGCAACGCAAACCCACACGAAGATGCTGATTCCCTCGGCCGACACCGACCGACGTTGCACGCGGACCTTGTGTCCCATCTGCCGGGCCGTCTCGGCCCACTCGTGGGCGCGGCGTTCGTCCATGTCGATACGCATGATCGTCTTAGGGAGGTATTCCACGACTTAGTCCTCCACCGGCCGGCTGTCCAGGGTCTCGTAGTATTCCTCGACCGTGGCGGCCGAGAGAGCCGCTTCGCTGGGGTAGAGCCACTCCCGGAAGAAGCCATCACAATGCAAATCGAGCGTCGTCCCGTTCCATCCACGCCCACCGGCGTAGATGGCAGTACGGTCAATTTCGTCCTGCGTGGGGCGATGGCTGGCGCTCCACACGCTCACGTCATCAGCCACGATCTCGTAGGTTGGTGCATCGGCTTGTTCGTTCTTCATGTATCGACCTCCATGCACACAATATACATCACTCCCCCGGGGATGTCAAGTATATAATTCCCTTCCGATGCGTGATGTAGCCGCTCGGTTGCCGGCTCAGGGTGGCCAGCGGGCCATCGTTGTGGTCCTCCTCCGACAGCGCGAAGAGGAGCGCGTCAGGGCCGGCTGTGGTGCGCGTGACCGGCTCGGGGTCCACGCACATCTTCTTGCCCTTGCGGGTGCGGGTCCAGAGAATCGCTTCCCCGCAATCGCGGCAGACCGACTGCTTGCCACCGCTCATTGCGCGCGTACCGCCATGACGTCAGCCAGGCGGCTCCAGCCCGCCAGCACCTCGGAGGGGGCCATGCCCTTGACCGTGATCTTCCCGGCCGTGACCTGAGCCAGGAGCTTGGCGGCCTCGACCTTGTTGCCGCCGCTCAGGCGCATGCACTCCGCACCGAGGGCCATGGGATCCTTCCACGCCGGGGAACCATCGGCCGGGAGCGCGGGCTTGTGGGGGTCGAGCTGCCCGCGGTCGTCCACCTCGAAGGTGCGACCGTCCGATGTCTCGACCACTTCGGCGGTGACTGGTGACTCTGTCGGATCGGGGAAATTGACCTTGCACTGGAGACAGTACAGGCCGGGACCGAACTTGCTCTTGATGACCTTCCGGCCGTCCTTGCACTTCGGGCACGGGGCCTTCGCGGACGCTCGGTCTGTCGCGCCACGCTGCGCGGCCTGGCCGTCGTCGTCCTCTTCGGCTGCGATACCCAAGAGCGCCGTGAGGGCGTAGCGGCGCGCGTAAGTGATCGCGCTCCCCATGTCCTGCGGGCGCTCGTACTCGACAAGACGGTAAAGCGATTCCAGCCACTCACCGGACGAGTGCAGCAACCGGGTGATGAGCCACGGCTGTCCCTGCGGCGTCCACGCGATCGGCTGCACCACGGCCAGCCCATGCGACGAGAGCGGCTTCCGCACGGCGGCCAGGATGTCGGCCAGGTCCGCGTAGCTGTAGCTGTACGAGGATGCCTCACCCTTCTTGCTCTCGACCTTGGCCGTGCGTTCCTTCTCGATCGCCGGGAACTCTCCCTGCGCGAGGGCCAGCGCTTCGGCCAGGGCACAGAGAGACGGGCTGTGCCGCATCGTCACTTGTAGTTCGACCGTCTCCTGTGCCATGATTCCCTCGACTGATGTTCCCATCTCAACCCCCACGGGGCCCGCTGGAACGGGCCCCTTCGTGTGTTACGCCATCTCCCGCGCAAAGAGTGCGACCGTCGCAACGTCCCAGGCGTCCAGCGGCCCGTCACCGACGAGCTGCAGGTCCCGCCCCATCTGCTGCGCTTCGAAGCACGCGCGCTCGGCACGCTCCAGCAGCGACCAGCGCTCCCCGAAATGCTGCGCGTCGTACTCGGGCCTGATCAGCTCAGCCAGCTCGGTCGCAAGTGCGGTAGCGATGGGACAGCGGAGGGCTGAGGCGGCGTTCATTGCGTGGGCGTCACGCTCCATGGAATCGAGTTCGCTGCGGGTATAGGTCATCACTCTTTCTCGCCCCGCCGCGTAGACCGCTCCCACGCCTCGGGGCTGTGGCCGAGGATGCCGGCGTCGGGATCCGGCTCGTGGCTGGTGGCGTCATCCCCCGCGCACTCGGCCAGGGCACGCTCGGCCAAATCGACCGTGTTTGCCCATCCCGGGGAATACGGCCCGCGATGCACGTCCACCGGAAGGAACTGCATCGCCGCTACGAGCGCCTCCGCGAGCTTCAGATACTTCTCTGCGAGCCGCAGGGTTGGGCAGGGCCAATCCGCTCCTAGATAGCCGACACCAGAGCATCCGGCACAAACTGGATTGCTTGGAAATGGAAATAGATCGGCTCTGGGATACTTACAGTGCTCCTCCCGCACCCGCTGAACCTCGGCCCGGATCCGCTCGATGTCGCTCACTGTTCCCCCCGCAGCCGTGCCCGTGTCGCCGCGTCAGTCCGCCGTATCCCATCGGAGGTGACCCGCCCCTCGTCGACCCTTTCCGGCAAGTCCAGGACCTTCCAGACCACGAAGCCAGCGGCCAGGACGACGAGTGCTTTGGCGAGGATGACGAGGACGGTCATGCCGCCCGCCTACGCGCCGACCGTGCGAGCCGAGCGAAAGCGCCCATGACCCCGCCCCCGATCGCGGCCATGGCGGCGC
>Ga0184615_10000467_pt1 | contig 22618 bp, 16 predicted proteins | sample PLM4_65_coex_FD_133134 | JGI IMG/M metagenome (GOLD analysis project Ga0184615, IMG submission 133134) | Groundwater sediment microbial communities from an aquifer in East River, Colorado, USA - PLM4_65_coex | ecosystem: Environmental > Terrestrial > Soil > Riparian zone | place: USA: East...
TCGGCGTTGATGATAACGACGTGGTCTCCGGTATCGACATGCGGCGTGAAGATCGGTTTATTCTTCCCCCGCAGCAGCACCGCCACCTGGACGGCGAGCCGCCCCAGAACCTGACCTTCGGCGTCGACGAGGTGCCACGCTCGTTCAATGTCTTCCTTTTTCGCTGAAACCGTTTTCATATCCCTCGATCCAGAAGTGATTCGCCGTTACAAGGGTGCTATTTGACCAAAAACAACGGGAACTTGTCAAGGGGAATTTTCGTGCAGGACCTCACCCGCAACGACGAAACCCGTAACGGGTGCACGCTACTCAAAAAGCTCCAGATGCAAGGCGGAGGGAGGTCTTGCGCGCGGAGCACACTGGGTGTGCGTGAGCACGGAAAACCGACGAACAACGCCGCAGATGGGCTCTTCCAGTAGCCTGTTAGTTAGGGGAGCCAGCTATAGGCCGGGAAGCCATCCATCTCTGGGTTATCACCCGTGAGGTTTGTCACATACCCTCCGCCGTTCGGGTCCACGAGCCAGATATCATAGTCCGCATCCCGCTGGGACCCGACGGCGATAACGCGGCCGTCAGGCGACCACGCCGGCGTCAGTTCGGAGTACACCGTCCCATCCGAGTCCGTCAGCTTGGTAACGATCTCTCCCGCCACGGTCACCTTATGCAGCTCTTCCCGAAATTGCCGATAGACTCCGGTATCCTGGTCAATACCGTCCAGACGCTTCCGAGTGAACACGATCTCTTGCCCGTCGGCGCGCCAAGCGGGAGCCCCATCGATCCGATACGGATTCCAGGGGAAGAGACTATCCGGTGTTCGTCCAACGCTACAAGTGACGGGCCCCACGGGATTGCCGAGCGTGTCGATCAGGAAAATAATCGGGCCGAGGAAGCTGCCACAGACTGCCTGATCTTGCTTCGATTCCGCAATGCGACTGCCATCGGGCGACCAGGCCGCCCGGCTGCTGACCGTCAAGCCGGGCACCTGGGTGAGCTGGGTTTCAAATCCTGTAACCATCTCCATAGCAAAGAGTTCGATATCACTATCCCCCCCACGCCCACATCCCGCTCAAAGACAAGCCGAGATCCATCCGGTGACCAGCTGGGCCAGTTCCCCTGGGTGAGGAACCGCTCCGTCCCATCCGCCAGGTTCAATAGGTGGATGGTGAAGTACGGAGGCGTGGGCGTCGCAATGGTATAGGCAATGGTCTTCGCATCAGGCGAGGGGGCCAGCTTGGCGAGGAGCACGGTCGGATCCGGATTGTCATACACCCGGCTCGGATTGGCGCCATCGGCGTCCATCCGGTAGATCTTGTCCACCCCGCCCCGCCGGGAGACATAGTAGATGACCTCCGTTGTGACTTTCCCGATCACGGCCCCTTCTTCCTCCCCCAGCTTGCCGTGAAACACCACGATGTAACGGCCCGGTCTGATGTTGTTCGTCGGGATGGCGAACGGAATCACCGGGGTTTGATCTCCCGTATTCAAGGCGGAGGGAAGATCGTAGTTGGACAGAAGATGGCGTGTGGAGGTGGGGTCGTCGTAGTAGATGCTGATGTTGCCGGAGGACATCGTCTCGGTGGTGAGGTTCTTGACCGTGAGTCCGCCCTGCGACCCTGTGACCCCCAGTTGTCCACGGAAGAAATAATTGATTAGGCTGGCAGAATATCCAACTGCGCGGGGTAGGAGCTGGCGTGCGTAGTCCTCATGGACACGATCGTCCATCTGCAAACTCGGGCTGATCGAATCGGGTTGTGGACTCGGGAGAAAGCTTGCGGCTAAGAAATGATCCGTTCCTTGTTGAGGGCAGATGCCTTGCGGGATCGCGGAAAGCCGGCTTATGTACCAACGCCTTACTGCAAAGGAACCCGGCGGTGCCTGATCTGCGCACACTGCATAATCCTGGATGTTAACCGATGGAAAGGGAAATTGATGCTTGACCTGGGAGGAATTGATCGTATCCTCGCTAAAGAAATTGGCATTGGTGTATTCGGCCATACCTACCGTTAAACCGGCAGCGAGTCCGATGGTGTTGGACGAGCCATCGTATTGGTCGGTATCCCATAAATCCGAGATCGGCTCGATGCCATCTCCGGTCACCCCCGTATTCAGCGAGAGCAAAGGGAAGACAGGAGCTCTGGCGAAATCGCCGACATCGTTGTTATCACCAGGTATATTTTGATGGCGCTTTGCCCAACTCTCCGCCCCATTGGTGATTTGAGCACCATCCAATGGGTGAGCATCGTTTCTCACATGGCCTGGCTGTGACATGTCCTGAATCAGATGAATTACGTGGCCGAGGCCGGAAAAGACCCGTGCAAACTGGGCTTCCCGATCCCCTCTCTGGGCCGTGGTCAGCGCCTGGTAATAGGATTGTCTGACTCCCTGCCAGGACCAGTCAGGATTTGCCAAGGGATCTTGCGCCCACAACAGAGCAGAGTCTCCGGAGAGAATGTCGCTGAGCCCGGCCTCGGGCCAGAGTCGCAAGGGATTGTGAAAGTGGTTTTTAAAGCGCGCCGTACCCAAGATGACACTGCCTTCGTCTTCAAATCCGGCACCACCAGTGATCCAAAGCCGTACGGATTTAGTTCTTGGTCTTCCGTTGAAGTCAGTACCAGAAATGGTGGCATCCAAGTCCCGGAAACCGAGATTCGTTAGAACTCCTGAATTTAATATCGACCCTTCAGCCGCCCTCTCCGAGAGCAACTCGTGTGTCGGCACGGACCAAGCCTGAGCGTCTCGAACGTGAATCAGTAAACCAAGCAGACAAAGTGTCACCAAGGCAACGCTTTGTGGTCTTCCCATTCTAACCCTCAGATTTCACGTGAGCCTCAACTACCGAAGACAATTAATCTTTACGGCCAGCCGCCTTTCGCTGCCGCGCTTCCTCTCCTCTAAGGAGCTTCATCTTTTCCTCGGGCGTATTTCTATTGACGCGAGGATAATTCTTCACCATCTCATCAAGCGTCGTGAGCTCTTTCAACAGAACAAGAACGTTGCCGTCCTCATACTCAAGCTTCCAGGGCACATCAGCAGGGACCCGTTGCTCTTTCTTCAATGAATACACCCGAGATTCTTCGACGAGTTCGTCCATACGCCCCCAATTAAGCGTGTCAAATTCTCGATATCCCGCCTTATAAATGACCACATTGGCTTCCAATCTCGAGTTCAACCAGGGGTTCCACGACCGTTTCGTCCCGATGTGAAAATGACCTCTCTCATCTGTCAGGACTTCGGCGGCGTCATAAAACGAGTCCGCGATTGCCCCGGCCGGTATATAAGTCCATTCTACAAACACCACCGCGCCCTGGATCGGCTGGAGCGTCTCCGCATCCACCACCCGGCCTTCGAACGGCCCCCGATATCCAGCTCCCGCCTCGGTGGGCCCGAACAGACAGGCTAGGCCGAGTAAACATACTACTCCGTAATTGATAAGATGAGCCTTCAGCCCGACACGCTTCGTCGAAATACAATACTCGCAACGCTCCGTCCTCGATGAATCTTTGAACCTTTCACGCGGCCCGTGAGAAGGATAGGCATTGCGATACGCACAAGCGATGCCAGCAATACAAACTGTATATAGCCATACGTTGATTTTGCGTGCCTCCATTCTCAGAGTCGCTAATCAAAAGCCTAGCAATTTCCATATCCCGGTCTCATCGCGCATAAAGATCACGGGGTACGAATCGCCGTTAACGATGGCCTCCATTTCGGCCTCATCGTCTGCTACGGAGAGGAGGTGCAGGGTGCTGATTCCAGAGAAGATGTCCGGCAACGACGCCTGGAGACTTTGCAGGATGGGTCTGTACTTTTCTTGTGCTCTGCCGACAAAGTACGTCATGGTGCCTTCGATATCCCCGTTCATCAGCTTGGCTCTCATCCCACTCCACTTACCCTGCAACACCGCTTCCATCTGGCTCGGGCTGTAGATCGCAAACGCGAGCGTGTCTGTATGGACCACGCTCTGTGCGTCGGTCACGCTGGCGGTGATCAAATACATCCCATCCGTTGTGAAAGCCACTTGGTACTCCGACGGGCTGATCGCCGTGATCTCGACCGAGCCGGGACCGCTGGCCGAGAGGGTCGAGGCGGTCAACGGAAAGGTACTATCGATCGTCAGCGTGGCCTGAAGCGGAGCGATCCCCGATTGGATGTTGGTGTTCAGTGTGATCTCGTCAGCCGCCGGGACCGACTGCACGGTCACGGAGGCCGTCGAGGTGTTCCCGAAGATATCAGTAAGGGTCACGGTCAATGTATTGGCGCCGTCGGTCAACGGCATGTGGTTGGCCGTGAACTCCCCGTCAACAGCGCTCCCGATCACGCCATTGACCCGCACGCCCATGTCCTGTCCCGCGGTGGCCGAGAAGGTGCCTTGGACCAAGATCTCCGACCGTTCGATGACGGCGCCATCAAGCGGCGAGGTAATCGTCAGGTTGAGCGGACTCAAGGCGGCGTTGACCGTGAGGGTCTGCCCCGCGGTGATCACGCCGGACAAGGCGTAGGTCACATACCCGGCCTTGGCGATGCTCCCGGTCACAGTGCCTTCGGCGACGTTGCTGAGGGTGTACTGTCCGTTCGCATCGGTCTGAGCAGTTTGCGTGATGCCGACCACGTCCGTGACCAAAATCGAGGCGGACTGGAGCGGTTGGGCCGTGGAGGCATTCGTCACGGTGCCGGCGAGCGTCCCTTTCGGCAGCAGGGTGACGGTGATGGTGGCCGTGGCGGTCTGCCCATAGCCATCCGTGGCCGTGGCGGTAATGGTGTTCGCCCCGCTGCTCAGTGGAATCGACACCGAGTAGGGGCTGCCGGTAACCGTGGCGGCACTGCCGTTCACACTGACCTGCGCCGAGTTGCTGACCGACCCGGTCACCGTGACTGGCGTGCTGCTCAACTCCGCGCCGTCTTGAGGCGAGCTAATCGTGATGGTGAGCGGCGGTGTGGGGGTTAAGGCCTTGTCGGTCGTGAGGGTTTGGCCGGCGGTCACCGTACCCGTCGCAGTTTGGGAAATGTATCCGGCCTTGGAAAACGTGACGGTGATGCTGCCCTGCGTCACGGTGGCGAGATAGACGCCGTTGGCATCGGTGACCGCGGTGACCGTGCCACTCGCCTCTTGGATCGTCACGTTCACCCCGGGGAGGGCAAGGCTGGTGGCCGAATCGGTCACGGTTCCGGTGACCGTCCCCTTTGTCAGCAGCGTGACCGTGATGGAGTCGGTCGACGTTTGGCCATAGCCATCCGTCGCTGTTGCCGTAATGCTATTGGCGCCTTCCACCAGGGCGATGCCGGTTGCGGTAAAGGTATTGCCCGTGACCGTGGCGTTGACGCCTTGGACGATCACACCGGCCGATGGGGCACTGACCGTTCCGGTTACCGAAATAGGGGTGCTATTCAACACGACGCCATCGGCCGGATTGGTGATCTCAACGATGAGAGGCGGGGGAACGGTAAAGGTAATATCGAGCGTCCGCTTGACCAGACGACCGTCCGGGGTCTCAGCGATGATTTCAATGATATTCCCGCCTTCCGCCAGCACGAGGTCGGTTTGGAATGTCCCGTCGGTGACCGCGACGGGCGAACCCCGGACCGTGAGGTTGAGGACCGGGCCTGATACCGTACCTTGAAGTGTGATCGTTTGATTGAAAGTCGTGACGTAGTTTGACGGCGAGAGAATCTTGATCTCGGGAAGACTCAAATAGGGTGATAGCGATTCGATTCGAACGGCTGTAGGAGGAGATACCGAATCCGTGGTAATGACCTCGTTGACCCCGTCGCCATTAAAATCCACGACCCCCAGCACGCGGCGTTCACCGAGCGGCCCGCCATTTCTGACATCAGCATAGTTTTCTCGATCCGAACCACCAAAGTACGCGGTGATCCCGTAATCGATCACCACGTCGTCAAACGCATCCCCGTTGAGCCGGCCCGCGGGAAAGACGTTGTTGGCCCCACTAATGGCATCGGTGCCATTAAAGTACGCGTTCTCTCGCACGAACATGTCCTGCGTGGAATCGACCGACGCGCCCCCGAAATAGACATGGCCTCCTGATCGGGATAGCACGGCCACATCGGAAAAGCCGTCTCCGTTGAAATCTCCGGCCGAGGATACTGCGTAGCCAAACCAATCGTTCACAATGCCGGTCTCAAAGGTCGCGGCCAGTTGCATCGAACTCCCTCCAGTGAGGAGATACCCCTTCCCCACCGACACGCCTTGAAACCCGCTACGAGCCGGAGCACCGACCAAGACATCGCCAAATCCATCGCCGTTCGCATCGCCGGCAGCAGAGACGGCGAATCCAGCAAATCCAAACTGAAGAGGTCCTCCCCACTCGCTGGTCGCCGGGGTCGCTAGATTCGGCCCCCCCATGATAAAAATGACTTTGCCGCTACAATTGTTCACCCAGGGCGCTGACGCGACAGCATCCAAGTAGCTGTCTCCGTTGATATCACCGGCCGACGCGATGGAATAGCCCAGCTTCCCTGCAGCGCCATTCGCGAAACAACCCTCTTGTTGGGGCGGTCCGGTCATGGTGAAGACCGGGCTGGCGCTGAACTGAGCCCCTCCGGCGTAGACCGAAACCCGCCCGACAGAATAGGTGTCGGGACCCACGCTCATGCTGTATCCAGGCTCGCCAACCAGGAGATCGGCAAAGCCATCGCGATTGAGGTCCACCATCGCCAAGCCAAACGGATCAGTGCCGTATCCCGCCACGTTAAGGGTATAGTTAGGGCGACTGCTCGTGCTTCCCCCCAAGAATACGTCGACCCGAGCATTATTCTGGGCATTCAGATAACCAAAGGCAAAATCGATCAGACCATCTCCGTTGAGATCACCTGGGGCCGAGACGAGTTCATTTGCCACGTTGTAGCTTTTCAGAATGGTGGGGGTCGTCTGCAACTCTCGCGTTTCGGTGGAATAGACGCTCTCATGCCCGGATGGATAGACGGCTGTGACCACATACCGGTAGATGACACCTGGTTGCGCCGTGCTGTCCTGATACGTCTTTGCAGTGACGCCGGTGCTGAGGACGGTGTAGCTCGATGTCGGCGTTCGGCGGTACACGTTGTACGTGGTCGTGAGTGGATCCGAATTCACAGGGGCGCCCCAACGCAAATAAATGTAGCCCTCGCCGGGGATGGAGCTGATATTGCTGGGCGGGTTCACCACCGTGAACGTCACCTTATTGCTGGTAACGCCGGAGACCGTGACGGTCACGGGACCAGTCGCTGCGTCCATGGGAACGGGGACCGTAATGCTCGCGTCGCTCCAAGCGGAGGGCGTCGCGGTGACGCCGTTGAAGGCCACGCTGCTCGTGCCTTGAGCCCCCCCAAAGCCTGCCCCGCTGATCGTGACCGACGTGCCGGCCGGGCCAGAAAGCGGTGAGAGTGCCGTGATCTTCGGACCGGCGCCGCTAGGCAGGGGCCCCACGACATAGGAGTCATAGTTACCGTTGAGTGCGCCTTCCAGATGGGCATAGGCCGAGACAGCCTTATTTCCGCTTCCGGTCGTAATATTGACACCGACCCATAGATAAAGCCGATCGGTTGACGCGATTGTCACACTCGAGGTGGTAGTGCAGGTCAGAACATACTTCGTGGGGGTACTGGTGCTCACTGCCAGGGTGGTCGTGGTGGTCGCCGTGCAGAGCAAAGTGCCCGTGGGGTCATTGAGATAAAGCTTTGCCCGAGGCGTCATGGTGCCATTGGACGTGTCTTTTCTCATCCAGAGGGTCGCGCTGAACGTCGCGCCTGCCGGAATGGTCCCCGCACTGAGCGATGTGTCAAACGCTCTGATAAGCTGCTCGCCGGTCTTCCCGGTCATGACCGCCGCCACACTGGTGGCAGCCGCATCGGGCCCATCCATGTTGAGCTGCAATAACCCCTCGGTCACCGAGGCCTCGGCATGTAGATGGTGGATATCCCCCACCGTAAAGGTCACTCTGTTGCTGGCTTGCCCTTCCACCGTCACGACCACGGGCCCCGTGGTCGCTCCTGACGGAACTGGGACGATAATGCTCGTGCCGCTCCAGCTGCTCGGCGTGGCCGCCATTCCGTTGAACGTGACTGTGCTGCTGCCTTGCGTTGCCCCAAAACTCAAACCAGCGATGGTGACGCCGGCGCCAATGGGGCCGAAGGTGGGGGAGAGGCTGTTGATTTGGGGAGGCGGAGGAGGCACCGTGAACGTCACGCCGTTACTCGCTTGTCCTCCCACGGTCACGACCACGGGCCCCGTCGTGGCTCCGCCGGGAACGGGAGCAACAATACTGGTCTCACTCCAGCTGCTCGGGGTGGCGATAACGCCGTTGAAGGTGACGGTGCTGCTCCCTTGAGTGGCCCTGAAGTTCGCCCCACTGATGGTGACGGCAGTCCCGCTGGCACCGGAGGTGGGAGAGAGACCACTGATGCTCGGTGGTGGCGTCGGAAGCGGCACACTGATCAAGGAGTCGTAATTTCCATTCAGAGCACCTTCGATATTCAACTGGGCCGTCACGGACACGGTTGGTTTTGCCGTTACATTTGTCCCAACCCAGAGATAAAACCGGTCTGCGGTCGTCATGGAAATATTGGCAGCAGTATTGCCTGTCAGCGAAACTTTCGTCGCCGTCGTGGTCAGCGCCGTGGTACCCGTTGCCACACAAAGAAGAGCCCCGCTGTCGCTGTTCAGATAGACTTTGGCCCGAGGAAACATGGTTCCCGCTTTAGTCGAAGCTGATTTCCTCATCCAGAGGGTGAAGCTCACGCTGGAACCAGCGGGGATCACCCCGGAGGCATTCGGAACGCCAGTCTGAGTATCGAAGGCCTTGACGAGGTACTCGCCAATCGCGACACCATTGAGGTTGGCCGAGGCCAAGGTCACGGTCGCCACATCGGGATTTGCGGTTTTGAGTTGAAGCAGTCCCGCCGTTGACGAGGCCTCGTTATGAACGTGATACGTCACGGTTTGGGCCTGCAGAGCGTTCGGGGAGAAGAAGGCATGCCCCAGGAACAGAAGTGATGCAAGACCGATTGCGCGACTACAAGATTTACTGATCATCTGGACGGCAGGATCGATGGGCACACCATGGGATAGGAAAGCAGGAGCAGTGATAAACCACTGCTTTCTTGGTTGGGCATCGGTTTCAATAGACCTCCAGGCGGAGAGTGGAATGAATAGTGAGCGGCCGCCACCGCGCCGGTAAGAAATCCGTGGGAAAGACTACATGAAAGCCGTTGGCCCCACTGACTTTTGCTGGTGATCAATACAGTCAGCAAAATTTAAGGGGTATCGGTATCATGAGCCTTCAAATCTGTCAAACAAAAACAGCATGACAGAAAAATTATTCCAGAAATTTTCGTGCTTCCCCGCGCCTCGAAATTCTGGTACAAAGATCCCTCGACCATCCCCGGGAGCCACCCCTCGTGTCCTCCGCGCTCTACATCGCCTACAAGCTGGCCAAAATTTTCGTGTACCCCCTCACCTGGATCCTCGTCCTTCTGGGTTTGGCTCTCCTCTGGTCCAACGGCCGTCGGACTCGCTGGCTACGCGTCTCCCTGCTCCTGGCACTGGGGGTTACGTACGGCCTCTCCATCCCATCGGTGAGCCGTACCCTCGCCTGGACGCTCGAGCGGCAATATGCAGCGCCCGTCGAGCCGAGGGGCGAGGGACGACCCTACGACGCGGTGGTCGTCCTCGCAGGGGGCGTCTCCCGAAAGGGAGGTCTTCGGGTTCAGGATCGTCTCAGGTCAGAGTCCCTGCAGCGGTTGCTGTGTGGACGCGAACTCATGGCTCGGGGGATGGCTCCGATCCTCGTCCTGAGTGGCGGAAACGCCGATCCGTTCGAGAAGCACACCCCCGAGTCGGTGATTATGGAGCAAATCTTGAAATCGCTCGGCCCGACGACGTGGACGATTAGGACGGAAACCGTCTCCCGAACCACCTACGAAAACGCCGTCGAGACAAAAAAGGCCCTCGGGGGGGTGACCCGCATCGCGCTGGTCACATCCGCCATGCACATGCCCCGGTCGATGGCCTTCTTTCGCCGACAAGGGCTCGATGCAACGGCGTTTCCGTGCGAATTCCTGGTGGGCCCGCCGGCTTCCGGTATCATGGAGTATCTCCCCGACGTGAGGTACTTGGAGCAGAGTACGCTCGCGATCAACGAGTGGGTCGGGCTCGGTCTGTACCGCCTCGCGGGCAAGGCCGATTGATCGCGCGACCGGGGCCGTGAGCGCCCCGGGGCTACTCGGCCGACGGGGGTCGGCGGCCGTGTCCCGAGCCGCCGCGGAAGGGAAGGGCTTCCCACTTCGCTTTCAACTCGGGGTGGGCCTCGATGAACGCCGTGACGGCGGCCTCGTCTTGAAAGACCTCTTTCTTGCGGCGATTGTATTCCTCGGTGGTGAGGTCGTACTTCTTCAAAATGCCGGAGACGGTCTGATCGATCCGTTCGACCATCGCCTCCCGCTCTTCGACCGGCGGGCTGCCCGCGTTCGGCCCCATACCGGCGAAAAAGTCCTTCATGGTCGCCCCGATGTCGATCTGGATCCGGATATACCGTTCCAATTCCGACATCTTGGCCGGCGCTTCGGCGGCCGGCGCCGGAACTGCTGGCGCGGCAAGCACGACCACGGCAAGCACGATTAATGCGATGAGGCGGATACCACGCATGGGAACTCCCCCGGCAGACGACTCGTGCACCCGGACACCGATGAGTCGGGCGACGCCGCGATCATACGGCAGCCCCGTCCGGGCTGTCAACGATCGCCCGCGAGTGGCGATCGAGTCGGCGATCGTGGTATGCAGGACGATACCGCTATTCTAAACCGCAAGGGACAGGGAGTCCGATGAGCGCCAGATTCAGGAAGAGTGCCATCATCACGGTCGCCGCGCTGGCCGCGGTCGCCGCGGTCGCTACCTACCGCGCCACCCGCGTGATCGAGGTCACGACCGTGCCCGTCGCGCGGGGGGAGATGGTCCTCACCGTCACCCCCACCGAGACCGGAACGGTCGAAACCGAGGACACCGCCTTGGTGAAGGCGGAGATCGGGGAGCAAGTGACCGCGGTCGCGGTACGGGAAGGCGCCGTCGTGAAGGCCGGGGCGATTCTGGTCCGCCTCGATCCCACCTCGCTGTTGGCTCGGCTGCACCTCGCCCGGGCGAGCCTGGGGGCGGCCCGCGCGCGCCTCGAATCCGCCCGCATTGCCCTGCACCTGGAACAGGGGCGGACTAACGCGGCCTTGAAGGAGGCTCAGGCCCGCTTCGACGGCGTGAAGCAGCGCTATGACAAGAAGCGCCAACTGGCGCAGAGCGGCCTGGTTTCGGTCGACGAGATGGACACGCTGGAGGCCGAGCTGACGTCCGCCATCGCGGGTCTCGATACCGCGAAAGTCAATCGCGAACAGGTCGGCCTCCAACAACGCCAGATCGCGGCAGCCGCGGCCGAGGTCGCGCAGCAGGAGGCCTCGGTCCGGGTGGCGGAGCTGGACCTCGACCACACCGTGATCCGGTCGCCGATCGACGGCACGGTCATGGAGGTGCCGGTGAAGCCGGGGGAGTTGGTCCTCCCCGGCTCCCCGGTCGCGCGGATCACACGGCGCGGCGATCTGTATATCAAAGCGCTGATCGACGAAGTGGATCTGGCGCGCCTCCACCTCGGACAGCCCGCGCAGATCACGTTCGACCTGTTGGCGGGGCTCGCCTTCGAGGGCACGGTGAGCGAGATCTCCCCCGCGGTGTCGGTAGAACGGCTCAAGAGCCGGACCGTGCCGGTGAAGATCCGCCTCGCCCAGCCGCTTCCGGAGTTGCGGCCCGGGCTGTCGGCGGACGTCGAGATCGTTGTGGAGACCCTCCCCGACGTGCTCCACGTCCCGACCGAGACGGTGATGTCGAAGGACAAGGAGCAGTTCGTGTACGTCGTCGACCGGGGAGCCGTCGCCAAGCGCCCGGTGCAGACCGGCCGTTCCAGTTGGGAGTCTACCGAAATCCTGAGCGGTCTGGCCCAGGGCGACGCCGTGATCACGTCGCTGGACCTGGAAACCCTGAAGCCCGGGGTACGGGTGAGACCGCGATAACCGTGGCCGCCACGCCGCTCATCCAGATCCAGGATGTCTCCAAGGTCTACGTGACCGGTCAGGTTCGGTACGAGGTCTTAAAGCAGGTCTCCATCGAAATCGGGAGCGCCGAGTACGTGGCGATCACCGGGGCCTCGGGCTCGGGCAAATCCACGCTGCTGCACATCATCGGGTGCTTGGATACGCCCACCTCGGGCAGCTATCGACTCCAGGGGGAAGAAGTCTCCCGCAAGGGCGACGTGGAGCTGGCGCGGATCCGCAACCGAACGTTTGGCTTTGTCTTCCAATCGTTCAACCTCCTGGGGCGCTACACGATCACCGACAACGTCGCGCTGCCGATGGTGTACCGGGGCGTCGCGCGCCGGGCGCGGACCGAGAAGGCCAGGGCGCTCTTGACCCGGGTCGGCCTCAACAGCTTTTTCGGCCACCGGCCCTCCGAGCTGTCCGGCGGGATGCAACAGCGCGTGGCCATCGCCCGGGCGCTGGCCAACGACCCCGCCATCCTCTTCGCCGACGAACCGACCGGGAACTTGGATACCAAGACCGGCCTGGATATCATCCAGTTGTTCGGAGCATTGAACGCCGAGGGCACCACCATCTTGGTCGTGTCGCACGATCTGCGCGTGGCTCAGCACGCCGGCCGGGTCATTACCCTGGAGGACGGGCGGATCATCGACGATCGACGCAACGCGGCCGCCGAGCCGGCCGGGGAGAGGACGCTGTGAGCCCCTTCGAGTACCTGCGTATCGCGCTCGAAGCGCTGGCATCCAACAAGATCCGCTCGTTCCTCACCATGCTTGGAGTGATCATCGGGGTGGCGTCGGTGATCATGCTGGTTTCGATCGGCGAGGGAGCCAAAACCTACATCCGCAGCGAGTTGATGGGGATCGGCTCGAACCTGCTCATTATCACCCCGGGCAAGACCGAAACGTCGGGGATGGGGCACCCGCCGTCGGGCGGCGTCCACAAGCTGACCATCGAAGACATGCGGGCCCTGGGAAAACGGGCACCCGCCCTCGCGGGGCTGACGCCGATGGTCGTTGCCGGCGCCCCGGTCAAATTCGGCAATCGGAGCCGGGACGTCTTGGTCATCGGGACCGACGAAAAATTCGAGGACATCCGGAATCTCCACGTTGAAATCGGCTCGTTTCTCGGCAAGGGGGACATCGAGGCGCACCGCAAGGTCGCGGTCATCGGCCGCACCGTGAAGAAGGAGTTGTTCCAAGAAACGAGTCCGCTGGGTCACACGGTGAAGATCGGGGAAACCACGTTTCGCATCATCGGCATCATGGAGAAAAAAGGCACGACGTTGGGCGTTGATATCGACGACCTGGTCTTCATTCCGGCGGACACCGCTCAGGACATCTTCGGTCAGGACGGTCTCACGCAAATTCTCGCCCAAGTCGTCAACGAGAACGAAATCGAACGGGCCAAGGACCAGATCCGGCAGGTCTTGATGCGGCGTCACGCCGGGGAGGAAGACTTCACGATAATCACGCAGCAAGCCATGCTCTCGACCGCCCAGAGCATCCTGAGCACGTTCACCTACGTGCTGGGGGGGATCGCGAGCATCTCGCTGCTGGTGGGCGGCATCGGCATCATGAACATCATGCTGGTCTCGGTGCGGGAACGCACCCGCGAGATCGGCCTGCGGAAGGCCATCGGCGCCGCGCAGCGGGATATCCTGATCCAGTTCGTGATCGAAGCAATCACCCTCTCGATGATCGGCGGGATCGTCGGCATCGTTCTCGGCGCCGGAATCGCCTATGCCGCAAAAGCGGCCTTCCCGGTCGTCCCGGTCGACATCACCGGCTGGTCGATCGCCACGGCGTTTACATTTGCCGTGCTGGTGGGCGTGTTCTTCGGCATCTACCCCGCGACGAAGGCCGCGCGCTTAAACCCGATCGACGCCCTGCGCTACGAGTAAGGTCCACACCCCTGCTGGCGATCTGGGACCGACGGACGTTCGTCGGCGTGTTTCACCTCACCGAGACGCGCCCCGACTCCTCCCGTTAGCCCACGTCGGATCCGCGCGTTGGTGGGACCGGAGCGACCCTCCTGTCACCGCCGCCGGGATGGCGATCGCCACGAGCGTGATCTGATACCACAGCGGTTCCTGCAACCAGTTGACGAACATCAACACGAGACCCAGGACGACCATCACGCCGCCGAGGGCCGCCGCGTGGACCACCTCGGTGCGCTTCGCGACCGCGGCGGTCACGTAGCCGGCGACGATCATCAGGGCCACGTCGGACAGCAGGATCGTGACCAGCCAGAACGTGCTCGGAAACACATCTTCGCCCGGCGCCGGCAGCGCCCCGGGGAACAACGCCTGCATGGCGGCAAACTTGGCCATGGTGGCCGTCGCCAAGACCATATAACCCACCACCACCGCGATCACGCTTCGTACCATGCTCGATCTCTCATCGTTGGGATCCGCCGGGCTCGATGCGGACTGGCATCAATACCCCAACGGCCGCCCCCGTGGCAAGCCCCTCTTTCGGATGAGGCGATAATCGGGATGACGTTCGGGACACGTCACGCCTTCCATGCCGAACCTCGCACCAAATCTCAGCTTGGCGATGTCGCCGAGGCAAAGGCCTCCGCCGCCTCCTGACGCAACCGCTCTCCCTGCCCGGCGTACCGCGGCGAGAAATGGAAGGGAACGAGGGTCTTCGCGCCGGCTTCGCGCGCGAGCAGGCCTGCTTGACGCGCGGTGAGATGGGCGCGCTCGGCCGCCCGCCGCGCGTCCTCGTGGAGAAATCCGGCTTCGATGAAGAGCGCATCGGCGTTTCGAGCCAGATCCACAATGGCGCGGGCGTTCGCTTCGTGGTAGGTCGCATCGACCACGTACGCGATCTTCTGGCCCGGCACGATCTGGAGGATGCGCGCTTTGAGCATTCCGAGGGGAACCGTGCGTTCAATGACGGCGCCTGCTTCGCGCCACCAGACGCGGAACGACGCCTCATCCGGATCCCCCCGCAGAACCGCCCGCTTCAACTCCTTGAGCCAGGGCCCGACGGGAAACCCCAGCTCGTTCAGTTTCGTCTTCCAGACGTTGACGTGCGCCTTTTCCTCCAGACTGAACGCCAGACACGGGATCTTGTGATCGAGCACGACGCCGCGCACTCGGAAGGCGTCCTCGTCCAGCAGCAAGCCGTCGGTGAACGCCAGCGGTTTCGTCCCCTCGCGCCGGAACGCGGCCTGGCGCCGAAACGCGGCGGCCACCCCCTGACCGTCGGGATGAACCTCGGTGACGGAGATCAGAAAGTCGGCGGGATAGTTGTGGACCAGATTCCAGGTGTATGCCGCGAGCCGGTGCTCGACCTGCGCAATGAATCCCGGCGGCCCGAATAGATCCAGGCGCCTCTCGCGCCCGAGGCGGACCCGCACGACCCGATCAAATCCCACGAAGTGATCCATGTGGGCGTGGGACACGAACGCGTGGCTGACCTTATGAATCTTCCTGGGGGACAACGCGGCCAGATCCCCGAGATCAAAGAGCAGGGCCCGTCTCTCGAACAGGAACTCCACGTAGAGGCCTGGATCGCCAAAGGGGTCGTTGACCAAATGGGGATGAAAGAGGGGTCTCACCGTGGCGCGTGAACCTTCCAGGGTACACGATCTGCCAAGCACGCGATCACCGCGTACGACCCGTTTATCTTACGGGAAGACAACCGGCTTTGCGAGATGGGCATCGCTTGACCTACCGCCGTGGAAATAACCGGAGGCTTCCCCAGGAGCGCGACCGAAGGACCGACTCACTCGTGGCCGCGACCGACACCGGACGCGAGCCTCCATGCCCTCCAGACTGCAACAGCGCTACCGCTTGAGGGTGAACTTGAAGACCGAGTGACAGCGGTCGCAGCGGGGGCCCAGCTCGCCCTCGTGGATGTCGTCGGACCGGTGGCAAACGCCGCAGAGGGTGGGGGTCTTGGTCGTGAAGAGCGGTCTGGTGTGGCAGGTGAGGCACTTCACCTTGATGTGCGCCCCCTCGAGGGCGTAGCCGGTTTCCTTGCGGTGGTCGAAGTCCTTGCGTTCCCAGGTCTGGTCGGTGTGGCAACGCTCACACTTTGTCCCGAAGCGCCCCTTGTGCTCATCGTCCTTCTTGTGGCAGGCGACGCAGACCGTGCTCGCATCCGCGAAGAGTTTCGTCCGATGGCACTTCTCGCACTCCACCGGCTTATGTTTGCCCGTCAGCGGGAAGTCGGTCTTCTGATGGTCAAAGGTGGGGGCCTTCTTCCAGGTCTTGGCGTCGTGACAGGTCTCGCAACGGTTCCCGAGCTTGTCCTTGTGAATGTCGTCCTTCGCGTGGCAACCCGCGCAGGCGGTGGGGGTTTGGTCCAGTTTCGGCGTCGTGTGGCAGGTCAGGCACTCGACTTTGCGGTGTTTGTCCAGCAGAGGGAAGTCCGTCTTGGCGTGATCGAACGTCGTCTCCTTCCAGTCCCGCTCGACGTGGCAGCTTTCGCACTTTGGGCCGAGGATCCCCTTGTGCGGGTCGTCCGTCTTGTGGCATTGGACGCACTGCATCGGCGTGCCTTTGTAGCGCTCGCCCTCATGGCACTTTCGGCACGGCACGTCGGCGTGCTTGCCCAGAAGGGGGTATTTCGTCTTGGAGTGGTCGAATCGGAACTTCTCCCAGTCCGACGGCGCGTGGCAGTCGGCGCACTGTGAGCCCAGTTTGCCCTGGTGGTAATCGTCCTTCTTGTGACAGGCGAAGCAGGCTTGGGGCGTTTCAGCCAACTTGGGAGTGCGGTGGCAGGCCAGGCATTTCGCGTCGCGATGTTTGCCGGTCAAGGGATAATCGGTCTTGTCGTGGTCGAAAGTACTTTTCTTCCAATCCACCGCGGTGTGGCACGTCTCGCACTTGGTGCCGAGAATCGCTTTGTGTGGATCATCCTTCCTGTGGCAGGCCAGGCATTCCTTCGGCGTCTCCTTGACCTCGAGGCCCTCCGTGTGGCACTGGTCGCACTTTACCGCCTCGTGTTTCCCGGTGAGGGGAAAGTCGGTTTTGGAATGATCGAACCGAATGTCCTTCCAGGACTCGGCGGTATGACATTGCTCGCAGGCCTGACCGAGAGCGCCCTTGTGATAGTCATCCTTCTTGTGGCAGGCAAAGCAGATCTTCGGCGTCTCGCGAAACTTCGGTTTCACGTGGCATTTTCCGCACTCCACCGTCCGGTGCTTGCCGACCAGCGCGTACTCCGTCTTGGCGTGGTCGAACGCCTTCTGATCGAGCGTGACGAGCTGAAAGTCGCGGCCCTTATGTTCCCCGTGGCAGGACTCGCACTTGACCGTGTCGGTCTTGCCGTGGAAGCCGCGCCGCTTGGTCAGGTCGATTTCGACTTCCTTGTGGCAGGCCACGCATTTTGCGCGGAACGCCTTGCCCAGCGCCGCATGGCAGTCGAAGCAGCTGTCCTCCACCTTGGCGTGCGGCTCGGCGACCTTTCCCGGCATCACCCCTTTGAAGAGGCTGACGGCCTGGGCGAATGCCGGCCACAGCGAGGCGACGAGAACGACGAGGAGCAGTCTCTTAAGGAATCGGCCGGGAGTCAGGATCACATGGGGTTAGAATAGCAGAACAGCAACGAGATGAAAGAGAACGGTGGTGACGAGCACCACGAGAAGCGGGAGGTGCAGGTGGTGCCAGAACCGGAATGCTCGTTCGGTGGCTTCCATCAGCGCGATGCGCTTCTCGAAACCCGTCTTGATGGCGAGTCCCTGGATGCCTTCCACCTCGAGCGTCGCGCGTTCCCGGGGTGAGAGATTCCGGCGTGCGAGGACATCGGCGTTGAATTCGTGAGCGGCCTGCCGGAGAATGGTCCGTTCCAGCACATCGAGCTTGAGCAGCAGGTAGAACGAGCGACCGACGCCGACGTTCTTCCCCGCCGCGCGCAGCGCGAAGAACTGTTGAATCTTGTCCAAAAGATTCTGGGTGACGCCGCTCTTGCCGGCGACCTCCAGATCGATGAGGGTCCGCTGCTTTTCGAGTTGCTTGAGCCCCGCGCGCTCGCCGCCGAGCGTTTGCAGCACGTGGCCGTGGATGTACTTGCCGAAGAGTCCGCTTCCCACCACGATGAGCATACTGTAGATCGCCACCCCCGAGTTGGGGGCGAGGACGTTGAAGGTGGCATGATACATCACGCAAGTCGGACCGGCCAAACACATAAAGATGTGGGCGTTCAGCCACACCGGCAGCTTGCCGACTTTTTTCAACCGGGGGACACGCTTACGGAGCGAATACATCCCGGCTCCGATGACCATCAGCGTCAGACCGGCGACGCCAAGCGACATGCCGAAGAGCGAGTCGGAGGTGTACGGTTCGAACGCGACGACGTAGAGCGGTCCCGCGCCCCAAATCAGTGCGAATGCCAGATACTTGATCGCCCTGAGGGCTCCTGACGACGGGCGGATCCATGGCAGGCGGAGTGAAGCGACTTCGGGCTGCGAAAGCGTGATGTCCATCGTACCTCGTTGTCTGTCCTCGAGCGTTCGACAGCGCTCGGGAGGGGTATTATATCGTGATCTTCAGTTCCGCTCCGTCCAGTCGCACGGGGTACGTGTCGACCTGAAATCCCGGGTGGTCGTGTGACTCGCCGGTCTTGAGCGAGAACTCCCATTCGTGGGTCGGGCAGACGATCGTGCACCCTGTCACCTCGCCCTCGCACAGGGAGTTTCCCTCGTGGGGACATACGCTGTTGATCGCGTAGAGTTGGCCGTCCTGGTTGATCAGCAGTATATCCGCTCCATTGACCTTCACAACCTTCCGCGTTCCGGCTGCGATTTCACCCGCCTTGGCCACCGTGAATTCCTTCGCCATCTGTGTCTCCTCCTGGTAGGAATGGTGTCTCACCCTGACCGCGCTGATTTCTAAGAGATATCAAAACACGACGGTCACATTCAACCGACAAAACAGGGACGTTAGGGAGGCTTCGTACAGCCGGTCCTCCCTCGTGTATTCGGCTTCGGCCGTCACGTTGAGGGTCATGGTCGGCTCCAGATTCAGTGCAAGACCCGGCACGTAGCGCACCGAGTCGGACGTCCCTCCGTTCTTGAAGTTCGTGTATTCGACCCGGCTCTTGAGTTGGAACACGGCCCATGCGTTGAGACGCTCGCCGGCGTTGAGATACAGCGTCTCGCTGGCCAGATCGGAACCGGTCTGGTGAATGACGAGCAGCGACGCGGTATCCGGCACGCGCCATGCGTTGTATTGGGCGATATAAACCGACACGCGGTCGAACGTCCGTTCAGTGGAGCTTCCATCCGCTTGGGTGATCGTGCTGAGGCCGTGGGAGTAATCCGCATTCGCCGACCACGTCGGGTTAATCGTCCACCGCAGCCCCACCCGGGTATCCGTCGAGTCGATAGTATGCGCCCGGGCCATATCCATGACGGCCGACTCCCCGAGGAGGGCGACCCAGTCACTCAGCGAGCGGTCGGGGGCAGTGGGGTCTTGGAGAAGGGGATCTTGCAGGGCCGTGCTCATCTGAAGATAGGGGTCCTTCCGGAGATCGCGAGCCACGCTCAGACGCACGTCGTCTCGGACGGCGTAGTCGAGCGAAACGAACCGGTCGTTGAAGTCTCCAAAGTGGAGATCATAGTCCACGTTGCCGACCAATCCCACCCGGCCCCAGGTCTCTTGAAGGTTGGCTCCCAGTGCTTCGCGCTCCAGAATCCCCTCGGTGAATTGGCGGACCGCGTAGAACCGACCGGCCGTATTCGCGAGATTCACAACGCTGAATCCGGCTTCGTAGAAATAGGCGTCCGTGTTCACCGAGCCCCGGGTGAGAAAGTCCACGGGGAACCCCGACGCCGCATCCAGGGACAGCGACGCCAGCGGCCGGTAGTGGACCTCCAATCCGTCGTAGCGGGTCGACAATCCCCCGGCTGTAGCGGGCTGTCGGCCGAGCCGTACCGTGGCGGTATCGGCCGTGTTTCGCCAATCCGCGTAGAGTTTTTGAATCCTGGCACGGTCGTGGCGATCATCCAACAAATCCAGCGTCCTCAAGCCGCTGAATACCAGCTTCGCTCGGCCATCCGCCAAATTGCGGAGCTGGAGGTCCAGCCGCGCCGAGACGCGGTTCATCGTCGCGCTGTCCGTGGGATCGAGTTCCTGGGCATATTCATAGTCGGTTGACAGGTTCCCGACGATCCGGACCGCCTTTTTGGGCTTGGGACGTACGGGCGTGAGGAGTCGATCGAGTTGATGGATCCGATCCTCGGCATCTTCCGCGTTGGGATGCTCGGGATAGTTCCGCAGGAACCGCTTGTATTCCGAAAGCGCATCCGCGATTCGGCCTTCGAGGTCGTAACTTTTCGCGATGAGCCACTGCACCTGAGCGAGGTCGTTTTCTCCCGGGAAGTTCGAGATGATCTGCATCAGCACCCGGCGCGCCTTGACGTAATCGCCGTTTCGGATCGCGGCCTCACCGTTCTGATACGCGGTCTTAATCTCGCCGTTCGTGAAGGCCGGGGATTGGTCCGTCTGTTTGGTCGCCCATGCACATCCCTGGATCAACACGACAAGACCCAACATCGTCACCGCCAGCCATCGCATACCGTTCTAAAATTCCCGGTAGCCGGCATGACGATGACAGGCTGCGCAATTGGCGTTGATCTGTAGCGACGACTCGAAATTCGTCCCCTTGCTGCGATGCTCGTCCGGACCGGGATACCTGTAATCCCGGCGATGACAATTGGAGCAGAAGCCGTACTGGACTCCGTCCCGGAAAAAAGCCGTCGAGAACGATTGGGGGTGGCAGACCCTGCAGTCCAGGGGCGAATGGGCCCCGATCAACTGGGGATTCATGTGATTCGCATAGCTGGCCGGGGTCCAGCCGGTTGTCCGGTGGCACGTGTCGCATTGCGCCGTCGTGGTCAAATGGCCCGCCGGCTTCCCCGTCGCCGTCCGCCCGTTGTGGCACGTGTCGCACCGTCCCGCCGTCGTCGCCGGATCGTGCCGGAACGTCCCCCCTGCAAAACTCGTCGTCGTATGACATTGGTCGCACTGCGCCGTCGTGGCCAGATGGCTCGCCGGCTTCCCCATCGCCGTTCGCCCGTTGTGGCACGTGTCGCACCGTCCCGCCGTCGCCGCCGGATCGTGCCGGAACGTCCCGCCCGCAAAGCTCGTCGTCGTATGGCATTGGTCGCACTGCGCCGTCGTGGTCAAATGGCCCGCCGGCTTCCCCATCGCCGTTCGCCCGTTGTGGCACGTGTCGCATTTGCCCGCAGTGAGGGCGGGGAGATGGGAAAACGACGCGCCCGTCCAGTCATTGGTCGAGTGACAGGCCGTGCAGCCCCCCATACCAAGAGACGTGCGCTGATCCACGACATGTTTTTGGGGCAGCTTGTGGCACGATCCACACTCGGTGGGCAGGTTCTCGTATCGGCCACCGGCGTGGCACGCCTCGCAATCGAGCGTCTTATGGCGCCCCGTCAGTGGAAACGTCGTTCTGCCGTGATCGAAAACCTGTTGCCGCACAGAGGGGCCTCGCGGCTCCGCAGCCTCACTGCCCCCGCCGAACGTGGCCCCATGTAACAGCAGACCGAACACCACCACGCACACCCAAGCCCCTCTATGCATCCGCATCGTTCGACCCCAAGAATCCCATCTGGACAGGATAACCCGTCGCAGAACAAGCTCCTTATAACAAGCAATCCGCATACCACCGAACAGAACGTCGACACATCGGGAAAGGAAGCACTCGCTGTGCCTGTAAAACCCCCGCGTCATAGCGGGATTACAGCGCCGGTTACACCATTGCATGAGCCACCAACATGAACGTAATCAGGTAGAAGTTAACGAATTTTTGGCAGCCCCCTGAGTTGACGGACAGATAATTGGCCCGATCGGACCGAGGACAACCCGCCAGTCGGGGGTCTTCCGATGATCCCACAGGAGGCACACGTCGGACATGAGGCGCCGGGCAGCTCCATCGGTTGCTCCGTTGACAGCTCGGGAGACGAAGCAGTAGGCTTGGCGGTGGGTTTGGTACCACGACCACACGGAGGCACGGATGCCATCACCACGGTCTGCAGTCTTGCTCCTGCTCGTCACCGCGCTCGGCGCCACACTTTTCGCGGGGTGCAACCCGGCCAAGATTCGCCGATTCACGTATCCGCCGGATTTCAAATACCTCGAACACAGCCAAGTCGAGTCCGCGATGTTGAAGCTGGCCCGTGACGTTCGCTCACTCGACCGCATTCTGCGCGAGCCCGACCCTGAGAGTACCGACCAGCAGACCCAGGTCGCGAAGATTCTGCGCGCGATGGAAACGACGGCGGCAGAGCTCGACCCGGGGGGGCAGCGGAGCAACCATCCGCTCATCGACCGAAACATCAAAGCCTTTCGGCAGGACATCGAGATGGCTCGTCGCGCTGCTGAGCACGATCCACCGAACTACTTCCTGGCCGGCACCGTGTCCGGGGCCTGCCGTCACTGCCACCAGGAACAGCCCTAGCAGGCTGCTGAAAAAGTCCATCTGCTGCGTTCTCGGTCGTCGGAAATCCTCACGTACGACCCAGTACGCTCCGGTTTCCTCCTCCCTGCGGCCTTGCATCTGGAGCTTTTTGAGCA
>Ga0184615_10000468_pt1 | contig 22611 bp, 18 predicted proteins | sample PLM4_65_coex_FD_133134 | JGI IMG/M metagenome (GOLD analysis project Ga0184615, IMG submission 133134) | Groundwater sediment microbial communities from an aquifer in East River, Colorado, USA - PLM4_65_coex | ecosystem: Environmental > Terrestrial > Soil > Riparian zone | place: USA: East...
AAACTCGGCTGGACAACATCGTCTACCGGATGGGGTTCGCGACCAACCGCAAAGGTGCGCGGCAGCTGGTGCGTCACGGCCACGTGCAGATCAACGGCGAGCGGGTGGACATTCCTTCCTACCGGGTCGTGCCCGGAGAGGAAGTCCGGGTGGCGCCCGAGAGCCGTGACCTCGTGCCGGTCAAGATCGCGCTGGAAGGCGCGACCCGCGGCGCGCCGATGACCTGGCTCTCGGTGGACAGCGGGAAGGTCGCCGGACGGGTCACCATGCTCCCGACGCGCGACGGCATCCCGATCAACGCGCAAGAACAGCTCATCGTCGAGCTTTACTCGAAGTAACCCGGGGACGGATTACGCATGACGATCGACATGACCGGACTGGTTCGCCCGTACATGGTCGAAATGACCAAGCGGGAGGACAACCCCAATATCGCCGAGTTCCGCCTCCAGCCGCTGGAGCGGGGATTCGGCTACACCCTCGGCAATTCGCTGCGCCGGCTCCTGCTCTCCTCGCTGCGCGGCTCGGCCGTGTGGGCGTTCCGGATGGACGGCGTGGTGCACGAGCATCAGACGGTGGCGGGGGTGCTCGAAGACGTCCACCAGATCATTCAGCGCCTCAAGGCGCTCACGCTTGTCCTGGACGAAGACAAGGATGAAGCCATCCTGCGCATTCGCCGGGAGGGCAAGGGTCCGGTGTACGCGCGCGATATCCAGGAATCGGCCGGTGTCCGGGTCGTGAACCCCGATCACCTCCTGTTCACGCTGCAGGACGACAAAGACGTGAACTGCGACCTGTACGTGAACAAGGGCCGCGGGTACGTCGAGTCGGAAATGCACGTGGTGGACCGTTCGATGCCGGTGGATGTCGTCCGGATCGACGCCATCTACAATCCGGTTCGCCGGGCCAACTTCACCGTCAGCGAAACCCGCGTCGGCCAGCGCACCGACTACGACCGGCTCGCGGTGATGGTCGAGACCAACGGCACCATCAGTCCCGAGGACGCCATCGCCTACGCCGCGGCCCTCGCGACCGAGCACTTCCGGTACTTCATCGACTTCGGCCGCGTGCCTCAGCAGCGGGCGCTGCCCGCCGAGGGAGTGAGCATCACCGGAGCGCTCCGGCTCAAACTCGAGCGGCTGATCGACGATCTCGGTCTGTCGGTGCGCTCGCTCAACTCGCTCAAGAATTCGAACATCCGCACCCTGCGGGATCTGGTCGAGTTCAGCGAAGAAGAGCTGCTCAAGGTGAAGAACGTGGGCGAGAAGGCGGTGGCCGAAATCGCCGAGCTCCTGCAGCGTGAAGGGCTCAAGTTCGGGATGGCATTCGAGGAAGTCGACGGCGACCTGCGCGTGGCCCGGAGCGGCGGTACTGCCGCCGATGCGGCCAGCACGAACGGGGAGGGTGCGTAATGCGTCACCGGGCCAAGGGACGGCAGCTCTCCCGCACCGCCACGCACAAGAAGGCGCTGCTGCGCAACATGGCGGCCAGCCTCTTCAAGCACGACGCGATCGTGACGACGGAGGCCAAAGCCAAGGAGCTGCGCCCCTACGCCGAGCGGCTGATCACCCTGGCGCGCAGGGGGGATCTCCACGCCCGGCGCCAGGTCGAGCGCCGGATCCCGGACCGGGAAGTGCTGGGCCGCCTGTTCAAGGAAATCGGCCCGCGATTCGCCACCCGGCCCGGTGGCTATACCCGCATCCTCAAGCTCGGGCATCGCGTCGGCGACGGCGCGGATATCGCCCGCATCGAGCTGCTGTCCGAGTGACGCGGCGCGCAGCTCCGGAAACGACGAAGGGGACCGACTGGTCCCCTTTTTTTCAACCCGGCAGGGCGCGAGCGGTGGGGTCAGCTCGCCTTCTTGATCTTGTTGCCCTTGATGCACTGGGTGCAGACCCGGACCCGGCGCACCTGGCCGGCCACCGAGGTGCGGACGGTCTGGAGGTTCGGGTACCAGCGCCGCTTGACTCGATTATTCGCGTGGCTGACGTGGTTGCCGGTCGTCGGCCCCTTGCCACACACGGTGCATACTCGAGCCATGAGTTGTTCACTCCATTGAAGGCGTTCTTGGGAACCCGGAAAGCTAATATCATGAAGCGCCTACCTCAATGGCCGGTACGGGAGGGCGGGAGGGCGGTTGGTCGGGAGATTCCGGCTTTTTCCAACCGCCTTGCCGCCTTACCGCCCTGCCGCCCACCGTGGGGCCACCCGCATGCCTAGAGCCCTTATCACCGGCATCACCGGCCAGGACGGCTCATACCTGGCCGAGCTGCTCCTGGCCAAGGGGTACGACGTCTGCGGGATGGTACGGCGGACCAGCCACCACAGCTTCGAGCGGATCGAGCATCTGCTGGACCGGGTGCAGATCGTCACGGCGGATCTCCTCGATCAGCACTCGCTCACGGTGGTGATGCAGGAGGTGCGTCCCGACGAGGTCTACAATCTCGCGGCGCAGTCGTACGTCCCCACTTCCTGGACCCAGCCCGTCCTGACCGGCGAATTCACCGCGCTGGGAGTGACGCGCATCCTGGAGGCGATCCGCCTGGTGCATCCCCAGGCGCGCTTCTATCAGGCCAGCTCCTCCGAGATGTTCGGGAAAGTCCAGGAGACTCCGCAGCATGAGGGGACCGCGTTCTATCCCCGTTCCCCCTACGGTGTGGCCAAGGTGTACGGCCACTGGATCACGGTCAATTACCGGGAGTCGTACGGCCTCCACGCGGTGAGCGGGATTCTGTTCAATCATGAGTCGCCGCGCCGCGGCATGGAATTCGTGACCCGGAAGGTCACCGACGCGGTGGCGCGCATCAAGCTGGGCCTGGCGACCACCCTCCGGCTCGGGAATCTCGACGCGCGCCGCGACTGGGGGTACGCCGGCGACTACGTCGAGGCGATGTGGCGGATGCTTCAGCCGCCGACACCGGTCGACTACGTGATCGGGACCGGCAAGGCCCACAGCGTGCGCGACCTGGTCGAGACCGCGTTTGCGCATGCCGGCCTCGACTGGAACCAGCACGTGGTGTCCGATCCGGCATTCAAGCGTCCCGCCGAAGTCGATGTGCTGCTGGCCGATCCGCGGCGCGCCAAAGCGGAGCTGGGCTGGGAGCCGACGGTGGATTTCGAGGGTCTCGTGAAGATGATGGTCGACGCCGATCTCGAGAGGCTGGCCCGCCGGCGGTGAGGGTGCTGGTCACCGGGGCCGACGGGTTCGTCGGGGGATGGCTGGTCCGCGCCCTGCTCGCGGCGGGCCACTCGGTGGGCGGCACCCGCCGATCGGCCGACGTCGTCTCACCGGTCCTGACGACGGCGGAAGGGAAGGAGGTGGAGTGGCGGCTGCTGGACCTCCGCTCCACCCCGTCGGTGAATACGGCGGTCGGGGGCGCGTGGGACGCGGTGGTTCATCTCGCCGCGGTGTCGTCGGGGGCGGAGGCCCGGCAGGATCCCGGCCTCGCGTGGGAGGTGAATGCCGCCGGGACGGCCCGGCTGGCCGAGGCACTGCTTGGGGGCGGCCCGCTCCTTCTCCTGGTCTCGACCGGCGAGGTGTACGGCCCGGGCACCGGGGCACCGCGCCGCGAAGCCGATCCCGTGACGCCGTGCTCCCCCTATGCCGCGAGCAAAGCGGCCTCGGAGCTGGCGGCGCTGGAGACGGCGCGCCGGGCCGGGCTCGCTGTCGTCATCGCGCGGCCATTTCCTCACACGGGACCCGGCCAGGACGGCCGCTTCGTCCTTCCGGCGCTCGCGGCGCGGCTCAAGATCGCACACCGGATCGGTGCGCCGGCGATCGCGACCGGGAGCCTCGCGCCGGTGCGGGATCTCCTCGATGTGCGGGACGTCACGGCCGCCTATCTTGCCCTGCTGACGGCCGGCCGGGCCGGAGAGACATACAACATTGCCTCCGGGGTCGGATACCGGCTGGCCGACCTGCTCGAACGGATGCAGCGGCTCCTCGGATCGCGGGTGATCGCCGAGTACGATGCCGCGCTGGCCCGCCAGTCCGATATTCTTCACCTGGTGGGCGACGCGTCCAGGCTGCGCGCCGCCACGGGGTGGATGCCCCAGATCCCCCTCGACCAAACGCTTCAGGAACTCCTCGATGCCCAGACGGACTGATCTCTCTTCCATTCTGCTGATCGGGTCCGGACCCATCATCATCGGCCAGGGCGCGGAATTCGACTACTCCGGGACCCAGGCGGCGCGCGCGCTCAAGGAAGAGGGCTTCCGGGTCATCCTGGTGAATTCGAATCCCGCCACGATCATGACCGACCCGGAGGTCGCCGACCGCACGTACATCGAGCCGATCACGCCCGAATGGGTCGAGAAGATCATCGAGCGGGAGCGCCCCGATGCGCTGCTTCCCACGATGGGCGGGCAGACCGCGCTGAATGTCGCGATGGCGCTGCAGCGGAGCGGGGTGCTCGCGCGATACGGCGTCGAGCTGATCGGCGCCAACGAGCGCGCGATCCGGATCGCGGAGGATCGCGACGAGTTCGCCCAGGCGATGCGCCGCATCGGCCTGGCCACGCCGCCGGGTGTCACGGTGACCTCGGTGGACGATGGCCTCCTCGCGGTGGACCACACCGGGTATCCCGCCATCCTCCGTCCTTCGTATACCCTGGGAGGGTCGGGGGGCGGGATCGCCTACAATCGGGAGGAATTCGAGTCGATGCTCCGGCGCGGGCTGGAGCTCTCGCCGGTCGGATCGGTGCTGGTCGAACGGAGCATCATCGGCTGGAAGGAGTTCGAGCTCGAGGTCATGCGCGATTGCGCGGACAACGTCGTGATCGTCTGTACCATCGAGAACCTCGACCCGATGGGCGTGCACACCGGCGACTCGATCACCGTGGCCCCGGCGATGACGCTCTCGGACCGCGAATACCAGGTGATGCGCGATGCCGCCTGCGCGATCATCCGGGAGGTCGGCGTCGAGGCCGGCGGCTGCAATGTGCAGTTTGCCGTCAATCCCGTGACGGGGGAGCAACTCGTCATCGAGATGAACCCGCGGGTCTCGCGCTCCTCGGCGCTCGCCTCGAAGGCCACCGGATTTCCGATCGCGCGGATCGGGACCAAGCTCGCGGTCGGCTACACCCTGGACGAGCTCCCCAACGACATCACCAAAACGACACCCGCCTCCTTCGAGCCGGTGCTCGACTACGTCGTGGTGAAGATCCCCCGCTTCGCGTTCGAAAAATTTCCCACCGCCGATCCACGGCTCACCACCCAGATGAAATCGGTGGGAGAGGTCATGGCGATCGGGCGCACCTTCAAGGAAGCGCTGCAGAAAGGCTTTCGCGGGCTCGAGATCGGGCGCCCGGGCTGGACCATCGGGGAGACGCTGTCCGACGACCGTCTGACCGACACCTCGCGCGAGGGACTCCTCGCCGCGCTGCGCACACCCACTCCCGAGCGGCTCTTCCAGGTCAAGCGCGCCCTCCTGGCGGGCGTCGCCGTCGAGGCGATCGCCGAGTGCAGCGGGATCGATCCGTGGTTCGTGTGGCAGATGGAGGAATTGGTGCAGGCGGAGCGCGACTGGGCGGGAGGTCGCCAGGCCGGGATGGTGTCGGATGAAGCCGATCCGGCCGCCCAACCGCCCGACCGCCTTGCCGCCCACGCCCTGCGCCGCATGAAGCGGATGGGGTTCAGCGACCGGCAGCTCGCCGATCTCGCTGGCGTCACCGAGAAGGAGGCGCGCGACCGGCGCCACGCGCTCGGCGTCCGCCCCGCGTACAAGATGGTCGACACCTGTGCCGGCGAGTTCCCGTCCGCGACGCCATACCTCTATTCCTCGTACGACGAGGAGAACGAGGTCCAGCCCCAGGGCAGCAACACGGTGATCATCCTCGGCAGCGGCCCCAACCGGATCGGGCAGGGGGTCGAATTCGACTATTGCTGCGTCCGCGCCGCGCTGGCCTTCCGGCAGATGGGGTACCGCACCGTCATGGTGAATTCGAACCCCGAGACGGTGTCGACCGATTTCGACATCAGCGATGCCCTCTATTTCGAGCCACTCACCCTCGAAGATGTGCTGGAAATCGTCGAGCTCGAGCGGCCGCTCGGTGTCGTCGTGCAGTTCGGCGGGCAGACTCCGCTTCGCCTGGCGCGCGGACTGGAAGCGGAGGGCGTGCCGATTCTGGGCACGCCCCCGGAGGCCATCGACGCCGCCGAGGACCGGGGCCGGTTCGAGGCGATCGTGCGCGAGCTGGGTATCGCCCAGCCGCCCAACGGCACGGCCATGTCCTACGAGGAGGCGGTGCGCGAGGCGGAGAAGATCGGGTGGCCGGTGCTGATCCGGCCCTCGTACGTGCTGGGCGGCCGCGCGATGCGGATCGTCTACGACGCCGAGTCGATGCGGGAGTTCTTTGCCCAGGCGGAGCGCGTCGCCCCGGGGCACCCCGTCCTGATCGACCATTTCCTGGAGGACGCCTTCGAGGCGGACGTCGATGCGATCGCCGACGGGCAACGCTGCGTGATCGGCGGCGTGATGCAGCACATCGAGGATGCGGGCATCCATTCCGGCGACTCGGCGTGCGTACTCCCGCCGTATCTCATCACCGAGGAGCAGGTCGACGAGATGCGGCGGTACACCCGCGCCTTTGCCGACCGGATCGGGGTGGTGGGGTTGCTCAACGTGCAGTACGCCATCAAGCACGGCGTGGTGTACGTGCTCGAGGTGAACCCGCGGGCCTCCCGGACCGTGCCGTTCGTTTCCAAGACCACCGGGGTCTCCCTCGCCTCCATGGCCGCGGCGGTGATGGTGGGGAAGACACTGGATGAGCTCGGGCTCGCGGACGACACCGCCCAGCCCTACGTGGCGGTCAAGGAGGCGGTCTTCCCCTTCAACAAGCTGCCCGGAGTGGACCTCATCCTCGGACCGGAGATGCGCTCGACGGGGGAGGTCATGGGCATCGCGGATTCGTTCGGGATGGCCTTCGCGAAGGCGCAGGCGAGCGCCGATGGCCCGCTGCCGCAGAGCGGCGCCGTCTTCATCACGGTCAACGATCACGACAAGCCCACGGTCACGCCGATTGCCCGGCGATTCCACGAGCTCGGATTCAAGGTGCTCGCGACCGACGGCACCGAGCGGTATCTCCGCCAGCGGGGCGTTCCCGCCGAGCGTGTTCTCAAGGTCTACGAAGGCCGCCCGAACGCCGAGGACCTGGTGGTCTCCGGCCAGGTCCAGCTCCTGATCAACACCCCGCTTGGCAAGCTGACGCAGCAGGACGACTACGCCCTCCGCCGGACCGCCCTGCAGCATCGGATTCCCTACACCACCACCATGTCGGCGGCCAGCGCGGCATGCGACGCCATCATCGCGCTCAAGAGCCGGGTCGGCGAAGTGCGCTCGCTCCAGGAGTGGCACGCGCTGGCGCGGAGCCTCGTGGCCGGGTCGAGCGCGTGAGCGCGCGCGATCCGCGTTTCGCGGCCGAGCTCGCGCGCGGCATTCGCGGTGAGGTGAAGGAAGCAGCGTCGCTCGCGCGTTTCTCGACCTATCGCATCGGCGGACCCGGCACCGTGCTCCTTCCGGCCTCGCCGGAGGACATCGCCGTGGGACTCCGGCTCGCCGCCCGCGCCGGTATTCCGGTCTTCGCCCTCGGGCTCGGCTCCAACGTCCTCCTTCCCGACCAGGGGCTCGATGCGCTGGTCATCCGCCTGGGCAGGGGACTCGATCAGATTCGCAGCGACGGCGAGCGGTGGTGGCTTGGCGCGGGACTGCCCGCGCCGCTTGCGGCCCGGAAGACGGCGGGGCAGGGGTGGGCCGGGCTGCACATGATGGTCGGCGTACCGGGGACCGTGGGCGGCGGGGTCTACATGAACGCCGGCTGCCACGGCGGCCAGTGGAGCGATGTCACGGTTACCGTCACCGGGTTGGACCGGGGTGGTGAGCTGCGGACGATTCCGGCGGCGGAAATCCCCTTTTCCTACCGGAGGAGCGGCCTCGAGGGGCTGATCGTCGTCGAGGCCGAGGTGCGCTTGAGTCCAGGCTCCCGCGAGGAGCTCGACAGCGAGGTGGAAACGCTGTTCGCCTGGCGGCAGAAGGGGACGCCGTTCAATCAACCGTGCTGCGGGAGCGTGTTCAAGAATCCCCCGGGGCTGGCTCCTGCGTCCTGGTCCCGGCCGTGGACCGCGGGAAGTCTCATCGAGGCGACCGGCCTCAAGGGCACCAGGGTCGGCGGGGCAGAGATCTCGCCGAGGCACGCGAATTATTTCGTCAACGCCGCCGCCGCGACCGCCGCCGACGTGCGCGGCCTGATCGAGGTGGCGCGCGCAGCGGTCTTCAAGCAGTTCGGTGTGCTGTTGGAGACCGAGGTGAAGGTGATCGGCAGTGCCGGTGGGTACGTTGATGCTGCGAGCTGAGGGGTCAGGAGTCAGGAGTCAGAGGTCAGAGGTAAGGCCTTTCCCCGACCCCCGCCTCCTGACTACTGATTCCTAAACCAAGAACTCTGCCATGCCCGATTATTTCGTCCACGAATCCTCCTATGTCGACGACGGCGCGACGATCGGCGCCGGGACCCGGATCTGGCATTTCTGCCACGTCATGCCCGGGGCGGTGATCGGCGCGGGATGCAACCTTGGCCAGAACGTCGTGATCATGCCGGGGACCCGCATCGGGAACAACGTCAAGATTCAGAACAACGTCTCCGTGTATGAAGGCGTCGAGCTGGAGGACGACGTATTCTGTGGCCCGAGCTGCGTCTTCACCAACGTGGTGAATCCGCGGAGTCATGTGAGCCGGAAGTCGGAGTACCGGCGGACCCTGGTCAGGCGGGGCGCGTCGATCGGCGCCAACGCAACCGTCGTATGCGGAGCGACGATCGGCGAATACGCCTTCATCGGAGCCGGAGCGGTGGTTCGGGGGGACGTTCTCCCCTACGCGTTGATGGTGGGGGTTCCGGCCCGGCGGGTGGGCTGGATGTGTCAGTGCGGAATCCGGCTCGAACTGAAGAGCGGTTCCGCCGTCTGCGCCGAGTGCGGTACCGGGTACCGGGAGGATGGCGGCCGGTTACGCCCGGTTGACCCGGCGGGGTGATGCCAGTTAAGTTGCTATCCTGTATTGACTTGCAACGCTGGTCAACCGCCGAGGTACCGCCGGTGGACGTTCCGCTGCTCGATCTTCGTGCCCAGCACGCCGCCATCAAGGATGCGGTGATGTCTGCCGTGTCTTCGGTCATCGACCGACAGCAATTCATCATGGGTCCCGAGATTCAGCAGCTGGAAGAAAAAATCGCCGGCCTGTCTCGGGTGAAGCACGCCGTCGGTTGCGCCAGCGGGACCGACGCGATCCTCCTCCCGCTGAAATCGCTCGACCTCCGGGCCGGCGACGAGGTCATCGTCCCCGCCTTCACGTTCTTTGCCACTGCCGGAACGGTTCACAATGCCGGTGGCACGCCGGTGTTCGTGGACATCGATCCCGACACGTTCAACGTGGTGCCTGAGGCGATCGAGGCGGCCATCACGCCGCGCACCCGCGCCATTATTGTGGTTCATCTCTTCGGGCAGATGGCCGCCCTGGAGCGGGTGCTCGCGCTGGCTTCCGCTCGGGGCATTCCCGTCATCGAGGATGCGGCGCAGGCGATCGGCGCGCGACGGCAGATGGATGGCATCTTCCGGATGGCCGGCGAAACCGGATGGGCCGGCACGCTCTCGTTCTTCCCGAGCAAGAATCTTGGCGGGTGGGGCGATGGGGGCATGATCCTGACCCAGGACGATGCGGTGGCGGAGCGGATGCGGCGGCTCCGGCTGCATGGCGGCACGAAGACGTACTATCACGACGAAGTGGGCACCAACAGCCGGCTCGATACGTTGCAGGCGGCGGTCCTTCTCGCCAAACTGCCGTTCCTGGCCGGATGGAGCGCCGCCCGGCGCGAAAAAGCGGCGGCGTATTCGGAGCGCTTTCGCGGTCTGAGTGAGGTCAAGCCGCCCGTGGTCGACCCCGCCAACGAACATATTTTTCACCAGTATACGCTCCGGGTTTCTCGCCGGGATCAGCTCCTCGAGCACCTGAAGCGCCGCGGCATCGGTTGTGCGGTGTACTACCCGCTTGCCCTGCACCTGCAGCCCTGCTTCGCGCACCTCGGGTATCGGCCGGGCAGTTTGCCGGTCAGCGAGTCGGCGATGGCAGAGGTGATCTCGCTGCCGGTCTATCCGGAGCTCAGCGGCGCGCAACTCGACGCCGTGGCCGGCGCGGTCCGCGATTTCTACAACTGACGACTGCAGACTCACGACCCTGAAGGGTGCAACCATGTCGGTGGCGGACGATCTCATCAAGCAGGCGGAATCGCGCGACATCCTGTTCGGCATCATCGGGCTGGGCTACGTCGGCCTCCCGCTCGCCGTGGAACTGGCGCATGCGGGGTATCGCGTCCTCGGATTCGACGTCAACCAGCGTGTCGTGGACGGGCTCAACCACGGGCACTCCCACGTCAAGGACGTGCCGGACATCCAGCTGAAGGAGATTCTCGCTTCCGGCCGCTTCACCGCGACCACCGATGGAGGCCGGCTGCGGGAAGCCGACGCCATTTCGATCTGCGTACCCACCCCGCTCTCCAAGTTCAAGGACCCCGACGTCAGTTACATCGTCGCGGCGACCGAGACGGTCAAGAAAGTCCTTCGGTCCGGTCAGGCGATCATCCTCGAGAGCACGACCTATCCGGGGACGACCCGGGAGATCATGCTCCCGGCGCTCGAATCCACCGGGCTCAAGGTGGGAAAGGATTTCTTTCTTGCCTTCAGCCCGGAGCGGGTGGACCCGGGAAATCCCGTCTACCAGACCAAGAACACGCCGAAGGTGGTGGGCGGCATCACCGAGGATTGCCGTCGCGTGGTGTGCGCCCTCTACCAGCCCGCCATCGATTCGCTGGTGCCCGTGTCGACGACGGAAGCGGCCGAGCTGGTCAAGCTGCTGGAGAACACCTTCCGGAGCGTGAACATCGGACTCGTCAACGAAATGGCGATCGTGTGCGACAAGCTGGGGGTCGACGTGTGGGAGGTGATTGACGCCGCCGCCACCAAGCCGTTCGGCTACATGAAATTTACGCCGGGCCCGGGACTGGGCGGACATTGCATCCCGATCGATCCCCACTACCTCGCCTGGAAGATGCGCGGGCTCAACTACAAGACGCGATTCATCGATCTGGCCGGAGAGCTCAACACCGAGATGCCGGTGTTCTGGGTCCGCAAGGTGGGCGACGCGCTCAACCAGCTGGGCAAGGCGGTCCGGGGGTCGACGGTGCTGATCATCGGCGTGGCGTACAAGAAAGACATCGAAGACCTCCGCGAGAGCCCCGCGCTGGACATCATCCGGCTGCTGGAGCAGCAGGGCGCCAGGGTCGGCTACCACGATCCATACGTTCCCACCTTCGAGGAAAACGGTCACGGATTCGCGTCGCTCCCGCTCACCAGGGAGACGGTCGCCGGGGCCGATTGCGTGATGATCGTGACCGATCATTCGTCGCTCGACTACGATCTGATCCGCGCCAACGCGCGCGCGATGGTGGATACCCGGAACGCCTTGCGGCGGTCGTTGCCCCGATGAGGGTGTCGGTCGTCGGGAGCGGGTACGTGGGGCTGGTGGCCGGCGCCTGCCTGGCCGAGACCGGCAACGACATCGTGTGCGCCGATGTCGACGCGCGGAAGATCGCGCGGCTCTCCGCGGGCGACATGCCGATTTACGAGCCGGGCCTCGAGTCGATGGTGCGCCGCAATCAGGAGGAGGGGCGGCTCCGATTCACCAGCGATGTCGGCGCGGCGGTCGAGCACGGCCAGGTCGTGTTCGTGGCGGTGGGGACTCCCCCCGGCGAGGACGGGTCCGCCGATCTGCAGCACGTGCTTTCCGTCGCCCGGACCATCGGCCAGCACATGAACGAATGCAAGGTGGTGGTCACCAAGTCGACTGTCCCGGTCGGGACCGCGGAAAAGGTGCGCGCCGCGATTCGCGCCGAGACGCGATCGACCTTCCACGTCTGCTCGAATCCCGAATTCCTCAAGGAAGGCGCGGCGATCGAAGATTTCATGAAGCCCGACCGCGTTGTCCTGGGGGTGGACAGCGACGATGCCCGGGACGTCATGGCCGAGCTGTATGCCCCCTTCGTGCGCACCGGGAATCCCATCCTGTTCATGGACATTCCCTCCGCGGAAGTGACCAAGTACGCCGCCAACGCGATGCTGGCAACTCGCATCTCCTTCATGAACCAGATCGCCGATCTCTGCGAGCGGGTCGGCGCGGATGTCACCATGGTGCGTCGCGGGATCGGCAGCGACCACCGGATCGGCCAGGCGTTCCTGTTCCCGGGTCCCGGGTACGGCGGCTCCTGCTTTCCGAAGGATGTGAAGGCGCTGATCCGGACCGCGCATGACATGGGCATGGAGCCGTCGCTGCTCGAGGCGGTCGAGACGGTCAACGAGCGGCAGAAGCGGGTGCTCTTCGGCAAGCTTTCGGAACGTCTGGGGCGGAGCCTTCGCGGCTGCCAGGTTGCGGTGTGGGGACTCTCCTTCAAGGCCGAAACCGACGACATGCGCGAAAGCCCCGCGCTGCCGCTGATCGACGGGATCCTCGAGGCGGGGGGCAGCGTCCGCGCGCACGATCCGAAGGCGATGGATGTTGCCCGGGAGCTCTACGGCGAGCGGTTGTATTACGCGCGCGATCCCTACGACGCGCTCGCGGGGGCCGATGCCCTGGTCATCGTGACCGAGTGGCTGGTCTATCGCACTCCCGATTTCGAACGGATGCGCTCGGCGCTCAAGACGCCGCTCATCCTGGACGGGCGCAATCTCTACAATCCCGACCGGATGCTTCATCTCGGGTTCGAATACCATGGGATCGGCCGGCGCCAGCCATGAGGCTCCTGGTAACCGGGGCGGCCGGGTTTCTCGGCTCCCACCTCGTGGACCGGCTGCTGGCCCAGAAGCACGAAGTGCTGGGGTTCGACAATTTCATCACCGGCCGCTCCGAGAACATCGCGCACCTCGGGTCGGAGCGCCGGTTCCGGTTTGTCGAGCAGGACGTCTCGCAGCCCTTCACGGTGCCGGGCACGCTCGACGGCATCTTCCACCTCGCCTCCCCCGCGAGTCCTCCGGATTACCAGCGATACCCGATCGAAACGCTGATGGTCGGGAGCTATGGAACCCACCGCTGCCTCTCGCTCGCGCAGGAGAAGGGCGCGCGGTTCTTGCTGGCCTCGACCTCCGAAGTCTACGGCGATCCGCTGGTGCACCCGCAGCCGGAGAGCTACTGGGGCAACGTCAATCCGGTGGGCCCGCGCGCGATGTACGACGAGGCAAAGCGCTTCGCCGAAGCGATGACCGCTTCCTTCCGGCGCACCTACGGCACCGACACCCGCATCGTGCGGATCTTCAACACCTACGGTCCGCGGATGCGGCCCGCGGACGGCCGCGTCGTGTCGAACTTCATCGTGCAGGCGCTCCGGGGGCAGCCGATCACCGTCTACGGCGATGGCCAGCAGAGCCGCTCGTTCTGCTACGTCTCCGATCTGGTGGACGGGCTCTACCGGCTCTTCCTGAGCGACCGGAGCGATCCCACGAATCTCGGCAACCCGGATGAGTTCACCGTGTCCCAGTTGGCCGAGCTGGTCCGGGAAATGACCGGGAGCAAGGCAAAGGTCGTCCGGCAGCCGCTCCCCCAGGATGACCCCAAGGTGCGCCAGCCGGATATCACCCACGCCCGCGCGGCGCTGGGATGGGAGCCGAAGGTTTCCCTTCGCGACGGACTCGTTCGAACCATCCAGTACTTCCGCACAATCGTCTCAAGCTGAGTCCTGCATTATCTTTAGCGGCTCATCTAGGGACGGACGGAATGCAGGTAAGCTCCGATCATCTGCTCGCCCAGGCTCGCGAGCGCTTCGCCGTGCAGGACTACTACGGCGCGGTGCACCTCCTGGAGGAGATCCTCGCCTCCGGTCGAAGCTTCGCGGACGCGCACCATCTGCTCGGGCTCTCGCTCGCGCTGCTCGGCCACAAGGAACGGGCGCTGGTCGAGTTCGAGCGTGCGCTGGCGCTAAACCCCCGGTACATCGAAGCCAACATCCACCGGGGCATCCTGCTCAGCGAGCTGGGTCGCGCGGACGAGGCGGAGGACGCCTTCCGGGCCGCCTCCGACCATGGTGCCGGCCCTGATGGCGGCTACTCCCGGCCGGTCTCGGCGCGGCTCGCCAACCTGCACGCCGAGCTCGGGGAGGCCTATGCCGAGGCGGGCGCGCTGACCGAAGCGATCGAGGAGCTTCGCCGCGCGGTCGAGCTCGGACCGGCCTTTCACGATTTGCGCTATCGGCTGGCTCGCCTGCTGCTCGAGGCCAGCCGGCCCCTGGAGGCGCGCGAAGAGCTGGAAAAGATTCTCGCCGAGCACGCCGATTTCATGGACGCACAGGCGTCACTCGGCCTGGCCCATTATCTCGCCGGCGACGCAACGGCGGCCGCCGAGATCTGGGGCCGGTGCCGTGCGAAGAGACCCAAGAACGTCCGCATCGAGGCCTATCTCGCGATGGCCAAGCGGCTCCCGACGTGAAGCGAGGCGGGCTCCTCTTCGCGCTGTCGCTCGCCGGCTGCGCCAGGGCCGCGGCGGATCACGAGCGCCTGGGTGACCGGGCCTATCGCGAAGGCCGCTTCTCGCAAGCGATGGCGGAGTACCGCGCGGCGCAGAAGAGCGGCGGTCGCGCACGGATCTGGGCCAAGCTGGGAGGCGCCGCGCTGCACGAGCGGGATCTCGGCGCCGCGGTCGAGGCGTTCACGCAGCTCGAGGCCGCCGACCACTCGCGGAGCGCGGAGGCGGCCGCCGGCCTCGAACGCGCGGCCCGCATGGCGGAGCGAGCCGGCGACGCCGAACTGGTGAACCTGGCCGCGGCGGTGCGCTCGCTCCGGATCGCCGCGCCCGGCCGCCCGCTGGGCCGCTTCGCCATGGCGCCGAGCGGCGGCTTGCCGGCGATGGAGGCGCTCGGGTTGCTCCCCGGGGCCCTCGCGTCCGCGACCGATGGACGGGCCGTCGATTCGCTCCTGGTCGCGGTCGGCGCGGCCCAGCGGGTCACGACCGATTGCGAGGGCGCGTCGAAGACGCTCAAGACGGTGCTGCGACGGACCCGCGATAACGGGCTCAGGAAGACCGCGGCGCAGAGCATGAGCGTCTGCGCGGTGCGCCTCGGCCTCGATGCGCTGGCCAGCCAGCAGCCGGAAGCGGCCGAACGCTGGTTCGAGGAGGCGGTTACCGCGGCGGGCGCGTCGCCCTGGGGGTGGCGGGCATCGGTAGGACTGGGAGACGCCCGGTTGGGCCAGGGTGACGTGCTCGGGGCGGCCTTGGCCTACCAGAGCGTGATCTCGGCCGCCGCCGCCCCCGATTCACTGGTCAAGATGGCCACGGAAAAGCTCAATGCGCTGGGCGGTGCTTCGCCTGCAGCGACGGAAGGTCGGGTTCGATGAGCCTGTCCCGCGCTCTGCTCCTTGCCGCCATGGCGGCCCTCGCCGGATGTGGCCGCAAGGGGCCGGTCGCGGTCCCGCCACCGGTAGCGGTCGATTCGGTCTGGGGCCGCGCGGAAGCTGCGTTCCGTCGCAGCGACTGGTCGGAAGCCCAGAAGCAGCTCGACCTCGTCACGCCGCTCCTGCCATCCACCGACCCGCGGTATCTCAAGCTGCACTTTTACCTGGCGGAGATCCAATTCGCCCAGGGAAACCCGCTGCAGGCGGTGCGCGAGTTCCGCCGCGTGGCGGACGAGCGTCCCGATGACCCGCTCGCGCCGGATGCGCTGGTCCGCGCCGGCGACGCGTACGCCGACCTCTGGCGGCGTGCGGAGCTCGACCCGACGTACGGCGAAACCGCGCGAACGGTCTACCAGGAAGTCCTGAGCCGCTATGACGGCACGCCCGCCGCGGCGCGCGCAACGCTCAGACTCAACGAGCTTGCGGAGAAATTCGCGGCCAAGGAGTACAAGAACGCGCTGTTCTATTTCAAGTACAAGGCGTATGACTCGGCGATTCTCCTCTTCCGGGGTGTGATCGCGAACTATCCGCGCACCGCAGTCGTCCCCCAGGCCCTGGAGCGTCTGGTGCGGTCGTACCAGATCCTGAACTATCAGGAAGACATCAAGGAAACCTGCGCGTACATCGCGCAGTACCACCCTTCGGCGACGGGACCCCGGCGGCTCTGCCCTCCGCTGGGCGCGGGATCGGGGGAGAAGCCGTAGGGTGCGCATCGGAGTGTTCGGTGGCTCGTTCGACCCGATCCATCATGGCCACCTGATCGCCGCCAGCGCCCTGGCCGATGCCCTGGCGCTCGACGAGGTGCGCCTCGTGGTGGCGCGGGCCCAGCCGCTCAAGCAGGCCGGGCACGGGGCGACGGCGGAAGACCGCGCGGCCATGACCGAGCTGGCGGTCCGCGGAGACGCGCGCCTCAGGGCCGACCGCTCGGAGCTCTCGCGCGAGGGGCCTTCCTACACGGTGGACACTCTGCGCGCCTTCCACGCGAGGGAGCCCGGCGCGGAGCTCGTCCTCCTGCTCGGGTCGGATGCGGCGATCGAGCTGCCCCGCTGGCGGGAGTCGGAGGCGATCCCGGCGCTGGCGCGGGTGGAGGTTTTCGCACGGGAGGGCTTGGCCGAAGGCCGGCGGGCGGTGCCGCACGTGGATATTTCGTCAACGGCGGTTCGCGAGCGGGTCCGTCGCGGATGCTCGATTCGCTACTGGGTGCCGGACGCGGTGGCCGACTACATCGCCGCCCACCGGCTGTACGCGGAAGAATAGGAACGGATGATCAAGACACTGGTCGAAAAGGTCTTCGGAACCCGTCAGGCGCGCGAGGTCAAGCGCCTGACGCCGATGGTGGAGGAGATCCATCGTCAGGAGGAGCTGCTCCGGGGGCTCAGTGAAGACGAACTCAAGGCGCAAACGGTCAGGTTTCGCGAGCGGATCGCGGAGCGCACCGGGGCGCTGAAGCAGGAGTTGGTCGCCGTCCGGCAGGCGAAGCATCATTGCGAAGACCCGGTGGAGCGGAGCGGGCTGGAGGAGCAGGCCCACCGCCTCGAGGTGGAATACAAGAAAGCACTCAAGGTGGTGCTGGACGATCTGCTCCCGGAGGCGTTCGCCACCGTGCGGGAGGCCTGCCGCCGGCTCCTCGGCACGACGGTGATGGTCACCGGGCACGAGCTGGTCTGGGACATGGTCCCCTACGACGTCCAGCTCATCGGCGGCATCGAGCTGCACCGGGGCCGGATCGCCGAAATGGCGACCGGCGAGGGGAAGACCCTCGTCGCCACCCTGCCGCTCTACCTGAACGCGCTGGCGGGACGCGGGGCGCACCTCGTCACCGTCAACAATTACCTGGCCCGGCGTGACTCCCAGTGGATGGGTCACATCTACCGGTACCTCGGCCTCACGGTCGGGTGTATCGACGACACCGAGCCCTCCACCCCGGCCCGGCGGGACGCGTACAACACCGATATCACCTACGGCACCAACAACGAATTCGGCTTCGACTACCTCCGCGACAACATGGTGTTCTCGCTGGAGCAGCGGGTGCAGCGCGAGCACGCCTACGCGATCGTCGACGAAGTGGATTCGATCCTGATCGACGAAGCCCGCACACCGCTGATCATCAGCGGCCCGGTCGGGAACGACGGCGACGAGAAGTACACGCTGTTCAATCGTCCGGTCTCGGAGCTGGTGCGCCGGCAGACGGCCGTGGTCAACCAGCTCATGGCCGAAGCCGAGCCGATGCTGGCCGACGACAAGAAAAAGGAGGACGCGGCGGTCAAGCTCTTCCAGGCGCAGCTCGGGATGCCGAAGAACAAGCGGCTGCTCAAGCTGCTGAACGAGACCGGCGTCAAGCAGCTGGTCCAGCGGGCGGAGCTGAACTACATCGCCGACCGGAAGCAGCCGTCCCGCCAGCAGACCATGCGCGGGCTCGAAGAGGCGCTGTTTTACGTCCTCGACGAGAAGGGGCACTCGGTCCACCTGACCGACCAGGGCGCCGCGGCGCTCTCACCCGACGATCCCACCCTCTTTCTGGTCCCCGACATCTCCGAGGCGGTGCACGGCATCGAGCGCGATCCGAATCTCTCCGTGCCGGAGAAGCTCGCGGCTCGGCAGCAGGTCGAGGCGGAATACGCGACCAAGAGCGAAAAGCTCCACCTGATCCACAAGCTGCTGCAGGCGCACTCGCTCTACGAGAAGGACGTCGACTATCTGGTTCAGGACAACCAGGTCCTCATCGTGGACGAGTTCACCGGCCGGGTCCTGGCCGGACGCCGCTGGGCCGACGGGCTGCACCAGGCGGTGGAAGCGAAGGAGGGGGTGCAGATCAAGGGCGAGACCCAGACCCTCGCCACGATCACGATCCAGAACTACTTCCGGATGTTCGACAAGCTCGCCGGCATGACCGGTACGGCCGAGACGGAAGAGGGGGAGTTCTACTCGATCTACGGCCTCGAAGTGGCGGTGATCCCCACCAACCAGCCGATCCGCCGGAGGGACCACACCGACCGGATCTACAAGACCCGGCGGGAGAAGTACAACGCGGTGAACGACGAAATCGAGCGGCTGCACGCGCTCGGTCTTCCGATTCTGATCGGCACCACCTCGGTGGACGTCTCGGAAACGCTCTCCAAGATGCTCAAGCGACGCGGCCTCAAGCACGAGGTGTTGAACGCGAAGTACCACGAGCGCGAGGCGGAGATCGTCGCCGGCGCGGGCCAGAAGAGCGCGATCACGATCGCCACCAACATGGCCGGGCGAGGGACCGACATCAAACTCGGAAAGGATCTCGACCTGACCACCGAGGAGGCGGGGCTCCAGATCCTCGGCACCGAGCGGCACGAGTCGCGCCGGATCGACCGGCAGCTTCGCGGCCGCGCGGGACGTCAGGGCGATCCCGGCGCGTCGCTCTTCTTCCTGTCGCTCGAAGACGACCTGATGCGCCTCTTCGGGTCGGACCGCATCGCGCGCTATATGGACAAGACCGGCGCGGAGGAGGGCGAGGTCATCACCGGAATGCTGGTGATGAAGGCGATCGAGTCGGCGCAGAAGCGCGTCGAGCTGCAGAACTTCCAGTCCCGGAAGCGGCTGCTGGAGTACGACGACGTGATGAACCAGCAGCGGGAAGTGGCCTATTCGCTCCGGCTCTTCGCGCTGGAGCGCGGCGAGGAGCTGAAGGCCGAGGCGCGGCTGATGATCGCGACGGCGCTGGACCACGCGGCCCGGAAATTCCTCGCCGAGTTCGAGCGGCCGGAGGACTGGGACCGGAAGGCCTTGATCGAGGCGCTGACGATGCAGTTCCTGGTGAGTCCCGAGGCGATCGCCGACGCCGGGGTGACCAGGGATCTCGCCGCCGCGGTCAAGGCCGCGCAGGCCGAGGGCGAGGCGGCGTTTCACCGGAAGGTGGATTACCTGCGGGAGTTCGGCCGCGGGATCGGTATTCAGGACGTGGACCAGCAGATCCTCTCGCAGGTCATGCTCTCGGTGATCGACGAGAAGTGGAAGGATCACCTGTATGACCTGGATCAGCTCCGGAATGCGATCCAGTACCGCGCCTACGGGCAGAAGGACCCGCTGGTCGAGTACAAGAAGGAAGCCTACGAGATGTTCGAGGATTTGATGCGCGACATCCAGGCCACCTTTACCGAACGGTATCTCAAGATCACGGTGAGCGCCGAACCGCCGCGTCAGCCGCCGCCGCCCCCGCCGATCCCCACGCCGCGGAGCGGAACCGACGAGCTGTTTGCCGGCCCGTCGCGCACCACGACCGGACCGATGGGCGGCCCGCCGCCCAAAGTGGAAACCTCGCTCGGGCGCCTGGGACCCGCTTCCGGCGGCGTGCCGGAAGTCGGACGGAACGACCCGTGCCCCTGCGGGTCGGGGAAGAAGTACAAGAAGTGCCATGGGGCGGGGCGGTAGCTAGGAGTCAGGAGTCAGGAGTCAGAGGTCGGGGGGGAGCCCCTGAATCCTGACTCCTGACTCCTGACTCCTCTCCCTTTCGCTCCACTCTGCGGTATCTCGATCCACCAGGGACAAGCGGGGCGCCTATCCTGTTCCGATGGCCGCCCCCATCGCCCCCCCAGTCTCCCAGCCCGACCGTCCCCGTGAACGCCTCTGGTCCCAGGGGGCGGAAACATTGACCGCTTCCGAGCTTCTGGCGATTCTCCTAGGGACGGGTGGAGGCGGCCGGAGCGCGCTGGAGGTGGCGACCGACCTCCTGGTCCCCGCGGAAGGCTCGGTCCGGCGACTGGCCGCCCGGCCCGCGGGCGAGCTCCTGCGAATGCGGGGCGTCGGTCCCGCCAAGGGGGCGCGGCTGCTTGCCGCCCTCGAGCTGGGGGCCCGGCTGGCCCGGGAGGCCCGCCCGGTGCTGCCACGGATTCGGTCACCGGAGGATGTGGTCCGGGTCGTCGGGACGCGGCTTCGGGATCTTGCCGTCGAGGAGTTCCACCTGCTCGCACTGGACAGTCAGAGCCAGGTGACGCGCGACGTCCTCATCACGCGCGGGCTGCTCAACAGCTCGCTCGTACACCCGCGCGAGGTGTTTCGCGCCGCGATCGCGGAAGCGGCGGCGGGCATCATCCTCGTGCACAACCATCCGAGCGGAGATCCGACTCCCTCGGCGGACGACCAGGCGGTGACGCGCCAGCTGGTGGCGGCCGGCGAGCTGCTCGACCTGCCGGTCTACGACCACGTCATCGTGGCGGGAGACCGGTTCACCAGCTTTGCCACGCGAGGACTGTTGTGAACGTCACGCTGCTCGACCTGGCCCCCGAGTTCCGGGCCGCGCTGGAACGGCACGCCGAACGGCTCGATCTCGAGCTGATCGATCGCGCCCTCCGCTTCAGCGCGAGCGCCCACCGGGGACAGAAGCGGATGAGCGGCGAGGAGTTCGTCTCCCACAGCATCGCCGTCGCCACCATCCTGATCGGCCAGTTCCTCGACTCGACCTCGATCGCCGCCGCGCTGCTCCACGATGTCGTGGAAGACGCGGACGTCCGCGGCGAGGAGATCGCCCAGGAATTCGGGCCCGAGGTCGCCGGGCTGGTGGACGGTCTCACCAAGATCGCCCACCTCACCTTCCGGTCCACCGCCGAAGAGCAGGTGGAGAACTACCGGAAGCTGCTGCTCTCCATCGCCAAGGACGCGCGGGTCATCATCATCAAGCTCGCCGACCGGCTGCACAACATGCGCACGCTGGAGCATCTCCCCGCCGAGAAGCGCGCCCGGATCGCGACCGAGACACGGGAGATCTACGCCCCGCTGGCGCACCGGTTCGGCATGGCCGGTGTGAAGGCCGAGCTCGAGGATCTCGCCTTCAAGTTCCTGGAGCCGGAGGAGTACCAGGCCCTGGCCGGCCAGGTCGCCGCCAAGCGGGTCGAGCGCGAGGAGATGATCGCGGCCCTGCAGGGACCGCTGCTCTCGGAGCTTCGCCGCGCGGGGATCGAGGATGTGGATGTGAGCGGGCGGCCGAAGCATCTCTGGTCGATCTGGCAGAAGATGCGGAAGCGCAACACCCCCTTCGAGGCCATCTACGACATGATGGCGCTCCGGGTCATCGTGCGCACCGTTCCCGATTGTTACCACGTGCTGGGCGTCATCCACCACAACTGGACGCCGTTGCAGGAGCGGTTCAAGGACTATATCGCGAACCCGAAGTCGAACGGCTACCAGTCGCTGCACACCACGATCTTCGGTCCCAACGGCCAGCTCTACGAGGTGCAGATCCGCACCCACGAGATGCATCGCACCGCCGACTACGGCATCGCGGCCCACTGGCTGTACAAGTCGCAGCAGGTGCGCCCCGACGAGCTCGACCAGCACTTCGGGTGGTTCCGCCAGCTGCTGGAGCTCCAGCAGGACACCCATACTCCCGAAGAATTCCTCGAGTTCCTCAAGGTCGATCTCTATCAGGACGAGATCTTCGTCTTCACGCCGCAGGGTGACGTGAAGCGGCTGCCGAAGGGCGCCACCGCGATCGACTTCGCGTTTCACGTCCATACCGAGGTGGGAACCCGGTGCCACGGGAGCAAGATCAACGGGCGGATCGCGCCGCTGCACCGCGAGCTCAAGAACGGCGACACGGTGGAGATCCTGACCTCTCCGCAAGCGCGGCCGAGCCGCGACTGGCTGCAGCACGTGCGCACCGGCCGGGCCCGCCACAAGATCAAGCAGTGGATCCGGCACGAGGAAGAAACCGTCTCCAGCCAGCTCGGCCGGGAAATCCTGCTGCGGGAGATGAAGCGGCGCCGGCTCGGATCGCTGGACGACGCCGCGCTGGAACGGGCGGCCGCGCTGCTCGGGCTGGGGGACAAGGTGGGGCTCGAGGCGGCGGTCGGCCGGGGCGACGTGCCGATCGGTCAGGTGATGCGCTCGCTCTTTCCCGAGCTCCCCGACGACGAGCTCGCCGAGCCGAAGCCCACGGTGTTCGGCCGGATGCTCAACCGGATCCGGCTGGGCCGCGGCATCAAGATCCAGGGTGTGGACGGATTGCTGGTGCGGTATGCCCAGTGCTGTCAACCGGTGCCGGGCGATCCGGTGGTGGGCTACGTGACGCAGGGCAGGGGCATCTCGATCCATCGCGCCGATTGCCCCAACCTGCTCACGCTGTCGGCCGGCGATCGCCGGGTGGAGATCGACTGGCAGGAGCAGGAGGGC
>Ga0184615_10000469_pt1 | contig 22602 bp, 9 predicted proteins | sample PLM4_65_coex_FD_133134 | JGI IMG/M metagenome (GOLD analysis project Ga0184615, IMG submission 133134) | Groundwater sediment microbial communities from an aquifer in East River, Colorado, USA - PLM4_65_coex | ecosystem: Environmental > Terrestrial > Soil > Riparian zone | place: USA: East...
GAAATCTTCTTCTGGCCGAAGAAAAACCAGCCGTTATCGCAAAACGCCGGGGTAAATACGATTTGAAGATTTCTACAACTACCGCGAAACACAACCACTTCCGAACAACGCAAATGGCTCAAAATGGGCCATAGCCCAACGGTCGAAAGGCGTTCTTATCAGGGCCGTTCACCCGGTTTCGATGTATTGCCCGCAGCCGTCTATTAGTTGCTGTCTCTAATTGTATTAATAGAGAAATACTTCTGCATCTTTCTGTCAGGATGGAGTACGACGCCGTGATCAATGAGCACCTTTTCGATGACCGCGCCCACATCCAGCAAGGAATTGAATGGGCGAGGATTAGACGGAGCGATGCCGTGGGACTTGTTGCTCGCGATACGCACTACTCCAGATGCCCACGCGTGTTTGGGGACGATCCTCCCTTTTGGGACGATGTCGTTCGTCCAGAAACGCAACCTAACCTCAATCATCCTTTCTCCTTGTTTGGCCTCACGGGACTCAATATCTACTATCTTTGCCATAATCTCTCCTTTATTATTGATCATTCAGCATTCAGGCTAATTCAGCGTATTTTATGCAAAGCCTTTATTAAGAAGCCTAAATCCAAGATGCCTCGCTTTACTGTTCGTTCGTCACAAATCTACATTGCTCCGACGGGATTTTCAATCACGAATCCCAAATTCCGGCTTTTGGGGGTCTAATTCGGCCCTTCTATTAGGTAAGGCGATTGGCGCGGGGTAAATGTGGATGGAAAAATCTCGATTTTTTCAAAAAAAGCGTAAAATCTTTCGTTCCTCGTGAAGTGTGAAGTGTATCTCCTTTTCAGTAAAGCACTTAAGAAATGAAAATAGGAAACGTGCCCGTAGGAATTTAAATAGATTTCTCCACTCCGGCCTGCCTCCGGCAGTCCTGCGGTCGAAATGACGCCGGGCTACTGAGAATCCGGCATCAAGTATCCAGTATCGGGTATCGAGAATCCAGTCCGTCGCGCAGGGCGGGGCGGATCCGTCGAAAAACGTGCCGGACTACGCTCCGAAATCGAAAATGGAGATCACTTCCGGCTACGCCAGCTTGTCCCGGTTCTCGTAGAGTTTCTGGATAGCGTCGGCGATGTCGTCCATGTCCTGTTTGGGTCCGAGCAGGAGGTTCTGAGTAAAGCATACGGCCTCCTGGCAGAGCTGGTCGTTCGCCGGATAGTTCAGCTCTTTGCGGTACTGGTCGAGCCGGGCCTTCGGGAAGCTCCTTGTGAAATTCTTGGACGTGAGGAAGTCCTCCATCAGGCCGTCCCTGTATTGCGGGCCGTACCCGCCGGAGCAGGGGATGCCTTCGGCCTGCAGGGCAGCCATGAATTTCTCTTTCGGAACGTTGTTGAACTGTTCCTTCTTGTACCGGAAGGGATACAGATGGTACGCGGCTCGGGTTACGCCTTCGTAGAGCTTGTGCGGAACGATGCCGGGGATGTCTTTGATTCGGGACGTAAGGTATTGGGCGTTCTCGTTGCGTCTTTGCGTGTCGCTTTCGATGCGTTTGATCTGCGAGAGCCCTATGGCCGCCTGGTATTCCGTCATCCTGCGGTTGTTGCCCACGACGGGATTGCTGCCGGGCTTGTTCATGGTTCCGAACCGCCGGCCGCAGTTGTGGTAAGACATGACTCTGTCCATAAGCTCCTCGTCGTTTCCGACGACGGCGCCGCCTTCGCCGATGGGCAGGTGTTTGGAGTTCTGGAAGCTGAAGCATCCCAGATCACCTAACGTTCCGACCTTCTTGCCTCGCCATTCGGCCAGCCACGCCTGGCAGGCGTCCTCTATGACAACGAGGTTGTGCTTTTTGGCGATAGCGAGGATTTTATCCATATTGGCCGGCAGCCCGTAAATGTGGACCGGCAGAATCGCCCGGGTCTTTTCGGTGATTCTCTCTTCGATTTTGTCCGGATTGATCTGGAAGGTTTCCGGGTCGGTATCGGCGAAAACCGGCAGGGCACAGGAGTTGATGACCACGTTGTACGTGGCGATGAACGTGTAGGGCGAGACAATCACTTCGTCGCCAACCCCGATGTCGAGAACGTGCAGAGCGGTCAGCAGGGCGTTGGTGCCGTTGACCGTGCAGACGCAGCGTTTGGCCCCTAACAGCTTCGCGTATGCCGCCTCGAATTCCGTAACCGTATTGCCCTGGCCTCTGTACCAGTTTCCGCTGCGGAGGATGGCCAACACGGACTCCTCAGCCGATTTGTCCCAGACCGGCCAGCCGGGAAAGGGCTTAGCCCTTAGGGCCTGGCCGCCGAGGATGGCGGGTTTGCTCGCCTTCTTGCTCACGTTGGCGTAGGAAGGAACTCGACTGGCCGCAACAGCGGCGATTGCGCCCGTTGAGACCGTGGCTAAGAAGTTTCGTCTGGTGAGATTCTCTCTATTCATCGTTATCTCCCTTCATTTTGTAAGAAGTCAGTAATAAGTCTGAATACGCGTAGTATTTTACCCAGGTGGGCGGCGCGATGCCAACATAATTTTCGAATATCTGACCGCCGGCGTTCGGGAAAATCTTGCACAAGCAGTTTTTCATGGCTATTATCAAACCGGCCTTTGCAGAAAGGCCAACCGCTGTTTTTCGGCATTTTACAGGAGAAGAATATGAAACCGTTCAATCGTCGCCAGTTTATGAAAGGCTCTATCGGGGCTGCCGCTGCTTTCGCGGCGATTTCGCAAGGCCCGGCCCGGGGAGCGAACGACAAAATCATCATGGGCGTGATGGGGCTGGGCGGTCGGGGCACGTTCCTGGCGGAGAGATTCGCCGCACGCCCGGATGTGGAAATCGCCTACCTGTGCGACGCCGATACCAGGCGTTTCGCACGGGCTCGCGAGGCGGTGGAAGAGGCTCAGAACAAAAGAACAACGTTGGTACAGGATTTTCGCAAGATTCTTGACGACCGCAACGTCGATGTCCTGATTAACGCCACACCCGACCACTGGCATGGCCTGGGAACGATTATGGCCTGCCAGGCCGGCAAGGACGTTTATGTGGAAAAACCAATGGCCCACAACGTCTGGGAAGGCAGAAAGATGGTCGAGGCGGCCCGCAAGTACAAGCGGGTCGTCCAGGTCGGCATGCAGTCGCGCAGCGCCCCCTATACGAAGAAGGCCAAAGAGTACATCGAATCGGGCAAGCTGGGCGAGATTTACCTTGTCCGCGTATTCAATATGATGCAGCACCCCAGGCAGAAGCAGGTTGCCGACCAGCCGGTTCCGGAGGGATTCGATTACGATATGTGGTGCGGCCCAGCGCCGAAACCGCCGTATAATCCGAGCCTTCACTGGCTGAACCAGTGGGAGTATAGCTGCGGTCCCATCGCCGGCGACGCCGTCCATCAATTGGACCTGGCCCGCTATTTACTCAACGACATGCCGTACCCGAAGAGCGTCTCTCACGCCGGGGGCGTCAGCGCGTTGAAGGACGGGCGGGAAACACCCGACACGCAAATGGCTGCTTTCGAATACGGCTCGCTCACGTTAATGATGGAGGCCGCCCTGTGGACGCCCTATATGACCAAGACGCCCACGGAGATTCGGGATACAAACCGCTTCCCGAACTGGCCGTTCAACGGCACGAGGGTGGAAGTGCTGGGAACCGAAGGATTTATGTATTACGGCCGGCACGGCGACGGCTGGCAGGCGTATGACGCCCAGGGCGAGCTGGTGCGTTCCGAATACGGCCGGCAAGCCGACAAGGAGCACCAGGATAATTTCGTCGCGTGTATCCGGTCTCGGCAGAAGCCCAACGCCGACGTCGAAATCGGCCACCATTCCGTGTTGCTGTGTCACCTGGCCAACATATCGTACCGGGTTGGGAACCAAAGGCTCGAATTCGATCCGCAGACCGAGACGTTCACAAACTGCGAACAGGCCAATAAGCTCCTGAAGCGCGAGTATCGCGCGCCCTGGATCGTGCCGGAGACGGTTTAGAAACCGCATTGCCCTCGGCGTAGGGGCAGGCCCGCGTGCCTGCCCTGGGCAACCACACAGGGTTGCCCCTACAGTCGGGCGGAACGGAGCGGACAAGGCAATGAAATCGAATAGACTCCTGTTGTGTATCGTCATCGGCCTGGTGTGCTGCCCGTGCTGCTATTGCCAATGGCTGGAGATCTCCAACGTCAAGCTCAGAGGCGAGCAGACGGAATTAGGCGGCCCGAAGATTATCATCGAGTACGATGTGAATGATCCGAACATTTCGGAGTCATCGCCGACGTATGTTTTTGTGCGATACAGCCGGGATGCAGGGAAAAGCTGGCGGCTCGTACCGGCGGCTTCTCTGCGGGGCAACGGTTTTGACATTGTCGATAGATCGGGACACAAGCAGATCGTCTGGTGGGGAACGGAGCAGACCAGCTTCGCCGACGCTAACCAGGTGAAAGTTCACGTTCGCGGCATCGCCATGGCGCGGATTCCGGCGGGAAAATTCATAATGAAAAGCCTGCCGGGCGAGGGCCGGGACGAATCGAAGGAGATTACGCCGGAACCCATTCCTGGGCTGTTTTACATGGCCAGATCTGAAACCACCATTTCCATGTACACTGATTATCTCAACGAGGTCGGGGCCGAGGGAGCCGGCTGGAATCCGCGGATGAACAACAGCGACCGGTGCGGCATCGTCCGCAACGACGACCATACGTACCGCGTCGAGCCGGGGCGAGAAAACTATCCCATCACTTATGTATCATGGTACGACGCGGTCAATTTCCTGCAGTGGTGCGGATTGAGACTGCCGACCGAAGCCGAATGGGAAAAGGCCCTTCGTGGCGGCATCTTTCTCGACGGCGACGAAACGAAAAAGAAGCCCAACCCCAAGCCGGAACGGCGCTATCCCTGGGGCGACGAATCGCCCAATGAGGGCGGTGTTTTCCGGTGCAACTACGATGGCGAGGAAGACGGATTCGCTTACACGGCGCCGGCGGGAAGTTTCAGTAAATTCGCCAGTCCGTATGGGATTTGCGATCTGGCGGGCAACGTGGCCGAATGGACGCTGGACTGGTATTCGACTTCGCATCACGCTGGTCTGGACGGCTTTCGAATGGTGCGGGGCGGCTCGTGGATGGCCGTCCCGGCGGCCTGCGACGCCATCACCGGGGCCACGCAACTGCCGCTCAAAGAAAGCAGTATTATGGGCTTTCGGGGCGTAAGAGACCCGTAGAGTCCAAATTGAATATCGAATAGCGAATAAGGAATGTCCAATGATGAAGTGCAAGAAATACATCCCGGCAGTAGTAATCCTTGCGTGTGTCATAACCACACTCGGTACTGCGGCTCAGACGCAAAAATCGAAAAGCGAAAATCAAAATTCGAAAATCCGGGCCGCAGGCTCGGTGAAGGTGTGGGAAGAGCCGCTGACCCTTCCGACCTACAGGCTCGAAGCGCCGGACTCCAACCCGATGTTCTACACGCACGAATCGTACCAGGGCGCCGAGAAAAGAATCTATCCCTATCCGTTCCAGGACAGGGTAACGGACATCCGCGAGGAGCGAACCTACAAAGCGCTGTACCTTGAGAACGATTATATTCGGCTTTCGATTTTGCCCGAGCTCGGCGGCCGGCTGTTCTCCGCCCTCGACAAAACCAACAACTACGAGATTTTCTACCACCAGCACGTCGTCAAGCCCGCGCTGATCGGCATGTTAGGCGCGTGGATTTCAGGCGGGATTGAGTGGTGCGTTTTTCACCATCACCGGAACACGACGTTTATGCCCGTGGACTACACGCTGGCCGAGAATCCCGACGGCAGCAAGACGATCTGGTTCGGCGAGACGGAGCGCCGCCATCGGATGAAATGGCTCATCGGCGTCACCCTGTATCCGGACAAGTCGTATATCGAAGTGACGGTCAAGGTCTTCAACCGCACCGCCGTTCCCCATTCGATCCTGTACTGGGCGAACGTCGCCGTCCACGCGAACGACGATTATCAGGTGATCTTTCCGCCGAGCGTTCAGTTTGCCACGTACCACTCGAAGAACGACTTCTCGCACTGGCCCATTTCGGATGAGACGTATCGCGGCGTCGATTACAAAGGCGTGGACCTGAGCTGGTGGAAGAACCACCCGGAACCCGTCTCTTTCTTTGCATGGAACATGCAGGAAGATTTTTCCGGCGGCTATGACCACGGCAAAGAGGCCGGCGTCGTGCACGTCGGCAATCATAACGTCGTCTGCGGCGCGAAACTGTGGGAATGGAGCCCGGGCCCGGGCGGCCGGATGTGGGACAAAATACTGACCGATGACGACGGCCCATACGCCGAGCTGATGGTAGGGGCCTTTTCCGACAACCAGCCGGACTATAGCTGGATCAAACCGTACGAGGTAAAGACCTTCAAACAGTGCTGGTACCCCGTTCGTGACATCGGCGGATTCAAGAACGCAAACCTGAACGCGGCGGTCAACCTGGAGCTTAACAAGAATGGCACGGCGAAACTCGGCTTCTGTGCTACATCACAATATTCGAAGGCTAAAGTGCTCGTGGCGGCCGGCGAGAAATCGGTGCTTGAGCGGACGATTGACATCGGGCCTGACAAGCCCTTCACGTGCGATGTGACTGTTCCGTCGGGTGTGAAAGAGACGGACCTGAAGGCATCTTTGCTTTCGGCCTCGAACGAGACGTTGATTTCCTATCAGCCGGTCGAGAGGAAATATGAGCCGAAATTGCCCGACGTTGTAAAAGCTCCGCCTGCACCCGCAGATATTGCGAACGTCGAGGAGCTTTACCTGACGGGATTGCGTCTCGAGCAGATTCACAACCCGCGAGTGAATGCCGATGATTACTTCGAGGAGGTCCTGAGACGAGACCCGGGTGACTCTCGCACAAACACGATACTCGGCGTCAACTACATCAAGCGTGCGATGTTCGAGCAGGCCGAGCAGAAGCTGCGAAAAGCCATCGAGCGACTCGCCGCCGACTACACCCGACCGGGAAACGCCGAGGCATATTACAATCTCGGTCTTGCCCTGCGAGCCCAGGGCAAGCTGGATGAAGCCTATGATGCTTTTTACAGAGCCACATGGGATTACGCCTTTCATTCGGCGGCCACTTATCAGTTGGCTGAGCTTTCCTGCAAGAAGAAGGATTATGCTTCGGCACTGGAGCAGATCAGCCAGTCTCTTTCCACGAATGCTCTGAACACCAAGGCCCAGAATGTAAAGTCGGTCATACTGCGAAAGCTTGGCAGGACCAAAGAGGCCGAACAGGCTGTTTCGCAGGTTATCGCCGCCGATCCGCTCGATTTCCTGGCGGCCAATGAGTTGTATCTCGCCCAGCTCGCTTCCGGCTCAAAACGCCGGGCCGGGCAGTCGCTGACCGAGCTGGAGCTTAAGATGAGAGGAAACGTTGAGTCTTATTTGGAGCTGGCCATCGATTATGGCAACTGCGGCTTGTGGGATGAGGCGATTGAGGTCCTTTTGCGTCCCGTGAAGAACAAAGTGGAGTTCGCCGGCACGTATCCTATGGTGCACTACTACCTCGGCTATTTCAACCTACAAAAGGGCGACGAGAGTGAGGCTTCAAAATCTTTCTCTGCCGCGGCTCAAATGCCGCCCGATTACTGTTTCCCGTTCCGCGTCGAGTCCATCGAGGTCCTGAACGCCGCCGTCAGGCGCAATCCTTCCGACGCCCGCGCGTGCTATTATCTGGGCAATCTTCTGTACGATCTCCAGCCGCAAGCCGCGGTCAAGCAGTGGGAAAAATCCCGGCAGATAGATGACTCCTTTGCCACCGTGCACCGCAATCTTGGCTGGGCTTATTATCGAACCGAGAAGGACATTCCCAAGGCGACTGCCAGCTACGAAAAGGCTGTGGCCTGCGACGGCAAGGACCCGCGCCTTTATGTCGAGCTGGACAGCCTGTATGAAGCCGGCAATGCTTCGCTCGAAAAGCGGCTTGCCCTGTTCGAGAACAACCACGAAACGGTCAGGCAGCGGAACGATAGTTTCCTGCATGAGATTACGGTCCTCGTTCTGGCGGGGCGATACGACGAGGCGATTGATTTTCTGGCGAACAATCAGTTCCACGTTCGCGAGGGCGGGGGGGAGATTCGCGATGTCTATGTGGATGGTCATTTGCTGCGAGGCTTGCGCCACATCAAGAAGGGTGAATCGAAGGATGCTCTAACGGACTTCCAGGCGGCCTCGGAATATCCTGAGAATCTTTCGGTCGGCAGGCCGAAAAGCGACAGCCGGGCCGCCCAGGTTGCCTATTATACCGGCACGGCTTATGAAGCGCTGGGCGACTCAGAAAACGCCGAGGAATTCTACAAGAAGGCGGCCGACCAGAAGGGCGCGGGAAGCGGGGCGGAAGCGAGGTTCTATCAGGGGCTGTCTTTAGTCAAGCTTGGCCAAAAGAACAAGGCGGATGAGATATTCGACGACCTGATCAACACGGGCAGGCAGAGGCTCTCTGAAAAAGCCACCGAGGACTTCTTCGCCAAATTCGGCGAGGGCCAGACGGCAGAGGCCCGTCAGGCATCGGCCCACTACACGCTCGGCCTGGGCTATCGGGGCAAGGGCCAGGACAACCAGGCCAAAGCCGAATTCGAGAAGGCCGTCCAGCTGAACGTCAGTCACGTCTGGGCTGCAGCGCAGTTGGCTGAATAACCGGGCTACTCGGTACTTGATACGTAGCACGCGCTTCCGGCCCGTGAAAACACGGCCAGGATGGCCGTGCCACATCGAGAATCTTCTTGGCAATTGCCCGGCATTTCTGGTAAAACTGCACACGCTCGATTCGCGATGGTCGGCTGTAGGGGCAACCCTATGTGGTTGCCCAGGGCAGGCACGCGGGCCTGCCCCTACGCGAGTATCGGACAAGGTTTATGAAGCTAATCGCAGGAAAATCTCGGTTGAAGGGGGCGGTTTCGATCCCGGCGTCGAAGTCGCATACGATTCGCGCGGTTGCAATCGCGTCTTTGGCGACTGGCAAAAGCCTCATCCACAACCCATTGGACTCAAGCGATACCTCGTCTGCTGTGCGCTGCTACCGAGCGCTCGGCGCCGAGATCGACGCCTCCAGGGGCGACCTGTGGAAGATAACCGGCACGGGCGGCTCCGTCGTCCCTCCGGGACGCCGGATTGACGTGGCGAACTCGGGCACGACGCTGCTGATCGCCATGGGCTCGGCGGCTCTGGCCGGGCCGGGCCAGACTATCACGTTTACCGGCGATGCCCAGACTCGCAGCCGTCCCGTCGGGCCTCTGTGCGGCTCGCTGACGGACCTGGGCGCCAAGTGCGTCAGTCTGAACAACAACGGCAAGGTGCCCGTCGAAATCACCGGAAGGCTCTCAGGGGGGAAGACCGCCATTGCAGCATCCACGAGCCAGTATCTGTCCAGCCTGCTCTTGTGTACGCCTTTGGCGACGAAGGATACCGAAATAGACGTGACGTTGCTCAATGAGCCGGGCTATGCACAGATGACCCTGGATTGGCTCGACAAGCAGCACATCGAATACGAAAATGAAGCGATGCGAAGATTCCGCATCAAAGGGAACCAGAGCTATAAGGCGTTTGATGCGGCGGTCCCTGCGGATTTCTCCAGCGCGACGTTTTTCCTGTGCGCCGCGGCGCTCGTCGGCGATGAGGTGACGCTGCTCGGGCTGGATTTTGCAGACAGCCAGCCGGACAAGGCTGTGATCGATTACCTGCGGGCGATGGGCGCTGATATCAGCGTCCAGAATACAGAAAAAACTTCCGATGGGTGGCATCCTCAAGCGAAGCTTGGGGATGGTTCGGCGCACACCATCCCCAAAGCCTGCGGCTTTGAGGCTGCCACCCGTTGGGCAATAACGGTTAGGGCGGCCCCGCTACACGGAACCGACCTTGATATGAACAAGACCCCCGATGCGCTGCCTGCGATGGCCGTTACCGGCGCCTTTGCCTCCGGGACGACCCGGCTGCTGAACGTCCCACAGGCGCGAGCCAAAGAAACGGACCGCATCAAGTGCATGGCCGAGGAGCTCACGAAAATGGGCGTCGCCGTCGAAGAGCTGCCCGATGGCCTCGTTATACGCGGGGGCCGGCCCAGACCGACGGAATTGGACGGCCGGGGCGACCATCGAATTGTCATGGCTCTGTCGCTGGCCGGCCTGGTGCTGGATGAACCTTGTGTCATTGATACGGCCGAAGCCATCAGCGTTACGTTTCCAGGATATGTTGAACTGATGAAGAGTATCGGGGCGAATATAGAATTGCGAAGTGACTAATGACAAATGACTATTGACTATTTGTACCAAAGCGCCAGACGAGTTCTTCAATAATCAATAGACAATAGTCAATGCAAAAGGAGATTGAGCAAAAATGATTGGTTGCCATTTTGGACGGTTTTTTCAGGTGACGGTTGCGGGAGGCTCGTATCAGGAGGGCCTGACGTCGGTTGTGCAGGGCGTTCCTCCGGGCCTGCTGCTGAGCGAACAGGAAATCTACGGCGATTTGCTTTTGCGTAAGCCGGGGGCGGATGAGCTGAGCAGCCCGCGGAAAGAGCCGGACCTGCCGATTATCTATTCGGGCCTGAACGCCGCCGATACCATCGAGAACGCCGGCAACAGAAATCACACAAACGGCACGCCGCTGACGATTTTGATCCCCAACCTCGACCGGCATTTTGTCCACATCAAGCAGTATCAGGACACGAATCGCACGCCGCGTCCGGGCCATGCGTCTTACGCTTCGTTTATCAAGTATGGCCCTGACGACGACGCGATCGGCGCCGGCATCTTCAGCGGGCGATACACGTCCACGATTGTGGCGGCCGGGCATGTCGCCAAGAAGGTCCTGAAGAGCTGCGGCATCGACGTGTTCGCCTACGTGAAAGAGATTGCCGGCGTGCGATGCCCCGACGTCCCCGCCGAGAAGGCCCTGAAACACACCGAGGCTTACAAAACGATGCGGCGGGACCTGGACCCGTTCTATCAGGAGGTCTATGTCAAAGGCCGGGTCACGATGGAGATGAGATTTCTCCAAAAAGCCCAGGTATTCGCCCAGATAGAGCAGCAGATCGACGAGATCCGGGCTAAGGCCCCGCAGCTCGCCGGCGACGCCGTCCGGGACAAGTACGGCGTGCACCCGGTTGTCAACTGCCCCGACATCGACGCCGCCGGCGACATGGTCGATGCGTGCAATCGCATTGCGGCCACCGGCGATTCGGCGGGCGGCGTTGTTGAGGTCGTCGTTACCGGCGTTCCGGTCGGTCTGGGTGAGCCGGTCTTCTGCAAGCTCGACGGCGAATTGGGCAGGATGCTCGGCATTGGCGCCGTCAAAGGCGTCGAGGTAGGCGCGGGATTCGCCGTGAAAGACATGACGGGTTACCAGGACAACGACCAGATGCGAGCCGAAAAGGGCAAGGTAGTTTTCGAATCCAACAACGCCGGCGGCATTACAGGGGGGCTGTCCACGGGCCAGCCGATCATCGTAAGGCTTGCCGTCAAACCGACGCCGACGATTGACAGGCCGCAGAAAACCATCGACAAGTACACCCTGGAAAACAAACAACTGGCGGCTATCACGAGGCGCGACCCGACGATTGTCGCGCGGATATGGCCCGTAGCCGAGAACTACACGGCGATGGTCATACTTGACTACCTGATTGCCCACTACGGCTACCAGGCTCTCAGAGCCAAGTCGGCTGGTCTGTCAGACTGATTGTTGAATGGCCCAATAAAAACGACCGAGGATGGGATGAGACTTTTCCATCCTCGGTCGTCTGTTTTCTGTCCTCTGAATTCTCCGCCGTCAGTCGGCCACGTCCTCCGGTGACCAGGCGGTTACGTTGCCGAACTGATCGCGTGCTCTGACGCGGAAGCGATGACCCTGTCCGCTTCGGCCTAACAGGACCCTGTACGTCGGAGCTGCTATCCAGCCGCTGCTGAAGCCGTGGTCGGTGGTACATTCGAAGTAATACTGCACCGGTCCGCCGCCGGCATCTACGGCGACGACCGCCGTCATTACGGCCCAATAATCAAAAGTTGTGCCGTCGTCGATCTCGATTTCACGAGGCGTTCCGTCAAAGCCGTTCGCATCCACCGTCGGATCCCACTGCATCGGGTCCGGCGTCGGAGGAACCAGGTCCGGAGCCACAAGCGTCCTGACCACGACCGTATCGGACCAGGGCGTTGTGTTCTGATTGCTCGACCCGTCTCTGGCTCTGACTCGGTAGCTGTACTCCGTGTTGGGGTCGAGTCCGACGTCCGTATAATTCGGGTCAGTCTGCCAGCCGCTGTCGTGGCCGTTACCCGAAACGTTTTCGAAGTAGTATTCTACGCCGCTGTCGTCGTAGGCGATGGTCGCAAACATCGTAACGGAGTTCGGCGAGACAGCTGCTATACTTTCAATATGAGGTGCGGGCGCCGGCGGCGTCGTGTCTAAGCCGGCGTATTTCGGCACCGACCACTCGGTTTCGTTGCTTACGCCGTCTCTGGCCTTGACCCTGTAGCCGTACAGCTTGCCGGCGGCCAAGCCGCCGTCGGTATAGGTCGGGCTCTTCTGCCAACCGCTGTCGTCGCAGCCGCTGCCGTCCAGGCAATCGAAGAAGTATTCCACCTGCCAGCCCCAGGCGTCGATAGCAGCCTCGGCCGTCATGCTGATGGATGAGCCGGAGCTTAGATAAGGCTCCGTATCCCACCGGCTCGGGTTGGGAGTCGGCGGTTCGGTGTCCTGAACGAGCCAGCAGTCCGCCAGGTACAGCACGTCTCTGAAGTCAACGCGCGTATCGGAGGTCAGGTCCGCACCCTGGCACCACGAATCCTGCTTCGAGCAGCCTTCTTCCAGCCACGCGTCGGCGAGCTTCGCAAAGTCGCGGAAGTTGATAATGCCGTCCAGGACCAGGTCGCACAATCTGCAGGGCTGTCTTATCGGGTGATGGTAACCCATGTCGATACGGCCCAGGTCGGCCATTTCGTCGGTCCGGGTGGTGTAGTCCACCAGGCCAATGCTGCTTGTGTAATCACTGCCGGCGTCCACAGCCGGGCTGGTACGCGACTGTCCGGCCTCGGTGTGGCTGAGATAGTAGCCGTCGAGCGGTCCGGCCGTGAATAACGGATCATTGTCGATATTGCCATTGCCCCAGTCGAGCCTGCTGCGGCTGTCAATCCAGAGTCCGGATCGGCCATCCTTGACGGTGCTGTAGGAAATCGAGAGGCGTGAAGGACGTGAGTCGAACTCGAAGTCGGACCCGAGTGCGATCGCGTTGCCTTTGACGGCGGAGTTGTTCCAGAAGATACTGTCGATGACCACGCACTGGCTCTCATAGCCGAGGAACAGACCGCCGCCAAAGCCCGTGTCGTTGGGGTCGCCGATGCGGTCTATGGTCGCGTTGCCGGCAATCGTGCAGTTCGAGATCAGCGACGTGGTAAACCAGTTGGCTGAGATACCGCCGCCGTCTCGGCCTGCTCCGTTGCCGACGATCAGATCGTTGGTGAACGACGCGGTGTTGACGTCACGCAGGTAGGCGCCGCCGCCGGAGAAGTCGGCGATGTTGCCGGTAATGTTGCAGTCGCGGACGTTCAGGCCTCCCAGCCAGCAATACAAGCCGGCGCCATCGGCCAGAACGTTCTGATTGTCCGGATCGTTGACATCGATGGTCGCCCTGTTGTTGACAACGAGGGTGCTCGCGATGTTGGTCAGGCTGTTCACGCCGAGGAAGCCGCCGCCGCGAAGCGCCCGGTTACTCGCAATGTTGGAGTCCACGACGGTTACGTTTGTAGCCTCCATGTAGAGTCCACCGCCCGAATCGGCTTCATTGCTCACGAGGTTGCAGTCCACGAACACGACCGCGGCGCTGTTCTGAGCGCAAACGCCGCCGCCGTACCCGATGTACGGGTCAAGCCGATGATTAGGATCGACCCCGGCCAGGACATGGGACGTGACGTTATCTTCAAACGTACAACCGGTGAAGCTCACGGTGGACTGGGCCGCACAATAGACGCCGGCGCCATACGTCGGCATCTCGAAAGCAACCAAAGGCTCCAGGTTCCTGCCGCTCGGCAGCGTGCCGCCAATTCCACTCAGACCGCCATACGTATGGTTCCCTCTGATTTCACAATTCACGAAGGCAACGTTACTTCTGACGTCGCAGAATGCTCCGCCTCCCAGCGCCGAGTACAATCGATAGTCGCCGAGGTAGGAGGTCAAATTGGGCTCGTCATAGACCGGTCCGAACGCAAGTGCGAAATCCCAGGTCCAGAATTCCCACAGGTTGCCGGGAACATACGTGATGAGAGCGCTGTCGGGATCATAGTCGTATGCCTGAGACCTGCTCCAGTTTCCTCCGTAGTTGGCCCAGCCTTCGTCAGCGCCGCCGCCGTTGCCGCCGTTGCCGGCGTCGCCACCCCGAGTTACGTTGTTTTCGACGACGCAGTTAATGAATCTCGGTGTGCTGTTCGGACCGCAGTATATCGCACCGCCGTGCGCCCAGCCTGCCCAGCCGCCTCGGCCTGCATTGAGAATCGGGTCGTCTCCTTCGGCGTCCACGCCGTTTCCGCCGTTGCCTCCACGCACCAGGTTATTTCGCAGCACGCAGTTCTTGATGATCGGGCCGGCGCCCTTGTCAATCAGAATCGCCGCTCCCTGGCCGGGCGAGCCGTCAAAGCCATTCGGGTGAAGGGCATCCCGGTCGCCGTCGTCGCCGCTCGCCCATTGTCCGCCGCAATTCTGTATTGTGAAGCCGTTCAGGACCGTACGCGCATCCGTATTGGCTGTGAATGCGACGCCGATGTTCGGGTAAGCGTTGGTTGTAAGATAGCCGTCAATAACCGTCGCGGCCACGCTGCATGGGTCGTCGGGATTTCTCGATTGGATTGTCACCGCTTTATCTACCAGCAGAGCAATGCCTTCGAATCCGCCGAAGTACGTGCCCGGATCGACGACAATCGTATCGCCGTCTTTGGCGTTGTTGACGGCTTCCTGAATGGTCGGATAGCTGCCGGGCACCGTGACGGTCTGGCCTACGTGCTTTGCGAATTCCACGGTCACCGTTTTATTGGAATCCATGGTCACGGTGTTCTTCAGGGCATGAGAGCTGTCGTCGTCGGTACCCGTCCAGCGAACCTGGTAGCCCGGATCGGCAGTTGCCTGTAGTCTTACGGCGGTAAACCTGTTGAAGAGTCCGCCGAGTGGCTCGACCGTGCCATGCTCGCCGCCGATGACTTTGACGGTCAGCCGATACTTGCCCTGGGCAATGGAGTAGTGGAAGCCGAGGTCAACGGCGCCGCTGTCGCCCTGGCCGTCAGTTCGCGTACTAAGCTGTTCCAGATTGAGAGCCGTCGCCGGAGCGCTGCCGGCATCGAGGCAGGGGCTGTTTGCCGTCTGGCCCGACAGAATCTGGCTGAGGGCATAGTTCGACCCGACAAAGAGCGGGTCGGCGTTGATATTGCCCGCGCGCCAGTTGAGGGTGCGTCCGGGCTCGACCAAGACGGCGTCGCGGCTCTTGCCGCCCTGGACGTCGCAATACGAAACGGTCAGGCTGGCCGGCCTGTCGATAAGGTCCGGCTTATTCTCGCTACCTATCGAGAGCTGCTTACCCAGGGTCGCCGTGTTGCCCCAGACGATGCTGTCGATCAGAGTCGTCTGGCTCTCGTAGGAGCAGGCCAGGCCGCCGCCCCTTCCGTGTTTTGCATCTTTCAGGTCCTTCGCCTGGTTATAAACGATGGTGCAGTTGGAGATCGTCGGCGTCGCGTTCCAGTAGGAGACGATACCGCCGCCGTCGAGGACTGCGGAGTTGCCTTTGACCACGCAGTTCTTGAGCTTCGGGAAGCTGGGGTCGCCGCCGAAGTACACGCCGCCGCCCGAGCCGGCCGAAGAGTTGCCGGTAATGAAGCAGTTTTCAATCTGGGCGTCGGAGGACCAGCAGAACATACCGCCGCCGCCGCCATAGAGCTTCAGGAAACCATAATAATACATGTAATAGAAGTATTGTTGAGCAATGGCGTCGTCGGACAGGAACCATCGCGTTCTGGCTTTGTTGCCCATGATGCTGGAGTCGGTAATCTTCACTTCGCCGCCGACCCAGTACAGGCCGCCGCCGTGTTCGGCCGTGTTGCCGCTGATGGACGAGCCGGCTATTGAGACATCGGCCTCCTCGCCGTGCCAGTACAGGGCGCCGCCGAAGGCCGCGTCGTTCGCGCCGAAGTAGCTGTTGTTGATGGTGATGGTGTTGCCGTTGTGCCACGTCGCCGTGCTCCAGTCCCATACTCCGCCGCCGTATATCGCGCCGCCGGCGCCATAGTAGCCGAGCGCAGAGTTGCCGACAAAGCTGGTGCGGTCGATGTTAAATGAGGAATCCGACAGGCAGAACACGCCGCCGCCGTCCATGCCGGATGAGTTGTCGATGTAGTTGCAGTCGTTAATGTCCGCCGTGGAGGACCAGTTAAAGTACTGGCCTCCTCCCCGGCCGCTGAAGCCCGCCCGGTTCCCGGCGATATCGCAGCGATTCAGTATCACTCTGCAGCCGGTTTGATAATATTCGCCGCCGCCGTCTATGCCGGTGCCGTCGTACTGCCTCGAAGCGTTGTGACTTATGATGCAGTCGCGAAGCTGGACGTAGCAGTTGACGTCGTAGTAATCAGCGCCGCCATAACCGGTCGTGTAACTGGTCATGCCAACGCCGTCCGCGCCGTCTGCGCCCGCTGCGCCGCCGGCACCGCCGCCGCCGCCAACGCCGCCAACGCCGGGACGGGATATATTGGCATCGTTTATATCAGCAATGGGGTCAAGCGGAGGTCCGCCTGCGCCGCCGTCGCCGCCGGCTCCGCCGTCGCCGCCCGGCGCGCTTCCTTCGCCGTCGCCACCTATGCCGCCGTTGCCGCCGTCGCCGCCGCTGTATTCATAGGTCGGGACGACGGTCTTGGCTGCGTTGTAGCTGATGATTGTATCGGCCATATCGACCTGGCAGTTTTCGCCGAAGTATATAGCGCCCGCCCAGGACTTCGTGCCGTTTACTCCCATGTCGCCGCCTTTGCCGCCGTTTCCGCCGGGTCCACCGGGACTATCTGCGCCATCGGCGCCGTCGCCGCCGTTTGGATTACCGTCACCGCCGCCGGCTCCTGCGCCCGGTGCGGCGCCGACGCCAGCGTTACCACCGTTGCCGGCGGCTCCACCGTAGTTGCCCAGTCCCTGTTGCGTGGAAGAGTTCAGTATTTTGCAGAAGCGTATCGTCGGCCGGCAATTGGGGCCGAAGTATATCGCTCCACCGAGGGCTTCACCGCCGTCGCCGCCTTTGCCGCCGTCGCCGCCGACGCCGCCGTTTCCGCCGGGTCCGCCGTCGCCGCCGGCGCCGCCGTTACCGCCGGCTCCCTCGGCGCCGTTGTTCAGGCCCTCTCCGCCGTTTTGGCCGTCTTGCCCGTCCTGGCCGGGCTGGCCGGCCTGGCCATCGCCGCCGTCGCCGCCGACGCCGCCAAAACCACCGTTACCTCCGATGGCCTGGCAGTTGATAATTGTGCAATTCAAAATGATAGGGGCGCTGTTGGCGTCAAAATACATCGCGCCACCGTAGGCTGCTCCGCCGTTGCCGCCGGGGAAGCCGGGTGCGCCATCGGGTCCGTTGGCGCCGGGCTCGCCGGGCAGACCGGGGGCTCCGTCCTGACCGTTGAAACCGTCGGCTGATGCGTTGGGATCATTCGGGTCAGGCTGCGGGGGCCTGTTGGGATCGGCCGGAGACCACTGATTCGGATCGTTCGGATCCGGTATGGGGGGGTCCGGCAATGGGGCGTTCGGATCCAGCGGGTCCAGCGGATCCGGCGGGGCACTCGGAGGATCGAAAATAAAGGACGAACTCTCGCCGTCCTGACCCACCGCCAGAACATCTTTGATAACCAGGTTGGCCAGAGTCGGGCTGCTCCCGTTCAAAGCGGAAATTGCACCGCCAAGTGCGTTTCCACCTATGGCCCCCGTCCCTCCAGTGCTCGGTGCGATGACCGAGAAGACCGTGCCCGGGCCCTGGATTGTGAAACCGTCCACGACCGAGTCATGACCTTCGCCGCTCTGGAAGATAAATGCAGGCGTGCCGAAAATCTGGATAACGGTTGCGGCCACACTGCAGGGGTCGTCCGGACGCTCGCTGGCGATCGTAATGGCCTTGCCCCCGAAGTCAATACCCCCAAAATAGGTACCGGGAGAAACGATAATCGTATCGCCGTGTGTGTAAGCGGCTTCGACAGCCTGCCAAATGGTTGGATATTGTGCCGGTACGTGCAGACTCTTCGGGCGCCGGAAAGTGACGGTAACTTCCTTATCGGAGTTCATGGTCACCATATTGGTGCCGGCCCAGGACGTGTCGTTATCGGTTCCCGCCCAGCGGTCAACAATGTACGTCGGGTCGGCTGTGGCCAGAAGATTTACCACGGTGCCGTCGGGATAGAGCTGGCCTCTTCTGTGATAGGGCGAGATGGCGCCCCGTCCGCCGACGACTTCGGTGCGCAATTGACGCAGCGGGACCTTCTCGAATTCGACCGTCACGCTCGCGTTGCCCGTCAGTGTAATGGTATTGTCGGGGCCTTTGATGGAGTCGTCGTCGGTCCCGGTCCATGCCTTGATTCGATACCCCTCTTTGGGGTAAGCCTTGAGCGAGACGACTTCGTACTGCCGATAGTTCCCGCTGGCGGGCTCGACCCGGCCGTTTGCCAGGTTCGGATCGACCGGTACGTTTGCATCCACGATACGGATGTCCAACCGAACCAGAACCGCCGGTAAGGCCGGATAGTGAGCCCCTATGTCGATGGGGCCGGCGTCGGCGACGCCGTCGGTCCGTGTCGTGTATGTATCGATCTTGAGAGCCGGATCGGTATTGGGGTTGCCTATATCGACCCCGACGCTGTCGGTAAGCTGTCCGGCCGCTTTTTGACTCAGATAATAACCGCCGAGCGGGCCGGTCACAAATGTGGGCTTCACGTGGATATTGCCCACGCCCTTGTCATTGTCCTCGATGCTGGAGTACGTGGCCGAGCAGTTGTAGAGATCGTCCCCGTTGCCCCAGAGAACGCAGTTCGTAATGACCGGGACAGAGTCGTTGTGCGCAAAGATACCACCGTCCTTCGACGCATTCGGGTCATCGACGACGATCGTGCAGTTCGTAATCGCCGGCGACGAGTACTCCAGATGGATTCCGCCGCCCTGGTAAATGGCTGAGTTGTTCGCAAGGATGCAGTTGAAAATCGTGGGGCTCGCGTAGTAGCACGCGATTCCGCCGCCGACGTTATCCGCGAAGTTATTGCTGATCAGGCAGTTGGAAATCACCGGCGCGGACAACTCGAAATTCAGGCCGCCGCCGATCCCCGTACTTCCCGATGTCCGGTTCTCGGTAATGGTGCAGTTTGAAATCGTGGGCGAGGCATTGTAGCAGTCGATTCCGGCGCCGTAATATTTTGCGAAGTTATTGGTAATAGTGCAGTCGGTAATGGTCGGGGAGGCGCCGTCGCACCGGACGCCGCCGCCGACGTCGGCGTCACCCCAACTGATATTGAAGCCCCGCAGAATTGCGTTGGGGCCTTCGCCGTTGGCAAATGTCACGACGGGTCCTTCGGTCAGGAGTCCCAGCAGAAGCGTGTTCTCGGGACTGATGTTCGGATCGTTCGGATCGGTGATATCGCCGCTGCGAAGCGTTATGGCCTTACCCTTGAAGTTGATGGCTTCGAGGAAGAGAGTGCCGGCCTCGGCGATGAGCACGTCGCCGTCGCTCGCGGCGTCAATAGCCTGCTGGATCGTGGGATAGAGACTGGCCGGGTTCTTCGGGTCGTCTTTCGTATTGAGGACCCTGCCGGACTTTCCACTCGGGATCAGGGTGAGCGCCTTGTGCAGGTTGAGCCGCCCGCCGGAGACACAGGACCTGGGCGAGCCTAACACCGGATCGACCGTCTTGAGCAAAAGACCCTTGACCAGCCGGTTCGGCAGCGAGGGGTACTGCGACCAGACCACCGCGCAAGCCCCGGCGGCAAAAGGAGCTGACATGGATGTCCCGCTCGAGATATCGTAGTTGGTGTTGACGCCAAAGACGATCATCGGGAAAAGCTGCTTGACCGGAGTGGTACTGAAAATGTCCGTGCCGGGCGCCGCTAAATCCACGGAGCTCGCTCCGAAATTCGAGAAAGCCGCCCTCTTGTCATCCTGGTCGGTTGCCATGACGGAAACGATGCAGTCCAGATCGAAACTGGCCGGATATATGGGAAACGCATCGTTATCTTTGCCGTCGTTGCCCGCCGCGGCCACGAAGAGCAGCCCCGCGTCGCCGGCCTTCTTAATGGCATCATAGAGAGACTGTGAGAAGGCGGGGCCTCCCCAGGAGGCGTTGATAATCTTAGCGCCGTTGTCAACGGCGTAGCCAATCGCTTCAATCGCCTCGCTGTCAAAAACAGTCGGCTCCACGCGGAAATCGTCGGCGAAAAGCTTCAGGGCCATCAGCTTGACGTTCCAGCATACGCCGGTCACGCCTATACTGTTGTTGCCTACGGCTCCGATGATCCCCGCTGCGTGAGTGCCGTGAAAGAACATGTCACACGGGTCGCCGTCGCCGTCGCCGGGATTGTTGGCCCGAGCGCCGGCGAAGTCATAACCATAGATGTCGTCCACGTATCCGTTGCCGTCGTCGTCAACGCCGGGGACGCCTCTTTTTTCTGCCGTGTTCACCCACATATTGGCCGCGAGGTCCGGATGCGCATAATCAACGCCCGTATCGGTCACGGCCACGATAAGATTGCGATTGCCGGCCTGAATGTCCCACGCCTCCGGGGCGTCTATGTCGGCGTCGGCTGTGCCGCCTGTTTGGCCCGTATTGTCCAGGCCCCACATCTGGGGGAAATTCGGGTCGTTGGGGACACGGAACAGCTTGTATTTGTAGTTCGGCTCAGCATAAACGACGTTCGCCGCCAGATTGAACTGGATAAAGGCATCCAGAACGTCTACGCCTTCGGGCAGCTTGACCACCGCCAGACCGCGTGTGACGTTGTCGTATTCTTTTTCCACCGCGGCCCCGGCGACGATCGAGTCGGAAACCAGGGTCCGGATAGTGCGGCGCGACCAGGGACCGGCGATGACCGGCCCGCTTTGAAGCTGGCGGCCAGGCTGCGGGTCGGCAAAACGCACGATCAGCTCGTCTTGTTTGTAGGCCGAAGACCCATCCTCCGGCAAACCACCCGGGGCGGACCAGGGCAGCTCAACCGCTCCCGCAAGACTGCAAACACCCAACAGTGCCAATAAGCTAAGCAGAATTCTTCGTTTCATGCTCCGTTTTCTAACAAGATAGTGATCATCATTTCTGAAACTGTCCATAGCCCAAGATACTCCAGCCTGCTGCAACGGCACAAACTACGTTTCGCCAAAATGTGGGAGCAATTGCAAGACACCCCTGCGACGGTCTGCAAGCCTACAACTGATTCTCCAGCGCAGCGATGGCTTCGGCTTCTCGCTCTTCCTGAAGCAGAATCGTCGGCTTCACCAGGATCAGGAGAATTCTTTGGTCCTTAACCGTGCTGCGGTTGCTGAACAATCTTCCTAAGACCGGTATCTTGCTCAACACCGGGACACCTGCTTCCTTGTCCACCATCGCCGTTATCTTCTGTCCCCCCAACAGCAGAGTCCCACCGTCGGGCACGCTTACGCGCGTCATGAGCGAGGAGGTCTCCGTCTCAGGAAGCTGTACATCGTATGTTACAACCTCCGTTGTGCCAGTTCCGGTGACAGAAGGGTATTCAAGTTTGCTTGCTCGAATCCCGAGAAAATCCTGCTGCCGGGTGATGATGCCGAGCAGCACGTTCTTTTTGTCGTGGGTGATAATCGGAGTAATGCTCAAGGTACTCCCGGAAGTTATAGGCATGTATTGGGGGACGTTGGTTGTGCCCGTGTTCGTGGTTGTGCCGGTCGCTGCACCGGTCGTCGTAACACCCCCGCCCTGAATTGGGGGTAATGCAAGGTAGAAGATTCTCGAAATATTGAAGCTGGCCGACTCGCCGCTCAAAACACTGGCTATCGGAGCGGTCAATGCCTTCGAGTCTCTGTGCGCCTGAGTCGCCCGCAACAGGAAAGCAACCTGCAAGTCATCGAGGATCGAGCCATATCCACCCGAAACGGATGCGGACGCTCCGATCCCGCCCAGGCTCAAAGGAACCTGTGTCGGCTCTGCTTTTGAAATGAGCGCCGAGTCTTGTTCGAAAGAGACCTGTCCCCAGTTAGTGCCAAGGTTGACCGAGAAATCGACGTCTAAACCGATATCTTCGAGGAAATTCTCGCTGACGACCAGGAATCGGGCCTCAATGGAGACTTGATACCCCAGGGCCTTTCGAAGGGCCACCAGCAGATTCTCGATTTGCGCGTGCACCTCATGAGTGGCCAGAACAGCGAGCTTCTTTGGCTGTTGACTCGGATAAGGTGTCACTGTTCCTCCCTCACCCGTTTCGCTGGTATCGGCCCAGCTCTCCCATCCGGTGGCATCCTGAATGAGATATGTCAAGTCCTGAGCAATAAACTGTCCGACACCGGAGCCGCCCATGCCGCCGCCCATGCCGCCGCCGTAGCCGCCCATGCCGCCACCCATCCTACCCACCATCTGGCCCATCATCCTACCCTGCCTTCCACCATACTGGGCCGGCCCCCCGACCAGGTCCCTC
>Ga0184615_10000470_pt1 | contig 22588 bp, 20 predicted proteins | sample PLM4_65_coex_FD_133134 | JGI IMG/M metagenome (GOLD analysis project Ga0184615, IMG submission 133134) | Groundwater sediment microbial communities from an aquifer in East River, Colorado, USA - PLM4_65_coex | ecosystem: Environmental > Terrestrial > Soil > Riparian zone | place: USA: East...
GATGTAAACATTAGCGGCAATGTGTTGGGGGAGATAGAGCCAGAACAAAGGCCCAGGCATGTTCTTCACATAGGTCCAGACCAGGTTGCGGTGCCCGTGAAAAATGGAGAAATCGCTGTTTTTGCCAGTGGTCGCGGAGCCGACGTGCTGAACGATCGCATCGGGCACGTAAAGGCACCGGTAACCTGCCAATCTGAGCCTGAACCCGAGATCAACATCCTCGACGTAGCAAAAGAAGTCCTCGTCGAATCCTCCTATTGCCTCGAATGCATCGCGCCGATAGAGGGAAGCTGCGGCGCAGGCCGAAAATACCTCTTCAGTCCCGAGAAAAGCACCTTCGGCGGGAAAGTCATAGCCGCGGCGCCATGCCAAACCGCTGACGTGATACGCATCACCCGCCCCGTCCAGAAACTCCGGACGACGTTGCTGGACCATGCGGCTTGCGAAACATACAACGTCGGGCCACCGTTCCGCCGCGGCAACCAGCCGTTCCAACCAATCATCAGCGGGGATCGCATCAGGATTGAGCAGGGCGATCCACTCGCAGCCGTTCGCGCGGCGGACGGCCAGGTTGTTTCCCGCTGAGAATCCGATGTTTTGCTCAAGACGGATGAGTTTGACTTCGGGGAAATCCGTTGAAATCCGGTCGCAGGAGCCATCCTGGCTCGCATTGTCCACCACGTAGATCTGCTTCGGCCTGAGGGTCTGCATCCTCAGGGCCTCCAGGCTACGCGTGAGGAGACTCCCCGCGTTGCAGTTGACGATGATTACGGAAACGGGCTGTGACAATAGACAGCTCCCTGAAGTGCGTCCTGTGCCCGAGTAAACCCACTCAATGCCGCTTAGCGATTGAAATTTCTAGGACCCGGGTGAATCTCGCGCGCCAACCATAGTTTACAGCGACATCTTCATGAGCCCAAGGATAGTCAGGTTGAGTAAATCAATGGGCCGTTGACTAATTGCCAAGACTTCTGCGCTAATCAAAGAACCGGGCTTGGTTGTATGTCACTTATACTAAAATCCTTGCAGAAAAAACGCGGCATCCGCCGCTATATTGGACCAAAGCGAGTCATCCTGCTTTTGGGCCTCATTGCCTTCGTATTTTGGACTTGGGATTACTACCGCACCGGCGCCCTCAGCCCGACCATGATCGAGCAATACCGTGACAATCACCCTGTGGGTGCGGTCATGCTGTTCATTCTGATTTATGCAATATCAGTCATTGCGTCTGTGCCATCCCTTCCATTGAATCTTGCTGCTGGATTTTTTTGGGGTGGACTTGTCGGTGGTGTTTACTCCACATTAGGTGTAACCATCGGTGGCTGGGTTTCATTTGCCGTGGCGAGATGGCTGATTGGTCAGCCGTTCGCGGAGACATTTGATAACAAATGGGCGAGGAAGGTACAGCGCGAATTCGATCAGGGAGGCTGGAAGTTCGTTGCATTTGCACGAATTAATCCCATCATCCCGACAGGCCCCTTGAATTATCTGCTTGGACTTACCTCGCTATCGAATAGAGGTTTCCTCTGGGCAACCTTTGTTTTCTTGCTGCCCCCATCAATTGCGGTTGCCTACATCGGCGATACGCTTCAAACCTTTACTACCCAGCAATCTGGTGTCAACGAAATAGTCGGAGGCATCCTTGTTGCCTCTGCTGCCGTGACCTTTTTGGCTGGAATTAGGTTTGCCTTTAGGATTGTCAAGAAACCGGCGGACGAATAATGAAAACAACCCTCCTGGTTATGACTCTCAATGAAGTCATTGGCATGAAGGCAATCATGCCCCGCGTTGATAGGTCCTGGCTGGATCAAATCATCGTTGTGGATGGCGGTTCTACCGACGGCACCATCGAGTGGGCGAAGGAGAATGGGTACGAGGTCTATGTGCAAAAACGGAAGGGATTTCGCCATGCCTATTCCGAAGTCTGGCCGCAGGTGATTGGTGATGTGGTCATCACCTTCAGCCCCGATGGGAACTCGCTACCCGAGCTAATCCCGGAGATGATTGCAAAGATGAAGGAAGGCTACGACATGGTTATTGCGTCACGCTATCTGGGTGATGCCAAGAGCGAAGATGACGATTTTATTACTGGATTCGGCAACTGGCTGTTCACCCGAACGGTGAACCTTCTTCATGGTGGCAATTACACCGACGTGATGGTGATCTATCGAGCCTATCGAAAGGCCATGGCCTACGAACTGGGCCTGGATCGAGAGGATGCCCATGCATTGCCTGAAAAGCTGTTTGGAACCAAGATCAGTTGGGAGCCATTGTTGTCAGTTAGATCGGCCAAGGCGAAGTTAAAGCTGGCAGAAATTCCTGGCGATGAGCCGCCAAGAATTGGCGGAAAGCGAAAGTTGCAGCTGCTGCGCTGGGGTGCCGCCTATTATTTCCAGTTTATTAGGGAATTGTGGTTTTGGAGACCCGTTGAAAAATGAGCACCCCCACCTACTTCAAAGAGCGGGCCTTATCTCAAATGTTTTACTGCACAATTTTCTCAATATCACCTTTTTTGAGTCCTGTTCTTGCGGTTGCGCCAAACAGTAAAAGCCGTAATCGAGGCAGGCCCGATAATCAACCAAATGGCAAGTGTTGCAAAAAGATAGGCTTGGTCAGAAAGCGATTCAGCATCCCCCGGTTCTCGTGTAGCACGCACTCCATCAGCATCGACAGATGCGCTGTATGACTGCAACATAATCTTAGTGAACAAACCCTGCAACCCAATTGCAGGATCAGTTTTTCTCGACAGGTCATCGAAGTACCCCAACATCTGCTTCTGAACTTCTGGCCCGGATAATATCTGAATCTTCATCCTGATGCGTTCAACCAGCGCCTCAGGAAAAAGATTCGCCAACGGTAGAAATACACTTACTCGGATACTCCCTCTTGATGCTGACGAGGTATCGATTTCCACCGGCACCTCAAACTTCAGATGCTTGAGCGGAATATCCCATTCAAGACTACTCTTGTAAACATAGACAGCACCTTTTTTCTCGGCGAAATGCAACATTGCGCTTTCGCGTTGTATCGTACGCTCATCAATCAGAGTCGGGCGCCCCATATTGCTGGCCTTAATGCCGTTATTTTCTAGAGCCACCACCAGATATGCCGGATACTCCAGCAGATCCAGATATTTTTCCGCGCCCTTCACAAGGGGAATTTCAATCTGTAATGCATCCTCTTTGGGCGATGCTGCGTAAAGCGGCTGGACCCAGCACAAAACATACAGAAACAATGCAAATGACCGAGTGAGCATGTGAACTGCTTTCTGCAATTGAATCAAGCTGAACGGGGCCAACCCCGATGCGCAACCAACAAGGCGCAAAGGTCAGCAATAATCAACGGTGCCATCAACAGCACCACCACATAGGTCGAGAAAAACAGCCGAACATCCAGCCCCCCCATATAGACACTGACGTATGACATTGCCAGCACTCGCACTCCTGTGAACAGGGTAAATATCAACGCCACCCACATCAAGGGACTCAATGGCGCTTTACGGAACAGACTGAGTCGCAACAAAAATGCTATCGCACCAAGTATCTCCAGCACCCATCCGAATTTGTCATACAATTTCCGAATTCTTTCTTTCCATGAATCAATAGGCGACACAAAACCAGAAACTTGATCAGCGACGCCAGCGGCCTCCTGCCAAATGCGCCCCTCATGTTGCCCGTAACGCTGATAATGGACTTGTGCACCCAACGGCTCACCCCCTGCCTTGGGACCAAAATCCTGATTGACCGCAACATCCGAATATCGTAGCCAGTACTTAAGGCTCAGGTATAAGTCCTTGGGCTGGTTTTTCCAGGCTTCGTCAAAATCACTTGACTGAAGCTGACTATCATATTGGTGCGTCATGGTGACCATCTGGTAGACCCGGCCAAGGTCAACATCAACCGAGCGGGTTGGGGACGGAGGACCAACAACACCAATCCCAGGCATCGTCATCATTCGCAACACTCCCGCCATCTCATGTAGAAATGCACGGGTCCAACGCAATTCAAAGGGCGGCAACAAGCCTTGACCCTTATCCCTGCACTTCAGCCTGCCCTCTTGGCAAGCGCGTTCGATCTCCCTTCTAACCTTACGGAAATAAGCCTGAGCGGCCGGTAATGTGGGGGCTAGCCCAGACGCAAATGCCGGGTCCCTGATCCAGGTTCTACCCTGTGCGTATAGCGCAGCCTGCTCTTCGGTTAGCCCAGACGCAAATGCCGAGTCCTTGATCCAGAACAACTGCCATCCATTGGTCCATTCACTGCATACCTTGAACCGCTCACATGAGTAGGATGTCTGACTGGGCGCAGGCAGACGGTCAATCACCGGCGCAAACGCGGGGACAGCGATACGAATCTTGCCCAGCGCTTCCTGCGTGACCATAACAAATCGATTATCCTTGCGCGATTCCACGCTGCGAATGGCCGCAATGAGTAGTGGGAACTCACCTTCTCCAAAATCGTGCAACAACGGTACCCCATAATGGCGTTCGACATACGAACGCATGGCAACATTACCAGCCAATGCAAGCATGAAAGGCAACAAAACAAGGGCTAGCACCCCAGAGCGCGATGTCCAACCAAACCCACGAAGTATCGGCCAAGACATCCATAAGACCAAAGCAGCGAACATACTCAGCAAGGCATAAAGCAAGCGATCTTCTTCTCTCACCATCACAGCAAAGGAAAAGACAACCGCTAGCATGGTTAAATGCATTATGGAAAAGCGCATTTCCTGTAGATGGACAAGCACAAACAACATACTTGCCAACATCAACACCAGCAGGCTGATTGAAAGGGGCTCGCGCAACACCCGAAACCACTGCCAATCGATAGTCACCGGATTAAACAGATACAAACCAAAGACCAGCAGCAATAGAAAATGATTGACGTTGTAACGCTTTAGCGCTGAGACAAAATAGATTCCAGCAAAAGCGAAAAGCAGATTAATTGATAATAGATACGGGATACCCAGCAATCTGTTACCGGCTAACCATAGAGATATACCCGGTTGCTTTACCAACAATCGTGCATCGTAGGGCCCTAAGCTTCCATCCATCAACAAATGAAAAGCACGAGATACATAGAGACTATCGTCATGTGGAGAATGACCCATCCGTAAAGCACTTCCTGATAACAAGAACAGTTTTAGCAGTACCAGAACAGTCACCCCCAACCACAATAGTCGGTTTCCACCATGCTCCAATTTATATAAGGTCATAGCGTCTTCGGGAAGTCGTGTGGGTGATTTGAGGGGGTAAACGTGGCTGGCAGCCGCATGGTTATTGGCTTTCAGGCATCTTGCAAGTGGCTCATTCCTAAACTTCCAACATTCCCAAATTACTTACTGGCAACTCAGGCAACAATCGCCGCACACCCATGCGCATTCATTGCCTCAAGATAATTGTTTGACCATATGGAAACGGTAGCCCGCCGCCAGTTCTGTCAACCCCTCCGGCGGATAGGCAATCATCTCCTTGTTGCGCCCCAACTCGAAAAAAAATCCTTCCAGGGTCATGGCTTTCAGACGGGCCGCCTCGGCTGGAGAAACCAGCTCAAACGTCCGGCGCAATAGCCATTCCAGGCTGAACTCCGGACGCTGGTGGGATTCGGCAACCGCGTATTCCAGGGCCAGCCCCGCCTTCTCCGCCACCGCGCCCAGGCCATAAGGGGTAAAGTTGAAATAGTGGTGCGGCGCCAGGTGCAGCGGCTGAAGAAAAGGCGCATCCCCGAATATCCGGCCGCCGGGCTTGAGCAGGCGCGCGCCCTCCGCCAGCAGGGCCACGGGATCGGAAACATGCTCCAGGACGCTATCGAGTATGACCAGATCGAAGGTTGCATCCGCAAAAGGCAGCCGGGTGTCATGCGGATCAGTGATCAGTGTCGCGGTGGGCGTGGGATAGACATCCTGCGTCACCATGTTGTCGAACACCCTGTCGCGCAGGCCGCAGCCGATATCCAGCGCGAGCGCACCTCGCCGTTCCAGTATTTCCAGAATATCTGGGTGATAGTTGCCGATGCGGGTGTTGTCGAACTGCAGCGGCATGTCTCGGGGCGCAATCACGCCGCTGGCAAGCCGCCTGACCAGATCACTCTCCGCCACCCCCTTGCCATTGACCGGATCACGGTACAGGTTTTGGGTCAATTCGATGGCAGCATGCGTAGCGAAGGGTAGCAACGGCAACTTGACGGAGGGCAGATCGAAACGCAGATGGGCGAAAACAACCCCATCCCGCTTCAAGGCCACGGCAAGCTCGCACTCTCCCCGAGGTTCGGGCGTCAGCAGGTGCAGGGCGATGCCATAGGCCAGATCGGGTGCCTTGCTCAGTGCCTGGCACACGTCCGGACGCTCGGACAGGACGCAATAGGCATCGCGCCAGCCGGATTCGACCGCCATTTCGCCCCGCGGCCAGCCGGCCAGCCACCCTTCGATGCAGACCCAGTTGGCGGCACGCAGTTCGGCGCGGTCAACATGCAGCCTAAGAGGGGCATTCACGCCGATCCGGATGTTTTCAACAGCAATGGCGGACATCGCTTCCTCTTTCTGGCGTGATGCCCGTGCTAAGCCCTCGGTGGAGGGCTGAGGTGAATCACCCTCCTGCCGATATGCGGGTTGAATTCCATGGGCAGTCTGATTTCCCACTGTGTGCTGCAGAGGGTCAGATTCGGGTTGAAGTAGGGATCTCCCCGATCCAGGAATTTGCGCCATTTCTTGGTGAACAAGGCCGAATCTTCTGGATGAGGATCATCCTCATAGCTCTTGCCCCGGGTATAGGACTCATGGTGAATCAGGGACGCATGGGGGCAGAACAGGATGCGGTAGCCCGCTTCCAGGGTTCTAAGGCACAGATCCACGTCACCGAAACCCACCGCGATGGCCTCGTCGAAACCGCCGATCCGCTCAAAGGCGTCACGCCGCATCAAGGCACACGCGGCGGTTACGGCGGAAACCTCGTGGTTGGCAATCAAAGTCCCGTGATAGCCGGGGTGGATGCCGCCGTTGGGGAGCCGGTTGTCCATGAACTTCGCGTAGTGTTCCGCACTTCCGAACATGCCCACGCAAACGCCCGCATGCTGGAATGTCCTTCCGTCCGGATAGAACAGTTTCGCCCCCACCATCCCCACATCCGGTTTCTGGCAAAGTTCCATCATCCGTTCCAGCCAGCCCGCTTCGGTCGCTTCGACATCGTTGTTGCAGAACAGATAATGGGTATATTCCCCACCCAGCTGCGCCACTGCCCAATTGTTGATGGACGAGAAATTGAACGGCCCCCCGTACCTCAACAGTCGATGCCTGTCACTCAGTTGGCGGAAATATGCTAGCGATTCCGGATCGGTGGAAGCATGGTCAATGACCACGATATCGTAGGGCACCCCGCTCACAGTGCGTTCAATGCTTTCCAAACACTGCCGCACCAGTTCCCCGTGATTCTTGGTCGGAATGATGATGGCCACACGCTGGCCGGGTTCGATCGGGTAACGCACTTCGTAATAGTTGAACAGCAAGCCATCCCTGACCTCCCCCCGTTCGCCGCAACGCCCCAGATGCCGCGCCAGCGCCTGGCGGGAAGTCTCCATCACCTCTTCTTTCATCTTGTGGCCGGTTGATCTCTTGCGCTGCCGCCACAGGTAAAGGATCTCCGGGATATGCACGATAGCGCGCGCTTTCTCGCTCGCCCGCAAAATCAGGTCGTAATCCTGAGAAATGGCCAGGGAAGCGTCCAGACCGCCGATTTCCCGCAGCAAATCCGTTCTGAAGGCAACCAGGTGCACGATGTAAGGGCAGGAGCGCAGCCGCTCCGGAGAAAAGGCTGGGCGATAGACGTGATTGACGACTTTCCCGCCATCTTCCGACAGCATCGCCTCATCGGAATAGATCATGTCCGGATCGTCGGCCAGAATGCTTTCCGCCAGGCGGAACAAGGCCTGCTTCTCCAGCACGTCGTCATGGTCCAGCAGCGCCACAAACGACCCCTGCGCCACGGCAAGGGCACGATTGGTCGCGCGCGCAATGCCGCCATTGCGCTCACTGAATTCCACCCGTATGCGGCTATCCCTGGCGGAGAATTCCTCCAGGATGCGGCGCACCTCGGACTGGGAAGACGCATCGTCGACAACGCACAGTTCCCAGTCTGAATAAAGCTGAGCCAGAACCGACTCGATCGTCCTCCTCAACAACCCCCCAGGCGTGTTGTAGACCGGCATCAGGATGGAAATCAGCGGACGTCCTTGCATCCCTCCGATACGCTTCCGGATGTCCACCTCGACATCGGGCGTGAATGTCTGCCGGTACTGGAGCCAAACATCATTGAAGCTGACTTCCATCGGTAGCCGAAGCAACAGCTGCTTGACCGCCAATATCCCGCCACGATCCCACGCGACGCGCACGCGGATCACCGTGGAGGGAATCTTGCGCGGGTCATGCCATAGTGGTGCAAGACATGCAATCAGAATGCGGGCTCGCCGGATGCGGTGGCCTATCCAGCGTAACGGCGCGGACACCTTCCAGCTGGCAGAACTCTGGATGCGCTCGATTTGCCCGTCGCGCTCGGCCACAGCTTGGTTGAGGCCGGCGATATGCCGGTCTCTCTCGACCGCGGCCTGGTTGAGGCTGGCAGCGTGCTGCTTCAGTTCGCTTAACTCAAAACGTTCCAATTGCCGTGAACCTAACGCGGCAAAGTAATTTATCAATCTTTGCTTTTCGGGAGAGCCGGGTTGAAGCCATTCCAGCTTCCTATTATCTGGTGCGTTGTTTAGCTGCAACACTCCAAGCCCGTGCGAATGCGTAAACTCCAAGTTACTCGGGTAACGCACTTGTAACTCTTTCCAGAGTTTCCACACACCAAAGTTGCGCTCGCGAATATTGGTGTCGTGAAACATGACAACCGCACCGGGTGCAAGTTTGGGCAGCCAGGTTTCAAAATCATAGTGAACCGCCTCATATGTGTGCAGGCCGTCAATGTGCAATAGTTCTATCGATTCATCCGCAAAATAGGTTACGGCATCATCAAAAGTCATCCGCAACAGCCGAGAGAATCCGGCATAGTGTTCCTGATGATGCGCGTTAACTTTGGCGAAAGTCTCCTCGTCATATTGACCGGCATGCTCATCGCCTTGCCATGAATCAACGGCATAACATTTAGTTGAAATTCCAGCCTCGACAACTGATTGGCAGAACGAAAAATAGGAATTTCCACTATGTGTGCCGAGCTCAACAAATATCTTTGGTGATATCTCTTGGATCACCCACCCCGCAAATGGCAAATGCCCTAACCAAGCGCTGGGGGATTGAAGCGATCTAGGTGAAAATGCAGCGATATCTAACAAACTATTCTGGTTCATTATCACTAATAATATTCTCTATATTTGCAGGAATGGCGCGGCCGCTTTAATTTCATTGATATCCCACTCCCACCAGCGAAGCCCAAGTAATCTCTGTGTCACTATTTGTGCAAAAGATATCTGAGTGTTGTCACCCAATTAGTTAGATATCTTCCGCCAAATATCACTTCCTCATTCTCAATGACGTACCGCACAATCGATACCCGGCCGCTAGCGCTTGTCTCCTATCTGCGGAGCATGCTTATTGAGATGGCGCCCACGCTCGAACGCCACAACGCTGTCATAAAAGTGCATCGATAGCGTCGACTTGGTGAAATCCGTGACGGGCACTTGGTTGCGTGCATGTTCGGCGTTTAGTTCATCGATAAGCGACTTGCTAAGTTCAATGAAGCTACCCTCGCGACCAGCACCCCCGCCAAACTCGTCCCAATAGGCCGTATGTAGGTCTTCAATCATGTAGACTCCGCTTGGGGCAGTGCGAGAGTAGAGATATCGGAAAGACGCTGTGATGTCCGCCATCATGTGACTTCCGTCATCGAGAACCACATCGGGCGTCCCGAACTCGGCAAGGACCGCGCTGAGAAACTGAGGGTCCTTCTGATCACCAATACGAACACCAATCTGATCTTCCTCGAACGCCCTGCAGTTCTCGTTGATATCGATGCCAACAATCTGGGCGAGCGGCCCCAAATAGCGTTTCCAGAGTTGTAGCGAGCCGCCCTGGCCGCATCCAATCTCAAGAAAAGTCACCGGGCGGTTAACGTAGCGGGCAAAATGGGTCTCATAGATGGGAAAATAGTGCGTCCACTTGTGGATGACGCGACCTTGATTGCACAGAAATTCAGACCAGAGTGTCATCCTTAATACCCTTTATAAACGGCTATTGTTTCCGCGTGACACTTAGACGTTTTGAGCCCGACCTCACCCCATGAAATGAAATGGATTGCCATATGCAAATCGTCGTGCGGTAAGCGGTGAGTCAGTTGCTATTGATTCAGAAGTTTTCGAATGTATGGGCATATTCTCTTACGCAACAAGAGTGAGACTAACCTCGCCAAAAGGTATTCCGACAAGGCCGTACCGTAATTTATCCGATGCAACCTTAAGAATTAGGGCATCATGAAGCCAGTGATGCTGAGTGTGTTCAAAGGGATCGCCTTCAGCGATGGAGACCGTCATTGCGTATTCTCCGTTGGGCAACAAAGGCATTTGAAATTGGAACACTGCTTTAAGTTTTTCGCCCGAATTGACTCGCAACGGTGGATTCACGTAAGTATAGGTATGCTCACCAAATAATGATTGCCCTAAACGATCTTTAACAAACCATCCCAATATGGGGCTGTAAAGGCTCTCCTTGGCTGTCGCGATAATTTCTAGATTGACCAACTCACCACCCTGCAGCATGGGGATATCTTGCCCATCTTTATTTAATAGACGCACTGACAAAATTTTTGCCTTGCCGGATTCCCATCCAGCAGACTCATCAAGCTGGGCGAAATAGGTAATGGAGGTTCCTTTGTCAATCGTAACATCGGAGACTTGGTGAGACGTTTCTTCTCGACTTGCACTCTTATTGGCATCAACAGATGTTAATGAGACTTTATCACCATAGATTTCTTGTAAAGTAAATTGTGTGTAAGCCTCTACAACCTCTTTCGCGCTGCCGAGCTGAGATACCACGCCCTTGTTAAGCCAGATTGCACGTTGACAGAGATTTACAACGCTTCCGCTATCATGGCTAACGAACAAGACCGTCCCTCGCTCCATAAATTTGCGGAGGAATCTCATACATTTTTGAGTAAATACCGCATCACCGACCGCCAGCGCCTCATCCACCACTAAAATGTCAGCATCCACATGTGCAATAACGGCAAATGCCAGTCTTACCATCATCCCGCTGGAATAGGTTTTCGCCGGCTGCTCGATAACGTGGCCGATGTCGGCGAAGGTAACGATGTCGTTGAAGCGCGTGTCGATTTCTTTTTTGCTTAAGCCCAGCAGCGAGGCATTCATATACACGTTTTCGCGCCCGGTGAATTCGGGATTAAAACCGGAGCCGAGTTCCAGCAGTGCAGCGATCCGGCCATTGGTTTGAATGCTGCCGCTGGTTGGGTTAAGCGTGCCGCAGATCATTTGCAGCAGAGTAGATTTGCCGCTGCCATTGCGCCCGATGATGCCAACGGGTTCGCCTTTTTTTACCTCAAAGGAAACGTCTTTGAGTGCCCAGAACTCGCGGAAGTATCGCTTGGGGCTCTGCCCGGCCAGGCGTTGCAGGCGGGGAGCCACGAATTGCTTGAGTCGATCACGCGGTGCATCGTAAAGGTGGTAGCACTTGCTGAGGTTGCTTACACGGATGGCGATGTTGTCCGAGCTTTCCCTCACCCCTGGCCCCTCTCCCGGGGGGAGAGGGGAATTTCCGTCGTTAGAGGACATCGGCAAACCCCTTTCTGGTTTTTTGGAACCAGGCGTAGCCTGCCCAAGCTACCGCGGTGGCTACCAACGTGTATAGCCCCAAACCCGCCCAATTGGGTAGATGCCCCCAGATCAGCACTTCCCGTGCCTGCTCGATAATGAAGGTCAACGGGTTGGCCATCATCCAAGGTCGAAAGCGCTCGGGTAATGCCGTGACAGGAAAGAACACTGGTGAAACAAACAGCACCACAGTGGTTAACATGCCGATGGTTTGTCCTACATCCCGAATAAAGACCCCAAGGGAGGCAAGTATCCAGGCTAGCCCTAGCGTAAAGATAACCAGTGGCAGTAGCACCAGCGGGGTGAAGATGGCCGTCCAGTGCAAATAGCCATTGAAGATAACAAAGGCGATGAACAGCACCAGCAGGCTGACCAGGCTGTGGAACAGCGCAGCGCCCATGCTGACGGCAGGTAAGATTTCCAGCGGGAAAACAACTTTTTTGACGTAGTTGACGTTTCCCAGAATCAAACCCGGCGCACGGTTGAGTACTTCGGCAAACAGACCGTGGACGATCAAGCCGACAAACAGCACCACGGCAAACTGTGTTTTGGTTTCTTCCACGCCAACGCCCCAGCGGGCCTTGAACACCACGGAAAAAACAAAGGTGTACACCACCAGCATGAACACGGGGTTGAAGAACGACCAGGCCAGTCCCAGGGCGGAGCCTTTGTAGCGGCCGGCGACGTCGCGCCGGGTCATTTGCGCGATGAGCTGGCGGTTACGCCATAGACTGAGGACCAGGGCGAGGAGCGACGTGGGTTGCGCGGCGTGGGGGTTCATCGAGGCGGTAGCCGAGGGAATAGGAAATGGGGAATAGGGAATCGTGAATCGTACCCCTCAAGGGGGTATTGAAAAGAATGAATCGGGAATCGCGAACTGAAACCTTTCAATACCCCCGCCGTTCACTGCTTACCGCCACCATTTTCTATTTCTTTCATACAGAGTTTTAGCATTTTGTCCCAAGGCGGAGGGGTCAGTCCAAAGGTAACCGAGAACCTGGAGTTATCCAGCCGGGAGTTCGCCGGTCGGCGGGCGGGGAGGGGATACTCCGCGGTCGTGATGGGTATCAGCTTCGGCGGGGTCATACCCAACTGGACCTTCGCTTCGGCGAAAATGGCGCTTGCGAAGCCGTACCACGAAACCGCTCCCGTTGCCGTCAGGTTGTAGATCCCGGCGCGATCCCCGATAGCCTTGTGTCCATCGCCGAGCTGACGGAGGACTTGCGCGGTGGCCTCGGCAATGAAACGGGCCCAGGTTGGCGCGCCGACCTGGTCATCGACGATGCGCAACTCGCTGCGCTCGCGTCCGAGACGAAGCATCGTCCGGACGAAGTTCTGGCCGCGCGCCGCATAGACCCAGCTCGTGCGAAAGATGTAGTGGGGCACGCCCGTTGCCTGGATCGCCTGGTCCCCGGCGAGCTTGCTGCGTCCATATACGCTGAGGGGGTTGGGCGTGTCGGTCTCAATGTATGGGCTGTCCTTGGTGCCATCGAAAACGTAATCGGTGGAGTAGTGAACCATCAGGGCGCCGAGACGTTTGGCCTCTTCCGCGAGAACGCCGGGAGCGATCCCGTTCAGTTTCATGGCGAGATCGGGTTCCGATTCGGCGCGGTCCACGGCCGTGTAGGCGGCGGCGTTGACGATGATTTGCGGCTTGATCTCGCGCACCTTCTTTCGGATGGCGTCGGGTGAAGCCAGGTCGAGGTGCTCCGCGTCGAGCGCGATCACTGCGCCCAGAGGCGCGAGGGTGCGCTGGAGCTCGAAGCCGACTTGGCCCGTCTTGCCTGTCAGAAGAATGCGGAGCATTTGTCAATTGGCAAAACCTAAATTATTCGCCACGGAATCACACGGAAACACACAGAAGACAATGGAGAACAACTTATCGGAGGTAGCGAAACATCCTTGGATATCTTCCGCGTACTTCAGTGTGTTTCCGTGGCTGTAATGCCCGGGCTTCTAGCCCGCTTTTCGGCAGGTGTATCCATGGCTAATTCGCCCCGATCGCGTGTCCTATATTGCTCAGGGGAAGACGTCGGCATCCTTGAGCCGGCGACCCACTTTGTCTTTCGCCGCGAGGGTGGGCTCCCTCTGGAGCGGCCACTCAATGGCGATGTCGGGATCGTTCCAGAGGATGCAGCGCTCATGCTCGGGCGCATAGTAATCGGTCGTCTTGTAGAGGAAGTCAGCCGAATCGGAAAGGACAAGAAAGCCGTGGGCAAATCCAACCGGAATCCACATCATCCGCTTGTTTTCCGCGGAAAGGCTGATCCCGGCCCACTTGCCGAAGGTAGGCGAGCTCTTTCGAAGATCGACTGCGACGTCGAAGACCTCGCCAGCAACGACTCGCACCAGCTTTCCCTGCGCTTGCTTGATCTGATAGTGCAACCCGCGCAGAACGTTGCGGGCGGAGCGTGAATGGTTGTCCTGGACGAATCGGGCGCTGACCCCGGTCTTCTCGGCAAACGTCCGTTCATTGAAGCTCTCGAAAAAGAATCCCCGGTCATCGCCGAAGACCTTCGGCTCGAGGACCAGCACATCTGGAATCTCGGACCTGATGACGCTCACTAGTGCTCGTTAATCGTAAATCGGGAATCGGGAAGGGGAAATAGAGAATGGGAAATGGGCAATTGGAAACCGCGGAATCAAAAACCCCTGCCGATTAGCCACGGAAGCACACGGAAATACACGGAAAAAGACGCACATTCAAAATTAATCAGCACTCAATAGAAAACACTTCCGTTCTCGGTTACTAGCCCCATTTCCTCTTCCCATGCTTCCAGCTTGTAGTGTGGCCTGAGTCCCGCCATAGCGTCTCCCGCGTTGTGGTGACCGTTCACCGTTCACTGCTCCGTCAGGATGGACTTCAGGTAATTCCCGTACGGGCCGTTGCCAATCGAGTCCGCGAGCGCCTGCAACTGTCCGGCATCGATGAAGCCCATCCGGAAAGCGACCTCCTCGGGACAGGCGATTTTGAGCCCTTGGCGCTTCTCGATGGTTTCGATGAACATGGAGGCGGCAAGCAGGGCGTCGTGGGTGCCGGTGTCGAGCCAGGCAATGCCGCGGCTCAACAGCCGCACGTCGAGCTCGCCGAGGCGCAGGTACTCCCGGTTCACGTCGGTGATCTCGAGCTCACCACGCTTCGACGGCTTCAGGCTGCGGGCGATCTCGATCACACGATTGTCGTAGAAGTAAAGCCCGGTCACCGCGTAACGCGATTTGGGCGTTTTCGGTTTTTCCTCGATCGAGATCGCCTTGCGGTTTCCGTCGAAGTCGACCACGCCGTAGCGTTCCGGGTCATTCACCGGATAGGCGAAAATTGTGGCGCCCCCGGATTTGTCCATTGCGGCCTGCAGCTCGCCGGAAAGATCGTGGCCGTAGAAAATATTGTCACCCAGTATCAGCGCGCACGGGTCTTTGCCGATGAACGGCGCGCCGATAATGAAGGCCTGGGCTATTCCCTCGGGCGCAGGCTGCACCGCGTACGAGAGATTGATTCCCCAGTGCCTGCCGTCACCCAGGAACTGTTTGAAGCGTGGCGCATGCTCATGCGTAGTGATCAGCAGGATGTCCCGGATGCCCGCGAGCATCAAGGTGGTCAACGGGTAGTACACCATCGGCTTGTCGTACACCGGCAGCAGCTGCTTGGACGTGATCTGCGTCACCGGGTAGAGCCGCGTGCCGCTGCCTCCTGCGAGAATGATCCCCTTCATTGGTGAACGGTGAACGGAGGTCACCAGACAGTTTCCGCTCCCAGTGCCTTGCATGCAGGATCCGAGGTGACCAGCACGAGATCTTCGATCATCGCTTGTGCCGCTAACATCCGATCGAAGGGGTCGCGATGCTTGTGGTCCAAGGCGCCTGCCCTAAGCGCGTGCGCGAACGTGATCGGCAGAACACGCAGGCGCGACTCCTCGATCAAAGCGGGAAGCTTGGGCAATATGCGGTCCGCGCCCGGGAGTTTTCGCAGCCGAAACTTGGTCGCGAGTTCCCAGCCGGATACCGGGCTTACCCAGACTGCGTTGCGGGGACTCTTGATGACCTGCGATGCACGAGCGGAGAGTTGCGCGTCATCGGTGAGCCACCACAGCAGTGCATGGGTGTCGAGCAGAAGCTTCATTTTTCCCAAGCATCGAGTTCCTCAGCCGGCAGCGGCTCGAAAAAGCTTTCCGGGAGCCGCCAGCCCTTGAGGAGACCTGGTTTTCGCTCTTGCGCTTCATCGAGCGGCACCAGTTTCGCGCACGGCTTACCGGCTCTCGCGAGCACGATTTCCTCGCCCTTGCGCACGCGATCGAGCAGGCGTGAGAGATTGGTCTTGGCGGTGTGAACGTTGACGATCGTGGCCATATCGGACTTAGTCCATGGACTTAGCTAAGTATACCGGTTGGCGCAGCCCGCGGCAAACTCCTATTTTCTATTCCCCGTTTCCCGGTTCGTGTAATTGGCCTCGATCCAGCGCAGGTAATCGCCGCTGGTGACGCTGTCCGCCCACTTCATGTTGTCGATGTACCACTCGACGGTCTTGCGCAGCCCCGTCTTGAAATTCTCTATTGGCTTCCAGCCGAGATCGGACTCAATCTTCCGCGAATTTATCGCGTAGCGCCGGTCATGACCCGGGCGGTCCTTGACGAAACTGATGAGCTGCCCGTGAGGGGCGTGGTTGGGACGGGCCTCGTCGAGCAGGACGCAGACCGCCTTGACCACCTCGAGGTTGGTCATTTCGCTGCGGCCGCCGATGTTGTAGGTCTCACCCGCTCGGCCCTTGGCGAGGGCGAGGCGCACAGCGGCACAGTGATCCCCGACGTAGAGCCAGTCGCGAATGTTCCGCCCATCACCGTAGACCGGCAGCGGTTTCTGGCGCCATCCATTGAGCACCATCAGCGGGATGAGCTTCTCGGGGAACTGGCAGGGGCCATAGTTGTTGGAGCAGTTGGTTGTGATTGTCGGCATGCCATAAGTATGGTGGTAGGCCCGCACCAGATGATCGGCGGCGGCCTTGGACGCGGCGTAGGGGCTGTTCGGCGCGTATCGGGCGGTTTCGGTGGACGCGGGGTCGCTGGGACCGAGTGATCCGTAGACCTCGTCGGTCGAAACGTGCAGGAAGCGGAACCGGTCCTTTTCCGGCTGCGCGAGCGCCGACCAATAGGCGCGCGCTTCCTCGAGCAGGGCGAACGCGCCCATCACGTTGGTCTGCACGAAATCAGCTGGGCCGTGGATCGAGCGGTCCACGTGGCTCTCCGCGGCGAAATTGACGATCGCCATCGGCTTGTGCTCCTGCAGCAGCCTGCCGACCAGCTCGCGATCGCCGATGTCGCCGCGCACGAAGAGATGGCGCGCGTTGCCTTTCAGGCTGGAGAGGTTCTCCGGATTGCCGGCGTAGGTCAGCTTGTCGAGGTTGAGAACCGGTGCGGATTCGCCCTCGATCCACTGCAGCACGAAATTCGAACCGATGAAGCCCGCCCCGCCGGTAACGAGTATCAAGCGTGGACTCCTGTCATGATCCGACGCATGGAAGGTAAGTACCTGAATTGGAATCGTTGTTCGTGCCCGCTATTCTATGCGTAAAGCGCGTTTCAGTGTAGGCTAGCTGCACAGCACGATCCCGGCGCCTGCACAATGAAGAAGATCCTGCTGGTCAAGACCTCCTCGCTGGGCGATGTCGTTCACAACCTTCCGGTGGCGAGCGACATACGGGCTGCGCTGCCGGGAGCTGAGATCGACTGGGTGATCGAGGAATCGTTCGCCGCTATCCCCCGGCTGCATACTGCGGTTGCACGAGTGCTCCCGGTCGCGATCCGGCGCTGGCGCTCGAGTTTTCTTTCCGGCCGCACCCGCGCGGAAATCAGCGCGTTTCTGAAAGGGCTGCGCCGGACCGCGTACGATGCTGTGATCGATACGCAAGGCCTGCTGAAGAGCGCGCTCATTGCGTACGCGGCTCGCGGCGTTCGCTACGGGCTCGACTTTGCCAGCGCGCGCGAGCCGCTGTCGTTTCTCTATAACCGCGCCTGTTCCGTGCCGTGGACGCTGCACGCGGTGCAGCGCAACCGCGTGCTCGCGGCGCAGGCGCTGGGTTACGCCCTGCACAACGGCACCGAGTATGGCATTGTCGCGCCGGTTGCCTCGTTCACGTGGCTGCCGGCCGGCCGTTACACGGTGCTGGTGCATGCGACGAGCGCGCGCCGCAAGCTGTGGGCCGAGGAGAACTGGATCGAGCTCGGCAGGCGGCTGACTCTCGACGGCGGCCGCTGCGTGCTGCCGTGGGGCAACGCGGAGGAGCGCGCGCGCAGCGTGCGCCTGGCGGGCGCGATTCCCCAGGCCCTCGTGCCACCCGCGCTGGAGCTTGGGGAAGTGGCGGGATTGCTGGGGGGCGCTGCTGCGGTTGCGGGAGTGGATACGGGCCTCACCCACTTCTCAGGCGCGCTCGGAGTGCCGACGGCGGGCATCTACTGCGCGACCGATCCGTCCGCGACCGGCCTCTACGGCTGTGCGCGCGGTGTCAATCTCGGTGGCGCCAGTGGTCCACCCGCCGTGGAAGAAGTGATGGCAGCGCTCGGCCGGCTGATCGGGGAATAGGGAATTCCCGGTGATGCGCTTCTTCTACACGCTCCTGCTTTATCTCCTCTTGCCCTACGTCCTCGCGCGCCTGGCGTGGCGCGCGCGCCGCCAGCCCGGCTATCTCCGGCATGTCGCGGAGCGCTTCGGGTATTACGCGGCGTTGCCGGATGCGCCGCTCATCTGGGTGCATGCGGTGTCCGTGGGCGAGACCCGCGCGGCCGAGCCGCTGGTGCGCGTGCTGCAGGCGAAGTATCCGCAACACCGCATCCTGCTCACCCACATGACGCCGACGGGGCGGGAGACGGGCGAGACGCTGTTCGGCGGGAGGGTCGCGCGCTGCTATCTTCCGTACGATTATCCCCGGGCGGTGGCGCGATTTCTCGATCATCTCCGGCCGCAGTTCGGCATCGTGATGGAGACCGAAATCTGGCCCAACCTGATCCGCGCCTGCCGCGCGCGCGCCATCCCGCTTTATCTGGTGAACGCGCGCCTGTCCGAGAAATCCCACGCCGGATATCGCCGGTTCGGAGGACTCGTGCGCGAGAGCCTGGCCGGATTCGCGGCGGTGGCGGCGCAGAGCGAGGGCGACGCGCGGCGTCTCACCGCGCTCGGGGCGCGTGATGTGCGCGTCACCGGCAACGTGAAATTCGATGTTGCTCCGCCGTCGGAGCAACTGGAGCTCGGACAGGCGCTGCGGCGCGATTTCGGCGAGTCGCGTCCGGTGCTGCTCGCGGCGAGCACGCGCGAGGGCGAGGAGGCGCTGCTGTTGGAAGCGCTCGAGGGGATCGCTGCGCCGGGGTTGCTCACCGTCATCGTGCCCCGCCATCCACAGCGCTTCGATGAGGTCGCGCGGTTGCTCGAGGCCCGCGGCATTCCCTATCAGAGGCGAAGCGCCAACGCGCCGGCCGCTCCCGGCACCCGGGTCGTGCTCGGCGACAGCATGGGAGAGATGTTTGCCTACTATGCGGCGTGTGACGTCGCGTTCATCGGCGGCAGCCTGTTGCCGCTCGGCGGGCAGAACCTGATCGAGGCGTGCGCGGTGGGCAGGCCCGTTCTGATCGGGCCTTCCATCTACAACTTCACTGAGGCCGTGGAGCTTGCGGTGCAGGCAGGCGCGGCGATCCAGGTCCCGGACCCGGCCGCACTCGCGCGCGAGGCCGGGCAGCTGCTGCGCGACCCCGCCGCGGCGCGACGCATGTCGCAAGCGGCGCTTGCGTTCGCAAGCGCGCACCGGGGAGCAACCGCCAGGGTTCTGGAGCTCATTCAGCTCCGGCACCAGTGAGTCGTGATTCGACCGGGACATCCCGCGGGCGCGGGAGCTGCTAACGCGAGTCGCCAGTTACGAGATGCTTCGCTGGTACTTGGCGTCTTCCGTGATGACCCAATCGACTTTCTGGTCGCGTTCGGAAACCGGTAGCGCTGGCAGAATCTGGAGGGAGAACGCTGCGGCGACGAGGGGTGGTCGGCGGGCGAGGCCGCGGATGAAGCCGTCGTAGTAGCCGCCGCCGTATCCCAGGCGCTCGCAGTGACGGGTGAAAGCCACCCCCGGCACCAGCGCGAAATCGAGCTGCGAGGCGGGAACCACCGGGCACAGATCCGCGCGCGGTTGCCGGATGCCCCACACGCCGGCGACGAGCTCCCGCGCCGGGTCGCGAACCTGGTGGAGCCGGAGTGCCCGGCTATCGCGCTCGACCGCGGGCAGCACCAGCGTCTTGCCGCGCGCGAGTGCCTCGGCGAGGAAGTCCCCGGTTTCGAATTCGCTGCCGAAGCTCGCGTAGGCCATGACGCAGCTCGCGCTGCTGTAGGAGTCGAGCGCGAGCAGCCGCTTCGTAATGCGCTTGCTCAGGGATCTGAGCTCGGCGACGCTCAACTGATCGCGCTGCGCGAGGACCAGCTTGCGGAGCGCGTTCTTATCGGCGATCGGCGTATCTTCGCGTTTGCGACTCACGACTCACGAATCACGACTCACGCTCTTCAGAGCCGTTATCTGTCGAGCCAGCCGTTGACGAGCGCGACGTCCTGCTCGGTGAGCTGGCCGGCGGCGGCCTTGAGCCGCAGCAGCGAAAGTATGTAGTTGTATTTCGCCTGCGCGAGATCGCGCCGCGTCTGCGACAGCTGTTGCTGGGCGTTGAGCACGTCGATGAGGGTCCGTACTCCCACCTCCTGTCCGAGCCGGGTGGAGTCGAGCGAGCTCTGGCTCGACACCAGCGCGGCATCCAGCGCCTTCACCTGGGACACGCCGCTCGCCACGCCGAGAAACGTCTGCTGGGCGGTGAGCTGGGCGGTGCGGCGCGCGTTCTCCAGGTCCTGCCGCGCCTTCTCCTCGTTGGCGAGCGCTTCGCGCACGCGGGAGCTGGTAAGCCCGCCCTGATAGATGGGTATCGCCAGCTGCACCCCGACTACCCCCGCTTTCGTGTCGACACCGGCAATCCCGACCGTGCCGGCCCCGCTGCCCGAGTCGGTATAGGTGGCGAAGGCATCGAGCGTGGGACGATGCCCGGCGCGGTTGCGCTCGACTTCCTTGGCGGCGAAGTCCAGGCTGGCCTGGCTGGCGCGCACCTGCAGGTTGTTCACGCCCGCATCCTCGACCCACGCGACCGGATTGTTCGGCTCCGGGAAGCGCGGGTTGAATCTCGGGCCCAGTGGCGCCAGCCCTGGCGCCGGCCGGCCGATGATCAATTCGAGAAAGCGTTTCCTGATTTCCAGGTCGTTCTTGGCGGTGATTTCGAGCGACACGGTGAGATCGTAGCGGGACTGCGCCTCGTGAGTGTCGGTGATGGTGGCCGTGCCCACCTCGAAATTGCGCTTGGCCTGCTCCAGTTGGCGGCCGATCGCGACCAACTGCGCTTGCGCGAACACGATCGTGTCCTGCGCCAGCAGCACGTCGAAATAGGCCTGCGCGACCCGCAGGAGGAGATCCTGTGCGGCTTGCGCGAAGACGGCGTCAGCCTGCACCACCTGGGACTTCGCCTGGTCGTACACGGTGAAGTTTTGCGGGCGGTACAGCGGTTGCGTGACCGAGATCGACGCGGCGTTGGAATTGAACTGCGAGGTAGTCGTGCCCGTCGCAGGTTCGCGCGAGCGGATCTCGCGGTCGTTGTACTGTGAGCTCGCCGAAACCGTGGCCGACGGCAACAGGCCGGAGAGTCCCTGCGGCAGCTTTTCCTGGCCGGCGCTCCACGCCGCCCGCGCCGCCGCATACTGCGCGTCCGCGGTCTGCGCCATGCGATAGATCTCCAGCAGATCGGCGCCGTTCGCCTCCATTGCCGCCGCCAGCGGAAGTACGAACGACAACAACCGTAGCGTACGTATCATCATGGGACCGGTCGGCGAACGGCGAATGGGAGACCGGTAACAGGAAATAAGGAAATCGGAGCCCGCAAGCCACGGCTTGAGCGTCACCGACAGTCTTGCCGCCACCATTCCCTGCTCCCTATTTCCGATTTCCTCAGAAGACGAAACGCTCGGGCTGCACGGCATTCCTGAGCGGCGCGATGCAGGTTTCGAACAACCCCGTTGTGCTGTAAGCGCCTGCCGCAACGCAGGTAATGAGTTGGGCTTCCATGACCGGCGGCTCCCCCACCACGACGATCAGGCGGCCCCCGGGCCGCAGGCTCTTCGGAAATGCGTCGGGCAGCACCGGCACCGAGCCGGTTACCACGATCGCGTCATAGGGGGCGTGGCGGTCCCAGCCGCGCGCGGCATCGCCGGTTTCCAGGGTCACGTTGGTGACGCCATGGGCGGCGAGCTTGGCGCCCGCCGTTTGCGTGAATTCCGGAACGATGTCCACGCTGCAGACGTGGCTGCCCTGGCTTGCGAGCAGCGCGGTCATGTAGCCGCTGCCCGTGCCCACCTCGAGTATCCGGTCCCCGGGCGCGAGCGCGAGTTCCTGCAGCATGCGCGCCTCGATCCTGGGAGCGAGCATGGTCTCGCCATGCCCGAGCGGGATCTCCATGTCGGCGAAGGCGAGCGCGCGGTAGCGGGCCGGCACGTATTCCTCGCGCCGGATGCGCAGCAGGAGATCGAGCACGCGCTGGTCCAGCACTTCCCACGGCCGGATCTGCTGCTCGACCATGTTGAAGCGGGCGCGTTCCACGTCAAGCTGCAGGTTCATAGGGAAATTCAGGGGGTTGCAATGCGCTTTGTGGGTTGCAATTATCCCATAATTCGATTAGCGTTAGGGCTACACGTTGGGGGTCCTGATTGCCTCTGGCAATCGGGTGAGA
>Ga0184615_10000471_pt1 | contig 22518 bp, 21 predicted proteins | sample PLM4_65_coex_FD_133134 | JGI IMG/M metagenome (GOLD analysis project Ga0184615, IMG submission 133134) | Groundwater sediment microbial communities from an aquifer in East River, Colorado, USA - PLM4_65_coex | ecosystem: Environmental > Terrestrial > Soil > Riparian zone | place: USA: East...
CCCGGATCTTCCACCGGCTGATTGGTCGCCCCCCCGCCGAAGTCCCACAGATACGTGAGCGGCAGGTTGGCATCCGGGTCGGTGCCCGTCCCGGTGAAGCTCACGCTCTGGCTCGCGGTGATGGTCACGGGACCGGTCGGCGTGTCAATGGTGCCGTTGGGCGCTTGGTTGGGCGGCGGCGTGTACGTGACGGTGACGTACACGTAGTCGAAGTCTATCGCCCGGTTCGCTGTGCCGGTCCCCGTGTTGTTCGTGAACTCGATCACGAGAGCTTGGATCTGCGCAAGCGTCAGCGCCCCCAGGTTGGATTGTAGGTCGGCACTCCAGATCCCATTATTGGAGATGTTCGGTTGGATCCCCGTGGAGGTCAGCCCGCCGCCCGTGTTGTAGCGGACAAAGTTGGTCCCACTATACGACCCGGACGCGACGCCGTACTGGAGGTGGAGCACCACGGAACTGATCGTCGAACCCACGGGGATTCCGGCGGTGCTGAAACTTTGCACCGCCATCACCAGGTTGCGACGGACGGTGTACTGACCATCGCCCACCGCAAGGGCGTTCACCGGCGCGACCGTCGCGTTGTCGGTCTGGATGTCGGCGATTGCGTCTGCCGTATTGTCGGAGGCGGAGAGCGCGGAGGGAGTCAGGTCGATGACGGCGCCCAATGCCGGCAACGGCAGTGCCACAATAACCGCGAGGAGACCGACCAGGGGAGAAAGCGCTCTGAATATCGTCCTTCGCACCGTGGTCATGATCGGGGCTACCGCCCCGCTCCGGCTGATGGGAGTGGTACACCCTGAAAACGAGAAGCAGGACTCTGGTTGAGAAGTAGTTGGCAGAGGGAAATACCGCTCAAAACCCGTGGGATCCCGTCGAGCGCGCCGGAAGTCCGCATGAGGACAAACACGATGACAAAAAATGAGGGTAGCCCCGTTCTAAGGGCTAACCCCTGCAGCCGTCCCTTTTCCCCCCTCCCTGTTTCCCTGTGCCTCATTAAATAGGCGTCCCCAGCCCTCAGGTCAAAAATTCCAATCGAAAACCTTTCGTTTGCCGCACGATTACCGCATGGCCGCGTGACCTCCACCAGCAAGCATTGCTCCTTTGATGCAGTCCGAGCGATGACATGGATTGCCCCGTACAGGAGACCATCCGGGGGGTCAGAACATTCACCTGATTTCCTTGAAGAAATCAGGCTAGATCAGGCAGGAGACAGGCGGAAACGCGGTTCTCACGACAAAAAAAGGGAGGCCCGAGCAGGGCCTCCCTTCCACTTCAATCGGGTTTCAGGGGTTTACTTCTCTCCGCCCAAGCTCCGCGCGTAGGTGATCGCCTGCCACGCCTCGTCGTCATTGATCATGGCCGGGTTGTACGCGATCATGCCGGTGCCGGCACTGCCGTTCTTGACCACCCAGAACATCTCACCAGGCGTGCGCACCTTGTTGAACTCCGGATTGGTGAAGTTCCGCGGCGACGGGTCGAGCGCGGCGCCGGCCGGGCCGTCGCCCTTACCCGAGTTGCCGTGGCACGTAAAGCACGTCCCTTTGCCTTCGAAGATCGCCTTGCCCTTTGCAAGGACGTCCGGGGTCGGCTTCAAGGGGTTCTTCATCTCCTTGGCCTTGGCCAATTCAGCGGCCGGAACCCGGGGAATCTTGACGTCCTTCTCGGCCGCCATCGCCGTGCCCGCGACGAAGGCCAACCCCACCACACCTGCGACGAGAACTCCCGTGCTCTTCCTCATGGATCTGTTCCTCCCTCCCGATGAATAAAGTGAACCCCTTGGCTTCCTGTGGTCTATTCGACCTTCACGGTCACCGACGCCTTGGCGTCGAGCGGCTCGTGCTCGACGCCGTACGCCTGCACCGTGATTTCGTGTGTCCCCTTGACCAACCCCTTCAGCACGATGGACGATCCCGTTCTCACCGGCTTCATCCCCGCGCGATCGACGAACACGTGCACGTGATCCGCCCGGCCGGCTTTTTCCTGACTCCACGTCACGGTCACATCGCCGGAGACGGTCGCGTTCGGCTTGGGCGAGATGATCGTCACCGCGCCGTCCGCCGCCCACACCCATCCGGCGGCGAACACCACGGCGCCGGCCACGACCACAGCCGACATGCCCCTCGATCTCCCGCCTCGGCAACTCCACCATCCCCCGGCAAGCGCTCGGCGGAACCACCACCGTCGCCCATCAGACGGACTCCCCCAGGAAATATTCACACTCACGATCCGGGCGGACCCTGGCCGAGGCTGCGTTCGTAGAGGAGAATGAGCCACGCCTCGTCTTCGTCGATCACGCTGCCGATGACCGGCACCATCGCCGTGCCCGCGCTGCCGTTCTTCATCACCCAGAGCAGTTCACCATCGGTTCGAGCACGATGGAATTCGGGGTTGACGAAATTGCGCGGCGAGGGATCGAGGCCCACCGCGGCCGGCCCGTCCCCGAGCCCCTTGACACCGTGGCAGACAAAACACGTGCCCTTGCCGTGAAACAGGCCATCCCCTTTGGCAATGTTCTCCGGGGTGGCCGGAACGGGATTTTTCACCGCCTTCGCGGCCTCGATCTGGTCCTTGGGCACCCGCGGCTGCAGGGGATCACGCTCCGCGGCGGACGCGGGGAAGGAAACGACGAGGGAAAGAGCCGCCCCCAGCCACGCACCAATGCCGACTTGGACCCAAGAGCGCATGTGTAATGATTCATCCAACGGGGCGGCATCTTAATGAAATCACTCCACCTTGTCAAGCGCTCTTGCGAAGACGGCGTTGACGGGCGTGTCCGGAGCGCCCGCGCCTTGACACGTCTCCGAGGGCTCACGTATGATCCGCGCGTGATCGCGCCGGTGAGCACGACGCCCCAGGACTGGGCGACCGCCGAGGATTTTCTTGCGGAGACGGATCCCCGCGAGGTCTCTTCCCTCCTCCGAATCCTGCTCACGTCCGACGGCTCGATGACGACACTCCTCGAAGCCCTCCGCGGCGGACGGATCGATCTCGACGTCGTCCGGCAGGGCGAGGAACCGATCGACGACGACACGGCCCGCCGGCTCGGTGTCCGCGCACACGACCCCGCGATCACGCGCCACGTTTGGCTGACCCACGCCGGGCACCGCCTGGTGTACGCCTTCTCGGTCTTGCCGATCGCGTCGCTCAGTCCGTCGCTGGCCGAGGGGATCCGGCGCGGCGTCGAACCCCTCGGGCGCCTGCTGGATGCGTGCGGCCGGCCCGCCGTGCGCGACGGTCTCCGAATCGGCCGGATCCACAACCCTGGCCTCGCGGACGCCTTGGGCGCCCCGCCCTCGGACCCGCTCTGGTGCCGGAGGTACCGGCTGGCGGTCGAGCAGGTGATGACCGCCTCGATTTTCGAGGTCTTCTCGCCGCGGCTGGAGGACTGACATGAAAGTGCATTGCGAGCGCATGCCCCGCAGCAAGCTGCGGGGCATGCGAGCAAAATGGAAACCGTACTTCTTCACTTCCTTGCACTTCGAAGATTCCCTGCAGCATGTTGCAGGGAGCTTCAACCGGAAACTCCGGGCAATCGCCGACCTCATCAGGCTCCCTAAACAATACGGCACCCTCCTGTTGATGGCGCCCGCGCTGTGGTCGCTGATGATCGCCGCCGACGGCCGGCCGCCGGCCTCGCTGCTCGCCGTGTTCATCGCCGGCGCCTTCATCATGCGCAGCGCCGGGTGCGTGTTGAACGACCTGGCCGATCGGCGGTTCGACCGCCGCGTCGAGCGGACCCGGGACCGGCCCCTCGCCTCCGGGCGCCTGACGCCCCGGGAAGCGCTCGCCGTCGGCGCCGTCCTCTCCGGTCTGGCGCTCGCCCTCGCGCTGACGCTCAACCCGTTCGCGCTCGGCCTGAGCGTCGCGGGCTTCGCCCTGGCGGCGGTCTATCCGCTGATGAAGCGGGTCATCTCGATGCCGCAAGCGGTCATGGGCGCGGCGTTCGGCTGGGGCGCGTTGCTCGCGTGGGCGGCCGTCAGAAACGATCTCGGGGCGCCGGCAATCATCATCTTCTTGACCACGGTCTGCTGGGCGGCCGGGTACGACACGATCTACGCACTGCTCGATCGGGATGATGATCTCGCGATCGGCGTGCGGTCGTCGGCAATCCTTTTTGGACGGTACGTCTGGGCTGGCGTCGGTGCGCTGCTGGGTCTGACGCTCGTCGGGTTGGTCGCTCTGGGACTCCTCACGTCACTGGGCGCCGTCTATGCGGCAACGATCATCGCCGTCGCCGCGATCTTCGGCCATCAGACGTGGCTCCTCCGCCGTGGCCTCGACCGTGCCGCAACGTTCGGGCTCTTCCGGGCCCATGCCACGATCGGCCTGCTGATCCTGGCCGGGATCACGGCGGACCTGGTCATCGCGTAGGACCGCCCGTGCCCTACGCCGACCTGCGCGAATTTCTCACGGTGCTGGAGCGGGAGGGCGAGCTCGTCCGCGTCGCCCACGAGGTCGATCCCCGCCTCGAAATCACCGAGATCCTCAACCGGCTCCTGGCCGCCCAGGGCCCCGCGGTCCTGTTCGAGAAGGTCAAGGGCTCGTCGATCCCGCTGCTGGCCAACCTCTTCGGCACGGTCAAGCGGGTCGCGATGGGTCTTGAGACCGACGAGGCGGGGCTGGAGGAGATCGGCAAGTTCCTCGCCTTCTTGCAGCACCCGGAACCCCCCAATGGCTTCGTCGACGCGATCAAGCACCTGCCGTTCTACGGACGGATCCTGCACCTGGCCCCGAAGACCGTGAGCCGGGCGGCGTGCCAGGACGTCGTCCTGACGGGTGACCAGGCCGATCTGGGGATCCTGCCGATCCTCTTCTGCTGGCCCGACGATGGCGGTCCGCAGATCAACTGGCCGCTGGTCATCACCAAGTCGCCCGACGGGGGGAAGTACAACGCCGGGATTTACCGGATGCAGGTCCTGGGCAAGGATCGGACGGCGATGCGCTGGCTCAAGCACCACGGCGGCGCGCAGCACTGCCGGGAGTGGATGCGTCTGGGAAAGACGATGCCGGTGGCCGCCGTGCTGGGGTGCGACCCCGCCACCACGATCGCGGCGGTGACGCCGGTGCCCGAGCAGATCGGCGAGTACCACTTCGCGGGGCTCCTCCGCCGCAAGGGCATCGAGCTGGTTCGCTGCAAGACGATCGACCTGGAAGTGCCCGCCTCCGCCGAGATCGTGATCGAGGGCGAGGTCGTCCCGGGCGACATGGCCGACGAAGGACCTCACGGCGACCACACCGGCTACTACAACCCCGTCGAGTCGTTTCCGGTCTTTCGCGTGACGGCGATCACCCACCGCCGCAACCCCATCTACATGACGACGGTCACGGGGCGTCCCCCGCGCGAAGACGCCATCGTCGGCTTGTCGCTGAACCGCGTCTTCCTGCCGATGATCAAGACGACGTTCCCCGAGATCGTCGACTTCCACCTGCCGATGGAAGCCCTCTCCTACCGGGTCGCGATCATCGCACTCAGGAAGGAATATCCCGGCCACGCCAAGCGGGTGATGATGGGCCTCTGGGGTTTCCTCAAACAGTTCCTATACGTCAAGTTCGTCATCGTCGTGGATCCCACCATCGACATCCGCAAGTGGGAGGACGTGGTCTGGGCCATCTCGACCAACGTCGATCCCAAGCGCGACGTGACGATCATCGAGAACACCCCGATCGACTACCTCGATTTCGCCTCGCCGCTGCCCGAACTGGGCGCCAAGATGGGGATCGACGCGACGACCAAGATCCCGCCCGAGATTTCCCGCGAGTGGGGCAAACCGATCGTCATGGATCCCGACATCGTCGAGCGCGTGACGCGGCGGTGGCAAGAGTACGGGTTTCCCTCGTAACCGCGCGGCGAGCCACGCGCTCGCAAGAACACGCAAGCCGACAAAAAGGACCAGTCATGTCACACCCGCTTCACCCGATCCTGGTCCATTTCCCGATCGCGTTGCTCTCCACGGCGATCCTCTTCGAGGCGCTCGAGCTGCTGTTGAAGCGCGACTTCCTCCGGCCGGCGGCGACCTGGCTGCTGGGGCTCGGCATGCTGGGAGGCATCCTGGCCACCGTCGCGGGGTTCTGGAATGAAGAGGCCGCGGAGGCCGCGGGAGTGCCGGAGACCGCGATCGATCGGCACGAAAACCTCGCCCTCCTCACCCTGGCCGTGTTCGCCGTGTTACTCGCGATGCGGTGGCTGCGGGGGCGGCGTTGGATCCCCGAACACCCCGCCGTCTTTTTCCTCATCGCGCTCGCCGGTCTGGCGCTGCTCGGCGCGACCGGCTATTTCGGGGGCGACCTCGTGTACCGGTACGGCGCCGGCGTCGAGCGCGCCGCGCCGACGACCCCGCAGGCCGAGAGCCGGTAGCCCCGCACAATGTAAAGCTGCCAGACGCGCCTCCTCGCTTGTCAGAATCGCGTGCGCCGATTACGCTTGCTCCGTCACGCCACCGGGGAGGACCCCATGAAGAACACGCTTGCGATCCTGAGCGGCCTGCTGATCATCCTGGGCACGGGAGCGGTGCAGGCCGGACCGAAAGGCAGCGCCACGCAGACCGCCTTGGGCGTGCCGGCCTATCCAGGCTGGACGGTGCATCGCATGGACGACCGCGTCGACACCTCCGGCAAAACACACCTCTATCAGTACCAATACATCTCCAACGATCCCGCCAAAGCCATCGTGGATTTTTACGAGCAGGGCACCGGCGCCGCAGCCTCGTTCGAGAACGCGACCTCGACGTATACGATCAACACGCCAGACGGCGCGATGATCCAGATCACCGCGCCCCCCGACGGCGTGCCGCACACGGACGCCTCCGACGCGACCACGACCTGGACGTCGCTGATCACGATCATTCGTTTTCAAGCGCGGTAGGAGGGGCGCACGGCCGTGCGCCCCTCGCCCTGGTCTTTTCGGCCGGGTTTTGGTATGAGTACTCCCCGCCATGCCGCATCGCCGCTCGCCCGCCGGGAAGGTCACGCTGTTCAGCATCGTGGCGTTCCCGATCGCCCTCCAACTCGGATGGCCCCCCGCCGTCTTCGCTGACTCCCTTCAGCCGACGATCCAAGTCCGTTCGACCGCGCCGGCCGACTGCCTTCGCTGTCACGTGGACGGCGGCGCGCCCGTCAGACGGCCGCTCTCCGATCCAGCCTGCGCGGAGTGCCACCTTCCCGACGTCGCCCCCGCGCCCGCCCTCACGCGCGTCTCATCTCCCCCATCCGGTCGCCCCTCCACGCCCCATGTCCGCCAGGCAATGGTCGTCATTCCCGGCGGCGAGTTCATCATGGGGAACGACGGCCGCGGAGACGACGGTCCCGGCGACGAGGATGAGCGGCCCACGCACCGCGTGCGGGTCGCGTCGTTTCACATCGACCGCTACGAGACCACCAACGTCATGTATGCGGCGTTCGTGAAGGCCACGGGACGCACGATCCCGCATCACTGGGTGAGCGGAACCTACCCCGACGGCAAGGCCGACCATCCGGTGGTCTACGTGGACTGGCACGACGCCGACGCGTTCTGCCGCTGGGCGGGCAAGCGACTCCCCACCGAGGCCGAGTGGGAGCGGGCGGCCCGAGGCACGGATGGACGTCGATTCCCGTGGGGATCGGAGTTCTCGACCACGAAGGCCAATACGCCACAGTACTGGCTCACCAAACACGAACCCGGCGATACGATGCCGGTCGGATCGTTTCCGCAAGGGCGGAGCCCGGAGGGACTGGAGGACATGGCCGGCAACGTCTACGAGTGGGTCTCGGATTGGTACCAGTCCTACCTGGGCAACACCGTCCCCAACGTCCACTATGGCGTCAAAAACAAGGTGCTTCGCGGCGGGTCGTGGTACGACTGCCTCTCGTACGGCTGCGGCCTCAGCTCGCCGGTCTACAACCGCAGCCGGTTCGCCCCCATCATCAAGAACAAGGGGTTCGGCTTTCGCTGCGCGCAGTGAGGATCGGAAAGAGCGAGGGGGAGATGGGGGGAGTGGGAGAATGGGTGAGAAGAAATCCATCGGTGCGCCCCCGCTCCCCCTCTCCCCGTCTCCCCGTCTCCCCCTCGTTGTTGATCCTTCTCGCACTGCTCGCCTGCTCTCCAATCCCACCCGGGACGGTTCTGATCCCCGCGGGGACGTTCGTCATGGGCAGCGACGCGGAGGATGTCGAACGCAAGGCGGTCGACTACGGCCTCGTCAAGCCGTGGTTCGCCGACGAGCGCCCCGAGCGGCGCGTCGCGCTCCCCGCCTACTACCTCGACCGCTACGAGGTGACCGCGGCGGAGTACCAGACGTTCCTCTCGGCGACGGGTCGGCCCGCTCCGCCCGGCTGGACGGGACGACGCCATCCCCCGGGCCTCGCGAGACACCCCGTGGTCTCGGTCACGTGGGCCGACGCCGACGCGTACTGCCGCTGGACCAGCAAGCGACTCCCCACCGAGGCGGAGTGGGAACGGGCCGCGCGGGGGACCGAGGGGAGGCCGTATCCGTGGGGCGATCGCTTCGAACTGGGACGCGCCAACGTCGGCGGGGCGCGGAACGGCACGACGGTGGTCGGCAGTTACGCGACGGGCCGGAGCCCCGAAGGCGCCCACGATCTGGTCGGCAACGTGTGGGAGTGGACGGCCGATTGGTACGGTCCCTACCCGGGACACCCCGATCCCGAGTCCTTCGAGAAAAATGCACGGCCCGCGAGGGTCCTCCGCGGGACATCCTGGTCGGGGATCGGCCACTTTTCGCCCGAAGTCCAGATGGATATTCTGGCGCACAACGCGCGGGGGAGTTTCCGCCTCTACGCCGACCCGGAGGGCCGGCTCAACGACGTGGGCTTTCGCTGCGCAAGAAACGCGTAGGCCCTACGCTCTACAATAACCCCCGTTTCCGTAAGAACTCCGAGTCGACCTTCTCCGGCGGCCGCTCCTGATCGGGGTGCATGAGGCGCTCGACGTATTTACCGATGAGATCGGGCTCGAGATTCACCGGCGAACCCGGCGCCTTGAGACCCAGCGTCGTCGCCTGCGCGGTGTGGGGGATGATCGCTACGCTGAACGTCTTCTCGGCAAGGGCGTTAATCGTCAGGCTCACGCCGTCGACCGTCACCGACCCTTTACCCACGCAGTAGCGAAGCACCTCGCGCGGTGCTTCGATGGTCAGGATGATCGCGTTGCCCTCCGGCGCGCGCCCGACGATCCGGCCCACGGCCTCGACGTGCCCGCTCACCAGATGCCCGCCCAGCCGATCGCCCAAGCGCAGCGCCCGCTCGAGGTTCACCCCGTCGCCCGCGACAAGGCCGCCGAGGGTCGTCACCCGCAGCGTCTCCGGCGAGACCTCGACCGCGAACCCGTGGTCGACGAGCCGGGCGACGGTCAGGCACACGCCGTTGACGGTCACGCTGTCGCCGACGCTCATCCCCTTGATCACGCGCCGCGCCAGGATCGTCATCGTCGCGTTGGCCAGGCTCCGTTCCAACGCCTGCACCACGCCGAGCTCCTCGACCAGCCCCGTGAACACTAGGCGTCCCCCAACGGATCGGGCAAATGATAGAAATGATGCGTCGGTCCGCACCCGCGCCCGATCGCGAGCGAGTGGCGGATCGCCTCGGTCACGTACCGCTTGGCCGCGCCGACGGCGTCGACCAGGCTCGCGCCCCGCGCGAGGCGCGCGGCGATCGCCGCCGAGTACGTGCACCCGGTGCCGTGCGTGTGCTTCGTGTCGATCCACTCGCCGGGAAGGACCGTCCACGCCGTCCCGTCGTACAGCACGTCGGTCGCGGGGGCGCCGGACAAATGTCCGCCTTTGAGCAGGACCGCCCGGCACCCGAATCCAATGATCTTCGCGGCCGCCGCCTTCGCATCGTCCACCGTCGCAATCGTCAGGCCCGTGAGGCGCTCCGCCTCGTGGACATTCGGCGTGACGAGCGACGCGAGCGGGAACAGGTCGCGCGTGACGGCCGTAACCGCCTCATCCTTCAGAAGCGGCACGCCGCTCTTCGACGCCATGACCGGATCGACGACGAGGTGCCTCGGCGCCCACTTCCGCAGACGACCCGCCACCGCGCGGATGATCTCGGCCGAATACAGCATCCCGGTCTTGACCGCCCCGACGTCGAAATCGTCGAACACGGCGTCGATCTGGGCTTCGATCACGTCGCACGGGAGCGGGTGGATCAGGGTGATCGACCTCGTGTTCTGCGCCGTGACCGCGACGAGGACGGACAGCGCGAACGCGCCGTTCGCCTCCATCGCCTTGATGTCGCCCTGGATGCCGGCACCGCCGCCGGAATCGGAGGTCGCGATGGTGAGGGCCTGGGGAATGATGTGGGCGTCGGTCATTCGTGTGCGGTCAGCGAAAACACACGCATTGTAACACCGTCCTCACGGGCCTTCAACGCGATGCCCTTGACCTTCCCCCGTCGCTTCATCCAGACTGGGTGAGTGGACACGTGGCGTCTGCTGATCGATCCTCCCGGGCCCGCCGGGTACAACATGGCCGTGGACGAGGCCCTCGCCGAGTCCTGCCGGACGGGGGCGAGCGGCCCCACGCTGCGCCTGTATGGGTGGGACCGGCCCTCGATTTCGCTCGGGTACTTTCAGCGCGCGCACGAGGTCGTGGATCTTGATCGCTGCCGTGACGGGAAGGTTCCCGTGGTGAGGCGAACCACCGGCGGCCGCGCCGTCCACCATCATCACGAAGTCACGTACAGCGTCGTCGCGCCGATCCCGCACCCGCTCTTTCCTCCCACGATTCGTGGCACATACGAGGTCGTGGCGCGCGCCCTGGCGGCGGGACTGGCCGCGCTCGGCCTCCGCGTCGAATGTCACCCCCGCGATCCCGAACAGCCGCGACGCGGGATCGGGACGCCGCTCTGCTTCGACTCGACGTCCCGCTACGAGCTGACGCTGGGTGGGAAGAAGGTGATCGGCAGCGCCCAGCGTCGTTGGAAGACCGCCTTCCTGCAGCACGGCTCGATCCTGCTCGCGCACGATCCGGCCGAGGCGGCCCCCTGGTTTCACGGCGCTCCATCCGACTCCGAGTCGATCACCGGCCTGAACGCGAATGAACACGGGCTAACTCCCGACGACTTCCACCGGGCGTTGATCACGGCCTGGGAACACACGCTCGGCATTCGCCTCCTTCCCGGGAGCCTCTCACCGGAGGAGACGGCTGCTGTCGCAGAAACGTCACCGTCGCGTGACCTGACCGTGACCGTCGTGGTGTAAGAGGAATGCGTCCACATCCACGGCGCCAATGCGATTGACACCGGCGCGCGCCCACAGGTAGATTGCCTCGGGGCCTTTCTAAAAGGAGGTGGTATGCACCTGACTCATGACACCGTGTTGTACGCACCCCCACGCGAAACGATGGCGCTCGAAGGGGTGACGGTGCTCATCGACCCGGCGGGTCCGAATTGGGTCGGGACCGATGAGCGCGGCCGGCGGATTCTGGAGTTGTTCGACGGCGCGCGGACGTTCGACCAGGTGGTGCGCGCGTACGGCGCGGAAGCCAAAGTGGAGTTCGCCGCGGCGTGGCAACACGTGGACACGCTCGCGCGGGATGCCGTCCGCCGGGGCATGCTGGCGGATGCGCCGATCGTCCACCCGCCCTACCGCGGCCGCGCGTCGCACCTCGGCCCGCGCCGCCTCACCGAACTCTGGCTGCACACCAACAACTCGTGCAACCTCGCGTGCAGCCACTGCCTGGTATCCTCGGGCCCTGGCGGCGACCGGGGACTGCCCACCGACACGTGGCTGAAGGTCATCGCCGATGCGCGCGCGCTCGGCGTCCGCCGCTTCTTCTTCACCGGGGGTGAACCGTTCCTCAGAAAGGACATCCTCGCGCTCATTGACGCCGCGCTTGAGGATCCCACAGCGGAACTCGCGATTCTGACCAACGGCATCCTCTTCACCCCGACCCGACTGGAGGAGCTGCGCCGACGCGACCCGGCCCGATTGCGAATCCAGATCAGCCTCGACGGCTCCAGACCCGAGACCAACGATCCCATCCGCGGGACCGGAAGCTTTCGCAAGATCGTCGACGGCATCCGCGGCGCGATCGACGCGGGACTCTCCGTCACCGTAAGCACCGTCATCACCGAGTCGAACGCCGACGACGTCCCCAACGTGACGCGCATGGTCGCCCGCCTCGGTGGCACGGCGCACCACCTCCTGTGGTTGCATAAGCGCGGCCGAGCGGATGACGGCGGAGTCGACCGCACGCCGTCGGTGGAGCGCGTGATCGATGTCGTCCGCCGCGCCCGCGAAGTCGGCCGCGCCGCGGGTGTGATCGTCGACAACCACGAAGCCGTGAAAACGCGCCTCCGATATCCGGCAGGGACCAAGCGCGACCTCGCCAGCGCGGGTGTGTCGAGTCTCTGCGTCTACTCCGACGGCCAGGTCTACCCCTCGGCGGCGATGGCCGACGTACCCGAGCTCGCGTGCGGGTCGATCCTGGATCAGTCGCTTGCCGACGTCTGGCGATCGAGCGCCGTGGCGGGCGAGTTTTCTCGGGCGACGGTGCAGGACAAGCCGATCTGCTCAACGTGCACGTTCAAGTTTCTCTGCGGCGGCGGCGACATCGAGCACGCGTACTCCTACGGCGGGTCGATCAACGCCCATGACCCCTACTGCGAGCTGCACCAGGCGATGCTCGCCGACGCCCTGCAGGAACTCACCGAGGAGCGGAAGGTACTTGTCACCAACCGACGCTCGGGCTTTTCGGCCCCGATCGTCTACACCGGAATGGGAGAGTCCGCCGTGACGTGCGCGACCGACGAGATGCCCGGCGAGGTGCTGACGAGCCGGTCGGAGTGCGTGCTGACGTTCGACCTCGACGCGCCGCGCAAGGTCGTCCGCGAGTTCTACGGCAGCGCCGCCGAGGCGCCGCAGGAGGAACTCTGCTGTCCCGTCCAACCGAACCCCGACGATCTCACCCACATCCCCAAGGCCGTCGTGGAGCGGTTTTACGGATGCGGCTCGCCGGTGGGCGCGGCCGGCATCAAGCCCGGCGAGACAACGCTGGACCTGGGCAGCGGCGCCGGGATCGACGTGTTCATCGCGGCCAAGAAGGTCGGGCCCGCGGGACGGGCGATCGGCGTGGACATGACGCCGCAGATGCTCGCCGTGGCGCGAGACGCCCAGAAGCACGTCAGCGCCGCGCTGGGGTACGACGTGGTGGAATTCCGCGAAGGGTTCCTCGAACAGATCCCCGCCGACTCCACATCTGTCGACCTCGTCACATCCAACTGCGTGATCAATCTCTCGCCGGACAAGCCCCGCGTGTTTGCCGAGATGTGGCGGGTGCTCAAGAACCACGGCCGGATCGTGGTCGCCGACATCGTCGCGGACCGGGAGATCCCCCCCCTCCAGCGCAAGGACCACCGGCTCTGGGGAGAGTGCATCAGCGGCGCGCTGACCGAGGAGGAGTTTCTCGCCGCGCTGGAGCGCGCGGGGTTCTACGGGTTGCAGGTCCTCAAGAAGAGTTTCTGGAAGGAGGTCGCGGGCTTCGAGTTCTCCTCGGTCACTGTCCGAGGGTTCAAGTTCGAGAAGACCGCCGGGTGCGTCTACGCGGGACAGACCGCGACGTACATCGGGCCGTTCAAGGGCGTGAGCGACGAGGAAGGCCACTGGTTCCCGCGGAACGTGGCCGTCGAGGTGTGCACCGACACCGCCGCCAAGCTCTCCCACACGCCGTACGCCGGGCTCTTCATGGTCACGGGCGTTGAGGGCGAGATCGAGCCGGCCGCGGGCGGCTGCGATCCCTCTTCGGGATGCTGCTGATGACCGCCCTGCTGCTGATCGCGCTGATCGTCCTCGGGCTCGCCTATGCCAACGGCGCCAACGACAACTTCAAGGGCGTCGCCACGTTGTTCGGCTCCGGCGCTAGCGACTATCGCGGCGCGCTGCGCTGGGCCACGGCGGCCACGTTCGCGGGCTCGCTCACGTCGATCGTCGTCGGCGCGGGGCTGGTCGTGAAGTTCTCGGGCAAGGGCCTGGTGCCCGAGGCGGTGCTCGCCGATCCCGGATTCATCGCGGCCGTCGGGCTGGGCGCCGCCGGCACCGTGTTCCTCGCCACCCGGTTGGGATTCCCGATCTCCACCACCCACGCGCTCGTCGGCGGGTTGGTGGGCGCGGGACTCGCGGCGCGCGGCGTCGGGGGCATGAACCTGGCGTCGTTGGGGACGGCCTTCGTCGCGCCGCTCGTGATCGCCCCGCTCGCCGCCATCGCGCTCACCGCCGTGGCCTACCCGCTCCTCCACGGGGCCAGGAGGGCTCTCGGCTTCGCCCGCGAGACGTGCGTGTGCGTGGGCGAGGAGATCCGCGTCATCGCCGTCGAACCGCGCGGAAGAACCCTCGCGGCGTCAGTCGTCCACGCGCTGCCTTCGGTGACGATCGCAAGCCCCCAGGAGTGCTTCGCGCGGTATGCCGGTCACATGGCGGGCGTGAGCATTCACACCCTCCTCGATCGGCTGCACTACCTCAGCGCGGGGGCCGTCTGCTTCGCGCGCGGGCTCAACGACACGCCCAAGGTGGTCGCGCTCCTGGTGGCGGCCCAGGCCGTCCACCTTCCCCTCGCGTCGTCGATCGTCGCGGCTGCGATCGCCGTCGGTGGGCTGGTCAGCGCCAAACGGGTCGCCGAGACGATGAGCCACAAGATCACGGCGATGAACCACGGCCAGGGGTTGACGACGAACCTCGCCACGGCGTTCCTGGTCATCTGGGCGTCGCGGTGGGGCCTGCCGGTGTCGACGACGCACGTCTCGTGCGGAGCGCTCTTCGGGATCGGGGCCGTCACCGGCCAGGCGCGCTGGGGCGCAATCGGCTCGATCGCGATCGCGTGGGTGACGACGCTGCCGGTTGCCGCCGCGCTGGCCGCTGGCGTCTACCTCGTGGCTGGCTGACGCCTCGGCGCCTCAGCGGCGCTTTCGCTCGATCAGCTCGACCTCATACTTCTCGGGCGCATCGATGAACGCAAAGCGCGTCCCCGACGAGGTGGTCGTCGGTCCATCCGTGATCGGAACGCCCTTCGTGGACAGCTCGGCAATCGTCGCGTCGAGGTCGTCCACCGCGAACGCCAGGTGGACAAGGTCCTCCTGAACCCGGACGGGCCCGGCCGCGGGGTAGGAACAGATCTCGATCAACTCGTCGCTCCCCGAGGCTTTGAGGAATGCCAACCGCGAGCCGCGCGGCGAGTCGTGACGTTCCACCACCTCGAGCCCCAAGACGTCGCGGTAAAACGCGATCGTTCGCTCCAGATCGTCCACCCGCATCCGGGTGTGCAAGAGCTTTCGGACGTTCATCGTGTCCCCCTTCGGCTCGGCTCCGTCACCGTCAGCAGGCGATCCGCCTTGACGCCTGTGAGGCGCCGCGTCCGCCCCGAGGGAAACCAGACCTCGACCGTCACCGGCCGGCCCCACGATCCAAGGCCGAACTCGACCGGCAACGAATGCTGATTGCCCGTCCCCTTCCCGCCTTGGACCTCGGCGGTCTGGCGAAGACTTCCCGCCGTCACCGTCACCTTGGCCCCGATCGCCGAGCGGTTGCTGGTCGTTCCCACCGCCCGCACGTGGAACCAATGATTGGCGTTGCCGTCGTTGCGGAGCAACCGCACGCCGTCGCTGCTGCCCACCGCCAGGTCCAGGTCGCCGTCCGCGTCGATGTCCGCGTACGCCACGCCCCACCCGTTCTCGACACCCGCCCCGGCGAGCCACGTCACGTCCGTGAAGCGGCCCGCGCCGTCGTTGCGGTAGAGCGTGCTCCGCCGGCCTGGATAGATCGACGTGAGATACAGGTCGAGGTCGCCGTCGTTGTCGTAGTCGCCCCAGGACGGCTCGCTCATGGTCTCGTCGAACGCGAACCCCGCCTCGTCGAACCGATCGGTGAAGCGGGGCGACGCTGCGCCATCGCTCACGAGGAACTGGCCGACGTCCGAGTAGCCGATGTACCGCGGGTGCGCCAGGTTCGCGATGAACAGATCCGGCGCCCCGTCGTGGTTAAAGTCCGCCCACTCCGCGCCGATCGAGTGACCGAACGCCCCCTCCTGCTCCTCCCCCTCGACCCCCGCCGCCCGCGCCGTGTTTTCAAATCGGCCGTTGCCGAGGTTGCGCCACAGGAAGTTCGGGTCGAGGCGGTAATTGGCCACCAGGATGTCGGGAAAGCCGTCGCGATCGTAATCCGCCCAGGCCACCCCGCGGCCGCACATCGGCTCCGCGCTCACGACGCCCGCCGCGGTCGCGACGTCCTCGAACCGCCGTCCCGCGACGTTGCGCAATAGGTGATCGGGCGTGCAGATGCCGAGACCGACCGCGTGGTCGGTCGGCTTCTCGTAATTGGCGAGGTACAGATCGACGTACCCGTCGCGATCGAAATCGCCCCACCCCGCGCCCTCGGTGGGCGCCCCGTGGGTCAGGCCGGACGGCCACATCGCCGCGCCCTCGCGAAGCGTCCCGTCCCCCCGATTCATCCACACGCGCCCGGACGATCCGGCAACGTCCGCCCGGCCGGACCCCATCGTGAAGAGATCGAGGCGGCCGTCGTTGTCGATGTCCGCCCAGACCCCGCCGTTGCCCTCGGGGTTATCGAGGCCGGCCTCGGCCGTCGTCTCGCGGAACACGCCGCGGCCGTCGTTGCGAAAGAGCCGGCGACCGTTGATCAGGAGATCCTCCGCCCCGTCCCCATCGTAATCCCCCCACGCAACGCGGCCACCCGCGACGCCCTTCAACCCCGCCGCCTCGGTGACGTCGGTGAACGTGGCGATGCCGTCCCGCTTCGCGAACGCCCGCCACGGATCGGGCTCGCCCTCGTCGATCACGCCTAGCCGGGTCGCGAGCCGCCGGAGCGCGACCACGGCATCGTCGATCCGCGACCCCGACGGGGCCGCGACCGCCGCGAGATACGCCTCCAGCGCCTCCCGGTCGCGGCCGGACGCCTCAAGCCACCGGCCCCGGTGATACGCGGCGCGATGGTCGCGGGGCGCGAGCGGCCGCGCCCGCTCGAACGCGGCCCCCGCCTCCTCCACGCGGCCGAGTTGAAAGAGCCCCCACCCCAATGTGTCCTCGTACCGCCCCCGCGCCTCGTCCAGCATCCGCCGCCAGCGGTCCATCGCCACGTAGGGCAACTTGTCGCGGACGTCGGGATGGTCGAGGCCGGCCAGCGCCCGCCGGAGCCGCGCCACCCCCCACTCAAGGTCCCGGCCGAAGTCGATCGCCCAGTATCCCGAGACGAAGTTGAGGGTCCGGTTGTCGGGATCGCGCCGGAGCAGGCGCCTCGCCTCATGGCGGAATTCCCGCTCCCCGCGGACCCGCGCGAACCACCCCAGATGATACTGATAGAACGGATGACGGTAGACCGACTCGGGAAATCCAATCAGGAACGCGTCGGCGAGTCGGCGGCGCGCCGACGGGTCCTCCTCGCCGAGCACCGCCTCAAACGCGTCCTGCGCGACCTCCTCGCGGGCATCGCCGTCCAGCCGGTCGCGGAGCAGCCGTACCAGCAGGTCCCGGCTCGCCGCGCGGTCGTGGAGCATATCGTACCCGCGATAGGCGGCCAGCCGTCGTGAGACGCTGCGGGGCCGTCCGGCGAGCCAGGCTTCGATCTCGGCGCGCACCGCCGCCTTGGCCTCGTCGGAATACCCGGCCTCCTGGAGTCTGACGGCCCAGAGCCCTGACCGGGCGTCGTCATCCTCCGGATCGGCGTCGAGGACGGATCGGTAGAAGCGGGCGGACTCGGCGTACTGCTCCATGCGGAAGAAGGCGCTCCCCAGGCGAAGCTGCGCCTCGCGGTTGGTCGGATCGACGCGAAGGACCGCGTGCAATCGACGCACGGCCCGGCCGTAGTCTCGCCGATACAGATCGGCGATTCCCTCGGCGATGGCCACACGCACGCCCTCCGGGACCGGTGCGGATCGGAGAGGAATGGTCGACGCGCACCCCCAGAGGAGAAGCGCAATCAAGAGGGCGGGAGCGGTCGCGGCGGAACCCCTACGGGTTGACGGAGATGATACCCCACATCTGGAAGTGGATCGCGCAGTAGTAATTGTAGGCCGCCGGCGTGTCGAACTGGTGCTCAAAACTCTTGTCCGGATCAAGCCGCGTGTAGAGCTCGAGTTCCCGACCGTCCGAGCCCGGCTTGGCGGCGACCACCATGTGCATCTGCCCATCGTGGTTGGTCCACGTGACGCGGTCGCCCACGTGGATGGACAGGGCTTGCGGGGCGAAGGTGAAACTCTCGCGCTCGACAACGATCTGGTGCAGCGTGGAATCGGCGATGGCCCCCGGAGATGCGACTGCCAGCCACCCCACCGCGACCACGCCCATCGCCCATCGCGCCGTCCGGCTCATCATCCACGGTCCCCACACGATCGTGCGTCGGTTATACACCAGTCGTCTCGGAACGGTCAAGCCGACCCGCGAGGAGCCTGTCCATGAATGGCCATCTCGGGAAGCAGCATTCGTCCGTCACGCTAGAGCTGCGTTGTCAGTCGGCCTTGCGTGCTCACGTACGACTCAGTACGCTCCGCGCGCAAGCCCTCCTTCCGCCTTGCATCTGGCCATCCCTGAACAGGCTCCACCACCCCAATACTCGGACACACTCCGAGGCAGGCCGTTATCGTTATCCGTGACGGCAGACCCGCCTCCGGCGCTTCTCACGCCGCCTTTCCGGATTGCGTCGGCGATCCACGGTCGCTCTCGTCCAGCGTCTCGATGAACCGCTCGACCAGGAACGGATCGAACTGGGTCCCGGCTCCCGCGCGGAGTTCCTCGATCGCCTCGTCGGGGGTCAGGCGGCGGCGATACGGCCGCACCGACACCATCGCCTGGTAGGCCTCCACGATCCCCAGAATCCGGGCCAGGCGCGGAATCTCCTCGCCCTTCAGCCCGCGCGGGTATCCGTGTCCGTCCCACCGCTCGTGGTGGTAGAGGATCGCCTCCGCCACGCCCTTGAAGCGCGGCGCTTCCTTCGCGAGTAGAGTGGCCAGCCCCGGATGCGCCTGGATGATCTTGCGCTCCTCCTCGGTCAGCGGCCCCGGCTTGGATAGCAGCCGATCGGGCACGCCGGCGGTCCCCAGGTTGTGGAGCAGCCCCGCGATCCGGAGGCACTCCTTCTGGGCCTTCGTCAGCGCGAGGCGCTCCGCGAACCGGACCGCGCGCCGAGTCACCTCGACCGCGTGCCCCCGCGTGTAGGCGCTCTTGGCATCCACCATCTCGGCCAGGTCCAGGGCGGCCCGGAGGGCGGGATCGGCGAACAGCGCGTCCATCGAGTCGGGCTCGGGGGCCTCGGTCGCCGGCTTGACCGGGCCGTGTCGGCCGGCCCGATTGCGTCCCGTGTGTTTCGCCGCGTACAAGGCGCGGTCGGCCGCCGAGATCAACCCGTCCCGCGTGTCCGCGTCGTCCGGAAAGCTCGCCACCCCGATGCTGACCGTCACGGACACCTCATCTCTAGCGTGACGGACGAATGCTGCTTCCCGCCCGGACGGCATCGCGACCGTCTCCGCCGCGATCGCCCGGCAGATCCGATCCGCAACCAGCGCGGCGGACTCTCCCGGCGTCTCCGGGAGAATCACCATGAATTCGTCTCCCCCGTACCGCGCCGCGACGTCGACCTGGCGGAGCTGCCGGGCGAGGCGCTGCGCCACCTGCTTGAGGACGAGATCGCCCCCCGGGTGGCCGTACCGATCGTTCACCGCCTTGAAATGGTCCACGTCCACCATCAACACCGACAACGGCCGGCCGTATCGTTGCGCGCGGGCCACCTCTTCGGCCAAGCGCTTGTCGCACGCGCGGCGGTTATACAGGGCCGTCAGGTCATCCGTCACGGCTTCGCGACGCGCTTCCTCCACCGATCGGAGATTCCTCACCACATTGGCCGCGTGAAAGCTGAGATTCAACAACACCTCCATTTGATCGGACTGGTAGGGGGATTCCGAATCGGGGTTGCCGACCAGCACGAGGCCGACCACGCGTTGCTGGTCCTGGATCGGCAAAACCAGCGCGGCGCCGATCAGGGGGGCGTGCACGGGCATGGCCTCGCGATCCGGTTGGTGATCGAGGCGGTCGAAGCTCACCGGCGCGGCGGACTGCAGGGGCGCGCCCAGGATGCCGCGGCCTTCCAGCGAGGTGTGGTGCAGCGTCTCGTAAATCGTGAGATGGGACGTCGCCACGCGCTCGACCAACGCAGTGACGGGGTCGAGCAGCACGACGAGGCCGACGCCGGACCGCGTGAGAACCCGCGCGCCGTCCGCGAGGATCCGCGCGGCCCGATCGAGATCGCCCGCCATCGAGAGGTCGAGCGAAATCTGGGTGGACTCGCGCAATCGGCGCTGCGCGTCGACGAGCGCCCGTTTCCCGCGGTCCCGCTCGATCACCTTGTCCACGACGGTGGGGAGGCTCGTCAGGAACTCCTCCCCCTTGACCAGGTAATCCGCCGCGCCGCCCTTCATCGCCCTGACCGCAATCCCTTCGTCCCCTTGGCCGGCCACCACGATCACCGACGAGGCCGGGTGGGATTCGACGATCCGGCGCAGCACCTCCGGGCCGTCCATGCCGGGCAGGTTGTAGTCCAGGATCACGATGGGGAAGGTGCCGATCGCCAGCCGTTCGAGGCAGGCGGAACCGCTGGTGGCCACCGTGACCTCCCAATCGGGCTGAAATCGCCGCAAGACACTCTCGACGACATGCGCCTGGTCGTGGTGACCTTCCACCAGCAGGATGTTCACGCTCTTCGTCCCCGAGCCGGCGTCGATCGCATCGAGCAGGACCGCCCCGTCCACGCCATCCCGGTGCGATCCGGGTCGGCTTCGACCGCCGGAATCCCGGTCCGCTGTTCCTGTTCCCTCACCGCGGCTCTCCGGCGGGCGCGGCCGGATCCGGCGCCGCGCTTCTGCCCGACCGGACCCACTCGACCGCCTTCGAGATCGGCAGGCCGAGCGCCGTCAGCCGCGCCACCTCCCGCAGCAGTCGAAGGTCCTTGTCGGTATATCGGTAGAACGTCTTGGCCCCGTGGCGCTCCACCCTAGGCGCCACCGCCCCAATGAGCCTCCAGTAGCCGAGCTGCCGCGCGCTGATGCCCACCAGCCGGCAAATCTCCCGGACCGAATATCCCGTGGTGCCGGCGTCTCGCTGCGCGCGCGCGTTCATGCGGTCTCTCAACGTTCTCCCTCCACCCAACACAGGGTTGCAAGATCCGGGCGAACTGACTGTATTTCTTGGCATTTTATCGGACAACGCTGTCAGGTGTGTCTTTTCAAGGGGTTCGAGGAATGCGCGGCCGGCAACCCAGAGAAAGAAACGAAGAGGATCAGTGACCGCACCCCACACCGCCCGTCAAATTTTGTCTCAGGGACCTCGCTCGTGGTAGAATGCGGGCGTGGTTGACGATCGAGACCACCTACCCACGGAGGACACACAACACCCATGAAAAGCCTGAAGGGAATCGGCCTGCTGCTGCTCGCCAACATTCTGATCTTCATCACCCTCTCCATCACCTTCACCATTCTGGTCCAGGTGGTGCTGCCGGCCTTCGGCATCGACCTTCGCCACTCGGTGAACCAATCGCTGCTGCTCTGGTCGTTCGTGCTCGGCTTCGGCGGCGCGTTCATCAGCCTGTTGATGTCGAAACAACTCGCCCGCGCGGGTCTCCGCGCGGCGCGGATCACCCAGCCCCGGACCGCCGACGAAGAACTGCTCTACCGGACCGTTCAGGACCTCGCGCGGCGACTGCAGATCACGATGCCCGAGGTCTGGGTGTACGACTCCCCGGATCCGAACGCGTTCGCGACCGGCCCCAGCAAGAACAACGCGATGGTGGCCGTCTCGACGGGGCTCGTGCGGCACCTGGACGAGCAGGGCGTGCGGGCGGTGCTGGCCCACGAGATGGGCCACGTCTTCAACGGCGACATGTTCGCGACCACGGTCTTGATGGGGCTGATGAACACGTTCGTCTACTTCGTCAGCAACATCATCGCGCGTCACGTCGCCGAGCGCAACCAGATGCTGGCCTTCGCCACCTACTTCTTCATCCAGACCGTGCTGTCGTTCCTGGCGATGATCCCGATCTGCTACTTCTCGCGCCGCCGGGAGTTCGCCGCGGATCGATACGCGGCCACGGCGTTCGGCGCCGACGCGATGATCTCGGCGCTCCAGAGCATCGACCGCTTCGTCAAGGCCGCGCGCATCCAGTACTCCACCCAGGACGCGCTCGCCACGATGAAGATCTCGGGCAACACCCGGGGCTGGATGCACCTCTTCGCCACCCACCCGCCGATCGATGCGCGGATTGCGGCGCTGCGGCACCAGGCGTAGGAGCCTGTCCATGAATGGCCATCTGCTGCGTTGTCCAGTCGGCCTTGCGTGCTCACGTACGACTCAGTACGCTCCGCGCGCAAGGCCTCCTTCCGCCTTGCATCTGACGCCTTCCTGAACAGGCTTCCACACCTAAATACTCGGACACACTCTTAGGCCCTCGGTTTTTCCGAAAGCGACGGCGATGACGTTCGCGACGGCGTTGAAAATTTCGGTCGCCTGCCTGGCGGCCCTCGCGGCCGAAGC
>Ga0184615_10000473_pt1 | contig 22425 bp, 16 predicted proteins | sample PLM4_65_coex_FD_133134 | JGI IMG/M metagenome (GOLD analysis project Ga0184615, IMG submission 133134) | Groundwater sediment microbial communities from an aquifer in East River, Colorado, USA - PLM4_65_coex | ecosystem: Environmental > Terrestrial > Soil > Riparian zone | place: USA: East...
CAGGCAGAGTTCTACTTCACGGAAGGATACCGGCTTCAGATGAATGGCGATCTGGAAGGCGCCATCGCAGCCTACAAGCGCTCCATCGAGCTGTACCCGACGGCCGAGGCCCACACCTTCCTTGGTTGGGCGTACAGCTTCCAAGGACGAATCGATGAAGCGATCAAGGAGTGTGAAACGGCGATCCAGATCGATCCGGAGTTCGGCAATCCGTATAACGACATCGGGGTCTACCTGATCGAGAAGGGGGAATACGATGAGGCGATCCCGTGGCTCCAGAAGGCCATGGGGGCCAAACGGTACGAGCCTCGCCACTACCCTCACATGAATATGGGGCGGGTGTTGGTGCGGAAGGGAAAGTACCAGGAGGCACTCCGACAGTTGAAGAAGGCTCTGGCCATCGAGCCGAACTATGCCGCGGCCCGCATCGAGATGCACAGACTCCTGGGCATGTTGAATTAGCCACCTCCGAGCGTGGCGAGGCTCGCATCGCATGCTGTCGAAATGGTCAATGCTCTTCTCCTTGCTGGCGCTTGCGGCAGTGACCACCATACTCGAAAACCGCGCGCTTCCCGAGGGATCTCCATCCCCCGAACGACACGTCTCATCCACCAATAGAGCCCGACAGTACTTCACCCCAGAGGAGCTGGCAAGGGGACGGGCCTACGCGGGCGGGCGCCGCATCCTGTATTTCCTGAAGCTGGGGCTGACGTTTGGCCTGTTCGCGCTTCTCTCCCTGCCACCGATCTCCGCCAGAATTCGCGATCTCAGCGTCTCAATCGCCGGGGGACGCGTGTGGCCGACGATTGTGGTGTTCGGGCTCCTTCTGGGGCTTGTGTACTTCGCAGCCAGCTTCCCGTTGAACCTCTACAGTGATTTCCTCCGCGAGCGCGCCTTCGGCCTCTCCACTCAGACGCCCGGCTCGTGGGCCTGGGATTATTCGAAAGCCGCTATCATCGGTACCGGGATCATGCTCCCGCTGCTGGTCCTCCTCTACTCCCTGATCCGATGGAATCCAACGCGCTGGTATCTGCCGGCCTGGGCTGTCGCCGTGGTCGTGATGGCCCTGATGGCCGAGCTATCACCGGTCCTCTTCGATCCGCTCTTTCACACCTTCCGGCCGGTGCAGGACCCAGGACTGGCGGAGCGAATTCGCAGATTGACCGACCGGGCGGGCCTGCGTGTCGGGCAGATCCTCGAGATGGATGCCAGCCGCCAGACAAAGAAGACGAATGCCTACTTCACGGGCCTTGGCCGAACCAGGCGCGTGGTGCTGTACGATACGCTGATCGCGACCTCCACCCCTGAGGAGGTGGAGCTTGTTTTGGCCCATGAACTGGGCCACTGGAGGCGGAATCATATCTGGAAGGGAATGGCCCTGGGTGCGGCATCGATGCTGGCAGCTCTCTGGCTGATCGCTCGCTTTCTGAACGCCGCGGCCGACTCCGGACGCTTCGGCTTTATTCATCCGGCAGACGTGGTGTCGCTGCCACTACTGCTGCTTTCCTTCCTCGCTCTTAGCACCGTCACCATGCCGATCCAGGCAGCGATCTCCCGCGCCTTCGAACGAGAGGCCGATCTCGAATCGCTCCGCCTCACCGACAACCCCGATGCCTTCATCGCCTCCGAGGTCACACTTGCCCGGACGAATTTCTCGGATATCGAGCCACCGAGAATGATCGTCTGGCTCCTATACACTCACCCTCCAGTGTTGGAGCGGATCGGCATGGCCGAGGCCTACCGGACAAGGGAGATGCGTTGATGGGACAGGTCAAAGCGGTCTTCTGCCCCCGGTGTGGCCGGACCAGTGAGCCAGCACGCTACCAGGAAAGCTGCGAGTCGTGCGGCAGTGTTCTGGAGGTGGCCATGGATCTCTCAGGCCTCGGACCGAAAGAACGGGACGCGCTGCTGGCCTCTCCGGAACGCAGCCTCTTCAGGTGGTGGCCATTCCTGCCGCTTGCCAATCGCGCCTGCGTCGTGTCGCTCGGCGAGGGCGACACCCCGCTCTTATCTGCGGGCCGCCTCGGGGCGCGCCTTGGCTTCGAACGCTTATGCCTGAAGAACGACACCCTCCTCCCGACCGGCTCGCTCAAAGATAGGAGCAACGCCATTGGCATCTCCAAGGCGCTCGAGCTCGGGGTCCCGATGGTGGCCGTGGCCTCGACCGGGAACGCCGCCGCCTCGGTCTCGGCCTATGCTGCCGCAGCCGGGCTACGCTCAGTCATCCTGTTGCCGCAGGGAACTGCGCCCGGCAAGGTGGCGCAGGCCGCTGCTCACGGGGCCGATATCGTCGCCATCAGGGGTGATTTTGATCACACGGCAAGGTTGTTCGCTGCCGCCGTCCGGGAATTTGGATGGTACGCCTGCATGTCCAACAATCCGTACCGGAACGAGGGGAAAAAGAGTTATGCCTATGAGCTGTGGGCGCAACTCGGCGGGGAGGTGCCGCGTTGGCTCATCCATCCCACGGCGGGCGGCCTCGGCCTGGTCGCCACCTGGAAAGGCTTCAACGAGCTCTACGGGCTCGGCTGGGTCGATCGGCTGCCCAGGATGGTGGCGGCCCAGGCGGCTGCCTGCGCGCCGATCGTAGAGGCCTATCGGAATGGGGCGTCAGACGTTCAGCCGGTGTCGGCGAAAGAGACGATCGCCGAGAGCATCCGTGTCGGCTACCCCAAAAGCTTGGGTTGGCGCGCGATCCGGGACATCCGGGAATCGAGAGGAACCGCGGTCGCCCTCGAAGAGGCGGAGATCTCGGAGGCGCAGGCGCTTTTGGCCCGTCATGCCGGGGTCTACGCCGAGCCGGCTGGCGCGATCTCCCTGGCCGCCGCGGTGAGGCTTAGACAGGAGGGCCTGATCGGCCGGAACGACCTCACGGTCTGCATGATCACCGGCCATGGCCTGAAGCAACCGGAGATCCAGGGACACGACACGCCCTTGCCTTCCCCGATCGAGCCGGACCTGGAGTCGCTCCGCAGGCGGCTGGACCGGGAGCATGCGGATGTCCGCTGAATCGGCCGGCCCTGTCATCCTGGTCCATGGCGGCGCGGGAAAAATCGTGCCCGACTTGGTGACGTTGCGACAGACCGGCATCCGAGAGGCCACTCTCGCCGGGTGGACGGTCCTCAGTGGGGGCGGATCAGCAGTCGAAGCGGTCGAGCAGGCGGTCAGGCTGCTGGAGGATGACCCGGCCTTCAACGCCGGACGTGGCGCCTGCTTGAATCGAGACGGCGACGTGGAACTCGACGCCTCCATCATGGATGGCCGGGACCTGACAGCGGGCGCCATAGGCGCCGTGAAGCGGATCGCCAACCCGGTGACACTCGCGCGCGCGGTGATGGAGGCGGGTTCGCATATCTTGTTGGTTGGCGAGGGGGCAGAGCGCTTCGCAGCAGAGGTCGGGATCAAGGAATGTGCACCCGATGCGCTCATCACGGAGCGACAGCACGCTCGCTGGGCCGCGCTGCGAGAGGCGAAGACCGGGGAGGGCCTCGGGATTGGGGGCACCGTGGGTGCCGTAGCCCGTGACCGCGCTGGGCACCTGGCCGCAGCCACCTCGACCGGCGGCCTGCCATTCAAGGCGCCGGGCCGGGTGGGCGACTCGGCCCTGATCGGCTGCGGCACCTATGCCGACGACGGGCTCGGCGCGGTCTCCTGCACCGGCGACGGGGAGGCAATCATCAGGCTGGTGCTCGGCAAGACTGCACTGGAGTTCCTTCGGACGGGCGAGGAGCCGATGGCAGCGGCGAGGCGCGCCATCGAGCTGGTGACGGCCCGGATCGGGGCCGGAGTCGGGATCATTCTTGTCGATCCTCGCGGCCGCATCGCCGTTGCGAAAAACACCCCGCAGATGGCCTGTGGCTGGGTCCGGGACGAGGACTCAGCGCCAGAGGTCTTCGGCTGAGACACATAAACGCATAGGGGGCCGGGATGGCCGAGCAGAGACATGGAAAAGTATTCGCCAAGTGGAGTGAGAATGCACCTCGGGTCTCCATCGTCTTCTTCTATGGGACCCTGCTCCTTCTCCTCTATCTGACATATCTGGTCCTGGTTCCCTTCGCGTCCCCGATTCTATGGGCGGCCGTCCTGGTCGTCGTCTTTCACCCCGTCTATCGCCGTCTCCGGCATGTGCTCAGGGGCAGGTCCGGGCTCACAGCCTTCCTGTTGACGACCGCAGTGATCCTCGCCGTCATGGTGCCTGCCATCCTTTGCGGGTGGGTGCTGGCGCGCGAAGCCGCGGGCGTATATCAAGTCGCCCAGGAATTCTACCAGCAGCAGGGGCTGGCGGGAATCGCCGCCCACCCAGCGGTGACTGCGGGTCGGGTCCTTTGGGAACGGGCGAGCCTGCCTTTCAAGCGCCTCGGCTTCGATCTGAATGGACTATTGCTTGCGGCTCTGAACGCTGTGAGCAGTTTCATCGTGGACAACCTGAAGGGGATCGCCGTGAACCTTCTGAGCTTCACCATCAACGTCCTTCTCACCACCTTTACCTTCTTTTTCCTGCTCAGGGACGGTGAGGCGATCGTCGTGGGTCTGCAGGCGCTCTTGCCGCTCGAACGGAAACATACCGAGGCGCTCTTCGCACGCCTCTACGACGCCGTCTCGGCCGTCGTCCGCGGGACCATCGTAACTGCGCTGGTACAGGGCGCTCTGGGGGGATTGGGCTACTGGATCTTCAGCGTGCCGTTCCCGGTCTTTCTGGGGCTGGCCACCGCCCTCTTCTCGTTGCTGCCGGTTGGTGGATCGGGCTTGGTCTGGGTCCCGGCAGCCATCTACCTGTTCCTGAAGGGGAGATGGATAGGCGCTCTCTTGCTGCTCGCCTGGTCGGCTGTGGTTGTCAGCACTGCGGATAATGTCCTGAAACCGGCCCTCATCTCGGGCGGGACCAATCTGCCGACTCTTTTCCTGTTCTTCGGCATGCTCGGCGGCCTCCAGGTCTTCGGCGTCCTCGGGTTTATCCTCGGCCCCGTCCTTCTCGTGACGCTTGCCACCTTTCTCGAAATGTACGTGGAGTTATCGTCCCCTCGATCCGACGGAGAGGGTCGCACCTGAAAGACTTCCCGGTCGACCGTCCCACTCACAGTGGACAGTTTACAGCGGGGAGCCTCCGATTGCCGTCCACTGTCAAGTGTCAGTGAGAGGCTGCTAGGTACCGGCCGATGGTGCCCCAATTTGGGAAAGGCCACGGCCTATTAGTCATCGCTGCCCTGCGAATCCTCCTGCTCACTCGGGCTGTTCAGCGATAGACCCATCCATGTGGCCTGGAAGAGGGAGGCCAAATACGCTACGATGAGCTATTGATCAGCGGGCTATGAAGAAGTGATGGGGGCCTCAGGACCTCACACTAGGGCTGGAAAATCAAGGCAGGCATAATTACCCTGTCAACTCCGTATGGTGGATAATCCGCCAGTGGTTAATGACCACGGTAACCACCACCGCGACCGCCGCCACCACCACCACCACCGCCGCTACGAAATCCTCCTCCACCTCCGCCTCCGCGGCGAGGGGCCTGCTCCTTCGCCTCGTTCACCGTGAGCGCCCGGCCACCGATCTCTCGCCCATTCAAAGCAGTGATAGCGGCCTGGGCATCGCTCTGGCTCGCCATTTCGACGAAGGCAAAGCCCCGGGGCCGTCCCGTATCCCTGTCGGTGATGATCTTCACATCAGCGACCTCGCGACCTCCCTCTTCGAAGAGCGCACGGAGTTGAGATGCGTCCATGTCAAAAGGGAGATTACCGACATACACTCGTGTCCCCATACTGTCGAAACTCCTTTCATCGGCCTGTGGCCGACGCCTGACGGGTAGCTCGATCGACGCCATCGGCCATCGCCCCGCCTGCCATGGCTGGCTTCACCAGCCCGGAACCATCCGGGCGGCTCAGAATTCCCGCTGCTCGCGGCGGACCGCGCGAGCCGCCTGGCGGCGGAGCCTCCGTGCGGCCTCGCGGACCTTTCGACGACGCTTCTCCCCCGGCTTCTCGTAGTGTGCCCTACGCTTCAGTTCCTTCAAGATCCCGTCGCGCAGGACCAGCTTCTTGAAGAGGCGGATAGCGGATTCGACCCCTCGTGCATCTACCTTCACTTCGAGGGGACGGTGCCGAGTCCCGTTGTCAGCCCCTGAACTCCACCGTGTTCTTTCCGTCCCATTGTCAGGAGTCATAGTCCCTCTGATTCGAATTGTCGCTTCCACTCAACACGATTCAGGGTCTCACAAACGAAACAAGCCGCAGGACCGTGGTCCTCGCGGCGTTTTCAGAAAACGTGGACGAAACCGTCAGAACCGGAATTAAATGCAGTCTAGCGCGTTCTGCCTCCTGGTGTCAAGGATATTCGGCCAAGGCCCTGGCCGAAACCTGAAACCGTTCTTGCACCCGCTCCCATCCTGGTGTATAACATGGGTGCCCCGGCGTGAGCGGCGGCTCAAGGTAGAGGGATTCTCATGGAGGATGACGATATGGCGACTGTGGCGCAGCGACAGTACGTGAACTTCGCCTTCTATAAGATCGACCCGGCCTGGCGGCGTCTTCCGAAGGAGGAGCGGGAGGCGAGTAAGAAGGAGTTCTGCACTGCGGTTGAGGAATGGCGCCAACGAATTCTGCTTATCCCCTACTCCACCGTCGGGCTGCGGCCGGAGACCGACTTCATGCTCTGGCGGATCGGCGACTCACTGGAGCTGTTCCAGGGGATGAGCAGGCAGCTCAACGGGACAGCGCTTGGCGCCTACCTGATGACCCCTTACTCATTCGTTGCCATGACCAAGCGTTCGATCTATGTGGACAAGCATATCCATCCTGGTCAGGAGGGCCGTCGGGCGCGGATCGTCCCTGGCGAATACCGCTACCTGTTCGTCTACCCGTTCGTGAAGACACGGGACTGGTTCCTGCTGCCAGCGGAACGCCGCCAGGAGATGATGAACGTCCATATCGAGATCGGCCACAAATTCCCATCGGTCAAACTGAACACGACCTACTCATTCGGCCTCGACGACCAAGAGTTCGTGGTGGCGTTCGAGAGCGACAAGCCCGCCGACTTTGTGGACCTTGTCATGGCGCTCAGGGAGACTGAGGGAAGTCGTTATACGCTCCGCGACATCCCGATTATCACCTGCGTTCGAAAGACGATCCACGAGACCCTGGACGACTTGGGTTAGTACCGTTCCAACTACTACAATATCAGGTGATAATGGCAGTGGGTTGGAGGATCAACGTGCCGTCCCGATTCAACGCCTCCCTGAACAAGTTGGAACGGCATTAGAGGGCAGGTAGCGCATGGAGTCGCGGCTCGTCCGGATCGGGCACAGTCCCGACCCGGACGATGCATTCATGTTCTACGCCTTGGCCAAGGAGAAATTGGACACCGGCGGGCTTCGCTTTCAACATCTGCTCGAAGAGATCGAGACGCTCAACGGTTGGGCGTTACAAGGCAGGCTGGAGGTCACGGCCATCTCGGCCCACGCCTACGCGTATGTGGCTGACCGCTACTTCCTGTTGCCGCATGGGGCCAGCGTCGGCCGGAATTACGGGCCGATTCTTGTGGCGAGGCGCAGGTTCGATCCGGCCGAGCTGCGCGGCAAGCGAATTGCCGTCCCCGGGAAACTCACCACGGCATTCCTTGTGTTGCGCCTCTGCCTAGACGACTTCCGCGCCCTTGAGGTCCCGTTCGACCGGATCTTCGACTCGGTCGAGCGGGGCGAGGCGGAAGCCGGCCTCGTCATCCACGAGGGGCAGCTCACGTACAAGGCTCGCGGCTTTACGAAATTGCTGGATCTGGGGGTCTGGTGGCACGAGAAGACCGGCCTCCCGCTGCCGCTCGGGGCCAACGCCATCCGTAAGGACCTGGGCGAGCCACTGTGTCTGGAAGTCTCGCGACTCCTTCGGGCTAGCATCGACTATGGGCTGGCCCACCGGGAGGAGGCCCTCCGGTACGCCCTGGAGTTCGGCCGCGGGATGGACTCGGCGTTGGCCGATCACTTCGTCGGAATGTATGTGAACGAGGACACCCGCGCCTGGAATCCGGAGAGCCGACGAGGGCTCGAGCAGCTCCTGAACATGGCATGGGAGCAGGGCCTGATCACGAAGCGGGTTCACCCGGAGTTCCTCCCCAGCTAAACGTCCCACCGGCCACCTTTCCTCGTCTCCTCGATTCGATCCGATTCCAATCGCCGCGCGACCACACGCGGTTTGCCTCTCTTGCGCTGGCCAGCACAGGTCGCCTGTGCCCCATAAGGCCCTCCGCCCGATGATCCAAGCCTCGGCGAATCGCCGCGGAGCGGCCCCCTCGACCCCTTGCGCGAGTGGCGGATTCACGTCGGCAAGCGACGTTACTCCCGACACGAGCATCAATCGAGTGGCGCCTTGCCCGCTACGCCGTCGGGTCCTCCCCGATAACGTGGCCCGGTTTATGATGTGCCACGCTGAGATCGCCCGGCCGCCAAAGGGCAACGCAACACACACGATCTATTCCGCTGAGAAACCTGAGGGCCTGCGAGCTGCCAGTGTGGAAGGGGGGCTTTACCGGAAGGGTTCAGACCAGGCCTTTGTCCTGGGCGTAGAGAGTCAGCTCCAGGCGTCCGTCCACGTGGAGCTTTTCGTAGATATGGTGCAGGTGAATCTTGACCGTGCCTTCGCTGATGGTCAATTTGTCAGCGATCTCCTTGTTATGCAGCCCGCTGGCAACTAATCGCACGATCTGTAACTCGCGCGGCGTCAGGACCCCGGCGATCTCCCGCTCCCCGGCCTCGCGCCGCAGCATTGTTTCCATAGCACGACCCAAGGAGCGTTTCTCCCACCATTGCCCGCCAGCGTGGACCTTGCGAATGCACTTCACCAGAAGCTGGGGCGCCATTTCTTTCAGCACCACACCGTTCACGCGAAGCCGGATGGCCTCTAGGGCCTCGGCGTCGCTCATCTCGGCCGTCAGGAGCACGACCCGCGTCGGCAGCTTCTCCTTCGTCACCTCCCGCAGCACTGCCAGGCCATCCTTGCCGGGCATGCGGAGATCGAGGATCAGGACATCCGGGCGGTGCTTGCGCACCGCCTGCAGGGTTTCCTCGCCGTCCCTACAGCGGGCGAGCACCTTGAAATCTTCCTCCTGTCGAAACAGGTGGTCCAGCCCGTCGAGGATTATGGGGTGATCGTCAGCCAGCACCAAGCCGATAGGCATTTCATTCTCCCGCGTTCGCGAGCGGCAGGGTGATCTCCAGTCGCGACCCGGAGTCAGTCGATTTGATCGACAAAGATCCCTCCACAGACGCAATCCTTTCCTTCAGCATCACCGGCCCCAGTCTCCTGTCAGTCAAGGCGGTGTGGTCATAGTACCCGCGGAAGGGAAAGCCGACACCGTTATCATCCACAGTGATCTGCACCTGATTGTCCTGTGAGCCAATTTCCAGGCGCACAACCGAGGCATTGGCGTGCCGTGCGGCGTTGATCAGGGCTTCGTGGACAATGTGATAGATTTCGTCTGCGAATTCCTTGGAAATCCGCGGCTCCAGGTACTCCTCCTTGAATTCAACGCGCAGGCCCCACTGGCGCTCGACCCGTTTGACAAGTTCGTCCAGCCGTGCGGCTAGGCTGGTTTGCGCCCCGGAAGGGCCAGGCTTTTCTGGTTTCAGCCCTTGGATAAGCAGTCGCAGGTCACGTTGCTGGGTGGCGATCAGACTCTGGATTTCCAGCAACGGCTTGCGGGCCGCCTCCGGATCTTCTTCCAGCATGCGGCGCACGGATTCCAATTGCAGGGCGGCCCCGGTAAGGGATTGAAGCACCCCATCATGCAGGTCGCGGGCGAGGCGGTTGCGTTCCTCCGTCACCGCCTTTTGCTGGAACCCTTGCAATAGATAGAACTGGTCCATGCTGGCGGTTACCAGGCGGGCAACGATTTCGCCTAGCACCAAGTCATCCGAGGTCATGCCCGATTTGTCCAAGCAAAAAAGGCGTCCATTCAAGGTTTCCCCGCGCAGGCGCAATGAAAGGACGGCTTTCATGCCAAACCAGGCTTGCAACATGGGATGGAGCGGTGAGCCGCGCCAGTGCCGCAGGCCGGCGGGGGACGCATAAAGCACCGTGGCAACCGGGGCGCTGGCATCCTGACAAAGAAAGTCAGCGTCGGCCAATGGATCAACGACCAGCGGCTGGAATGCGGCCGGTGTCTCGCGGCTCCAGTGGAGTTCGCCGCGAGGCCTCATCGCCAGGTGGAACCTGGGATCCTCCGCCACCTGCCAGGCCATGAGCGCTCGGGGCGCGCCAAGGATCCTCGCGGCGTGTTCCAACGCCTCGCCAACCAGCTCCTGGGCTTCTCGCGGGACCGTGCGGGGCCATGCCGCCAGCATCGACGTCTCGCTATGCACCCGCTGTTCGCCTGCTCCCAGGTACCCTACCAATATCGCGACCGCCCCCAGGTACAGGCTACGGATAATGAAGCGAGTAAGCTCGAAGGACGGGTCGCGCAGAACTTCTGCCCCGTACACTCCCATGCCGATATATATCGCCAGGGCTGCCACCGCGGTCCACAGCGTCCCGCGCCACTGCCAGCGAAGCGTCGCCACTAGTAGCAAAAACACAAAGTAGAGGAAAAAGGGGCTGGTCGGATTTTCCGTGAAATACATGATGAGGGAGAAGACCACCACATCCAAGACGTGCATGCTGGCCCCCCAGCGTCCAAGAGGCGTGTCCGAGCGCCACACGAGGAAGGCCACGAGCAGCGCATAGGCAAGGTAGCCGGTCAGCAAGGCATAAGTCGGGCTCGTGCACCTTGCGGGCTGCGAAGGGTCCAGCGAGATCGCTAGAAGGGCAAAGGCCGCCAGCACTACCCGTCCTACGGCAATCAGGCGTTCGGCGCGACCCTGCGGGGAGTATAGCGAATCCATGCCCACCAGACTAGGTGCGCTCCCCCAACCTTGTCAAGCGAATTCCCGGGAGGGTGGTCGATAGGAATTTGAGCGCCCACCCAAGCATGCCTCGCAAACTTCTTGCGTCTTTGTACCCCCCTTCGAACAGCGCACTCAAGGGTAAATGTGAACTACGAGCGCAATCGCATGCGCCCTCCAGCAATGCGCAAAGAGGGCACAAGGCCCCTCTCACCGATGATGATTTAAGCGAGTCGGGTAACCCCCAGTCTGCGCTTGAAAGGGCAACGTGCCCCCCACCCCCAGAAATCGCCAGGCATCCCCAGGCCAAATTGATATTACACGATGTATAAAAATGTATCCGTAGCTATATTGTTTTGTCCGCCACGCTGAATCTACAATCGCTAGAAAAAAGCAGCAAAAGTTAAGAGAATTCCACATCGGTCGCAATTAGTTTAAAGAGGATTCCTCACGCGACCATTAGACCAAAATTGAACATGGACTGGCTTAGAACAGCAGAAAGCACGATTGTTTTGGCAAGATTGGTTCGAACTCAACACAGTTCAAGCTTATTCACCATCTCACGATTGTATCTGCCAAATCAAAGGAGAGTCAGCGCCCCACACATCACTGCCCTAAGACTAAGACTCAGATCTCGCGCACCGACTTCGCCGCCGTTATCGGGGACTGATCGTGCACATTGAGGGGCGCGACGGGGCAGCAAGCGTGGTCGCCGCCGTTACGTCGCGTCACTCTCAGCCGTGCGAACGATCCCTCGTTGTGGAATGAAAGGAGTTCGGCCGAACTGTCTGGTACGAAAGGGAGGAGCCTCGCTGCTCCATGTCGGACGCCGGGCTACCCCCAGAGGGAGGGAAGGGACATGATGGGTGCAAACGGTAATGCCACCCGCAGCGACCGAATGAAGGAACTGCACGCACACATCGAGAAACAACGTCAGCGGCGACAGAGCAACAAAGTCCTCCACGCCCATCCTTCCCCCCTCTTTTGGCAGGAGCGGGATCTGCCCGTCAAGGAGCTGATGATCGAACGGAGGATGGCGAACGCGGCGATCCCAAAGCGGGTCAACTTATATGTGGGCACCCCGTATTGCCTCCCAACCAATCCAGACAGGTGCGGCTTCTGCCTGTTTCCCAGCGAGGTATACCAGGGGCAGCATCAGTTGGATACGTATCTGGAGTACCTCGAGCGGGAAGGGCGGAGGTATCAGCAGTTCTTCGATGGCGATGAGCTGGCCAGCATCTATTTCGGGGGAGGGACATCGAACCTCTACAAGCCGGATGATTATTTCAAACTCTTCGAGGTCGTGAAAGGGGTCTTCCCGACGATCCCAAGAGGCATCGAGATCACCCTGGAAGGGATCCCCCAGCTCTTCACCCGAGAGAAGCTCGAGGCGATGAAAGCAGCCGGGGTCAACCGGATCAGCATGGGTGTACAGCAGCTCGACGATGAGATGATCAAGCTGAGCGGCCGCAAGCAAAAGGCCAAGCACGCGTTCCAGACGCTTGAGTGGTGCCAGGAGCTGGGCCTTCAGAGCAGCGTCGATCTCATTTTCGGGTGGCCGCGACAGACCGTCGAACTGATGCTGAAGGACCTTGACACGATCGTTCGAACCGGCATCCATCACATCACCCATTACGAACTGAACGTGGCGGGCCGGACCGACTTTTCACGGAATCACCGAGATGAGCTCCCGTCCACCGAACAGAACCTCGAGATGTATCGCGTATCAAAGCAGTTCCTGGAGAGCCATGGGTTCCGACAGGTGACTGCGTATGATTGGGAGAAACCGACTGCCGACCTGCCCGGCGAGTATCTCTTTGAGGAGAACATGCGTCACTTCTTTAGCTGCGACGGAGAGAGAGGGTTCGTCGGGTGCGACATGTGGGGCTGGGGATTCGCCGGCGTGTCCTACTTTTTGGGGACGCCAGAGATGCCGGGTTGGACCTACATGAACTGCACGAGGGTGGGAGAGTACTTCAATCGTCTCGATGAAAGTCGATTCCCCGTTGAACGAGGGTTCCACTTCACACAGAAGGACCTCCGAATCGCCTGGCTCTTCCAAACGCTCCAGGGGATGAGCGTGAATCGACAGGTCTACAAGAGGATTTTTGGCCTCGACATCCTGGAAGAGTACGCCGATATCTGGCACGCCCTCACCGAAAGAGGATGGGTCGAGATCACCCAGGAGAAGGCTACGCTGGTGGGCGATGGGGTCTTCTACACCCCGCTGATCCAGAGCCTGTTCGCGCACGAGCGGATGGGGGAAATGAGAAAGGGTAAATCCGCAACGGGAGCCGTTCTGGAGAGCGTCTCCGATTCCTCGCAGCCATCCGCAGTGCGGAAGGCCACCGAACCGAAACAACTTCCCGAGGAACTCACCCCGGTCTCGGAGATAGAGGCAAGAGCCTCAGAGGTGACTCCCGGTTCGTACCCGGTCACAAAGCGACGTCGCGAGTTGGGGGAGCCCGAGCACTATCGCGAGCGGACGAAGGATGGCGTTGAACTCGCGCTCCTCAGGATTTCTCACGATATCCGGCAGGAGATTCCAGTGCTCTTGACTCACGGGACTTTCTCCAATGCCCAGGTCTGTACCAGGCTGGCCAGACACCTCGCCGAGGATGGTTTCGACTGCTGGATCCTGGAGCTGAGAGGTCACGGTCGAAGCGAGGTGGGCCCCGTCCAACCTGACTTCGAACGATTCAGCGAGTTTGACGTGCCCGCCGCGCTGCATGCGGTACGGCAAAGGACCAACAAGAAGCAGGTCTTTTGGGTCGCGCATAGCGGTGGCGGGCTTGTGCTCCTGATGCACCTGGCCCGGAATCCTGAGGCAAACGCACAGATCAGGGGGGTCGTGACACTAGCCAGCCAAGCAACCGAGGCGGGCGCAACCTTGGCCGGCCGGGCCAAGCTCGCACTCGGCGCCATGACAAATAACATGCTTGGGTACGCGCCTGGCCCACTGCTCGGCTTGGGGCCGGAGAATGAGTTCAAGGGCGTGATGAACCAGTGGTTCCGCTGGAATTGGAATGGCCGATGGACCGGAAAAGATGGCTTCGACTACCTCGAGGCCCTCAGGCGGGTCGAGACCCCTGCGCTCTGCTTCGCGGGGGGCGGGGATCGGTTCATCGCCCCTTATCGCGGTTGCCGCCGGGTGTACGATGGGCTTGGAAGTCTCGATAAGCGAATGGCGTTGTGCGCCAAATCGGAGGGGTATGGCGAGGATTACAGCCACTCGCGGCTCATTGCGAGCCGTCGCGCACAGCAGGAGATCTGGCCCACTATCTCTGAATGGCTGATGAAAAGGGCATGATCGCTGCAGGTTCGGTCGAGGCTGGGGCGAGTCGAAGGCGAGCTAGTGCCGTTCCAACTGGTTCGGACAAATCGCAAAATTATGGTACGACCGATCCAGATGCCTGCGGGTCATTTTATAGTTAGGCGGATCAAGTTGGAACGGCACTAGATCTTCTCGCGCAGCTCCATCCCCTCCGCCACAAGTGCCATGACTTCGGGGTACTGAAAAGGCTTATTCAAGACCAGATCCACCCCGGACTCTTTCATCTTCCTCCGGTCGAGCGTGAGGCCCCATCCCGTGACGAGCGCGACGGGGGTCCTGGGGGCTATGCCCTTGACGGCCGTTGCAACCTCCCAGCCCGAACAATCCGGCATCCCCAGGTCCGTGAGAACGAGATCGAAGGCATCCTGACGGAAGAGGCGGATACCCTCCCTGCCGCCCGCCGCTTTCACCACGGTATGACCGGCCGCCTGGAGGATATCTGAGAGGAGTTCGCGGACCATTCCATCATCATCGATGACAAGGATGCGTCCGGGCCTGGCGGATGGTATGAGTTTCGGTTGAGGGGCCAGGCGGAGCGTGGCGGGAATTGGCAGCTTGATCAGCATCGTCGTTCCCTGCCCGGGATGACTCTCCACATTGATCTCGCCGTTGTGCCCCCTGATGATCCCATACGAGACGCTCATCCCGAGCCCAGTCCCCTTGACCCCCTTGGTGGTGAAGAAGGGATCAAAGATCCTGGCTTTTACGTCGCCGCTCATCCCGATCCCCATGTCAGACACGCTCAAGCAGACCCACCCGCCTGCCTCCTCGGTCTTGAAGGTGAGCTTCCCTCCCTCTGGCATGGCCTCAATGGCATTGAAGATCATGTTGGTCAGAACCTCCCGGAGTTCCGAGATATTTCCCATCACGGGAGAGATTTTGCCATAGTCGGTTGCGATCTCGATCGTCACGCCGGCCAGGTTGGCCTCGTCCTTCCACCTGGCCTCGGTGATGGCGAGGGCATCCTTGATGGCCTGGTTGAGGTCCACCGGGAAGAACTCCTCTTCCCGGCGTTTCCGAGTGAAATGTTGCAGGCGGCGGACAGTATTGGCCCCGTCAAGCGCCGCCTTCTCGATAGCCTCGAGTCCTCGCTGTGTCTCCTCGTCCCGTTCGGCTCGACGGAGGAGCTGGGCCCGACCCAAGATAGCGCCCAGGATGTTATTGAAGTCGTGCGCCACACCCGACGACATCTCGCCCAAGGCATGAAGCCGTTCGGCCCGCAGAAGCTGTTGCTCCAGTTGCTTCCGCTCTGTGATATCTCTCGCGATTCCCTGCCAGCCGGTTACCCGACCCGCGGCATCCCGAACGGTGACGGTTCCGATCTCGACCCGAACGATGCCGGAGCCGCCTTTCTTGACCATATCCAGCTCATAGAAGCTGAATGGGTCCTTTCCCCTTGCCGTCTTAATGAAGATCTCCTGAGCCTGGCGCTGGCTTTGAGGGGTCAGGACATCGGTCGAGTAGCCACCCAGCAATTCCTCGGGTTTATAGCCGAGCATCTCCTCTATCTTGGGGTTCAGATACGTAAACCGGCCTTCGCGATCCAAAGCATAGATGACGTCGCGAACCTGCTCGGCCAGCAGCCGGTATTTCTCCTCTGAGGCCTTGACGGCCTCGGCATGGGTTTGGACCTCTTGGAATAGCTTTGCGTTTTCGATGGCGATCGCGGTCTGGCGGGCGATCGCATCAACCAGCCTCACCTTCTCCTCGTCAAACTGATGCTGCACGTCCCACCAGACAGCAAGCAATCCTCCGACCGGCTGGTCTTTGACCAGCATGGGAACGAAGAGAATGGATCGATGGCGCAGCAGCTGAAAAATCTCATGAGCGCACCTGGGATCACTGGACGTATTATCTGTATAGACCGCGGACTTCTTCTCCCACGCCTCTTCGAGAAAATGGTTTCCTTTCAGGGGAAGCTGGGTTCCCATGAAGACGCTCAGACGCTCCTTCGGCACATGGTAGCCAGCGAAGGGCTGCAGATCGCCGGTCGAGAGGTCTTGGACGTAGGCCCCGACGGTATCGGCCGAGAGGGCACGGGCAACGGCTCGCGCGATGCGCCGGATGGCCTCGCGTAAATCAAGGGTGGAATTGACGGAGTAGCTGACTTCGAGCAGCGTCTGCGTCTCTTTCAGTCTGGCCTGGGTCTCATCGATCAGACGGGCGTTTTCCAATGCGATGCTCAATTGGCGCCCGATGGTCTGGAGCAGCAGCAACTCAATGGTCGAGAAAGACGGCGATCCCGCCTTGGCGATGTTCAGCAACCCGACAGGCCGATCCTTGGCGACGAGAGGAACGCTAGCGTGAGCGGAGACTGACAGCTCAGAAAGGGCGGGCTGCGGACAATGATCTATGACGCTGTACTTGAGGAGCGGATCGGCGCCTACGAAGGAGCGGAGGCAGGGGCAGTTCGCGCAGGTGAGGCCGGCGACTCCCGGTCCTCTCCGAACGGCGGTTCTGACGGCAGCGAGGTAAACCGTCTGCTCCGAAGAGACTGAAATGGCGGGCCAGATCAGATTGTCAGGCGGGTCTTGGGCAAGATAGATCCAGCCGATGACGGCGTCGTCAACTGCCTCCAGGAGCTCCTCGAGAATAGTATCCAGGAGCTTGTCGGGGGCGGAGGACGTGACCGCCGCCGATACCGCCATGACGGCCGAGAGACTTCTGCTGGTTGGATGTTCTATAGCACGCTATCCTTTGGCTGTTCGGGCACCGCACACGCGCGCCCGTGTGGCACAACTTTAGCAAAAAAGCAGGTCGGGAGCAACGGGAAACAATTGACAGGCCACCTCAACCCCGAACAGATTAGCAAGGCTCAACGCCGCTCTCCCTGGCGGAACTCGCCCACCACAACCACACATGATCATGCGGCAGGCGGGCGGGCCGTGCAATCCAGAGGCCAGGCCGGGATCTGAGGCCAGTGCGCTTTGGCCACCGTACGACGTGAGACGCGATCGACGATCACGCTTTTTTGTCCAGACCAGGCAAGCCTAGCAGCGGTGGGATCTCGGCCAGTGAAGCGATCAGGTGATCGGCATTGGGCGAGGTTGGTTGGACGGGATTACTCAGCAGGACGGTCCGGACACCCGCGCGGCGGCCCGCCAGCATGTCAAATTCGAAGTCACCAACGAACAGCGCCTCGTCCGTCCTAAGGCCGAGCCGGTGGCAGGCTAGCAGGATTGGGTCAGGCGCAGGCTTTGGCGGCGCATCCTCCCTGGTTACGATCGTCAAGAAGGGAAGCCCCAGTCGCGCCTGGATCAGGTTAACACTCTTGCGGCTATTGCGCGTGACAAGCCCGAGACGCAGTCCATGATGATCGAGCCTGCGCAGAAGCGGCAGAACCCCGTCCAGAGGCTGGCAGCGGTTGGCGGCCTCGGTCTCGTGCCGCTCGAGGATCGCTTCCGCCCTTGACCGTTCTTTGCCGGAGAGCCCCCGGATCCTTTCAAGGATGAACCCCTCCGTGGAGCCAAAGATCTCCTGCTTGATGGCCACGAAGTCGAGGCACTGCGCGACCACCACACCATCCATATCGAATAGGACACCCCTGATAGTGGAACTCCGGACTGTCACTGGCTTCGTCTCTCCCCTCGTATCACGTCTACTCAACCTTATATATACTCGACTGCCTTCGACCCGGCAAGTGGATTTGCCTACAAAGGGGTACCGATCGCCCGAAATCCGCCCGAAATCCGTTGACACCCCTCTTAAGACCTGCTATTAACAGGCGGTTCTTCTCCTTCAAAAGGAAGGTTTCCAGACAATGGCCGCGAAATTCTCGTCCGATCAAAAGCGAACAATCGCTACGCTGAGCACTGCCATCGCGATACGCATGCTCGGGATTTTCCTCGTGCTTCCCATTTTCACACTGTACGGGGAGCAGTTCACCAGCTCAAAACCGCTGATCGGCCTTGCCTTCGGCAGTTACGGGCTGACCAATGCCCTGCTCCAGATCCCGTTCGGCCGGCTGTCCGACCGATTCGGGCGGAAACCGCTCCTGCTCATCGGCCTCTCCCTTCACAGCGTCGGCTCAATACTGGCCGCCATCCCCCCTAACATCTTCGCCCTCATCGCCGCTCGTCTGATCCAGGGAGCTGGAGCCATCAGCTCCGTGGCCTTCGCCCTGGTGGCCGATTCGGTTGATGAGAGAAACCGCGCCACCGCGATGGCTTTTCTTGGGATCCCCATTGGCCTCTCCTTCGTCGGCGGAATCCTGGCGGGACCGGCGATCGCCAGTATCAGCGGCTACGCCTCGCTCTTTTGGCTCTCCGGTCTTCTGAGCGTGGTTGCCTCCATCTACCTGGCGCTTGCCGTAAGGGAGCCTGAGAGGGAGAGGTTACAGGCCGAGCCCTCCGTCCACCGGCCATCAGTCGCTTCGGTCCTCAAGATCGGCGACGTTGTGAGATTGGACGTCTGCGGGTTTCTCATGTCCTACTTCATGAGCAGCTTCTTCTTCCACTTTCCCTTGCTGGCTCGACAGTACCTCCCGCTGCGAAGCTACTATCTTCTGCTGGGCCCGATGCTCCTTGCGGCCGCGGTGGTGATGTTTGCGGCCTCAGGGGCAGCCGACCGGGGCTGGGCGAAATCGACTGGGGTGACGGCCTTTGTTCTCCTTTCGATCAGCGCGTGGCTCCTCTTTCGGGGCGCTGACTTTGGGCTCCAAGCCCATCCACTCCTCGCCCTCACCATCGCAGGCATGCTCTTCTTTTCTGGCTTCTCCAGCCTTGAGCCGATCCTCCCCAGCCTCATAACCAAAGCGTCCCCAAAGACCGTGTATGGGACAGCACTGGGGACCTACAATTCTCTGCAATTCCTCGGCAGCTTTGCAGGCGGCGCCGCGGCAGGGATTCTCGGAGCCCTCGGAAATCAGTTCGTGATGGCTGGGTTGTTGGTTGCCGCAACTGCCGGTGTCGTGTTGATGGCCCAGGTAAAGGCCCCATAAGCAACACGACACGCCGACCGCCACTGGCTTCCTCTGAATCTACACCCCACGGATGAACTTGCGGACAGCGATGTTGACCTGCCCAGGGGATTCGAGAGGAAGCATGTGGCCAGCTTTCTCGATCAGTAAGAATGTGGATCCCGGTATCTCTTTGTGTAGTCGCTCGGAGTAGCGAACGGGCGTAATCAGGTCGGCACCGCCACAAAGAATCAGGGTTGGGAGATCGATCTGTCCGAGCCGACCTCTGAAGTCGAAGTTCCGGCTAGCGGTGAAATCGCCCAACACGGTCTCCAGGCTGCAACGTCGAACATCATCCCGCGCAATGGCCAGCGCCTCATTCGACACCAGTTCCGAGAAGAACATCCCTTTGAATTTGTGAGGAAGGGTGGCAATAGCCCACAGCAGCACATCTGGCGTCAGGGCCAGCGTGTCGAGGTGGGCCGCGGTCGCGAGAAGGACCAGCCCCTTCAGGAGCTCAGAGTGTTTCAGCGCAACAGCGAGCGCAACAGCTCCCCCCAATGAATGTCCCACCAGGAAGACCTTCCGCTTGCCGATTCTCTGCAGCACGCTTCTGACCGTGGCGGCGTACCGTTCGACAGAGGGATCGCCTACCGGTTCGGAGGCGCCGTGGCCAGGAAGATCTGGCGCCACCACCTCGAACTCGCGCGAGAGGCCATCCACTTGGTACCGCCAGGAGTCAGCGCTGCAGCCGCTGCCGTGAATCAGGACAAGCCGCTCACGCCGAAGCGGCCATCGCCTGCCCGTGTGGACCAAGCCAACGGCTAAGCCGTCGATCTTGAGAGATTTCCGCTGAAGTCGCTTCGGCGGCGGGCTTGGCATTGCGAGACGGAGTTACCGCGGGAAAGCGATGAATCTGTACAGGGGGCGCGCCCCAATGGCGAGTGCGAACAGACTAGAGCGGGGAACGTTTCGGTGAAGACCGGATCGACCGGGACAGCGGTGAAGGCCAATACTGGGGCTGGGAGCCGCGAGGGATCGCATCGCGTCGAGAGGGACCTACTGAATCACGGAGGTCATTCCATGATTGCCACGAGGCCTCCTCAAGATGCCAAAGCCTTGGCCAGGCGCTCTTGATCGAAGCCAACGATCCGCTCACCGCCAATCACAGTGACAGGGACGCTGTTGAATCCCATCTTCTTCAACTCGTCGAGCGCCACCGGATCCTCGCGGACGTTTTTTTCGGTAAAAGGAACCTGCCTTTGGGAAAGCCACGCTTTCACCTGGTAGCAAGACCCTCACCCGGTGCCGCTATAGACGATCACGTCTTTTGACATCTGCAGTATCCTCCTCGGTGGTAGAAGCCTTACAGAAACAACGGCAGTGTACTGAGCGTCGGAGGGAAAGTCAAGTCAACAAGGGAACCGTGCCCCTTGAATCCTGACTAGACTAGGAAATGAACCCTTTTTCGCTCTCTTCCATGACTGCCTGACGAATTCCCCGGCTCGTGTGGATATAACAGGCGCGACACACGCTCCGAACGGTATCCGATGAAGGCCCCTCCGCCAGGAGATACGTTTCAGAGAGCTTCATCGCCTTCCCGCAGATAACGCAGCGACGGAGAGTTTCCTTGATTGTCACCTCAGATAGTTCTCCGATCTGTGCCATTAGCCCGCCTCAAACATGTCCCGGCCTCCTGTGGGCCCCTTAATAGACAGCTTAACCGAACTGTCCGATTCCGTCAACGGTGATGACCGCTGCCAAGCCGAAAGCATTGCATCAAGGTCCTTACTGGACTATAATGGGAGTGGTTGTTGGGCGGGTTACCATTTGAGCCTGCTGCGACGGCAAGCAGCAAGCGTGATCCTTGTCGTAAACGACGACTTCGCGCAGGAATTGGGTTGGCCGGAGCACGGATCGCGGGGGAGAAATCGCTTGACAACATCCTCTCCGCTCGCTTTAATGGTTCCCGCCAATCCGCTAATATATGTGGGGCTGTGGCGCAGTTGGGAGCGCGCGTGACTGGCAGTCACGAGGCCACGGGTTCGAATCCCGTCAGCTCCACCATTAAATTCCAGATCGTTAACTCCCGGCGCACTCCTTCCGATATCAACTGACCGTAGTCTGTCAGTCACCTCCCGATCCGCCCTCAGGCCAAAGTGTTTCTTCTACCAGATCAAGTTGCGAATTACGCTCACCTCAGCCCTCGACGCACGGCCGGGTACGGACTCCCCGTCCAGGGATCCCGCCTGGGCCGCATCCCCGTGCCGCAAGAAACCCTGAGGGCTTTTTTGGGGTTTGACACGAGTGTCCTAGTGTACTATTGTAGTGTTATACATAGTATTACAGGATGAGGAGAAGGAGCCTGGATGCAACTGTATGTGGATGCGCACAGCCCGATCCCGATGCGTCGCCAACTGGCGGAGCAGCTCAAGCACTTCATCGAGACCGGCGGCTTCCCCCGGGAGCAGGCGCTGCCCAGCATCCGCGAGATGGCCGGCTTCCTCGGCATCAATCCGAATACCGTCGCGCGGGTCATCGAGGATCTGAAGCGCGATGGGTATGTGCAGGTCCGGCGAGGGAAGGGGGTCTTCGTGGCCTCGGACCCGCCGACCCGTCCCGCCCCCATCCTCCGCGAGGCCTTCCTCAAGGACGCGGTGCTCCGGGCCGCGGCCCTGGAGATGACCCCCGACGACGTGGCGGTGGGCGTCCTGAGCCTGGCCGGGGGCCGGCCCGCCGTGGCCCAGGCAGCCACCGAGGTCCTCCTGGTGGAGTGCAGCCAGCCGGAGCTCGACTTCTTTGCCCGGGAACTGGAGGCCCACCTCCCGGTCCGCGTGCACAAGGTGCACTTGCGCGATCTGGCGACGGCCGTGCGGCGCAGGACACCGGCCCACCGCTGGGGGGCCGCGGTCACGAGCTTCTTCCACCTCCCGGCGGTGGAGCGGGTCCTCGACGGCATGGGGGTCCCGGTCATCGCGCTCCTCGCCGAGGCGCACCTCGAGACACTCCACCGCCTGGCCCAGCTCCCGCCGGGGACCCGGGTGGGCGTGGCCTCCGTCCACCCCGAGACCGCCCACAACCTCGAACACTCGATCGTCAACGCCGGCCTGCCAAATATCGCGCTGATCGGCGCCTGCCCCGCCGAGGGGGCGGCGCTGGGCCGCCTGGTGCGGCAGGTGGAGGTGATGGTCTGCTCCAGCCTGGCGGCCGAGCGGGTGCGGGCGCTCACCGACGGCCACACCCAGGTCATCATCGACGACCGGACCCTCGACAAGCGGACGATCGAGCTGCTGGCGGCCACCTTGGCGCGGCAAGACCAAGACGGAGACGCGA
>Ga0184615_10000474_pt1 | contig 22410 bp, 22 predicted proteins | sample PLM4_65_coex_FD_133134 | JGI IMG/M metagenome (GOLD analysis project Ga0184615, IMG submission 133134) | Groundwater sediment microbial communities from an aquifer in East River, Colorado, USA - PLM4_65_coex | ecosystem: Environmental > Terrestrial > Soil > Riparian zone | place: USA: East...
ACCGCGCCGAGGGCGCGGACTGAAAACTCTCACCTATCCTTCCGGGTCGCGGCGCAACCCGCACCGCGCCGAGGGCGCGGACTGAAAACTCTCACCTATCCTTCCGGGTCGCGGCGCAACCCGACGGGTGGCTCAGCACCCCGCAAGCGCTTCTGTTACGGGGTGCCGTTCGCGACGGGGATGGTCAGCGTGGTGGGGGGTGGGTGGGGGACGCCCTCGATCGGCACGAACCCCGGCCAGTCGACCGAATAGGTGACCGTTTCCAACGAACTGGGGGCCGGGTGACCGCAGTTGAGGCAGGACAGCAGGTAGCCCTCGACGGCCTGTTCGTACATGAAGGTAAACTCTCGCTCTCGGCCCACCCCGGACTTCAAGCACGCGGGGCCGCAGGGCTGACCATCCAGAAACTCGAAGAGGTCGCCCAGTTTGTTGTAATCCAGACTCGGCACGTTATAGGCGTCCAGGACGATTTCGTCGTTGATGTCTCGGAGGAGGGCTTCGCCCCAGAACGGATCCACCGTGGGATTCGTCAGGCCGTCGCAATCGACCGCTGGATCCGCGGCGCAATCCACGGCCAGCAGGTTGTGGTCCGGGTCATACCCTCGCGCCCTCGCCAACGCCGTATGCTGGAGAATGAACGCGGACTCGTACGTGTCGGGCGAGGACGATGGGAAGCCGGGGTTGGGATCGTGGTCAGTCTGGGCCAGCCGCCACTCGTTCTGGTAGATCGCCTTCGAGATATCCGAGATCTCGCTGCCGAACCCATACGAGACCATCCAGCTCTGGGCGAAGTCTTGGCGATCCGGGGTGAAGCTGGCGACGTACTTGACCACGCGCTCACTGATCCACGTGTCCCGAACGGCATGAGCATCCAGGAGCGGGTCGAGGCTGGTGGATTCGAGGGCTGTGTTCGGAGACGAGGCGAAGAACCAGAGACAGTTATCCAGCGCCCGCTGGGCGCGGATGGGGTCGGGGATCGACGTGAAGCGATCCGGATCGCACCGGCCCCAGACCTTGGGATCCCGATCGCTCGGAACGGCAATATCGACGCGGGAGACGACGCCGTTGACGCACTCGGGGTTGACCAGCAAACCGTCGCAGTTATCGGCCATGGCAGCGTCCCCAAGCGCCTGCCGGACGCTCATCCGGGTGATGCCGGGCGGAGACACGTTCCCTGGCACGCCAACGCTCAAGTCGGATAAGTCCCGGACCGCTGACGTGATGCCCCACGCAAACTGTTCGGCACGCAGCCGATCCACTTCGCCGTTCTCGCGAATCCCATTAAAGTTAAAGTCGATCCACGTGTCGTCGAACTTCCCGTCGGCGTTTTCGTCGAAATACTCGACATCGCCCTTCAGCAAGTGACCGCACCAAGGCCGATTGCACGAGTCCGGAATCCAACTGTTACCGATCCTGGTTCGAAGAGTCGGGACCGACAGGCCCGTCCACGCCGAAACGGCCCCTGGTGGAAGAGCGGCCTCTTCGAGATCGCTCCATTGCGATCCCGACCCATACTGACCGTGCGCCCAGTCCTCGACCGCGGCTTGCGCGCGGCGTGAACACCCTCCGGTCACTCCACCGGGAACGGCGGTACAACTCCCCGGCGGCGCCGCGAACTGACCACCCCCGACACCCTGCCCGTCGGAATTGTTCACCGTGAAGAGGTTCGCGGCATGGAGGGGGACCGCAGGGACCAGCAAAAGCCACCCGAGGAGGGCGGACAATGTCGTTATTTTAAAGTGTGGGGAAGGCCTCGACCGAATGGACTCGACGTTCCATGGGCATGCTTGCATGTGCGCGTCTGGACTGGGCCGGAGGGTGCTCCTGTCAGAAAGGAGGGCTGAGTTAGCCATTTCTTTATAAAAGTGCCGCAAGATTCGTACTAGCGATATGGCCCCTGGTGCAGAGTGAAGCGGATCGTGACTCAATAATGCAGAACACCCTAATTCCAAATACAAATTTCTACAGTTTGGTACCGGATGAGCCCATAGAAGAACTCTGGGAGCCTGTCGCGCGGTCATCAAAGTTCCCCAGAAGATTGCAGGACACGGGAGATTTCGAGAAACATCTTCCTCATTTGTCATCTTCCTCATTTGTCATCGCCAGGGAACGAGACACGGAGAGCCGAAGAAAAGATGCGGTTTCGGTGTCCCGCTTCATTGTGCGCTTCTTACGGAAGAGTCCTAACGTCCTCCGGCCCCGGATCCGAGGCCCGAGACTGAATCGGACGGTTTACCGTTGCATCCAGCGGCAGTCCCAGCCAACGTTTCAGCGCCAGTCTGAGTGGCTCTCTCCCCAGTGGTCTGGCTAGGACCGCGTTGATTTCGGCGCCGGCGAACTTCCAGGGGTCGGCGAGCAGCCTGGAATCGTTGGTGAGAAGGATTTTGACGGCACCGACCAGCCCAGGCCTCAACCATCGAACCAACTCAAGACCGGTCATGTCGGGAAGACGATCATCGGTCATCAAGAGGTCGATGCGTTCCCGTCCCAAGATGTTGAGAACCTCGTCGGCCGAGCCGGCCGGGAGGACCTGGGCTTGGTCGCGGGACACCTCGGACAGGACGGTCTTGACGAACTCCGCAAGAGCCCGCACGATGTGATCGTCCCCCGCCACCACCACGATGGTGATCATAGGTCACCCCCCTTCCTGAAGTGCGCGCCGTCCGTTGGACGGAACATCAAAGTAAAGAGAGCAATGACTGTGCCACATCGGGGTAGACCCGGGCCATGCCAGCCGTATTGAGACTGGTGGTGGCGCTTCATGAGGAATTTCGGCAGGATCGGCGAGTGACCGCGTCGTGAGCGGGGCGTGGGGACGCGGCTCCCGGCTCGGCCGGCAATACGGGATGCTGTCCGTATCAGGAACAGGTGTCGCTCAGGAGATCAGGCGGGCTGTCCAGGGCCGCCTGGCTACGGGATCACCTTAGGTTTCGGTTCTGGCGTCTTTTGGATTCGTAGGCCGTGTCGGCGCATCATGCGGATGAAATGGGTGCGGTTCAGGCCGAGTCGTCGGGCGGCCTCGGCCTGGTTCCAGTCGGTCCTTTCGAGCGTCGCAAGCAGGAGGGCCTTTTCGTAGGCGGTCATTCGCTCTTTGTAGTTTCCGATCTCGACGGAGGCGTTGAACGACGAGGTGAGGGGCGGGAGGTGTTCCAGGCGAATCACCCCGTCAGGGGATAGTACCGTGGCGCGCTCGATGACGTTTCTGAGCTCGCGGACGTTGCCCGGCCAGTCGTGTCTCATGAGCATCTGCACCGCGTCGTTCTGGATGATGAACCCTTTTCGGGATTGCTCGTCCGCCAATTCCCGAAGGAAGCAGTGGACGAGGTCGGGGATATCCTCGCGGTGCTCCCGGAGGGGCGGGAGCGTGATGGGGAACACGTTAAGTCGATAGTAGAGATCTTCTCGAAATACGCTTCGGTTGACCTCCTGGGACAAATCTCGGTTCGTGGCGGCGATCACCCGGACGTCTGCCTCGCGTTCCGTCGTGCCACCCACCCGGGTAAAATTCCGCTCTTCCAGGAAGTGCAGGAGCTTGGCCTGGAGCGCGCGGGAGAGCTCGCCGATCTCGTCGAAGAACAGCGTGCCGCCGTCGGCCAGCTCCACCTTGCCCCGCTTCAGTTCGTGCGCCCCCGTGAAGGCTCCTCGTTCGTGCCCGAACAGCTCGTCGTCGACGAGGTCTTCGGAAAAATTCGTGCAACTGATGACCACGAACGGTTTGTCCGCGCGAGGACTCATCGCGTGGAGATAATGCGCGAGGACGCCCTTGCCGGTCCCGGTCTCGCCCAAGATCAGCGCGGTCGTATCGGTTGCGGCCAGCCGCCGGGCGGCCTCCAAGCAGGCAACCATCTCGGGACTCGTGGCAACGACGCGTCTGGTCAGGTCCGCCGTCAACTCGGCGCGGAACGAGGCGGCCTCACGTTTCAGCCGCCGACACTCGATCGCTCGCTCGATTCGAGCGTCGAAATCCACAAACTCGAAGGGCTTGGTGACGAAATCGAAGGCGCCGCGCCGGATCGACTCGATGGCCGCGGGGATCGTTCCGTAGGCCGTGATCACGATTACCTCGATCGACTCGCCGAGCCTGGTGATTTCGTCGAGCAACACCATACCCCCGCCGTCGGGAAGTTGCCAATCCAGCAGCACCAGGTCAAGCTCGTGGGTCCTCAGCGCCCCGCGCGCTTGCGCACACGAGGCGGCCTCGAAGACGCGGTGCCCGAAGCTGACCAACCGGTCCCGGAGGGTCAGTCGGATCGTGGCATCGTCGTCCACAACGAGAATGCGCGCTGATGCCGTCATGGCGATCCCTCTTACTAAGAATCTGTCCGAGTATTCGGGTGATGGAGCCTGTTTAGGGATGGCCAGATGCAAGGCGGAGGGAGGTCGTGCGCGCGGAGCGTACTGGGTCGTACGTGAGCACGTAAGACCGACTGACAACGCAGCAGATGGTCATTCATGGACAGGCTCCTAGGACTGGCTCACGTTCGGACCGGGTGAGGCCGTCAAGGTGAAGAAGAACGCGGTGCCTTTTCCTTCGTCGCTTTCAAACCAGATCCGACCGCCGTGCAGCTCCACCAGGTAGCGACAGATGTAGAGACCGACCCCGCTCCCCGGCGGGTCGCTTCCGGACGGCACGGGTTGCCGGAACAACGTGGCGCGATCCGCGGGGGAAATGCCGAGGCCGGAATCTCGGACGCTCACGGTGACCTCCGAACCGGCGGTGTGGGCGTCGAGAGAGACCGTCGAACGCGGGCGGCTGGCCTTGACCGCATTGTGGACGAGGTTGAGTAGGATTTGCCGGACGCGGTCGTGGTCGCCGACGGCCCACTGCCCTTGCATCGAGTTCGCAATCACGCACGCGACGCCCTTTTCATCCTGCAATGGCTGGAGGGCGTCGAGGACCTCGTGGGCCAGGCCGGTCAGCTCGATCGGGCGGAGAACGAGTTGGACCTTGCCCGTCTCAGCCATGGCGAACTCGAGGAGAGTCGTGAGCAGTCGTTTGATCTGGTTCATGGTGGCCGTGATCTTCGCGAGATACTCTTGTTGGCGCCCGGTGAGGTCGCCGACCACGCCGTCGCGGAGGTTGCTGACCAGCCCCGAGAGGGCGGTGAGGGGCGTCTTGACCTCGTGAGAGACCTGCAAGAGCAAGTCGTTCTTGAGGGCGAGGATTTCGCTGAGACGACAATTCATCCCCTGTAAGTCGGCCATCTGTTTGCGAACGGTATCTTCGACGTTGCCTTGGAGGCGGGCGATCTCGGTAGTCTTCTGGTCCAAGGCGTGCTTCATCGCGGTGAGGGAGGCCCACAGCGATCGGATCTCGTCGTCTCCCGCCAGCGCAGAACTCGGACGCGTCGCCTCCTCGCTGCCGATCGTCCATTGGTGGGCGCTGTTGGCCAATTGCCTGAGCGGGGACACCATCACCCCGGAGACGAACCAGCCGACCAACAGTCCGATCCCGAGCACGAGGACCCAGAACAGCATCGACTGGCCGACGAGGGCGTCCATTTCTTTGAAGATCCGTTCGACCGACACGATCACCACCGCGTAGCCGGAGGGGGTGGACAGCGCGCCGGCTTCAATGCTGAGCGGCTGATCAGACAACACATCGGAGGGCTTCGGCATCACGATCGGCTCACGTGACTCGATGGCGAGGCGGCCGTCGGCTCTGACCAGACGGGTAGCCATCGATCGTCCCGTTGAATTCTCGCGCGCGACGTCTTCGAGGACTTCGAGGCGCGTCACGCCCCCTCCCCACACCTGTCGATCCTGTTCGACCATGGCCGCGATCACGTCGGGTTGCTTCTGAACCTCGTTCAAAAAACTCACGAGCGCGCGGCCGTCTCCTGCATGGACGTAGAGCGTCGCCTCTTGCGCAACGCTGGTGGCGATACTCTGAGAGCGCTGGACCGCGATCTCGAGCAAGGCGTGCCTGGCCTGCGAGACGAGGTACGCAGTGAGGAGAATCGTACACAGCACCAACCATGCCGCGCTGAAGATGACGAATCGCTTTCGAATGCTGAGGGGCGGGTACAACGCTGTGGGCCGTTCGCGGACCATTACGGATAGACCCGTTTCGCCAGGGCCACGAGCCCTTGGTTGACCGTGATGTGCAGTCGCTCGGCGACTCGGAGGTTGAAGAACGTCAGGATGTGCCGCGGGGGTTGAACGCGGGGCGGTTCTTTTCCGGCTGCGACCTGCTGAGCGAGTTCCGCCGCTTGGCGCCCCATGTCTGCATCGTCACCCGCCAGCGACAGCAACGCGCCGCTCCTTGTAAAGCCGTCGGAGTATCCGATCAGCGGGAGTCTTTCGGTCGCCGAATATTTCAGCACGTATTTGATCGACACCGCATCGAGAAAACTCGCATCAGGCACGATCCACAGGGCGTCAATCTCCGAGCGTCCCGCGGCGAGCGCGGGACCGAGCTCGGCTGGCGACCGAACGATGAGGGGAACCAGGCGAATCGGCGTGTGCTGGAAGAACGCCGTCAGCTCGCGAACCAGCCAGCCCGTTCGCTCGGGATCGTGAGGAATCCCGATCCGCCGCTTCGGGAGGACCTGGCGGATCCTGTCATAGGCCTCGCCTGCCGGGACGTGCATCGAAACCGACCACGAGTGCGGAAGTCTGAGCGCGCGGGTGTGATCGAGCACCAAGCAGAAGACCACGGGCGCATCGACGGGATGGGTCCTGAGGGCCATCGCGGCCAGACCGCCGATCGCGATGACCGCCCGTGGCGCGAGCACTGAGATCTGATTGGCGACATGGGGAATACGGTTTGGGTCGCCATTTAAGGAGTACGTGACGGTTTTCTGGTGGCCTAATGTTTCGAGCGCGCCGGTTTCGGCTTTCCGATAGGCTTCGATTGGCGAGCTCGTGAGGATAACAATGGGGCGCTCCATCGCGGAAGCGGGAGGTTGCAAGAGCCCAAAGACCATGATGGCGAGGAAGGTGGATTGCACGCTCGTGCGAAACCTCCGTCTGGTCATCGTAGGGGATCTCGATACCGGGTGGCTATTGGAGCGCTGGATGTTCATAACGTGATCTGAAGCGACGCGTTCGCTTCGAACGGGATCTCTTCTCCGAGCGAAAACTCGTGATGGATGTTATTCGTGAGGTTGAAGGCATCGATCCGCACGCTGACCGTTTCGGAGAGACGGTACGCGACAAACGCGTTCAACACGACGTACGACTCCACCGGTTCTCCGCCGATGCCCGACCCGGGGATGGCGAACGGAGAAGTGGTCCGGGCCACAAAATGCCCCGTCAGCGCGCCGGTGACCCGCGTCGGGGCGGTGAAAAGGACGCCGGCGTTGATTTTGTGTGGCGACGTGAGGTCGATCTCTTGGGAGCCCTGTCGAAAGCGAGCGTGGGCGTAGTTCGCGATCAGGTGAACCGAGGGCCGCACTCGATACTCCCCCCACAGCTCGCCGCCGCCGCCGGTAATCTTTTCGCTGGCGTTCGAGAAGCTGACCAGCGGAGGGACGAACGAGGACTCGATCAGGTTCTTCGAGGTCACGTAGTACGTGTCGAGCCCCGCCGTGAAACCCCGTACAGACTGCCACAGGTAACCGACCTCGTACCACATTGATTCTTCGGGTTTGAGATCAGGGTTGCCGACGATCCGCGTGGGTGGCGGGCTCAGCGGAAAATTGAAGAAGTTGTTCGACAGCGTCGGCGTGCGGTAGCCAAGGCTCACCGAGCCTTTGATGAAATGTTCAGAATGGAGCTGGTACGTCACGCCGGCTCGCGGCGAGAACTGATAGTGGGTTTCCTGGTGATAATCCAGCCGCCCGGCGATTCGGACCAGCAACCGATCGGTCGCGTTGAATTGCTCGTCAGCAAAGACACCCGCGGTGAACTGGCCGATTTCTCCGAGCAGGTCGAGCGATTTGACGGAGGTGTATCGGGCATCGCTCCCCACGGACAGGCTGTGTCGGCCAAGCTCGCGGATTCGGTACACCGCTTCGAGATCATACAGATTTTCGGTTTTTTCCGACGAGAGCGACCCGGTCCGCACGCTGAACTTGTCGACGTCCCGAGCATTCCAGAACGATCGGACGGACAGCGACGGATGTTCGTATTCGAGTTGGACATGGCTCGTCGTTTGGCGGTTGTCGACCAGCGAGCCCGAGGTGTTGTGTTGGAGGATCCTCCCATGGTTGAGGCCTGCATCGAGGCGCAACGTCGCCATCGTGTCGAGCTGCCGTTCGCCGATGGTGTGGACGCGCCACGTCCGTTCTCCCCGGTCGTCTGACAGCGAACGGCCGTCGAACCGGTCCCAGAGATCGGCCTGGTCGAACCCTCCCGAGAGCGTCCACGCGAAGGGCCCGGACGCAGCGCTCGTGGCGACGCGTTGCCGGAACCCGTTTCGGGTCGCGACCGTGGTAGTGGCCTCGAAGCGCGACACGGCCTGGGGAGGTTTCGTGATGATATTGATGACGCCCCGCGAGGCATTGGCACCGTGGATGGCCGATCCTCCGCCGCGGATCACCTCGATCTTCGCCACGTCCTGGGGAAAGATATCCAGAATCTCCCATTCGATGTTTCCGGAGAAGTCGTCGTAGATCGTTCGACCATCGACGAGGACCAACACGTCTCGAGGACGGAAGTTCCCTTGGTTGGCAAAGCCGCGGATTCCAACCGTGAACTCGGTGCGGGTGATTTGGAGGACGTCGACCCCGGGGAGCAACCGCAAGACCTGGGGCAGATATCTGGCGGGGATCGCTTCGATCCGATCGGCGGTCATGACCGAGACGGCCATCGGCGCCGTATTCACCGCTTCGAGCCGCTTGGCCGCGCTAAAAACGATTTCTTCTGATCGCAGGACGGCGAGTTCGTTCGAGAGATTCCGCGCTTCAGTGATGGGTTCTTCAGCGCGTGCAGGGGAAGAGATGAACAGAATCAGTGAGGCTACCAGGAGACATCGCGCGGATCTCCAAGGTCCTAGACCGTTCACCGCTTCTTGCGTAACGACACCACGTTGGTCACCGAACCTGTCTCTCATGAGAGACAGGTGTCGCCAATCAGGAACGGTTGTGTTCGAGGAACGCATCGGGCCAGCCTCCTGATCCCGCGCTATCAATGGTCACGGGTCACGTATATGCGATGATCTCACGATCCGTGAGCTCTAAATAGCAAATACGATGCCTCGCGAGCCCGACGCGGTGACCGCATTGCGACAGGACGCGGTGTTGACGCGGTGGCCCGAAGGCTAAAAGATCGTCGACACCAGTTCGCTGATCGCGCGCTGCATCTCGTGGTCATCGGTGATCGGCTGGGCGATGGCAACTTGACAGGCGGTGGCGGGCGCGATTCCCTCGCGGATCAGCGTGGCGGCGTAGATCAGGAGGCGCGTGCTGACGCCCTCGTCGAGACCGTGATGTTTGAGGTTTCGAACCTTTTCACCCAGCTTGACCAGCGAGGCGGCGATCGCTTCGCCGACGGCGGCCTCGCGTTGGATGATGTGCGATTCGAGCGCGGGAGGCGGGTAGTCGAATTCCAGCGCGAGAAACCGCTGTTTCGTGCTCTGTTTGAGTTCCTTGATCAGACTTTGATAGCCGGGGTTATAGGAAATGACCAACAAAAAGTCATCGTGCGCGGCGACAATCTCGCCTTTCTTTTCGACCGGCAGGATCCGGCGGGCGTCCGCCAGCGGGTGGATGACCACCGTCGTGTCCTTGCGCGCCTCCACGATCTCGTCGAGATAACAGATCGCGCCGTGGCGGACCGCCAACGACAGCGGGCCGTCGACCCACTCGGTCTGGTCGCCCTTGAGCAGGTACCGGCCGACGAGATCGGACGCGGTCAAGTCTTCGTGGCACGCGACGGTGATGAGTGGCCGCTGCAGCCGGTACGCCATATATTCGACGAAGCGCGTCTTCCCGCAGCCGGTGGGGCCTTTGAGCATGACCGGGGTCTTCGAGCGCGCCGCCAGCTCGAAGAGCGTGACTTCATCGTGGATGGGGACGTAAAAGGGCTCTTTGGCGAGACGGTAGCGGTCGATCGGGCGTTCGTTCATACGGGTCCTGGGTGTTGGAGCATGACTCTTCTGGCCGCATTGTAGCGAGTTGGCGGGATGGACGCAAACACGAACTGCGCCAAGGGCGCAGGATCAAAACGAGGTCTTCTTCCTCACGGGTGGCGCAGCAACACGAACTGCGCCAAGGGCGCCGCATCAGTACTCACGACTTTCCCCACGTGTGGCGCAGCAGCCGGACTCGGCCCTGGGATCTCCAGCGCGGGTTGCTCCGCCCATGCGGTTCTCCTATAATCGCCACGGTACGCGCGCCACCACGCGGGGGAGCTTTCGGCCATGGCTATCGTCCGTCTCCTTGTTTCGTGTCCTGATCGTCCGGGCATTGTGGCGGCGATCGCTCAGGAGATCCTCGGCCTGGGCGGAAACATCCTCCAATCCGATCAGCACACCACCGATCCCTCCGGCGGGGCGTTTTTTATGCGGCTCGAGTTCGATCTGCCGGAGCCGGCGGATCGGACGGCGTTGGCGGCCGCCGTTGATCGCCTCGCGTCCACGTTTACGATGCAGGCCACGGTCCGTTTCGCCGACGAGATCAAGCGGGCGGCGATTTTCGTCTCCCGCCTCGACCACTGCCTCGTCGATTTGCTGTGGCGGTGGAAGGCCGGAGACCTTCCCATGACGATTCCTCTGATCGTCAGTAATCATCCTGACCTCAGGCCTGTTGCCGATGCCTTTGGTGTGCCGTTTGCGGTGTTTCCAATGACCAAGGAGACGAAGCGCGAGCGCGAAGACGAGATCCTCCAACGCCTCGACGGGAACGTCGATGTGATCATCCTGGCCAGGTACATGCAAATTCTGACCGGCGTGTTCGTCGCTCGTTTCCCGGCACGGATCATCAATATCCACCACAGCTTTCTTCCGGCGTTTGTCGGGGGCCGGCCCTACGAGCAGGCCGCGCTGAGGGGGGTGAAAATCATCGGGGCGACCGCCCATTACGCCACGGAAATCCTGGATGAAGGCCCCATCATCGAGCAGGACGTGGTGCGCGTCAGCCACCGGGACGGTGTGCCCGATTTGGTCCGCAAGGGGAAGGATATCGAGAAAGCGGTGTTGGCCCGCGCCCTCCGCTGGCACCTGGAAGACCGCCTCCTCGTCTATCGAAATCGCACCCTGGTGTTTGCCTGCTGATGCGGACCTGGTTCGTTGCGATCGTTCTGGGGGTGTTGATGGTCTGGACGCCGCTCGAAGTTTCGGACGTCGACGAACGCGCCTACGGGCTCAATCGCGAGGGCATGATCGCCATGTCGGAGGCTCGCTTTTCGGACGCGATCGATGCCTTCCGGCGCGCGTCCCAGCAGGTGTCGGATTATGGGATTCGCGGCAGGCCGTTGATCTACACGCCGGTGTTCATGACGGGATGGGCCTTCGAGAAGATCGGAGCGGTTGCCGGGGCGTGCGAAGCCTACCGAACGTTTCTCGACATCGCCCCGCAGGACGCGATCGAGGAGACCAAAGCCGATCACGCCACAGCGTATCTCGCGGCCAACTGCCCGCCGCCGGATCGCTGACTAGGAGCCTGTCCAGGAGGGGCCATCTGCGGCGTTGTCGGTCGGTTTTGCGTGCTCACGTACACGCCAGTACGCTCCGCGCGCAAACCTCCCTCCGCCTTGCATCTGACCCCCTCCTGAACAGGCTCCACGGTGGGCAACACGAACACGCGGCTAGGAGTGTGTCCGTCTATACTGGCTTGTGATGGAGCCTGTTCAGGGATGGCCAGATGCAAGGCCGCAGGGAGCGAAGCAACCGGAGCGTACTGGGGCGTACGTGAGGATTGCTGAGCGACCGAGAACGCCGCAGATGGCCGTTCCTGGACAGGCTCCTACTCTTCGATTGGTGGGGGTGGCGGCGGCGTGAGCTGGAACTGGATCCCGTCGAACATCTCTTGGACGCCCACCCCAGCCTTCTCCGTCGCGGGGTCGAGGGACACCCACGCTTTGGTCTTCTTGTCGAACTTCTCGAATTTCCGCTCGACCTGGAGCTTCGTCAGATCCACCGGCTTATCCGCCGGCAGCGGGGGCACACCTGGGACGGGAGGATTCGGCGGCGGTGGTCCCTTCGGAAGGGCGGTGAGGGTCAGCGTGTATGTATCGCGATAATCCTGCTGGCGAGGGGGAAACGTGGCCGACGCGATTTTGAAGTACCGCTGAGGGAGGGTCGAGATCACGCCCTTCGGGCGATCCTTGCTCTCGGGGTCTTTCTCGGCGCTCGCGACGGGGATCGGAAGCGGGCGCGTCTTCAGAAACGTCTGGGCGGCGTCCCAGACCGCATCGAACTTGGCGGCGTAGACTCGCTCCGGAAGGGGAACCGCCGGCGGGTCTTCCGCCATGCTGACGACGGGGAGCGCCAGGCCGGTGAGCCAGATCGCCGCCACGATCCAGCGCCGTCGCAGGGGCGACGAACGCGAGAACCGTGGGTCCATCCAGGAGAGAGCGCGACGCAACCTCACGAGCGTGATCATCGGTATCATGGGACTCCTTCCGGAACCTCTAAGGACCCGTCGCACCGCGCACCGTCATCGAGGCGAAGCGCAGCACGAACGGCACACGCGCGACCAGACGCCTCAAACCGAGGTCGCGCGACGGCCTAACATAGCCCATCCGCTTTTAGCCTGTCAAGGAGTTTATGGAACCGGGATATGCCGGAACTGAGTCTCTTCCCGGCGCACCGCGTCGCCCGGTCCGGTTTTCTTCGGCCGTGGCGTTTGGTTTGACTTCACCCCGGGCCGTTGCTAGGATCGCGTGGCGGCAGATCCTGCCTGCTCATCTCGAGATCAACGACGACGTTCGGAATGCGGCACGCATCGAAAGTGCATTGCGAGTGCTTTCCCCGCAGCTTGCTGCGGGAAAAGCGAGCAAGATGGAAACCGTGCTTCTTCACTTCCTCGCACTTCGAAGATTCCCTGCAGCAAGCTGCAGGGAGCTTCAATTCCCGGTTGCCCTGGGCTGCATTTCCCGCGGGGCGGGTGGTGCTGGTGGCGGTGCACGCCCCGCGGCGGCACCCGTGGGCGATCGATGAGGCGTTCGATGAGCTCGAGGCGTGGGCGACGGCGAGCGGTCGTGCGGTGATCTATCGCGTGTGCCAGCGTCGCGTGGCCCCCCATCCGGCCACCTACCTCGGCCGGGGGAAAGCCGAGCAGTTACGCTCGCTCTGCCAGTTCGGGCGGGTCGAGGGAGTGATCGTGGATGGGCGCCTTTCCCCCTCGCAACGCGCTCAGCTTGAGCGGGTGTTAGAGCGCCCGGTGCTCGATCGTGAGACGTGGGGAGAGCGGCGTTCTGGGGCGGCCGTCGTCGATCGCAAGACGCGCTCGCTCCATCGCGCGTCCCGCCGCGCGCGGGCGTGCCTGAACGTGGTGTTGGTCGGCCACGCGGGCGCCGGGAAATCCATGTTGTTTCACACGCTCACCGGCGGCCCGATCCTGCCCCCGTCCCATCCTGCCGGTGGGGAGGGCCGCGGCCCCCGCGTGATCACCCGCCGACTCGCGCTCGAGGCCTTCGGCCTTGGAGTGACGCGGCTGATGACCGTGACCGACACGCCGGGCCTCACCCTGACGGCAGATCGCGACGGGTGGGACGTTCGCCCCGAGGCGCTCGACGAATTGATCGAGGCCGACGTCCTCCTCCACGTCGTGGACGCCGCTCACCCCGACGCCGAGCGGCGCCGCCTGGGGGTGGAACGGGCGTTGAAACGGCTCGATGGAGTGACTGGTCCCCCGATCCTCGTCGTCGGCACGCAGTGTGATCGGCTCCGTACCGCTCGGCCCCATCCCGAGGGTGCCTGGTTTGTGTCAGGGGCCACTGGAATCGGATGTGCGGCACTGGTTGAACGCGTGTCCGGCATGGCCGTCGGCGGTGAAGTGGAAGCTATTGGGCTGGCGATGGAGTGAAGAGCAAATTTTCATTCAAGAGAAAATCTCAAGAAAAGGTTGAAGAAGGGAAAGAGGCTAGTATAGATTCTGGCCCCGGCGCGGATCGGGTTGCTGCGCCACATGTAAGGAGCGAAGCCGATTTTGATTCTGCGCCCTTGGCGCAGCTCATGTTTACTCACTTGGGGGGCTGTGTTATAGTGACGCACGGCGCGAGGCGCGCTCCTGGTACAGAACGCCGAATGATTACCCGTGCAATCGAGTGGAAGGCCCTTCCCCTTTGGATCCTGATCGCCGCAGGACTCGCCGCGTTGGGGGCCATCGTGCTTTCGGAGCTGCGCCTCCGTGGAGTGTCCCCTTCCGTCTCCCCGGCGGTGTCCGACGGTGATGTGGTGGTGGGAGGGTTCCATTTAATGACAACGATCGATGGGGTGCCCGATTGGGAACTCACGGCCGCGCGGGCGCAACTCTATGAAGCCCGCCATCAGGCTGTGCTGGATGATGTCCGCGGCAGGGCCACCACGCATGATGGGTCGATGGTCGAGTTCGAGGGCGCGTCAGGCACGTTTGATACAACGAGTCGAGATCTCTGGATCGAGGGACCCCAGGGACAGACGATCGTCCGCCTTCCCAGCGGGTACGTCGTCCGCACGGATCGACTGTATTGGAATCATCAGGCCCGCGAGGTGTCCTCCGATCGAACGGTCTCGATCAAGGGGCCCGGCATCACGGTGACCGGAACGGGTCTGATCGTCCGGCCGGCGTCTCAAGAATTCAGCGTGCTCCGCGATGTTCGGGCCGAGGTCTATTAGCGTGCCGCGAGGTTTTGCCTTCGTGATGGTCCTGTTGGCGTGGGCGGGCACCGTGACCGCCGAGTCGCTCACGGTGCCCGGCCATCCGGAAGGACCGATGGCGATCACCTCCCGCACCATGACCGTGAAGAACCTGGATCACCGCATCATCTTCGATCGCGACGTGGTGGTCAAAAAGGGCGACATGGATCTGCAAGCCGATCAGGTCGAGGTAATCCTTGCCGCGCCATCCGGCGGCAGCTCCGCCACGCCTCCCTTTCTGAGCGCGGGACAGGGCGCGATGTTGGCTGAAGAGAACGTCGAGCGCATCGAGGCGAACGGCCGCGTGAAAGTGATCCAGGGCGCGAAGACCGTGACCGCCGACCACGCGGTCTACCACCGCGCCGACGAGACCGTCGTCCTGACCGGTCAGCCTGAAACGTGGGAAGAAGGCTATCGCATCCAAGGCAGCCGGATCACGGTGTTATTGAAGGAGCAGCGGAGCGTGATCGAAGAAAGCCGCGTGGTCATCTATCCGGAGCAGGCGCCTCCCGCCTCCCCAACCAATGCCGTCGAGCGGTGAGCCCTTGACGGCCGAGCGCGCGGACAACGGGGAACGGAGACAATCCGCCGATCCCGCGAAGGCGGGTGCGCTGGAAGCGATCGGCCTAGTCAAGGCCTTCCGCGGACGTCAAGTGGTGAAGGCGGTTGACCTCGTCATCCGTCCGGGCGAGGTGGTCGGGTTGTTGGGCCCGAACGGCGCCGGCAAGACCACGATCTTCAATATGATCGTCGGCCTCACGATCCCCGACCGGGGCGTGATCCGCCTCGACGGGCGGCGGATCACGACACTGCCGATGTATCGACGGGCCCGAATCGGCATTAGTTACTTGCCGCAGGAGCCGTCCGTGTTTCGCAAAATGACCGTGGCCGAGAACGTCATGGCGATCCTCGAAACGCTGGATCTGTCGGATGACGAACGCCGCCAACGACTCGGCCTGTTGCTGCACGAGTTGGGCGTCGCGCACCTGGCCGATCAAAAGGCCTATACCCTGTCGGGCGGCGAGCGGCGGCGGGTCGAGATCGCTCGCGCGCTGGTGCTGGCGCCCCGGTTCATGCTGCTCGATGAGCCCTTCGCGGGCATCGACCCCCTCGCGGTGATCGACGTCCAGAAGGTCGTGGCCCATCTCCGCATGCGGGGGATCGGCGTGTTGATCACCGACCACAACGTCCATGAGACCCTCGAGATCACCCAGCGCGCCTACATCATCAACGTGGGGGAGATCCTGCAAGTCGGAACCCCGGAGGAGATCGCGACCAGTCCTCTGGTCCGAAGCCTCTACCTGGGGGAGCATTTTGCGTGGCAGGGCGCCGGGGTGGGGGAGGGGCCGTCCAGGTGAGACCCCGGCTGGAGCTTCGCCTCCAACAAAAACTGATCATGACGCCGCAGTTGCAGCAGGCGATTCGCCTGCTGCAACTGTCGCGTCTGGAACTGAATCAAACGTTGAGCCACGAAATGACGGAGAATCCGGTCCTGGAGGAAGAAACCTCGCCGGACGCGCCCGAAGACGAACCGGCGCTCGGGGAAGAGGGGGCTTTGCCCAAGACGGAGGCGGACGTCCCGGAGGTCGTCGAGGGCGGCGACACGGGTTCCCTCGATCGGCTCGAATTCAACTGGGACAGTTACTTCGACCAGGACGAGGCGAGCGGCGGCAGTCAATCGGATTACCGGACGGCGTCGTCGGAGGAGTTGCCCTCCTACGAGCAGACGCTGACCCGTCCCGCATCGCTGGTTGACCATCTGCAATGGCAATTGGGCGTCTCGGCGGTGACGGACGAGGAACGCCAGGTCGGGTCGGTTATCATCGGCAACCTCGACGACGACGGCTATCTGCGGGTCGAACTCGATGAACTCGCCCGCACGCTGGGATGCTCCGTCTCGCAGGTCGAACGGGTGCTGAAGGTCGTCCAAGCGTTCGATCCGGTGGGCGTCGGGGCGCGCGATCTCCGCGAATGTCTGCTGATCCAGACGCGCCAGCTCGGCCTTCAGGGATCGCTCGTGGAGTCGATCATCACCCACCATCTTCCGGACCTGGAAAAAAAACGATATGCGGTCATCGCGAAAGCGCTAAACGCCACACCCGAAGAGGTCTACCACGCGTCGAAGGTCATCGAGCACCTCGAACCCAAACCGGGCCGCCCCTTTGGGTCCTCCGATAACCTGTATATCATCCCGGACGTGTTCGTGGTGAGGATCGAGGGCAAGTACACCGTGTTGCTGAACGACGATGGGCTGCCCCGGCTGCGCATCAATCCGTACTACCGCAAGTTGCTCAAGGCCAAGGTCCAGGGCGTCGACCCCACCAAGACCTATCTCGAGGATAAGCTGCGGTCGGCGCTCTGGCTGATTCGCAGCATCGAACAGCGGAATCGAACGATCGTGCGGGTTGCCGAGAGCATCGTCAAATTCCAGCAGGAGTTTTTCGAGAAGGGCATCAATTATCTGAAGCCGCTCATCCTCAAGCAGGTCGCGGAAGATATCGCGATGCACGAATCGACCATCAGCCGGGTGACCACGAACAAGTACATGTTCACCCCCCAGGGGATTTTTGAGCTCAAGTATTTCTTTAACAGCAGTATCAGCCGAGTGAACGGGGTGGGAGACGATCTCTCCTCGGTCACCGTGCGAGAGCGTATTCGCCAGCTCGTGGCGGCCGAAGACCCCAGACATCCGTTGACCGATCATCAACTGGTCGAGCGGCTCTCGGCCGAGCAAATCGCCATTGCGCGCCGCACCGTCGCGAAGTACCGATCCTGCTTGCATCTTCCTCCGGCCGGCAAGCGCAAACGGGTGTTTTGACTCCCCTTCATGTCCCGGTGTTCCGCCGGGGGTGAGCCGAGAAAGGAGCGAACGACGAGATGAAGATCACGGTAACGGGACGGCATCTGGACGTGACCTCGGCCTTGAGGACCTACGCCGAGGAGCGCGTCAACCATCTGGCACGCTATTCCAGCCTCGCGACCGAAGCGTCGGTGATCCTGACGGTCGAAAAGTACCGGCACCAAGCTGAAGTGGCGGTGAACGTGAACGGTATGGTGATACAGGCCAAGGAAGAAACCTCTGAGATGTACACCTCGATCGATCAAGCCGTGGGGAAAATCGAGCGCCAGCTCAAAAAACACAAGGACCGCCAACAGAATCACCGACCGAGACCCGAAGCCGCCCTCGGAAACGGCGAGGCCCCCGACGCGGTGCCGGCCGAGCGCAAGTTGCCGTGCGAACGTCCCGCGCTCGCCGTAATGACGCCCGAGGAGGCGGCGAAGACGCTGGAGTCGGGGCAGGACCCGTTTCTGGTGTTTCGCCACGGAGCCTCCTCGCAGGTCAACCTGGTCTATCGGAAGGCCGACGGGACCGTCGGATGGATCGACCCAACTCCGTAGGCACCCTCGACGTGCGCGAGGCGCGTCCGCCGGCCCCGGACGAGCGCGTCTCTCCGCACATTGTGATCGTCACCGGCTTGTCCGGGGCCGGAAAAAGCCACGTGCTCCACTGTTTTGAGGACGTCGGCTTTTTTTGCGTCGATAATCTTCCGCCGCCGCTGATCCCCACGTTCGTGCACCTCTGCACCCAGGGCAACGGTCGAAGCAGTCGGATCGGCCTGGGGATCGACATTCGGGGGCGGGAGTTTTTAGCGCAATCGTTCGCGACGATCGAGCAGCTCAAACACGTCGGCTATCGCGTCGAGATCCTGTTCCTCGAGGCGAGAGACGAGGTGCTGGTCCGGCGGTTTTCTGAAACGCGGCGGCCGCACCCCCTGGCGCGATCCCGGCCGATCATCGAGGGGATCGCGGAGGAGCGGGAGGAGTTGCAGGAGCTGCGCAGCCGGGCCGATTTGATCATCGACACGTCGGACTACACGGTGCACGAGTTGAAGACGCTCATCGCCGATCGATATCTTGAACGCGACCGGGGCTTGGCGGTCACGTTGGTCTCGTTCGGGTATAAGTACGGGCCCCCGCTTCAAGCCGACCTGCTCTTCGATGTCCGCTTTCTGAACAACCCCAACTTCGTCGAGGCGCTTCGGCCCTTGTCGGGCCAGGACCCTCGCGTCGCGTCCTACGTGTTGGAGCAGCCGGCGGCCGCGGGGTTCTTGAGCCGCGTGGAAGGGTTGATCGACTTTCTCCTGCCGCTGTATGAAGCCGAAGGCCGGACGTACCTGACCATCGGCGTCGGATGCACCGGCGGGCGGCACCGGTCGGTGGTCGTCGCGGATCGCCTCCGGGCGTATTTAGAGCAGCGCGGGAAGCGGCCGATTGTGCGTCACCGCGATCTGGACCGCCCGGTCGTCGGCTAGGGGAGTCTGTCCATGAACGGCCATCTGCGGCGTTGTCAGTCGGTCTTGCGTGCTCACGTACGACCCAGTACGCTCCGCGCGCAAGACCTCCCTCCGCCTTGCATCTGGCCATTCCTGAACAGACTCCTGGGTGGGAATCTTGGACACGGGGCTAGGAGGACCTGTTGATGGCGGTATATACCGTGGCGATCACGGGGGCGAGCGGCGCGATTTATGGGCTGACGCTGCTGGAGCAGTTGGCGGCGGCCGACCACGAGATCTCGCTCGTGGTCTCTCGCGACGGCGCGACCGTGGTGCGGGAGGAGACGGGGGTCGACTGGTCGGGCGCCCCGGCCGCGGTTCAACGCAAACTCGATCGCCGCTACGGCGGGCAGGTGACGTGGTGGAACCATGCCGACTTTTACGCGCCGATCGCCAGCGGATCGCATCTCACCGACGGCATGGTCATCGCGCCGTGTTCGATGAAGACTGCCGCCGCGGTGGCGCACGGTCTCTCGTCGGGTCTCATCGAGCGCGCCGCCGATGTCACGCTCAAGGAACGGCGGCCGTTGATCGTCGTGCCCCGCGAAACGCCGTTCTCGGTGATCCATCTGGAAAACCTGCTCGCCCTCGCGCGGGCGGGCGCGCATGTCGTGCCCGCGATGCCGGCCTTCTACCACCAGCCCAAGTCGATCGACGACCTGGTGGCGTTCGTGGTCGGCCGCATCCTCGATCACCTCGGTGTGCCGCACACCCTGGTTCCCCGATGGGGTGAGGACACCCGACGGAGGCCGCATGGACGCTGAGAACCCGGAACCTCCCGAGGCGGCCGCCGTCCCCGCCCCGAAGGCGAAACCCGAATCCGATCTGACCGTCTTTCAACTCGTCCAGCGAATGAACGTGGCCGAGAAGGTGAAGTTCGCGTTCCGGGCCGACAAGGAAGGGCGCGCGCTCTTGCTCAAGGAGACGAGCAAGCTGGTGGTGATGGCCGTCCTCAATTCGCCGAAGATGACCGAGCAGGAAATCGAGACGGTGGCGAAGTCGCGGAACATCTCGGAGGAAATTCTCCGCGTGATCGCGCGAAAGCGCGAATGGATCGGCAACTACGCCATCCGTCTCGGTCTCGTGGGCAATCCCAAGACGCCGCTCGCCATCGCCATGTCCCACATGGCCTCCCTCAGAACCCGCGACCTGGGGTTCCTCGCCAAGGACCGCGGCGTGCCGGAAGCCATCCGGCTTGCCGCCCAGCGCTTGGTTCGGGCCCGCATGGAAAAGGGCGCGTAGGCCCGTCACGGTAGGGGAGAACGGCGCGCCGCCATCGCCTCGGTGAGCGCGATGTTGATCGTGGCTGCCGCGAGAAGCCCCGCGCTGACGATGGCCCAATCGGTACGTTGCGGCACCATTCGACTCTTCGCACGTTCGCAGAACGATAGACCGATCGTTGAAGCTCCCTGCAGCAAGCTGCAGGGAATGCGGGGTGTGCATCGCGCAGCAATCTTCGAAGTGCAAGGAAGTAAAGAAGCACAATTTCTATTTTGCTCGCTTACCCCAAGCAAGATGCGGGATAAGCGCTCGCAATGCACTTTCACTTCAGATCAAGCCGGGATTCCTCAACGCTCGGGTCATCCTGAGGCGAGCATTGAATCGGCTTCTTGCTCCGTGTTACGGTATGGTGAGTCTTGGGTTCCCCCTGGGGACGTGTCGGGATGCACGCCAGCCGGTGCCGGCTGGTATCGGCATCCCGAGAGTCGATACGTCAACCCCCACGGGTGAGATCGTTTCTTGGGAGCGGTCAGGATGGACACGACGTACCTGTACAGGGGCACACATCACAGAGGCAGGTGACGCTGATGGCACGCGAACGAACCGCATCTTTCGATCCCCAGACCTTCCTCGCCATCGTCGGCAGCGGAAAAACGATTCTGAAGATCAAATAGAACCAAGTCTTCTTATCGCAAGCAGAATTCAAGTAGTATTGCGATGCTGTTCGTTTTCGACGTCATTCTACGCAGATAAGGTGTTTCGGTTCTTATGACCATGGGGGAAGCGTTATGGTGACCATCGTGCTGGCGGATGACCATGCGATCGTGAGACAAGGGCTGCGCACTCTGTTGGAATCAGATCCACAATTTGAAGTGGTGGGAGAAGCGGCTGATGGGCGCGAGGCGATCGAGCTGGTCAAGCGGCGGAAGCCCATGGTGTTAATCGCCGACCTGATGATGCCTGGCCTGAACGGTCTGGAAACCACACGAAAGGTCTTGCGCCTGAAATCAAAGACTCGCGTGATCGTCCTTTCGATGTACCGGAATGAGGCGTATGTGTTGGAAGCACTAAAAATCGGTGCGGCGGGTTATATCGCCAAGGAGTCCGGCGGAGCCGAGCTCTTCCAAGCCATACGCGAAGTCGTGGCCGGTCGGCGTTACCTGAGTCCAATCATTTCCGAGGCTGCCATTGACTCCTATTCTTCTATGGGAACAATTCTGAAAAAGGCTCAGACCGGTTCGCCAGACCCTTATGACACACTGACAGCCCGCGAGCGAAAGGTGCTACAGCTCGTCGTGGAGGGGGTGACCAACCGTGATATGGGTGCCCGACTGAAGATCGGTTCCCGCGCTGTCGAAATCCATCGAGTTGCCTTGATGCGGAAGTTGGGCTTAAACACTCGCCGTAAACTGATCCTCTATGCATTGCAGCGCGGGGTCGCACCTGGGCACGAGCCAAAGTCTATCAGGAAAAAATAGAACACATCAGGAGCACCGGGATGAAACGATGGATCGAGTTGTGGCAGCGCGACAGACACGTGACGTTCCGCAGGTGCTTGCACCGACACGCTGAATCGTAACCGAGAATAAAGGAGGGACTGCGGTGGGCAGATCAACACGAAGGGCGCAAGGAAGAGACGCGGCAGGACTGCAGAAAAGAAGGAAAGAGGTCCAGAAGGTCCCGACCGGCATTGCCGGGCTGGATCAGGTGTTGGGCGGTGGCGTGCCCGCCGGACGCATGACACTGGTCGGCGGCGGCGCCGGGAGCGGTAAAAGCATGATCGGCTTGCAATGCCTGCTGCACGGCGCCGGTGCCGGCGAGCCGGGCATTCTCGTGATGTTCGAGGAGCGTGCCACGTCCGTGCGTCAAAACGCCATGGCCCGGGGATGGGACCTGGCTCCGCTGGAGAAGAAAAACAAGCTCTGCCTGCTGGATGCGCGTTTGAGTCCTGAAGTGGTGGTTTCGGGCGACTTCTCCATCAAAAGTCTTCTGGCGATCCTCGATCAGAAGACCAAGGCCATGCGAGCCCGGCGCATTGTGATTGATGCGGTGGACGCGCTCTTGTATTTGTACGATAGCCCCCTGCGCGAGCGCCAGGAATTATATGCGCTGCACGAATGGCTGCTGGAC
>Ga0184615_10000475_pt1 | contig 22363 bp, 15 predicted proteins | sample PLM4_65_coex_FD_133134 | JGI IMG/M metagenome (GOLD analysis project Ga0184615, IMG submission 133134) | Groundwater sediment microbial communities from an aquifer in East River, Colorado, USA - PLM4_65_coex | ecosystem: Environmental > Terrestrial > Soil > Riparian zone | place: USA: East...
ACGACCGCGCCCCCCAGCGACGTGGCGCCCGTGCCGCCCTGCGATTGGGGGACCGGGAGCGACGGCACGCCGAGCGCGGCCCCTAGTTCCGCAGGGTCCGCGTTCTCGCAAGTGCCATCTGCCTTCCACCAGAGCACCCTGCCCGTCTCCGGCGTCACCCCGTCGAGCGCCGCCACCGTCCGAAGGTCTGGTCGTCGAGTCGCCATTCCGTACCCCTACCCTATCCGTTGAACGTCGTCACCGGGTCACCGCCCGTAGATCGTGCTGCTCAGGCTGCCCTTCTTCGCAGGACCGTAGGCCGTCCCCAGAACGTCCTCGCCGATCGCCGCGTCCGGCTGCCGCCCGTTCCAGTACCGCGCCGTCTTCCGCACCTGTCCCACCGGAGCCCCGCCGACGAACTGGCCCCCCGCCTCGAGCCAGGCGAGGAAGAGCTGGACCCCCTCGTCATCACCTTCTGAGTCCTCCGAAACGTGGGCGATGTAGGCCGCCGTCGTACGTCCCGCCTTTACCGGCCCGTTCAGAAGGTTTAGCCACGGGGTCAACTGCACGTCCCGCTGCGCCGTCTCGCCCGACACCCCGCGCGCCATCTGCGACACCACCGGCACGAAGCCCGGCAGGGTCATCACGCCACGGAACGCCGCCCAGCTCCCGACGTCCTTCGCGTCGAGCCCGTCGTCGTCCTCGTCCGCCGGCCCGCGCCCCACGAGGATCTCCGAGGCGATCTGCTTCGCGTAGAGGTAGGCGAACGCCGCCCCGACCGTCTTCATGGCCTTGGCCTTGCGGCCGTCGCTCCACTCCATCCCGGCCTTCCCGCTCGCGCTGATGAACTGGTTCAACTGCGCGCCGGCCCAGCCCCAGAACATCGTCCCCCAGCGGAGGATCTTGTGCCGCTGGATCGGCGTCAGGTCCACCGTCCGATGCCCACCGAACATCTTGCGGACCGCCGCCTCCGCGTGCTGGACGGCTTCGGCCTGCTCCATCCCGAGCCCGCCCTTGTCCTTCGGCGCCTGCGCGTGCGCCTTCGCCCCGGCGTAGGTCGGGAACTCCGTCGCCTTCTGGGTCGTCTCGAACGGCAGGAGCATGAGCTCGGACAGCCGATCCCACGCGAGGCCGGGCACGCTCTTGCGGAACGTGTCCTCGATGTCCCGGTTCAGGCTCTTCGCGAGACCATCGGCCCGGATCCGCATCTCGGGCGACTCGGCGAGGATCTCCTGCACCGCCACGCCGCGCCGCCGGCCGATGTCGAGCGAGGCCGCCGCGAAGAACCTCGCCGGCATCACCGCCCCGATGCCCACCGGGTCCGCGAGGTTCTGGAGCGTCTGGGCCACGTTCAGGGAGAAGACGTTCTGGTACGTCAGGGACCGCGCCTTGTTCATCACGCGGAGCGCCCACCCTGCCCCCTGGTCCGGGATCATGACGTCGTTCACCGCGTCCCGGAGGTGGCCGAGCACCAGCGCGTGCCCCTCGTACCCCAGCGCCTGCTGGAGCGCGCCGACGATCTTCCGGTCGACGAGCACCCGGTAGGTCTGCTTCGCCGCCATGCGGAACGCGATGTCCTTCGCGGTCATCGTCAGCTTTCGGGGCAAAGCGTCGAGCGTCAGGTCGAACGGCCGCGCGTAGGACTCGACCCGCTCCTGTAGATGCCCGTTCGGCGTCATCACCCGCTCGTAGGCCGGATCGTAGAGCCCGGGCAGCCCGTTGGCCGCCGCCGCGTCCGCCTCCGCCTGGACCTGCCCGATGCGGAACATCCGGGAGTAGATGATCGGGTAGTAGCCGCCGTCTATCACGAGGTCGACGCCGCCCTTGCCCTTGAACCTGAAGGCCTTCGTTGCCACCTTCTTCGGAGCTACGCCGGTGTCCTTCGTCTCCAACGCGCTCGCCGCTTCCCAATACGATTCGAGCGCCTTGTGGATCGAGTTGATGATCTTGACGTCGCTCGCCGTGAGCTGAGCGAGGATGGCGTCCCGGGTCGCGCGACCCTGCCACGGCTTTACGTTGAAGTCCTCGACGAGCGAAGGGCTGCTCATGCCGCGCACGAGCTTGCTGTCGTTCGACTCGTTCCCCATCTGGAGTCCGACGACGATCGCGTTTTCCAGCGTGTAGGTCTCGCCGTCGACTTCAAAGCGGGTGTTTCGGATCCGCGACCGCTCCGCCAACGGCAGGTCCCGCAGGATCTTCCGCACCGGCTCGGAGGCCGTTCGCACGAGGTCGTGAAACCGGTACGAGGCGTCCGAGATCGGGTCCCAGACGTACCGCTTCCACGGGCCATCGGGCTGGTAGCCGTCGAGCGCGTCGAAGAGCACTTCGGGCCGGGTCAGGGCGTGGATCGCCTGACGGGTGCCCTCGGCGACCGCTTCCTTGAGCGTCTTGTTCGCCGGGACCAGCGAGAGCCGCACGTGCGCGCCGTTCTCCAGCGCCGCCGCCGCGAGCTCCCCGATCACCCTGGTCGTCTCCTCCTTCGTCTTCCCCACCTCGAACGTGGTCCGCTGCTCCGCCTGCGCCGCGATCGACTCTACCGCTTGCCGGAAGGAGGTCAGCTCGGTCGGCGTCAGGTCCTTCCAGTGCGTGACCCGCTGGAGCCGCTCCATCAGCTTTGGGGGGAAGGTGATCGAGTCGCCGTCGAGCCACCGGTTCACGATCCACGCCTGGATGTCCGCGAGCGTCGAGGCGCGCGCCGCCACACCGGACCGGCTGGCGTTCCCGAACTCCACCGCCCCGAGCAGCGCGTCGATCCGCTCGAGGTAGGGCTGCGCCACGGTCCCGTCCGGGAGCGTCTCGTGCGCCTTCCCGACCTCAGCCCGGACCTTGCCCGGCCGCTGGTACTCCGCGAGCGTCGCCGCGTCCTTCTCGGCCTGCGCCTTCGCGTCCGTCGCCGCGCGCCAGAGTTCCATATTCAGGAGCTGGACGTCCCGAGCATCCATAGCCGCCGCGGCGTGCTCCTTCCGCTTCGCCGTGTCCCGCCCGAGCGCCTGCCCGGTCAGTTCGAGCGCGCGCTTGCCGGCGGCCCGCTCCGCCCGCAGGTACAGCGCAGGGGAGAGAGCCGAGACCGGGATGCCCGCGACCAGCCGCTCCGCGCTGGCCTTCCGGGTTGCCCGGTCCTCCATGACCCTGAGCCGCATCCCCAACGTGGGGTCGACCGTTCGCGCGAGGATGCGCGCGCCGACCAGCGCCTCGATGGCCGCTTCCGGGGTGTGCTCCGCCTCGACAGCCGCCTTCGTGACGGCCTCCGGGTCCTTCAGCATCCCCGGGAAGAGCTCTTCCATCTTCGCCTGGGTCCGGGCCTCGATCGCCGTCTCCCGCTTCCCGGCGACCTTCAGGGCGTCGATCATCTCCTGCCCGGTCTGGAACCCCAGCCGCTCCGCGACGAAGTCCAGCGGCATCCCGCCCTTCTTCGCCGTGATGCCACGGGGGAGGCTCTTCATCCCGTCGTCCCCGACCGCTTCCTTCACCTCGGCGAGGTCCAGGTTCCACGACCGACCGGACTGGTCCACGAGGCTGGGGTCGAGGTTCCCGAGCGCCACGTCGATCAGGCCGGCCTCCGGTGAGGGGTCGCGGGTGAGGTAGTCGATCGCCTTCCAGACGGGGGTCGAGTCCAGTTCGTCGGCGACCTGCTGCCGCACCTTCGCGCGGGTGTCCGCGTGCTGGTCCTTCTCCGCCTGGGTGAGCGCCTGATAGACCCCGGCCTCGGTCTCGTTCCTTCGGTCGTCCCGGGCGCGCAGGAGCGCATCCCGGTCCGCCGGGTTGAGCTTGTCGAGCACCTCGGGGGGGATCGGTTCGTTCGACCCGCCGCGGGAGACCTCGGTCTCCGCCGCCAGCCACCGGTCGAAGACACCCCGGATCTCCTCGGAGAGGCCCAGCTCCCGTCCGTAATTCCGGCGGTACTGGTCCCCCGCCCCGTACAGGCCGCGGTAGACGTCCGTGATGGAGCGGCGGAACCACGCGAAGGTGCGCGCCAGCTCCCGGCTCGGAGCGTGCCCCTCGGCGAAGTAGAGCTCCCAGCCGTGGCCGATCTTCTCCTCCTTGGCCTTGAGGTCGGCGAGGCGGCCCTTCTCGGCTGGAGCGAGGCTGTCCTCTCGCGCTTCGAGGTCCGCCCGCTCGAGGCTCTGAGCGAGCCGCTCCTCCGGGGAGCCGTAGCCTGCCCACTTCAGCATCGCGTCGTAGTCGGCGCGGAAGGCTGGAGCGCCCCTGGGGTCCATCGCGACGTCATGCATGGCCCACGAGAAGAAGTGACCGGTCTCGTGCGCGAGGGTGGAGGCGTCCCCGGCGAGGAGTTGGATCGGAAAGTCTACGGGGCGGCCGGTGGCGTCGAGCCGCATCCGCACCAAACCCCGGGGGCCGTCGGCGCCGGACTGCTTCAGGATGCTCGGGTTCGAGGGGTCGAAGGTGCCCCGGTTCCCCGTGGCGCTCTTGATCTGCTCGGAGCGGAAGGCCGCGAAGACGCCCGGAGAGCGGACATCGAACCGACCCAACTTCTCCGCCGTGCCCGGCACAATCACGCCGTCGAAGCCCTGCGCGATCAGGTCGTCGCGCCACTTCCCGAACCACTCCGCATCACCACCGTGCTGCACCCGAAGCGCGTCCCACTTCGCCTGCGTCAGGACCTTCGGGTTCTTCAGAGACAGATAGACTGGAAGGATCTCGGACCCGAAGATCTCGCCGAACGCTGGGTCGTCGGTGAACCAGAACCCAACCTTCGACGGTCCCTTGGCGGCCGAGTCTCGCGAGAAGGCATCTCCCTTGAACCCCTGCGACCCGTGAACGACGACGATCGGCTTCCCCTCCGCGTCGACCACCTTCGAGTCCCCGAACCACGCCTTAAACTCCGGCGTCGAGGTCTGGGCGCTCTTCTGCTCGACCGAGACGCTCGGCGACTTCGGCCGCCGGTACATCGTCTCGCTGATCTCCAGATCCTTCGTCCGGCCCTTGTTCTCGACGAAGCCGAAGCGCTTGTTCCACTCGACGATCCGGCCCTTCGTTCCGCCGAAGTCCGACGAGGGAGTCGCCGCGAGCGTGAGTCCCGCCGCGTCTGCCGCTGCGACGAGGTCCCGCATGAAGGCCGACCCGGTCCCTTGCTCGCGTTCCTTGACGACGATGCGCGAGAGGACGACGACCCCGCCCGCGCCACCGCCGAGCGAGAAGTCGACGCCCGGGTGAGCCTCCTTGAGCCCCGCGAAGATCCCGGAGATGTCGCCCGAGGTCGCACGCCGCGGCTGCTCGACCGTCGCCTCCGCGCCCAACAGGACCGCTCTCGCTTCCGTCTGAGTCGTTGCCCCGAAGAGTCCGCCCTGCGCCGGGTCCACTCCTGCCCGGATCGCCCACCCTCGGAAACGGGACTGGATCTCGCGGACCCCTCGCCCCTCCAGCATCTTCGCCAGCGCCACCACTGCGGCGTCCGGCCGCGCCTCCCCGAATAGACTCGCCTGTCCCGCCGCGATGTCGACGCTCAGCCGCCGGACTCGCGCGTCGTTCACGAGGTCGATCGCCTTCTGGACCGTCTCCGTCTCGCCGAGGGCCGGGTTGATCCCCTCGACCTGGAGCAAAGGGCCGGCGATCCGCTCCAACTTCGCGATCAGGGCGCTCGGGGACTGCGCCAGCCGCTCGGCCGTCCCGATGACCCGGCCGACGAACATCCCCTCGACCCGGTCCTTGCCTTCCTCGGTGAAGATCCGGCCCTTCACGAAACCCGCCTGATTCTGCGGGGTGATGATCCCCTCCTGGCGAAGAAGGTCGATGAGCGCCTCGGGACTGTTGGTCAGGACGTCCCGCAGGGAACCGTCCCCGTCCATCAGCACTCGCGCGATGGACTGGACGGCGTCAGGGGTCAGGGTCCGGGCCTCCGAGACCGCGAGCAGCTTCGGCGAAAGCGCCTGCGTCAAGTTCTCGTTGAACCGACGCACCGCCGCGGCGAGGTCCGGCTTCGGCGCGTCCGACGGCATCCCGTCGAGCTCGCGCACGAGGACCGGGTTCTTCATCCCCTCGATCTGCGCCGGGTCGATGCCGAACCCCACCGCGCGGGCCGTCAGCTCGGCGCGGTACTTCGCCGCCGTCTCGGCGTCCTTCAGGCCGGAGAGGAGCATCATCGACCGGCCGTTGCCGCCGAGGACGATCGCCTTGTCCCCGCTAGTCACGATCGGGGGACCGTCGAGGGCGCTCGGCGTGTCGGAGAGGAGGAAGGACGGGTCGAGTTGCTGCGCACCCCTCGCCACCTTCAGTTGCTCTTCCGGCTGCCTGCGATAGTCGCGCTCCTGCACCCCTGCCGGGTAGTCCGGGTGTGGGGTGAAGGAGTCCGGGGTGTGCGAGGGGACGAGTTGGTCCGCCTCGATCACGCGGTAGTGGATCGCCTCGCCGGCGCCGGGTCGCTGCGGGGTTACGACGCGCCCCACCGACCGCTCCGAGAGGGGCACGGCTGGGATGTAGGTGACCGGCTTCCCGCCGATGCGCGCGATCTCGGGCTCGGCTGCCGGAGCCTCGATCGCCTTCGCCGCGGGGCCACCGGCTTCGTCAGCCGCGAAGAAGTGACTCTTCTCGAAGTTGGGGGCCGCGAGGCCGGCCTCGATCCTGGCCTTCTTCGCCACCAGCGCCGCCTGCTCCTGCTCGAGCGCGGCGCGGTCCGCCGGGTTCGTCGTCAGTTCCTTCGCGATCTCCTGAAGCCGGATGTTCGTCTTGTCGATCGACCCGCCCCGCCCCGCCGCTGCCGCTTCGTCCTTCGCGCGGTACAGCGCCCTGTCCGCGGCCTCCGGCGTTGTCCCCATCCCCGACGAGATTGAGACCTTGTGCGTCCTCTTCCCGGAGACCAACTCAGGCAGGTCGGCGAGAGCCCGCGCGGCGTCCGCCTCCCACGCCTTGACGTCAGCCCCCTCGGGGAACCACGTCGCCAGTTCGTCGCCACCCCACCGGTAGAACCGCCCGCCGTGCTGCTCGGCGATCTCGCGAAGGACCCTCCCGCTCTCCCGGAGCGCGGCGTCTCCGCCCTCGACGTGGCCGAGCCGGCTGTTGATCTGGGTCAGGTGGTTCAGGTCGTGCTGCACCCACGTCCCGCCCTTGAGCGCCTTCTTGTCCCGCTCGTAGGCGAGCCGGTTCCCTCCGCCGGTCAGGGGCTCGACGAGTCCCTCCGCCTTGGCCTGCGCCGCCTCCTTCTTCGCGTTGGCCGCCTCCGCCTCGAACGCCTGGGCGCGCCGGCCGAGCTCCGAGATCGCCAACTGGTCGCCGCTCCCTGCCCGGTGGACGAGGTCGACGGTGTGGAGTTCCTCCGCCGGCATCTGGGCCCGGAGCTGCTCGCTGGTCGCCTTCGCGATGTCCTCGGCGTTGACCCCCAGCACCTTGTACCGCTGGAGACCCATTAGGATAGTTGCCTGCTTCACCGACAGGCCCGCCTTGAGCGCGACAGAGCCCGCCGCTTCGGCGATGGTGTTCGCGCTAGCCGCCGCTTCGTCCGCGTCGACCCCCCGCGAGATCGCCTGCTCCTTGATGGCGTCCGCCACCGCGCGCTTATGGATCTCGAAGTCGGCCCCCCTCGTCTTCTGGGCCTCGGTCTCAAGCCGGAGCTCGGCCTCGTCGAAGGTGATCTGTTCCCGAGCAGTCCGGGTGTCCGGAGAGAGCTTCACGTCGGGGGCGAGCGAGAGAAGGTGCTCCGACCCACCGAAGGCCGAGAGGTAGCGGTTCAGCGGCAGCGCGATGAAGTCCCCGGCGACGTCGTGTGGGTTCGTCCCCTCGCCGGCAACCTCGGCCGCCTTCCGCTGCGGGTCGATCCCCTTCTCCTGCCAGTAGGCATCCCACCGGGACCGCTCGATGAAGGCGCTCTTCCCGGGGGCGACCTCGGCCACGACCGCCGCGACCGCCTCGGGGTTCTTGATGCCCTCGAGGTACTGGCCGGCGCCGGCAAGCGCCTCCTGCTCCCGAAGCGAGGCCGACCGGACCCCCGCCTCGTGGAACATCCGACGCGCGCCGCCCCAGAGGGACAGGAGGGCGAAGTCCTTGAGCCCCTGGATGTACGATTCCTTGCCGCGCTCGTAAGCCTGCGAGAGGTCAATCTCCCCCTGCGCGCCAGCCTTGACCTTCGCCGCTTGGATGGCGGTGTCGTCGAGCGCCCCGGTGAAGGCCATCCCGGCCGCACCCAGAGCCGCATGGGTCGCGGTTCGCGCCACCATCCTGCCGGCAAGGCTCCCGATCGCGTTGCTGGTCAGGATCCGGTTCAAGAGTCCCGGGATGAACTTCTGCACCGTCGGCCCGAAGACGCTCTTCGCCAGAGGGCCCAGGGCCACCGCCTGAGCCGCGCCCCCCACGACCGCGGTCCCGGCAGCCAACCCGGTCGCGATGGTCGGATCGATCTCCTCTCCGTTGGGCCCTCGAACCTCAAGGATCTGCCGCTTCAGGCCCGGGAACCCCAGCCCGGCGCCCAGCGCGGCCATGGCGGCGAAGCCACCAGCGGCGCCGGCAGCCGCGAAGGCCGCCAGGGCCGGCGCCGCCCGCGAACCCCCGACAACGACCTCCTCGCCAAGGTTCGAGGTGGCGATCTCGGTCGAGGCCACGGCATCGAAGTGGTTGATCGCTGCGCGACGTTCCGCCGCATACTGAGCGGACCACGGCTGGTCATCTCGGAAGACGCCCAGGTCCTCGCCGAGTTTGCCAGCGCTCGACAGAAGGCCGGCCGTTCCAGCCGCGAACCCCGCGAACCACTTCGGCGGCGTCCACTGGTCGTCGGCCCCCCGGGACAGCGAGAAGAGCGACCCGGTCAGGTGCCGCTCGACCCCAGAGAGCTTATCGTAGTCGCCGGCCGAGGTGAGCATTGCTTTCGGCGTGCTCAGGTGGCGCGCGGTGACCGGGGAGTGCGTCGACATCGCCGCGAAGTCGGGGGGCTCGTCTCGGTTCGGTCCGCCCGGAGCGTGCGAGGCGATCAGGTACGACTGCGCCAAGGCCTCTGGCGACCCTCTGGTGGGGCCCTGCGGCTCCGCTGCCTCCTGGGCCTTCTGGGGCTGCTCGGCTTCGGGTGCGTCCGGGAAGGCGGCGAAGGGGTCGCTCGCCGCTACAGCGGGCGCTGGCGCAGCGACAGGAGGCTCCGCGGGAGCATCCGGGAAGTCCGCAAATGGGTCGGCTGCCGGAGTCGCCATCTAGGGCCGCACCTTGATCTTGCCGTCGGGGGTTATGAACCGTGTGCCCTTGGGAAGCGCGCGCGCCTCGGCCGGGGTGCTCACCCGGACCGGACCCGGAGGCTGAGCCGGGGGTTCCGCCGACGCCGGACCAGCGCTGGCGAGCACCTCCTTGACGAGCGGATTCTTCTGGTCGCTCGCGGGGAAGGGCTTGAACGGGATGCCCTTCTGCCTCGCCTCCTCTGCCGTCATGTTCGAGTTCCACGCGCCGCCGTTCGCCTCTTCGCCGAAGGTGAGCCGCTCGGCCGCCTTCGCCTTCATGGCTTTGTCGTCGACCGCTCGGCCGTCGAGGACCTCCCCGTCGTGCCACTCGCGCAAGCCGGCGATGAACCCCTCCCGGGTCCGCTTGGCCGACGAACTGGTCCCGGGGTACGCCGCCAGCGCCCATCCGTTGGCGTCCTTCGCAAAGCCCTGCTGGTCGAACATCTTCGGGAGGCTGGTCCGGGTCGTCTGCTGGAGCGCGCCGGCGCGGTTCGCACCGACGACCGAGGCGCCGCGCTTGGCCGCCTCCTCGTCGACGTTCGTGGTGAGCCGGACCGCCGCTGGCTGCCGCGCGAACCACGTCGTGAACTCCAGATCCCGACGGGCCTGCGCTCGCGCCTCCGTGTGGCTCTCTCTCGCGCGCCGCTCCGCCGCCGCCTGGTGCTGCTTCGCGAGGAGGTAGTCCCGGACCCGGACCCGTCCGTCGTCGTCGAGGTTGCCGGTGAAGTCCGGCAGGGCCTCCAGTTGGGAGACCGTCCCGATGGCGCCGCCGGAGATCCCGTTCATCAGGCCGCTCACGATCTTCTGCTGCCCGTCCGCGCGCGCCTCCTCGGCCATCGCCTCGCGCTCCCGGAGGACCTGAAGGGTCTTCTGCCCCAGTTCTCCCGGGACCGCCATCGCCGCCTTGACCCTCGCCTCTGCGTCCTTCGGGTTGGCCGCCTCGATGTCCATGACCTTCGCCTGCGCCTCGGCGATGAGGCTCGACGGCTTGAGCTCCCGCCGGAGATTCTGGACCTTGTCCGGGTCCATCTCGCCTTTGTTCCGCTCGAGGTAGGCGAGCGCCGCGCCGGGGCTGGTCCCGCGGACCTCCTCGATGATCCCGACGTGGTAGCCGGTCGAGACCTCGCCGCGGAGCTGCTGGGCGATCGGCCCGGCCGGGTCCATCCCTCGCGACTGGATCCGCTGCGTCGTGAGCGCGTCAAGATCCTGCCGGGGCCGCACGTCGATCAGGACTCCGCCCTCGGGAGTGACCTCGGCGCTGCGGGCAGCCTTCTGGAGCGCCATCTCGGCCGCCGACTTCCACGTCTCGCCCTCGACTCGCTTCGACTGAGCCCCGACGTGCTTGACGGCGTGTTCTCGGAGCCCCTCGTTCTCTCGCGCGAAGGCGGCATTGAACGCTCGGCGCACGGCCCCGTCGGGGATGTCCTTCGCGAGCGCGTCCGCCGCCTGCCGGAACTTCTTCTGCCCCTTGCCCTCGAGGTCGCCGGTCAGCGCGTCCTGCCCGACCTGCTTGTCGATCTCGTCCTCGATGTCGAAGCGCGCGGCGGAGAGGTCGACGTAGGCCTGGTTGAGCCGGCTCTCCTGCTGCGTCCTCATCACATCCTGAACGCCAGCGTTGAGCCGGTCCAGCCCTTGCGGGATGTCCCCGACGACGTCCTTCGGCGTGACGTTGACGCGCAGCCGCACGCTTGGGGCGTCCTGGGCCTGCACCTTCTGCTGGTACTCCGGGATCGCCGTCGGCACCGTTGCCCCCTACCGACTGGAGAAGATCGACATGATGTTGCCAGCGCCGCCCAGGATTCCCGAGATCGGGGCCAGCTTACCCCGGCGCTTCGCCTGCTCGGCCTCGAAATCGTGCTGTTGCGCCTCCGCCTCCAGCCCCCATGCCTTCTGTGCGGCGTTCGACCGCACCGTAGCCACGTCGAGCGCGTTCTGGGCCCGGGTCGTGGAGAAGAGGTTCAGGGCCGACTCGCTGCCGAGGTCGGCGTTGTTGTTGCCCACCGCGACCTGCTGGTCGGCGAGCACCTGGGTCCCGGCAGAGCGGACCCGGCCCGCGTCCGCGGCACCCTGGTTCAGGGCGCCCGAGGCCTGCATCCGGGCGAGCTTGGCGTTGCGCCGAGCGATCTCCGCGTCGGCCTTGGCCGCCTGAGTCTCGCCGAACCCCTTGGTGAGCTGCCCAAGTACCGCGATGGCGATGGGTACTGCGATGGGGATCACGTGCCGACCTCCGTCTCCCGCGTCACCGCGAGGATCTTCAAGGGGAGCGGCGCGTCGCGGCGCCACGCGATCCGGCCGCCCCTGTTCCAAGAGCCTTCCGGCTTCATGTTGATCTGCCCAGCCCAGAGGCCCGAGTCGCCGGCCTTCAGGGTGAGCTCCGGCTCGACCTTCTTCAGCGTCCCGGTGATGCTCTCCCCGATCGAGAGGTAGCCGCGGGTTGCCTCGACCTCGAGCGTCACCCGGCGGATGAGTTTCGCGCGGGTGCGGATTTCAGCGCTCGCCACGTCGAGGAGCTCGCCCTCGGGGACGTACTTGAGCCCGACGACGACCTTGCTGGCCGCCTTCGACAGCGTGATGGCGCCGCTCGCCACGGTCGCCGTGGTCGGCACGCCGTCGGCGAGCACCTCAACGAGCATCCCCTCGAGGTACCCGAGCCCCGAGAAGACCGTCGCCGGTGCTGCGTCGTAGGTGATGGCGCAGTCGGAGAGGACGCCCGTCCGCACGTCCGCGATCTCCCGGCTGGCGAACTTCTCGACGTACCGCTTCGTGGCGCCGTTGATGGTCCGGTTGGCGAGCAGGTAGACCACCGTCTCCGTTCCCTCGGGGACCACGCAGACGTCCTCGAAACACCCCTGGGTGTCGTGGTGCGCCCATCCCGAGACGCCGCGCTCCTTTACCCACGTCAGGGAGAGCAGCGTCCCATCGTCGAGGACCGCCCAGACCAGAGAGTAGGGCTTCTGCTGGTAGTCCCATGCGACGACGCGCCGGCCCCGGAAGAGGTGGTTCGCGGGCGCGGAGGCGTCGCCGCCGACGTACCCGCCGGCCTCGGCCGAGTAGCCGAGCTCGCGCACCGACGCCTCGGAGAACGGTACGAAGAGGATGCTCGCGCCGATGGCGATCGGGTCCAGCCAGGAGGAGCCGAAGTAGGACTGCGGCACCGCGCCAAAGGAGGTCGGACCGATCGGGCCATTGCTCCCGACGAGCTGCCACTCCGCGCCGGAGGTGAACGCGAGGAGCTTCCCCATCGGCACGAGGGAGCGGATCTCCTCCCACCGCCGGGAGGCGATCCCCCAAGTGTAGGCGTCGCTGCTCTTCGCGACCTCGGAGACGTCGAAGTTGTGGAGCGCGCCGAGCTGGGAGCCGAAGGTCGTCGCCGGCCGGTTCACCGTGTTGCCGAAGACCAGGCGCGCGCCGTCGTAGGTGGCGCAGGCCGGATAGTCGTTGGCCGTGCCGAAGGGGTTCCGCCCGACCGGAGGCCCGTCGGAGTAGTCCGGGTCCTGCCCGTCGTCGTTGAACGCGGCCGTCGTCGAGGTTCCCACCCACCCCATGAGGCCGTTCCGCCCCGCGTAGACGTGGTACCGGACCGCGCCGGTCACCGCCGCCCACGAGAGCGCCACGGGGGTCTGCGGGTACCGGGAGATGAGCGCCGGGGCGTAGGGCGTCGAAGGGAGCGACTCCTCCCCGTTGGCGTCGACCGCCGTCACCACCCAGGACCGCGGCTTCGTCGGCCACCCGCTGGGCGGAGTGCCGGGGACCGTGGACGTCGCCGTCAGCCCCGTCGGCGCCGAGAGAGAGCGTGTCACCGCGATCTCGGCGAGCGCCCACGAGGCGTGCCCGTACCGCCGCAGCTCCCGCGGCGCGTAGGCCGGATGGCAGATGACCAGCGTGTCGCCGCTCTGGACGAACTTCAGGCGGCGGAGGTCGCCCTCGGCGTAGGGGGTCGCGACCTCGAGCGCGCCGGCGCCTCCGGGCCCCTTCTGGACGGCGTAGCGGGTGTCCGTCCCGATCGTCTGGGTGGCCTCCCAGGTATCGGTGCCGGAAAGGTACCGGGTCACCGCGCCTGTCTCGCCGACCACGATGAAGGCCTGGGCGCCAGCGTCCCAGCAGACCCCTCTGCCCTTGAACGAGCCGGGGCCCTTGCGGTTCCACGTAAGCCCGTCGTCGGCGCTGTAGTAGTGCCGGTCGGCCCCCGCGTTGTCGCGGCCGACAGCGAGCACGCCCGCGGCGCCGTTGGACGCGACCCCGTAGAACGTGTCCTGCCCGGACCCCGCCGCGCCGACCGCGATGGGTGTCCACGAGGTGCCTTCGTTCGCGCTGCGCCACGCTCGGAGCTGGTTGTCGACGGCGTACCCGCCGACCGCCACGAACGAGGTCCCCGTCCACGTCACTCCGAACGCGCAGGAGTTGGTCCCCAGGTAGGAGACCGTCCACGTCGCTCCGCCGTCGCCAGAGACGGCCGCGACACCGGAGGAAGTCTCGTTCACGCCTCCCACCATGATGACGTGCCCGCTGCCGACGGCTATGCAATGCCACGCGACGTTGGCGCCCGACGGCCCGGCGACGGTGGCGGGGGTCCACGTCACCCCGTCAGGCGAGGTCGAGATGCACGAGTAGAAGGTCGGCGTCGCGCTCCGCCCGCCGCACGCGATCCACTGCGAGCCGGTCCACACCACGCTCCGGTAGGGCTTCCCCGCCGCGACGGAGGTCCACGCTCGCCCGTCCAGGCTCTTGTAGAAGTAGTAGGTCGTTCCGTCGAATCCGACGGCCACGTAGTAGTCGCCGTTGTGGGCGATCGAATGGACCTCGGCCGGCGGGTCGACCATGCCTGTGGTCGAGAAGGACACGCCGGCGTCCTCCGACTGAATCATCGTCCCGACGCCGCCGGCGACGAGGTGCTCCCTCCCGACCGGCGCCGCCTTCGACCAGACGCGCACGTACTGCCCGCCGAACTCCAGCACGTAGCTCTGGTCCCCCCCGAAGATGAACGGGACGATCCTCGAGGTCTTCGAGGAGTCCTTCGTCTCACCGACGAAGAGCGTCCCGGACCGGTCCACGATCGCCCCGAAGGACGTGGGGATGCTGTTCTTCAGGTGCGCGACGCTCTGGTGGTACTGCGTCGCGTTCGTGTCCGCATGGAGTTCCGGCGCGAGCTCTCCGTTGCTGAAATTGCTCTGCCTGATCGGGCCCTGTCCCATCGCCTACCCCCTCGCCGCGATGCTCGACGGGGTCGGGTCCGTGTCCTGCGTCCTGCCCTGCCGCGCTGCCACGACCGCCGCCGCGTCCAGCGCCAACTCGAACCGCTTCATCGCCACGCCCTCGCGCGCCTGCGACACCGCGAGCGGCATCACCAGCTCGCCCGCGAGCAGCCACGCCAGCGCGTCGATGAACGACGCCGGCCAGAGCGCAGGGTTCGCGATCCTCTTCGTGTAGCTGATCTCCACGTCCTCAACATTGGTGAGGAGCCATTGCTTCTTGCCGTCGTCGCTCGCCTCCACGGTCCACGGCGACCTGTCCGACTCCGGGACGATGTCCCTCGGCACGACACAGTCGGCTGGGAGCACGTAGGCGAACGCCCAATCAGACCGCAGTGGCACGGGGACCGCCTCGGTGAGGTGAGCCCGCCCGTGCGCGAACGGCCACTCGTAGGTCTCGAGCAGCCGGTCGCGCATCAGGGGGAAAAGCAGCGCGCACGTCGAGGACTCGACAGACGCCTCCGGAGAGTCGTCCAGCGAATCCAGCTTCTTCGTCACTCCGATGCGCCTGAGTGAGAGGTTGCAGATCTCGACGTCGGTCATGCGGCTGCCCTCCTACCGCGTGGAACTAGGCGATGCCCTTCGAGAGCTCACGGACGCTCATCTTGTCGTCGTGCGCCTTCTTGGGCTCGGGGGCCCCGACGATCGGCTTCTTGATCTTGTGCGCCTTCTCGATCGCCGCCTGAGCCTCGGCGTCCATCGGCTCGAAGTTCTTCGACGGGATCTCGCCTGCGTTGAGGGTGACGACCTCGCCGGGGCGGAAGAAGCCCGCGTCGGCGCGATAGACGCCAGGGTACATCTGCGGAGTGACCAGATACTTTGGCATGACGATGTTCTCCTGAGAGGAAGAGCCGAGGGCCGCCCAATGGCAACGGCCCCCAGCTCAAGCGGCCTACAGCACGAGGCCGGTGTTGTTCGGGACCGAGGTGTCGCCCTCGACGAAGAACACCGTGATGGCGCCCGCCGTCGGCTGGGTGCCGGTCGTGGTGAACTTCGCCCGGAGCATCTTCTTCCTGCTGCCGGCGTTCAGGACGCCGATCCGCACGATGTTGTTCGTCGTCACCAGCGCAGCGAGGAGCACCGTGCCGGTCGCGGCGAGGGTGACCTCGTTCGTGCCGGCGGTGGTGAGGCCCGGCTCCGTGGTGTCGTCGCACCCGACGATCGAGATGACCGCCGAGGTGAGGGTGTTGTAGTTCTCCTTGACCCGGTAGAAGGCGGTGACCTTCTGCCCGACGCCGACGTCGAAGAAGCCCTTCGAGATGAAGGGCCGCTGTCCGTAGGCAGAGGCCGCAGGGCGAAGGTTCTCGCCCGCGCCGGCCCCGTCGACCTTCGTGAGGTACTGCTCGTAGTCGCCGATCATGACTGGTTTCCTTTCTTGGCCGGGGCCAGCGTTAGCTGACCTGCGACTCCGTGAGGGAGATCTGGTCGCACGCGCGGAGCGGGACGTCCCAGAAGTAGGGCGTCGGCTTCCCGAGGTAGTCCCGGATCGTGAGGGAGGCGTTGCTCTTGTTGATGGCCTGCTTGTAGAAGGCCGCGACGATCCGCTTCGCGCAGTACGCCACCCGCGTCATCCCGCCCTGGTCTGGCATCGACGTGAGGACGTCGATGAGGTCCATGCCGAGAGCGAGGCCCGTGTCGGCGAGCGCCGTTGAGACGTCGATGTTGGCGAGCCGCCCGATGTGGCGCGGGTCCTCGATGGAGAGGCCGAGCGTCCAGAGGAACGAGGAGACGAACGCCATCATCGGGTTGCCGTCGATGTCGGTGACGCGGACCTCTCCCTTGTCACTCGCCGCCATGCCGGCGGTGGAGCCCTCGGGGTAGATGAGGTGCGCGCCCTTCTCGCCCATGTCGCAGACGTAGATCGAGGTCAGGTCACCACCCGTACCGGCGGCGTCCGAGTCCCAGACCTGCGAACCGGTCGCCACCGACGCCAGGGTGTTGAGCCGAGGAGCGAGGCCGGTGAAAGAGGCCTCGTTCGTCTTCTCGTTGCCGTAGAAGAGGGTGAGCGCGGCGGTCTGCGCCATCGCCTCGACGAAGCTGTCGTCCTCCTTCCGGCGATGGGCGTCGAACCGGGCCGCCCCGATCACGGCGCGCATCTTCGAGTCGACCTCGGAGAGGCCGTCGAGGATGCCCATCGTGTCGACCCGCTTCTCGCTCGCGCTCTTCGAGCGGGTCGAACCCTGGTTGATCTTGGTGAAGGCGACGGTCGGGAGGCCCGTCCTCATGGTGACGGTGTTCCCCATCGGTGCGTTCGAGGGGAAGGCCGGCATGTCCTGGAGGATGGGGTTGGTCTGGTTCAGCACCTCGATGATCTGCGCGGGCCGGCCCTTGGGGTCGGTCTCCCGCGCGATGTCGAGGAGGGTGCGGCGGTCGGTTCCCATGGTGGTGCTCCTTCGTAGGTGAGACGGTTACCCGCCCGACTGGCGAGCCTTCACCGAGTCGGGATGGTCGTAGCGGACCTCGAGCTTCGCCTTCTCGTCCGAGACAGAACCGGGAGCGCCGCCCAAGGCCTTGTCGACCGTGGAGGTGTCCTCGCCGAGGAGTTTGCCCAGACGGGCGAACCCCTTCACGAGGAAGGGGGCATTCGTCAGCCCCCATGCCTGGATCTCGGCGGCCAGTTCCGGCCCGCCGGCCTTCAGGACTGCCGCCTGCGCGTGCGCCTTCGTGGCGTCGAACTTGGCCCCGCCGAAGTCCTTGTCGGCCTTCACGGCCGCAAGCCAATCGTCGCTGCGCTTCGTCCACTCGGCTACGTCCCGCTCCTCGCTCGCCTTCTGCTCGGTGGCGAGGTACGCCGCGAGACCGGAAGCCTGCTCACTCGTGAGCTTCAGCTTCGCCGCCTCGGACGTCAGGCCCTTCAGGATCGACTCGTCGAGCTTCGCCCCATCGGGGAGGGTTACCTTCAGCTCCGCCGGAACCGGCTCGGTGGCTTTCGCCGCGGGCTCCGCCTTCGCCTCGCCTCCTGCGCCATCCTTCGGCGCGGGCTCGCCTCCCAGGATTCCCCCGGGGAGCGATTGCTGCGTGTGTGCTGCACCTTCGCCAGCCTTGGGGGTTACCGGCGGCTGGACGACGGGGGGAACGACTGGAGACGCCGGAGCGGGTTCGGGGGTGGCCTGCGCCGCAGGCGCTGCTAGGGTGGTCATGCTTCTTTCTCCTTCAGGTTGTGGATGCCGCGCTTCTCGATCTCGTTCGTGACGAAGACGTCGATGCTCTCGTGCCGGAGAGCGGCGTACTTCTCGGGCGACGCCTCCAGACAATCGTTGAGGATCATCAGCGCGAGGTCCGCCCGGCCGGCGAGGAGGTGGATCTCGGCCCCAGGCTTCCACCGGCTACTCGACAGCTCGCCGAAGAGCTCGGTCCACCACGCCACGGCGCGCCGGCCCCGCACGTCCGACAGGACCCAGGCGACGTCTTCCGCGTGGATCTGCTCGACGATCTTCGCAGCCGCAGCCTTGCGGCCGATCGTCCCGTCGTTCTCCAGGGGGGGTGCGCCGCGCTGGCTCACTGGAGGCCCCCAAACCCGGACGCGGCGATCGGGCCGTAGCCCTGCGCGGCCGCACCGGCGTTCTCGGACGCAGCGCCGACGAGGGCTGGGTCGACCGCGCCGAGCTGCTGCGTGGCCTTGGCCGCCGCGACAGCCTGAGCGTCGAGCTGCGCCTTCTGCTCCCGCTCGGCCCGGGCCTGCCGGAGAACCGCTACCTCTTCCTTCGTGAGTATGTAGGACGGCTTCGCCCCGATGGTGTCGGCCAGGTCTTGGGCAATCGCGTCCGCGTTCAGGTTGTCGAGCGCCTCGGGCTTGAGCTGGGAGAGGTTGCCGATCTCGATGATGAGCGACCGGGTCCCGGCGAGGCCCATCAACTTCTGGGCCTGGTGCAGGACCGAGACGAACTCGACTTTGAGCTGCACACCGTTTAACTCCGGCGGGAGGGGCGGGAGAAATCCCCGCTCCTCCATGATCTCTTGCGTCCGGTCGATCGCCGGGATGAACAGTTCCGGGTCGAGCCGCTCGAGCAGGGGGGCCAATTGGGCCATCGCCTCGTCTTGGGCGAGTTCGGTTTCCTTCGCGGTCGCGCGCTGGAGCCGCTGGTCGGAGAGGATCCGCATCCAGAGGTCGACGTAGTAGGCCCGGTCGATCCGCTCCTGGATGTCGATCTTGTGCTCCTTGATCTCGCGCACGGCCTGCGGGAGGTGGTTGATCGGCATTGATGGCTCGAACGTCGACCCAGCCGAGCCCACGCTCCGGGGGAGCCACGTCGTGTCACCGGCGCGCAGGGTGCCTCCGGCGCCGCGCATGTCCGCGCTCGCCTTCATCGGGGGGACGAGCATCTTGTCCGTCGCGCCGCTGATCCGCCGCTCTTCGTGCTCCAGCTCTCCCGTGTCCCCGATGCAGTCGAGACCCGGGCACCGGTAGGAGTAACTCTCGTTGCCCCTCACGGCGTACCGAGGGCAGAGGCCCGGGAAGGAGCGATAGCCCGACTCGCGGAGGACCACATCGTCGTCGCCGCTCGCCTCGACCCATCGGGACGAGACCGGCATCATCAGCGCGGTACCGCGCGAGGAGTCGAACTCCACGCGGGGCTCGATCGCGTGAACGATCTCGGAGACGAACTCCCGCTTACCCGAGTCCCATGAGGCCTTCACCTGGTGCGAGACCTTGCTCCAGTCCATCGCGCCGTTCTCGCCGGCCACGAAGGTCTGCACCATCTGGCGCACGGTCATTGGGACCCGGCGGTAGATGGTATCGACCCCGCTGCTGCCGGCGGAGAGGTACGCCTCGCCGAGGGGAGGGGTGACGATGTTGATGATCCTGCGAGGGTGCGAGTCGAGGATACCGACGCCGAAACCGTAGTTGAGCAGGCCCGGATAGATCGAGTCGGCCAGCGCCTGGTAGAAGTTGGCCTTGCTGAATACCCAGCGCATCCGGGTCTCGCGCAGGCTGATGGCCTCCTTCGCCGGGCCCCAATCCGCCATCTCCGGGTCCGGGGTCGTGAGCCGGAACCAGATCGAGGACGGGCGGGTGAGCGAGGCGAAGAGGCCAGAGGCAGCGATCCGGGCCGCCAGCATCGCGGTGTTGTTGATCGGGCGCGTCGGCGCGACGCCGCGCTCACCCTCGAGCGGGTCCCACCGGGCAGCACCGGGCGTCTGGAGTTCGCAGACCGCGCGGAGGTCCGGCTCGTACCGGGCGCGCACGGCCTTGAGCTCGTTCAGCCGGCGCAGCACGTACTGCTTGGGGGAGTCGCTCACGTCAGACTCCGGTCATGCGGCGCGGGATGGCGGGAGGGGCGTAGGCGCCCTGCGGGCCCGTGCGGAACGTCGAGCGCAGCCCGAGCCGGCCGCGGGAGGCCAACTTCTGCATCTTCTGGATGTCCCGGATCGCCTGGTCGCTGTAGTCGGCCGGGACCGGCGGCGCGCCGGGGTCGGGGATGCCAGGCGTCTTCAGTTGGCGGATGTCGAGAGGCCCACCGGTACCAGCCAGGAGGGAGACCCCGCCCGTCACGGGGGCGAACGCCAAGGCCCCAGCGTTCTGGGCCAGCTTCTCTCGACCCGCTGTGGTCGTGGGATCGTAGGAGGCGATCTCGTCCTTGACGGCGGAGAGGGAGGGATCCTTGATGAACTTCTTGAACCTGCTGAAGAACCCCATCAGCGGTACCCCCTCTCGTCGTCCAGCTCGGAGCGGACGTGGCCCCGGCGCAGTTCGTAGCCGAGCAGCGCGTCGTGTGTCTTCCGGCACGCGACCGGCGCCGCGAACGTCAACGCGATCGCGTCGGCCAGGTCCGGCGAGGCCAGCCCGCGCTCGCGCATCGAGTCCTTGCTCTCCAGCGCTAAGCGGCCGCGCCGGTTCGCGTAGTCGTAGGTCGGGGCCGTCAGGTCGGCGACCAAGTCCGCGCCGGGCGGGATGGACGCGCCTACGAGCCAGTCCGCCATCCCCCACCACATCTCCGCGCGCCGGTTGTCGAAACGCGCGTCGAGCGCCGTCTCGCCGAAGTCCACCGGGATCACGTCGTGGCCCATCTGCTCCAGCCGGTCGACCACGCCCGCGCCGATGCCGCCCGAGTCGATGAAGCAGGCGTCAGGCTTGATCTCGTCGAGGGCTCGCGCCACCCTGCCCACGAGTTCCATGGTCTTGATCTGGCGGAAGGTGGCGAGGGGAAACAGGGCGCGGCCCTGCCGGCGGGCGATGACCGAGCGGTCGCCACCCATCCGCGCCACGTCGACCCCCAGGATGACCGGCATGTCCTCGATCTCGGGCGCCGTGACCGCGCGCTTCTGCGCCGCGAGGACGACCTCGAGCGGACAGAGCGCGTTCTCGACGGCGGCGCCGAAGTCGCACTCCATCTCCTGAGCCCACTGTGGGGGGCTCATCTCGCGCTTGGCCTTCTCGAGTTCGGCCGGCGCGATCGCCCCAGTGTCCGAGGCGCGGCGCAGGTCCGCGAACCACTCCGCCGGGTTCTGGAGCGCCTCGAAATACTTCTCGCTGAAGAGGTTGTGGCCCTTCGGCGTGCCAATGAAGACCGCCCACCCCTCGCGGTCCGCCAGCGCCGGCCGGATGATCTCGCCCCAGACCTGCGGCCGCATGTCGGCGACCTCGTCCAGCACGACGCCGTCGAAGTAGAGCCCGCGCAGGGTGTCCGGGTTGTCCGCGCCGTAGAGCCGGATCACCGCGCCGTTCGGCAGCCTGACCGAGAGCTCGGTCTCGTTGATGTCGGTCCCGGGAATGCATAGGGCGAACCGGCGCAGGTACTCCCACGCCACAGACTTGGCTTGTCGATAATAGGGGGCGATGTAGGCGAACCGCGGCGCCTGCCTCGTGCAGACGATCGCGGCCAGGATGAGCTCGACGATCGCCCAGACCGTCTTCCCGGCGCGCCGGTGCCAGACCAGCACGCTGAACCGGAGACGCCGCTCGTGCGCCTCCCGCTGATGGGGCCACGGGGCGAACTTGAGGTCGATCGCGCTACCCACCCGAGGGCTCTGGCGTGGCGTAGGGGTCGACGAACTGGTAGGTCACGTTGCCGGAGTGTTCGACGCCCACCACCGGCTTGCGCTGGGAGTATTCGAGCCGCGCCTTCATCGCCGCGACGATGGCGCCAGCATTGCGAGGGGGGCGCATCGAGCAGCACGCGCGCAGGACGCGGAGATCCTCGGAGTCCAGGCGCAGGCCCTCCGTGACCTCGACCTCGGTGAGCAGCCGGCGAGCAGCAGCCACACCGTTGGGGGAGCGCGTCGCGGGGCGCTTGGTCGTCCGGCTTACCCGGACCCCTTTCCCCGCGCCGCTGAGGTCGCCCATCCCGTGCCTCCCTCTCCACCGGTAAGGTGGGGCGGTCCGGTCCGCGCTCCCGGGCCTGCCCCTGCGGTGGAGGTGCCGCCGTCGACCCGAGGGCCAACGGTAGGAGTCGTGCCAGAGTATAGTGACCATGTCAAGCCATGCACATACAGTCACGTATGGTCGTTTTGGGTGGGGGTGGGTCGTCTTTTGTGACCCAGGGTGAGTGGCGACCCGGGGGTCGGCCCAGCAAATACGGCCGCTTGCGTTGGCACGGTGACTGCACATACGGTGCTCACACAACGCAGTCGAGAGGGACACGCAATGACGACCAAGACGCATACGAGGCCGGCCGCAGTAGGGTGCGCGAGGATGACGACGACGGGCGTGGAGCGCGGCATGGACGTGACCGTGGCCGCGGTACTGCCCGGGTACGACGTGATCGAGGTCGAGGTCACCCTGTTGCCCGCCGAGGACGGCCGCCCCGTCTACGAGCGCTGGGGCACGACGCTCGACCACTGGATGGACGGCCGGTCGATCAAGATCCTCCATGCCGTGCTGTCCGGCCCCAGGCTCAGCGACGCGATCGACGCCATCGAGGCGGCCGCATCCGCAGCCTGCGGGCGCCCGTAGCGAGATCGCCCGCGAGCGCCCGACCCCGCGTCGGACGCTCCAAGAGCAACCCCGCTCACCAAGGAGATGCACCATGACGACCACGACCCGCA
>Ga0184615_10000477_pt1 | contig 22271 bp, 17 predicted proteins | sample PLM4_65_coex_FD_133134 | JGI IMG/M metagenome (GOLD analysis project Ga0184615, IMG submission 133134) | Groundwater sediment microbial communities from an aquifer in East River, Colorado, USA - PLM4_65_coex | ecosystem: Environmental > Terrestrial > Soil > Riparian zone | place: USA: East...
CCGGCGAGAACCGATTCGGTGAAGATCGTTTTCAAGGACCGCGACGACGGCGTGCTGCGGGAACGGACCCTGGCGCCATCGGCCTTCGGCACCCTGCAGCAGGCGGTGCGACTCCCCGCCGGGGCGCCGCTCGGGTACTACCAGGTCGGCGTGAGCCTCAAGCGGCAGGGGCAATGGCAGGAGATCGCGCAGGCCGGCTACCGGGTCGCCGAGTACCGGCCGCCCGAGTTCCTGGTGGACGTGACCGCCGATACCGGCGCGCGCTTCGACGGCGACACGATGGTCGCGCACATCGGCGCGCGCTACCTCTTCGGCGCGCCGATGGGCCGCGCCCGGGTCACCTGGACACTCCGGCAATCGGCGCTCTCTCCATGGGAAAGCGAGATCCCGAATGCGGAGGGTTTCTTCGTCGGCGCGCAAGGCTTCTGGTGGGAGGAGTACGAAGGCGAGAGCCGCACCAGCGTGAGCGAGAGCCATGTGGACACGCTCGACGCCGGCGGCCAGCTCACGGTCAGGACGCCGCTCAAGGTGGTCGCCGAGGGCCGCGCCACGCTGGCCACGCTCGACGCCGTCGTCACCGATGTCAATCGTCAGACCGTCTATGCCGGCGCCGCCGCCATCGTGCATCCGGCGGAGTTCTACCTTGGCGCCAAGCCTGAAGGGGCGGCGTATTTCTGGCGGACCGGGCAACCGCAGGCGATTCGCGTCATCGCGGCGCGTCCCGATGGCCGCCGGCTCGACGGGGTCGCGGTGAGCGGGGTGCTGATCCGGAAGGAATGGCACCAGGTTCGGCGGGAGCACGACGGCTGGTCGGAGCTGGTGGGCGAATGGGTGAGCGACACGGTGGGACGATGCCGCGTCACCACGACCGCGGCGGGCGCGCTCTGCGGCGTGACGCCCGCGCTGCCGGGGAATTACAGTGTGGAGCTTCGCGCGCGCGACCGGCTCGGTCATTCCGTCGTGACCAGCCTCTTCCGCTGGGCGACGGGAGCGGGATGGATCCCCTGGAGCGACGAGTCGCAGTTCAAAATGGACGTGATCCCCGACAAGACCCGCTACTCAATCGGCGATACCGCAACGGTGCTCTTCGCCTCGCCCTTTACCAATGCCGAAGCCTGGATCACGGTGGAGCGCGAGGGGTTGCTGGAGCAGCGGCGGGTACGGATTCTCGACGGGGCGACGACGCTCAAGTTCCCGATCACCGAGGCGTGGGCGCCCAACGCATTCATCTCGATCGTCGTGGCCCGCGGCCGGAGCGCGGCCCCGGGTCCTCTCGACGATCCGGGCCGGCCCACCATCCGGGTGGGGTACGCGGCGGTGCGGGTCACGCCGGAGCGCAAGCGGCTCGCGGTAACCGTGCGCGCCGATCAGGCGGAGTATCGTCCGGCCCAGCGCGCCCGCCTTGCCCTCGAGGTGAAGCGGCAGGAGGGGACCGGTGTTCGCAGCGAGGTGACCCTCTGGGCGGTGGACGAGGGCGTGCTCTCCCTGACCGGCTACAAGACGCCGGATCCGCTCGATTTGATATACCGGTCTCGCGGTCTCGGCATGCGGCTCGGCAGCAACCTGGTGGCCGTGGCCCCGCAAGTTCCGGCGGGAGACAAGGGTCGCAATCCGGGCGGCGGGGGCGGTGCGGGCGCCGCCGAGGTGCTGCGCTCCCGGTTCCGCACCACCGCGTTCTTCCTGGGGTCGGTGCTGACCGATTCCACCGGCCACGGCACCGCGACCGTCACACTGCCCGACAATCTCACCACGTTCCGGGTGATGGCGGTGGCGGTGACGGCGGGCGACCGGTACGGCAACGGGCAGTCGCCCCTGCTCGTGACACGGCCCCTCCTCGCCCGCGCCGCGCTCCCCCGTTTCGTCCGTCCGGGCGATCGCTTCGAGGCCGGCGTCGTCGTGAATCACCGGCTGGGCGGGACGCCGACTGTGCGGGTCGCCGCGCGGGCCGACGGCGCACGCATCGGGGGCCAGGCGCTTCGCACCGTGACCCTCGAGGCGGGCCGGGGCAGGGAAACCCGCTTCGGATTCACCGCGCTCCCGGGCGACTCGGCCACGTTCCGGTTTGACGTGGGGGGCGCCAGCGACAGCGACGCGGTGCAAGTCAGGATCCCGATTCGTCCCCCCAGCCGTGCCGCCGCCGCGGTCATTTCCGGTGTGCTGCGCGACACCACCACGGCGGTGTTCATCCTTCCCTCCGGCCTCGACCTCACCCGAAGCCGGCTCACGCTGAGCATCGGCTCGTCGCCGGTGGCGCTGCTCAAGTCGTACGCGTCGTACTATCGCGTATATCCCTATTACTGCTCGGAGCAGGTGTCGAGCGCGCTGACGCCGATGCTCGCGCTCTACCGGGCGCGCCGGCTTGCCGGCGCGGACGCGGGCGATACCACGGTGCTTCGCCGGGATATCGCGAGCGCGGTGGAGATTCTGGTGCGGCGGCAGCGCCCCAACGGCGGTATCGGGATGTGGAGCGCGACCGACTGGACCTCCCCCTGGCTCACCGCGCATGCGGGATCGGTGTTGCTCGAGGCGAAGGAGCTCGGATTCTCGGTGCGGGACCCGGTGCCGGCGGGCATCGCGGAATTCCTGCGGGAATCGCTCAAGCGAAACCAGGTCGCCGCGGTCTTTGTCTCGGTGGGAGAGAGTGAAGTACGCGCCCGGCTCACCGAGCGTCTCGCCGTGGCCGAGTATCTGAGCCGGGCCGGACAGCGCGACCGCTCGCTGGAGAACGACCTCACCCGGCAGGCCGCGTTACTCTCGCCGGAGTCACGGCTCACGCTTTCGATCCTTCTGGCGCACGGGAACGATCTCGCCGCGGCGCGCCGGCTGCTCGAGCCGGCATGGCGCGCGGTGACCGTCGAAGGCCGCACCGTGACGGTCCCCGACTCGCTGATCAGCCGGTTCTACTTCCCCTCTCTGGTCCGTCCCGCGGCGCGCCTCCTCGAAGCGACGCTCGCCGTGGATCCCGGGCATGCGCTTGTCGCGCCGCTCTTCGAGACGGTGGTGTCTCGTGTGCGCCAGCGGGAGCAGTGGTGGTGGAACACCCAGGACTACGCCGCGGCGGTGCGCGCGGTGAATGCCTGGCTCCGGCGATTTCCGCCTGCCGGTCCCCCGGTGGTCGAGGTGCGCGGGGGAGGCCGGGTGCTCACGGCGCGCGATTCGAGCATGGCGCTTGCCGGCATGGTGACCCAGCGAGGCGACAGCGGCACGCTCACGCTCCGGCTGGCCAACCGGGCGGGAGCATTGGCTCCCGCCTATTACGCGCTGACGGTAACGCAGATCCCGCGGGAAGTTCCCACCCGCCCCGATTATCGCGGGATCGTGGTGGAACGATGGTACGAGAACTACCAGACGGGGAAGCCGGTGATCGAAGTCACCGAAGGGGAGCTCGTCCGGGTGCGAATCCGGGTCACCGTTCCTGAGGACCGCGCCTTCGTGGTGGTGGATGACGGACTCCCCGGCGGACTCGAGGCGGTGGACCTGAGCCTCCGCACCGTCGGCGGACTGCCGGGTCCCGGCGCGGCCGACACGAGCGAAGGCCGGGTGGATCAAGAGTCGGGTCGTGAGGATGCGGACGAGCTGAGTCCGGTCTGGGAATTCGGCAGCTGGGACGGCGGCTGGTGGTCGCCCTTCGATCACCGCGAGCTGCGCGACGACCGCGTCGTCTACTCGGCGCGCGCTTTGTGGAAGGGCGCCTGGACGGCGAGCTATGTCGCGCGGGCCACGACGCCGGGTGTCTTCGTCCGGCCGCCGGTGCACGCTGAAGAGATGTACAACCCCGCGGTCTACGGCCGGAGCGACGGCGGAGTCTTTACCGTGAAGGCCAGAGCTCCATGAGTCTTCGCCGGGTACTGGTCGGATTCGGCCTCGGCCTGGCGGCTGTCACCGGGGCCGCGGCGGTCTTCGTGATGCTGCCGCTGCCCGCGGGGCTGCTCGATCCCCCGCGGCGACCTACGCTGGAGCTGGTGGATCGCTCCGGGGCGCCGCTGCGCACCACGCGGACCCCGGACGGGTCGCTCTCGCAATGGCTCCCGCTCGAGGACATCGACCCCGAGGTGCTGGTGGCGTTCGTCGCGGCGGAGGATCGCCGTTTCTACGAGCACCCGGGCGTGGATCCGCGGGCGCTGGCCCGCGCGCTGATCGCCGACATTCGTGCGCGGAGAATCGTCTCCGGGGCCTCGACAATTCCCATGCAGTTGGCCCGGCTCCTCCGTCCCCTGCCACGCTCGAGTGCGGGGAAGCTGGCGCAGGGGCTCTGGGCGCTCAGGCTCGACGCGCACGTCTCGAAGCAGGTCATCCTCGAGCAGTACCTCAATCGGGTGCCCCTCGGTCAGGGCGCGATCGGCGTCGAGGCGGCCTCCGCGCTCTATTTCGGGGCTTCCGCGCGAGACCTGAGCACCGGTCAGGCGGCGCTGCTGGCCGCGATTGCAGGAGCGCCGAGCCGGGACAATCCCCTGGTGAGCGCCAGGCGGGCAATCGCGCGCCGGCGCACAGTGCTCGCGCGCATGCAGCAGTCCGGTTCGCTCACGTCCGGGGCGGCGGAAAACGCCGCCCTCGAGCCACCGCTCATCGCGTCGGCGAGCCGCTCCTTCCGCGCACCGCACTTCACCGCGGCACTCCTCGGCCGGCTTGCCAGGGGCGGCCGGAGCCCCACGGGACGCCTGCGCACGCCGATCGATCTCCCGCTCCAGGAAGCCCTCGAGGGTGATGTGCGCCACACCGTGGAGACGATGCGCACGTCGGGCGTCCGGCACGCCGCGGTCGTCGTGCTGGATAACGCCTCCGGCGGCATTCTGGCGTGGGTCGGGTCCCCCGATTTTTTCGCGGCGGGCAATGGCCAGGTCGACATGGTGATTTCACCACGCCAGCCCGGCTCCGCGCTCAAGCCGTTTCTGTATGGACTCGCCTTCGATCGCGGGTACACTCCCGCGAGCGTTCTCCCCGATGTCGCGACCGTCTATCAGACCGGCGCCGGTCCCTACGCGCCTCGAAACTACGACCGACGCTTTCACGGACCGGTCCGCGCGCGTGAGGCGCTGGGCAGCTCGTTCAACCTGCCCGCGGTCGAGCTGGCGAACCGGCTTGGTACCGCCGAGCTGATGGCGACGCTTGCCCGCGCAGGGTTCGCGTCGCTCGATCGCGATGCCGAGCACTATGGTCTCGGGTTGGCACTGGGCAACGGCGACGTCACCCTGCTCGAGCTCGCGAACGGCTACCGCGCCATCGCGAACGGCGGACTGTGGAGGCCGGTGCGCTGGCTTTCCGACGATGGTTCCGGCACCGACTCCCGGAGGGTGATGAGCGCGGGCGCGGCGGCGCTCGTCACCGACATCCTGGCCGATCCGGTGGCGCGGATTCCCGGCTTCGGACCGGTCACGCCGCTCGAATTTCCGTTTCCCGCCGCGGCCAAGACCGGCACCAGCCGGCATTTCACCGACAACTGGGCGGTCGCGATCACGGGTGGATTCACGGTGGCGGTCTGGGTCGGGAATTTCGACGGCCGTCCCATGGAGGGCGTGAGCGGGGTCACCGGCGCCGGACCGCTCCTGCATCGGGCGACCCTGCTCGCCGCGCGACGACACGAGCCGGGTGTGCTGCCGACCCCCGAGCGCCTGGGGGCCCGGCCGGTCACCATCTGCCGCCTCTCGGGACTCCAGGCCGGGGCGCACTGCCCGGCGTCCACCGAGTGGTTCCTGCCCGGCACTGGTACCCCGCATCGGTGCGACTGGCACCGGGAGGGCGGTGTGACGCTGCCTGCGCAATACGCCGATTGGGCCGCCTCGGTCAGGCTGGCGGGAGACGCCGGCGAGCACACCGCGCGCCGCGCCGCATCCGCCGACACGGGAAGCTCGTCGTTTCGCATTACCTCACCGGCGGCGGGCGACGTCTACCGTTTCGTACCGGGGGTCGACCCGCGCTACGCCTCGATCGGGCTCCGCACGACCAGAGCAGCTGGATCGGTGTCGGTCCGGTGGTGGGTGGATGGCGCACCGGTTTCCGGGTCGCGGCTCCTGCTGGTTCCAGGGCGCCACCGCATCCGGGCGCGGGCGGGGAACCAATTTGACGAAGTCGTAATTGAGGTGATGTCCAACCCGTAGTCATCGCGAGCGGAGCGAAGGGTCGTTGCGAGGGGCCGCAGGCCCCGAACCAATCTTGCCGCATCGATGGGATCGCTTCGCTGTGCTCGCGATGACTCGAACCATATGGAGCCTCAAATGCCCGCTCCCTCCACCCTGACTGTCCGCGAGGCCGCGGAATCGCGCCGAGCCATCCGCAAATACGTCCAGGAGGATGTGCCGCAGGAGGATCTGCGCGAGATCCTCCGGCAGACCCGCCTGGCGCCTTCGCCGGACAACTTCCAGCCCTGGCGCTTCGTCGTGGTGCGGGATCCCGAGCTCCGGGCCGGGATGCTCCCGGCGGCGATGGACCGGCCGCAAGTGGCGTCGGCGCACGCGCTGATCGTGCTGTACGCCGACATGGAGGACGTGCTGGCGACGGTGGACGAAATGATCCACCCCGGGGTTGACGAGGCGGAGCGTGCCCGCGCCCGGTCCGGCTTCCTCGAGAATTTCGGCGCCCAACCGGTCGAGGAGCGGCAGCGCTACGCGCACGGGCTGGCCTACCTCGCGCTGGGTTACCTGCTTCTCTCGGCCCAGGCGATGGGGTACAACACGTCCCCGATGTTCGAGTTTTATCCGGAGCAGGTGAAGGACCTGCTCGGTTTGCCCGGCCACGTGACGATTCCCGCACTGATAGCGATCGGGAAGGGCGATGAGCCTGGCTTCCCGCACCATCGCCACTCGGTGGACCGCATCGCGCGGTTCCTGTGAAGGCTCGAACCCCCGGCACCTCGACAATTCTCCGGGTAATAGGTAGTGTCGAGAAGGAAGATTCAGGGAGCTCCGCGTGCCAGTCTCCTACCGACTCGAGCCGGCGCGGAATCTGGTGGTCAGCCGCGCCTGGGGTGTTCTCACCGACGACGAAATCGTCGCGCACTACAAGCGCCTCGTGGAAGATCCCGGATTCAAGTCGACCTTTCACCAGCTCTGCGACATGATGGAGGTCACGCGCATCGAAGCAACGACGGAGATGCTCCGCCAGCTCGCCCGGCAGTCAATCTTTTCTCCAGGTACCCAGCGGGCTATTGTCGCCGTGCAGGACTCTCACTACGGCCTGACCAGGATGTTTCAGGTCTTCTGTGAGCTCGAGGGCACCCGCGTGGAGATCTTTCGAGATACCGCCTCCGCCGAGGCCTGGCTGGAGACGGCACCGCTCAATGGGTGAGCCCGTAGATGATGTAGTTGGTGGCGAGCTTGTAGGCGTCGTTGCTGATGTTCACCGGCCACCACCCCTGGTCCGAGTGCTCCATATAGTCGCCGATGTCGTTGTTGTAGTTGATCATCACGACGAGGCGCTGGCGCGGATCGTTGTCCTGGTGAATACCCAGGAACCCGGCCTTGAGCCCGGGGTCGTGGGGGTAGCTCATGTCGAGGGACGCCACCCGGAAGAATGAATCGAACACCGGGTGGGAGGCGTCGAGCCGGTCGATCCGCCCCTCGGGAAGCACCCGCCGAATCTGCTCCTCGAAGTTGTACCATTCCCCCCGCATGAAATCGTCGACGATGAGGAATCCGCCTTTGGCCAGGTAGGTCCGCAGCCCCTCCACCTCGCTCTCGCTCGGGATCCAATAACCGGGCTCCGAGAGGTACGCGATCGGGTACTTGAGCAGCTCGGGGTCGTCGAGAGTGTGGATGTTGCTGCCCGAGATGTGCGGCTGGAGCGAGGTGATCTCCGCCAGCATGGTCATCAGGTTGCGCTCCATCGTCGGGTAGTCGTATTCCCACCCGCTCCGGCGGTAGACGGTGTAGCGGATCCGCGCGAAGGTGAAGCGGCCGTCGTAGGGGACGTTCGGCTCGAACCGCATCCCTCGCTGCCCGAAGCGCTGCGCGGCAAGGCCGAGCGACAGGGCCGCGGAGAATGCGAGAACCATCAACGGGGCGGCGGCGGGAGGAAGTCGGTGCGCCATGTCAGAACTGTGGTCAATCCGGAGTGAATCTGCCAGTCCGGTTCGCCGTAGGGCAAGGAGGCCGCTGACCATCCAGCGCGACCCCGCGTGACGCTTGCACTGCTTGCCGCCCTCATTGCCGGACCCGGTCTCGAACAAGACTCCCTCCGCGACGATTCCCGCACCAGGAGCCCGAGTCCTTCCGGTTCAGCCGGCTCGATCGCGAGCGGGATTCGTATTTTCTCAAATTGAGCTATCTGATCAGACGGTGAGGGGTTGGATGCTGGGAGTCGGGGTTGGGGGTCATTTCCCCAACCCCCACGTCCCAGCCCCCGGCCCCGGTACACGTGTTGACACACGCGGTGCGCGGGCGGAAGTTACGCCCCACTCCAACCATGACGGGCTCATGCCCCCTTCGCTCAAGCATTTCCTGGTGATCCTCCTGGCTGCTCCTCCCGTGCTCAGCGCCCAGGACAAGCCCCCTCAAGTGAAGTACATCGTGCCGACCGGTGCGGCGGCGACCCTCCCCTTCTCTCCCGCCGTCCAGGTGGGGCACATGCTCTACCTCGCGGGGCAGATCGGAAGCGACAGCACCAACCGACTGGTACCCGGCGGGATCGAGGCGGAAACGCGCCAGGTCCTGACCAATATCAAGCGGGTCCTTGATGCCAACGGCTCGGGGATGGACCGGGTGGTCCGCTGCCTGGTGATGCTCGCCGACATCGCGGAGTGGGCGAGGATGAACGCGGTCTACGTGACCTTCTTTCCCGGGCCCAAGCCGGCCCGGAGCGCGTTCGGCGCATCCGGGCTGGCGATGGGCGCCCGGGTGGAGATCGAGTGCACGGCTACGACGCGCTGAGCGGCGTCGCCGGCGCACCGAATGAGGCAGCGGCGCGGTTACGCCGGGCGTCATTCAAGTCCATGGTCATCGGTTCGGTGCTGCAAGTGCTCGGCGCGCTGCTGGTGCATTTCATCCCGGTCTTCTTCACCGGCAACCTCTACCCGGTGCTTGCAACCCTGACCGGCGCCGGTACGGGATTCCTGTATGGGCGCGCTGCCCGTGGCGCATCAATGGCGCGAAGACTCCAGGGCGGAGCGCTGACGGCCGGAACGGGCGGCGTCTTCGGGACCGTGCTCTTTGCCCTTCTCGGGCACCTGCCATTTCAGCTCGTGCCCGTCGCCGTAATCACCTGCTCGGTGGCGGGTGCGTTGGGCGCTCCACTCGGCCGGATCCGGCGCGCCGCGCTCTCGTAGACCGGGAGGGTCTTCAGACTCCCGCCCCGACGCGCCCTCGGGGTGGAACCGTCGCCTCGGTTCCGCCGATGGAGTCGGGGGAGAGCATGTCCCGGAGTTCCCCAAACGCGATCACCCCCGATTTCACCATCTCGAGCGCTTCTTCCCGCATCGGCCGTAGCCCGGCGGCCCGAGCCGCCGCCCGCAGCTCATCGAGGGGCAGTTGTCTGGCGATCGCGAGCCGGAGCGCCGCGGTCACGGGCAGCGCCTCGGCGACCGCAATCCGGCCATACGTGCCGACGCCGGAGCAGCGGGGACAGCCGCGGCCCGCGAAGGTCCGGAACCCGCTCGGGGGACCCGCGGGAAAGACCTCCGCCAGAAGCTCGGGATCGGGCGTCACCTCCTCACGGCACTCGGTGCAGATTCTTTTGGCCAGTCGCTGGGCGATAATCGCGAGGAGCTCACTCCCGATCGAGTTGGGGTGCATGCCCAGGTCGAGGAGGCGCTGCACCGCGTCCACGGTGTCGTTGCAGTGCAAGGTGGACATCACGAGATGTCCGGTCTGCGAGGCCCGCAGCGCTTCGAGCGCGGTTTCGGCATCGCGGATCTCGCCGACCAGAATGACGTCGGGATCTTCCCGGACAAAGGCACGCATCGCCTGGGCAAAAACGAACCCGATCTCCGGGAGCACCTGGCATTGCTGAACCCCATCAATCGCGTACTCGATGGGATCCTCGATGCTGATGACTTTCCGGGTCAGATCGCCGGCGAGGACGAGCAGGCCGGCATAGAGTGTCGTGGACTTGCCGCTTCCCGTCGGCCCGACCACCAGCACCAGCCCTCCCGGACTCTGCAGCAACCGCCGGTAACGGATCGCGAGCTCGGGGGAGAATCCCAGGTCGGTGATTCCCGGCGGTTTCCGCTCCTGGGGCAGCAGCCGGAGCACCAGGTGCTCACCGTAGAGCGAGGGCTGGGTCTGCGCGCGTACATCGAAGGACTGCTTCCGTACCTCGATGCTGAAGCGCCCGCCTTGTGGCGCACGGTGCTCGGCGATGTCGAGTCGTGCCCGAACCTTGCCGACGTTCACAATGCCGACAAGCTGGGCCGGCGTGAGCACGAAGTGTCCCACGTCCCGAAGGTCGCCGTCCACCCGGACGCGAATCCGGGGACGCTCGCCGTAGATCTCGAGGTGGATGTCGCTGGCCCGCGCGGCGACCGCATCAAGGATGATCGCGTCGAGCAGGGCCACAGTGGCGGAGTCGATGGACTCCACCGAGGGCGGCCGGGTGTCGCGCGGCCGGCCCGGTTCGGCGGGTGCCCGGCCGAGCTGATTCAATTCGATCGCGGAACTGAGCCGGTAATAGTCGGTCGGGGTGACCAGGCGAAGGTCGAGGGTCTCGGCCTCGAAGGCGTGGGGGAGATCGGGGACGTAGGCGAAGGGATCGCAGGTCGCCACGATCAGCGACGCCCCGTCGCGGCGAACCGGCACGATCCGGTTGAACTCGCGGAATCGCTGGGGCACTCGCTCGGCCAGGTCGCGGTCGATCTGGTTCAGCAACTCGTCGCCCTCGGCAAAGCGGAGCCCGAACTTCCGGGCCAGCACCCGGAAAATGTCGCGCTCGGCCACACCGTAGCGCTCCTGGAGCACGCGGGTGAGGAGGCGCCCATCCCGCTTCGCCTCTTCGGCCGCCCGCTCGACGTCGGCGGCCGTGGCCGCTCCCGCCTCGACCAGCAGGTCCCCCAGCCGCCTACCCGTATCCGATGCCATGCGCTCCCTCCGGTGCAATGGGTGCAGTCTCGGGGGGGAAGCAGGAAGGGAGCATGAACTTCGGCTGAAAGCTTCCAGCAGGCGCGCCGGGGGAGGCCGGGCCGGACCGGGCCCTTGCCCCGCGGCCCGGAGGCTTGCATAATTATGCATTATGCAAAAACCTACTCTCGCCCTGGCCTTCTCCGGCGGCCTCGATACCTCCTATTGCGTCCCCCGGCTGGCGGAGCAGGGCTTCGCCGTGCATACCGTCTACGTGAACACCGGCGGCGCGTCGCCCGAGGAGCGCGCCGCCATTCGACGGCAGGCGGAACGGGTGGGCGCGGTCCAGCACCACGAGGTGGATGCGCGGGACGAGGTGTTCACTCGCTTCGTCACCTTCCTCATTCAGGGCAACGTCCTCCGCGGTGAGGTGTACCCGCTCTCCGTCGCGGCCGAGCGCACCCAGCAGGCCCTTTCGGTGATCGAGGTAGCGCGCGCCATCGGAGCCGGGGCGGTGGCGCATGGCTCGACCGGGGCCGGGAACGACCAGGTGCGTTTCGACATCGCCCTTCGCGTCCTCGCTCCCGAGCTTGCGATCGTGACCCCGATCCGCGACGAGGGACTCACCCGCGAGCGCGCGATCGCGTACCTCGAGGCCCGCGGACTCCCGGTACCGGCCAAGGCGTCGGCCTATAGCGTCAATGCCGGGCTCTGGGGCACGACCTGGGGCGGCGGCTGGACCCACGATCCCTGGGCCGGGCCGCCCGCCGAGCTGCTCGATCCACCCGCCGGTGCGCCCGGTCCCGTCGAGCTGGTGATCGGGTGGGAACGGGGTGTCCCCGTCACCCTCGACGAGGCGCCCCTCTCCGGGCCCAACCTGATTGCGCGGCTCTCCGCACTCGCATCGGAATACGGGCTGGGCCGGAACATCCACGTCGGCGAAACGGCGCTCGGCATCAAGGGCCGGATCGGCTTCGAAGCCGGTGCGGCGTTGCTGCTCATCGCCGCGCACCGCGAGCTCGAAAAGCTGGTGCTGACCAAGTGGCAGGTCTTCTGGAAGGATCAGCTGGGCCGCTTCTATGGCGACCGGCTGCATGAGGGTCACTACTTCGATCCGGCGCTCCGCGACATCGAGGCGCTGCTCACCAGCTCGCAGCGGCGGGTGAACGGTGAGACTCGCGTCCGTGTTGCCCCCGGCCGGTTCATGGTGACCGGCGCGCGAAGCCCCTTCTCGATGATGGACCGCGCCGTGGCGACGTACGGCGAAGAGAACCGCCTCTGGACCGGCGACGAAGCCCGCGCCTTCGCGCGGATCGGCGCGATCCCGTCCTTGCTTGCGGAGCGTGCGGGCAGGGCGGGGGAGTCCTAGCCATGGTGAGAACCACGCGCGTCCGCCTCGACCGCATCGCGTCCTCCACCCGCAACGCGCGGCTCGCTCCCGATGTGATCGTGGGCGAGGAGGTCGTCGCGCGCGAGGGCTACGTCCTCGCGGTGCGAATCCTCGAGGACAAGGCCTCCTACAACACGGTGGAGGATCTGGCGGGACGGATGGTCGCCCTCCGGGGCGGCGACGTCCTGGCCGGCACACTCGGTTCCCGCCGAGCGCTGCGCGGCTACGCCGGCGAGGTGCCGGACGCGATCGCCGTGGGCGACGTGATCAACGTGCTCAACCTGGGCGGGATACTGGGCCGCTGCACCTCGTCCAATCCGGATATCGGCCCGCCGTTCCGGGCCGAAGTGCTCGGCGCGATTCTCGCCTTTCCCGAGCTCGGTGACCGGATCGGCCGGCCGGCGACGATCGTGGACGGCGCAATCCCGCCGGCGGACATCCTCGAATGCAATGTCCCCGTGGTTTTCGTGGCGGGTACCTGCATGAACGCCGGCAAGACGGTCGCCGCCACCGAGCTGGTTCGCGGGCTGTCGCGGGCCGGGCTTCGGGTGGGCGCCTGCAAGCTCACCGGCGTCTCGCTGATGCGCGATACCCTCGCCATGCTCGACGCCGGCGCGGTCAGTGCCCTCACCTTCAACGACGCCGGCGCCGCGAGCACCCACCCCGGCATGACCGTGCCGGTGGCTCGCGGCATTCTCAACCGGCTCGCGAAAGAGCGCGGCGGGCGGCCCGACATCATCGTCGCCGAGCTGGGGGACGGTATCCTCGGGGAGTACGGGGTGCAGGACATTTTGCGGGATCCGGGGTTGATGGCGCTCGCGGTCGGCCACGTCATGGCGGCCCCGGACCCCGTCGCATGCTGGGGCGCTCAGCAGCTCTACACCGAGCAATATGGACTGCCGATCACCTGCATCACCGGACCCGCCACCGACAACCAGGTCGGGCGGGACTACATTGGCCGGCAGCTCGGCCTTCCGGCCCACAACGCGCTTCGCGATGCCGCCGGCCTCGTGGGGACGGTGCGTCACGCCTTCGACTCCGCGCTCGCGGCGGGCGCCTGATGCGAGTCGCCGTCATCGGCGCCGCCGGCTACGTCGGCGGCGAGCTGCTCCGGGTCGTCCTGCAGCATCCCGACGTGCGCGAGTGCGTCGCCACCAGCCGGAGCCAGGCGGGGAAGCCTATCGCATCCACGCATCCTGGCCTGGGCCTGCTTACCGAGGCACGCTTCTCCGGCGCGTCGGCGGCGGAAGCGGCCCGGCACGCCGAAGTCGTCTTTCTCGCGCTGGAGCACGGACAGTCCTCGCAGGTGATGGGCGAGCTGCTCGACGCCGGACCCGGACTGGTGGTAGATCTCGCGGCCGACTTCCGGATTCGCGATGGCCGCCTCCACGAGCGCTACTACGGCCAGCACCCCGCGCCCGCACTGGTGCACCGGTTTCGTTATGCGCTCGCCGACGTGCTCGGTAGCGAGCTGCGCGGCTCCACCGCGCTCGCCGCGCCCGGCTGCTTCGCCACCGCCGCACAGCTCGCGCTCTATCCGCTCGCTGGTACCTCGCTCGCCGCGCCGCCCGCCATCTTCGCGGTAACCGGTTCGAGCGGCGCCGGGGCCCATCCGAAGCCAACGACCCACCACCCGGCGCGGGCGCACAATCTCTTTGCCTACTCGGTGATGGGCCACCGGCACGAGGGCGAGATCGTCGAGCAATGGCGGCGGTGGAGCGGTGATGCCGCCGCCTCTCCCCGCCTCCTGGCCCATTCGGGGCCGTTCGTGCGCGGGATCCATGCGACGCTGCACGCGACCCTCGCCGAGCCGTCCAGTGCCTCGGCGATCGCGAAGCGCTATGCCGACGCCTTTGCCGGCCGGCCCTTCGTCCGTCTCCTGGATCAGCCGCCCGAGTTGACCCACGCGGTGGGGACCAACATGGCGCTGATGCATGCCACCGCGTCCGAGGATGGGCGTGAGGTCCAGGTCATGGTCGCGGTGGACAACCTGATCAAGGGAGCGGGAGGACAAGCGGTGCAGGCAATGAATCTTGCGCTCGGACTCGATGAGACAGCGGGGCTCCGGCTCGCGGGAGCCTTCCCATGCTGAACGGAAGAGCCTGGCTGCCCGTCTATGCCCAGATGCCGCTCGTCGCGGCCTCGGGTCACGGCTCCTGGCTGGTGGATGAGGACGGCCAGGAGTGGCTCGACGCGTACGGTGGCCACGCTGTCGCCTCGACCGGCCATTGTCATCCCCATGTCGTCGAGGCTATTCAGCGCCAGGCGGCGACGCTGATCTTCTACTCCACCGCGGTTCCGCACCCGCTTCGCGAAGCGCTGGCCGAGCGCATCGCGGCACAGTGTCCGGGCGATCTCTCCAAGGTCTTTTTCTGCAATTCGGGAGCGGAGGCCAACGAGAACGCGCTGGGTCTGGCCCGGAAAATGACCGGTCGTCAGCAGATCGTGTCGGTTGCCGGCGGCTGGCACGGCCGGACCGCGGCGTGCCTCGCGGTCACCGACGGGGCAAAGTACGAGGAGGGCGCTCGGCGGGCGGGACTGCCCCTCTCGGTCAAGGTGCCCTTCGACGACGCCGCGGCGATGGAGCGGACCGTGGACGGCGCCACGGCGGCGGTCATCGTCGAGCCGGTGCAGGGCTTGACCGGCGCGCGCGACTGCAGCGGGGAATTCCTCCAGGCGGCGCGCCGCGCCTGCACGCGTGCCGGGGCAGTGTTGATCTTCGACGAGGTGCAGTGCGGCGTCGGCCGGACCGGGAGCTTCACCGCCGCCGAGGCATTCGGGGTCACGCCCGACATCATCACGATGGCCAAGGGCCTCGCATCGGGTTTTCCGATCGGGGCGATGATCGCCACGAGTACGCTGACCAGCGGGCTCAAGATCGGGGATCTGGGGAGCACCTTCGGCGGGGGGCCGGTCGCCTGCGCCGCCGCGATCGCGACTCTCGAGGTCATCGAGCGTGAACGCCTGCTCCTCAACGTCCGGCAGGTCGGTGGTTACCTCCATGCCGGCGCCACCCGGCTCGGTGTCAGCGAGGTGCGGGGCCGGGGCTTGCTGCTTGGGCTGCAAATGCCCCGGCCGGCGGCCGAAGTGCAGAAGGCGCTGTTCGGCGAGCGAGTGCTGGTGGGCACCGCTTCCGATCCCGGCACGATCCGGCTGCTCCCGCCGCTTTCCATTTCGGTGGGCGAAGCGGACCTCCTGCTCGACGCGCTCGCACGGGTGCTGGCGTGACCAAGCGCGACTTCATCAGCACGGAAGAGTGGAGCCCGGAGGAGATCGACCGGCTCCTCGCGCTCGCGGCGCGGGTCAAGCGCGGAGAGCTGTCCGGGGGACTCGAGAAGAAAGTCCTGGCGATGATGTTCCTGGACCCGAGTCTCCGCACCCGGTCCAGCATGGAGACCGCGATGTTCCTGCACGGCGGACACGCCCTCGTGCTGGAGCCGGGGAAGGGTAGCTGGACTCTGGAGACCGAGCCGGGGGCGGTGATGGACGGCACCGGCGTCGAGCACCTGATCGACGCGGCGCGCGTCCTGGCCCGCTATGCCGACGCGCTCGCCGTGCGCAGCTTTCCCAGGGGCCCCGATTGGGTCGTCGAGCGACAGGACCGTATCATGCGGAACTTCGCGAAATACTGTCCCAAGCCGGTCATCAATCTGGAATCGGTGCGTCGGCATCCCTGTCAGGGACTGGCCGACGCCCTCACCCTGCAGGAACGACTGGGAGATCCGAGCGGCAGGACGTTCGTGCTGCAATGGGCCTGGCATCCCAAGCCGTTGCCGACCGCGGTGCCGGTGAGTGCTGCGCTCGCCGCGGCGCACCTCGGCATGGACGTGCTGATCGCCCATCCGCCGGGATTCGAGCTGGACGTCGAGGACATGGGCGCGATTCACTCCGTGGCGAAGGCGCGAGGCGGGACGGTGCGGACCACCGCGGACCGGGCGGAAGCGCTCGACGGCGCCGACGCGGTGTACGTCAAATCGTGGGGCGCCCTCTCGGCGTTCGGGCGTCCCGACGAGGAACGCGCGCTCAGGACGCCCTTCCGCGCGTGGCGGATGACCGACCCGGGCCGGAGTATCGTGATGCACTGTCTCCCCGTCCGCCGCAACGTGGAGATCGACGACGCGGTGCTCGACGGGCCACAGAGCGCGGTGTACGACCAGGCGGAGAACCGATTGCATGTCCAGAGAGCGCTGTTACTCGAACTGCTAAACGCCAACGGCTAACCGCTAACCGCAAACAACCGCGAGCAGTTAGCAGTTAGCGGTTAGCGAGGAAGACCAATGATCGACTCGACTCAAGGAATCAGCGGCCTCAAGGGCGCCCTCGGCTACGTCCGCGCCTACCGGGATCACGTCTTCGTGGTCAAACTCGGCGGCGACGTCCTGAGCGATCCCGAGGTGCTCGATCACGTCGCGGCGCAGCTGGCGCTGCTCCATTCGCTGAGTATCCGGATCGTGGTCGTCCACGGCGGTGGCCCGCAGGCGTCCGCGTTGCTGCGGCGGCTCGGGCAGGAGCCGGTGATCGTCGCCGGGCGCCGGGTCACCGACGACCTCGCGCTCGAGGTCGCCAAAATGGTGTACCCGGGCCTCCTCTCGACCGGGCTGCTCGCAGCACTCCGCAGTCACCAGGTACAGGGTGTCGGCGTCTCGGGCGTGGACGCCGATCTCATCACCGCGCACCGCCGGTCGCCGGGGAGTGTCACCGCCGACGACGGCAGCACGCGCATCGTCGACTACGGGCATGTCGGCGACATCGATCGGGTGGACCCCCGGGTCATCTTCACACTGGTCGAATCGCGGTTCGTGCCGGTCGTCGCATCCCTCGCCGGTGACGGGGACGGCAACGTGTACAACGTCAACGCCGACACCGTGGCGGAGACGCTCGCGATCGCCCTCAAGGCGCAAAAGCTCGTCTTTCTGACCGGCGCGCCGGGAGTGCTGCGGGACCGGAACGACCCCTCGAGCCTGGTGACCTTTGCCGACCCCGACGACCTCGAGGTGCTGCTCCAGTCGGGCGTCATCGCCGGCGGGATGCGGCCCAAGGTCGAGGCGTGCATCCGAGCCGCGACGGGGGGGGTGGAGCGCACCCACATCATCGACGGCCGGGTGCACGACTCCCTGCTGCTGGAAGTGTTCACCGGCTCGGGCACCGGGACGATGATCGTCGGCCGAAAAGAGAAGGCCACCTACCTCGGAGTGGATCTTGCCGACGGAGATCGAGCTTCTTAGGGACCTGGTCGCGATCCCGTCGGTCAGCGGTACCGAGGAGGGAATCGCGCGGTTCCTCGCCGAGACCGCGGGCCAGGCGGGGCTCGACGTCGTGCGCGACGACGCGTCCGTCACCATGACGGTCGACAGCGGCCGTCCGGGGCCGACGCTGGCCTTTCTGAGTCATCTCGACGTCGTTCCTCCGGGCGAAGGATGGACCCGCGATCCGTTCACTCCGGTGCTCGAGGGAGACCGGCTGTACGGGCGCGGGTCGGGCGACGCGAAGGCCTCGGTCGCCGCGATGACGCTCGCGGCGGCGGACGTCGTCGGCGCGCTCGGGCGTGGCCGCCTCATCGTGATCATGGGCTACGGAGAGGAAACCAGGAATACGACGATGGGCGGAGCGGTCGGGCGGGTCGGGCGGATCGATGCCGCCGTCGTTGGGGAACCCACCAATCTGCGCGCCGCGGTGGCGCAGCGCGGGCTCATGATGGCCGATCTGATCGGCCGGGGAGACCAGCGCCATGCGGGTTATGCGGGAGACGACGGAGCCTTCACCAATGCGATCACGGTGCTCGCCAGGGATCTCGCGCGCCTCGACGGCCTGGTGAACGAGCGCACCCACCCGATACTCGGCCTCACGACCGTGACCCCGACCATGCTGACCGCCGGGGTGAGCCGGAACGTCACGCCTCCCGCCGCGAAGGCGGTCCTGGACATTCGCAGTACGCCGTCATGGCCGCACGACGAGCTCGCCCGCGCCCTCGCGGCCCGGCTGGAGTGCGAGCTCGTGATCACCTCCGATCGCCTGGTGCCCTGCGAGACGCCGGCCGACTCACCCCTCCTCGGCGCGGTTCGCCGCGTGCACCCCTCGATCGCCACGTTCGGCAGCCCGACCTGCTCCGACTGGGTGTTCGTGCGGCACGCCGATGCGATCAAGTGCGGACCAGGCACCAGCCGAAGGTCCCACACGCCGGACGAGTACGTCGATGTGCCCGAAGTCACCGCGGCCCGGTCCTTTTATGCAGGCGTGGCAAAGGAGTACCTGGCATGAAGCGAGTGCGTCGTCGCCCCTCCCGCCCAGCCGCCCTCCCGCCCAAGACATTGTGGTCGCCGGGCGGCGAGTTCGACCAGACCATGCTGGCCTTTACGATCGGCGACGATCGGGAATGGGACAGGCACCTCCTGCCCTGGGACGTGCTTGGGAGTCTCGGTCACGTGGAGGGGCTCCGCGCGTCCGGCCTCGTCACCCAGCGGGACCATCAGAAGCTCCGCGCCGGACTCCGCTCCGCATTTCACGCGGTGCGGAACGGCCGTCTGGTCATCGGACCCGAGCATGAAGACGCCCATTCGGCGGTCGAGCTCTGGCTCACCCGGCGGGTCGGACCCGCGGGCGAACGGTTGCACACCGGCCGATCGCGCAACGACCAGGTCGCCTGCGATCTGCGGTTGTACATGAAGGACAACCTCATCGCGCTCCAGATCGGCGCCCTCGGCGTGGTTGCCGCGCTTCTCCTCTTCGCCGAGCTCCATCGGGACGCGCTCTGGCCGGGGTACACCCACACGCGCCGGGCGATGCCTTCGTCGGCGGGACTCTGGGCCGCGGCGTTCGCCGAAGGTATCCTCGACACCGTGGAAGCCCTGCCGGGCCTCTGGGCCCGGGCCGATCGCTCGCCACTGGGAAGCGCCGCGGGTTATGGAGTGCCGCTGCCGCTCGATCGTTCGGCTGCCGCCCGGGCCCTCGGATTCGCGGGCCTCGACCACAATGTCGCCACGGTGCAGAACGGACGCGGGAAGCTGGAGGCCGACGTCCTCTTCTGGTGCGTGCAGCTCGGCCACGAGCTCGCAAAACTGTCGGGCGACGTGATCCTCTACAGCGGGGAGGAATTCGGACTTCTCCGGCTTCCGCCCCGCCTCGCGACCGGCTCGAGCATCATGCCCCACAAGCGGAATCCCGACCTCTTCGAGCTTACCCGGGCGCGTGTCGCGGCGGTCGAAGGCGATCTCGCCGCGGTCCTCGCGATCCGGTCCAAACTCATCAGCGGATATCACCGGGACGTTCAGCTGCTGAAGGAGCCGCTGATTCGGGGACTGGGACGCACCCAGTCGGTGCTCGCGATGCTGGCGATCACGATCCCCCGGCTCGAGGTGGATCGGGCGAGCGGACTGGCGGCGCTGTCCGGAGGCGCGCTGGCCACGGATGAGGTGATGCGCAGGGTGGAGGCCGGGGTGCCGTTTCGCCGCGCCTATCGCGACGTGGCGGCCGCGCTCAAGCGGGGCGAGAGCTTTCCCGCGCCATCCGCGCGCGCGCTGATGTCCCGGAGACGCTCGGCCGGCGGTGTGGGACGGCTCGGCCTCGAGAAGGCCTGGCGCCGGTTCGAGCGGGCCCGGCGGTGGAGCGAGCAAGAGATGCAATCGTTTCACGCCGCCCTGGACCGATTGGTGGGGCGGGGACGACGATGACGGGCGACCGCCGGCAGCGGCACCTCAAGATCCTGGAAATCATCTCGACCCACGCCATCCATACCCAGGGCGAGCTGGCCGACGCGCTGGCGCGTGAAGGATGGGACGTCACCCAGTCCTCGGTGAGCCGGGACATCGCGACGCTCCATCTGGTCAAGGTCGACGGCGCCTACCAGCGGCCTGCGCTGTCGCACCGGCCGCGGCACGACCCCGACGAACAGCGGATTGCGGAAGGGGTGCTCACCATCGAGCCCGCAGGGGAAGCGCTCATCGTGCTGCACACGCCCCCCGGCGAGGCCAACCGGGTCGGCGCCGCGCTCGACCGGCTCGCGTGGCCCGATATGCTCGGCAACATCTCGGGCGACGATACCATCTTCGTCGCGGTCAAGAACCCCGCGGCGCAGCGGCGGTTCGTGGCCGCGGTCAGGCGACTCGCGACATCAAGGTGACGGAGACCCGGCGCTGACAACGCGGACGCAAAATCCTGCATGGGTCCGGAATGCTTGTGCGAGCTGGCGGCGATAGCTATCGTGGACTCTCCATCCACATCTCAGGGAATCGCATGAAACGGATCGCCGCCCTCGGCCTCCTCGGGTCGCTCGTCGGGGCATGCGCAGATACCTCCGTGCCGTCCGCTCCACTCCCCGGCGGGGAGGGGACAGCGGTCTCGCTCTCGGAGGCGCAACAGGAGCCCACCGCACGAACCTACATCGTGGTGCTGAAGGACACTGTGCAGGATGTCGATGGCGAAGTGAGCAAGCTGACCGGGAAGTATGCCGGGAAGCTCAAGCATGCCTACAAGGCGGCACTCAAAGGGATGGCGCTCGAGCTTCCCGAAGCGGCCGTTGCGGCGCTTCGGGCCGAGCCGAGCGTGGCCTACGTCGAAGCGGATCAGCCGGTCTCGATCTCGGTGGACCAATCAGGGGCTACCTGGGGCCTCGATCGCATCGATCAGAGAGCCCTGCCCCTGAACGGTGTGTACTCCTACGCGAATAATGGGGCGGGGGTCACGGTCTACATCATCGATACCGGGATGAATCTGTCGCACAACGAATTCGGCGGGCGGGCCTCCTCGGGCTTCGACGCGATAGACGGCGGATCGGCGGACGACTGCCACGGTCACGGCACCCATGTGGCGGGCACTGTCGGCGGGACGACCTACGGCGTCGCCAAGGGTGTGGCCCTCAAGGCGGTGCGGGTGCTCAACTGCGCCGGGTCCGGCACGAACGCCGGGGTCATCGCGGGGGTGGATTGGGTCACCGCGAACAAGGCGCTACCTGCAGCGGCGAATATGAGTCTGGGGGGCGGTCTCTCGACGGCGCTCAATCAGGCCGTGACGAACTCGAGCAACGGGGGTGTCACCTACGCGGTCGCGGCCGGCAACAGCAACGCGAATGCCTGCAGCTACTCCCCATCCAGCACTCCGGAAGCCATCACGATCGGCGCTACCAGCATCACCGACGCAAAGGCTTCATTTTCCAATTTTGGCAGCTGTGTCGATCTCCACGCGCCCGGTGTGAGCATCACGTCGGCGTGGTACTCGAGCAACTCCGCCACCAACACCATCAGCGGTACGTCGATGGCCTCGCCCCATGTCGCCGGAGCGGCTGCGCTCTACCTCCAGGCGAACCCGTCGGCCGCTCCTGCCCAGGTGGCGTCGGCCCTCACCGGCGATGCCACGGCGAATGTGATCACCGGTCTGCCGGCCGGAACCGTCAATCTCCTGCTCTTCGTGGGAGCCGGCGCGCCGCCCCCGCCCCCACCGCCCCCGCCCCCCCCCCCCGGCGTGCTGGCCCGCCTCCCCTCTAAGTGCAGCGGCCTGAGCTGCAGCTTCGACGCCGGCTCCTCGACCGGGGCGACCTCCTACGCCTGGGATTTCGGCGACGGCACCGGCGGTTCCGGGGTGACCACTTCGCACGGGTTCGCGCCGAAGAAGAGCTATACGGTGACGTTGACCGCCACGGGATCGAGTAGCTCGAACAGCACCTCCAAGGTCGTGAGCTGCAATCCCCGGCGCTGTAACTGAGAGCGCCCCATCCCGGTGCCACCGGGTTGGAGGGACACAACAGGCCGGCGATCACCGCCGGCCTCTTGTTATTCGGGTGGCGTCGCAGGTCGAAGGCGACCACCCGGAGCTGCTTCGCCTCCAACCGCCGGATCAAAATGACGAATCCCGCGCCGAACAAGAGGCGGTATACTTGGGCACGTCATATCATTCATGGAGCAGGCCGA
>Ga0184615_10000480_pt1 | contig 22205 bp, 21 predicted proteins | sample PLM4_65_coex_FD_133134 | JGI IMG/M metagenome (GOLD analysis project Ga0184615, IMG submission 133134) | Groundwater sediment microbial communities from an aquifer in East River, Colorado, USA - PLM4_65_coex | ecosystem: Environmental > Terrestrial > Soil > Riparian zone | place: USA: East...
GCACCGGCCACCGCGGAGGCGGCGCTCCCGCCCTGGCCGCCGCTCAGCGGAAGCCCCTTGGTGATCGTGAGGTGGAGTCCCACATCCGGGCTGCCGCCGATCCGAAGGGCGGCCGCGGTCGCGAGCGCCGCGGTGTTGTGCGCCGGGTCCCGTGGCAGCTCCGGATGGCCGGCATCGAGGACCTCGATGCCGCTCCCATCCCGGAGCGCCACCTCGACCACATCCCCGCGGCCCTTGAGCGCCAGGCCGAGGATATCGAGCCCGGGGCCGACGTTGCCGACGGAACCGGGCGCGAAGGCGCGGGCGCGGGGGGAGGGAGGAATGGGCACGGAGGGGCTATGGGCTATGGGCTAAGGGCTAAGGGCTAAGGGCTAAGGGCTAAAGGCTAAGGGCAGCTTTGTACATCGAGCCGAGCCTTCGCCTGGCACCGTACCTTAGCCCATAGCCCATAGCCCATAGCCAAATGCAATACCCTCCCTACCTCCGGGCCAGGGCCAGCACATCGTTCAACACCCCGGCCGCCGTGACCAGCGGCCCCGCGCCCGGCCCGCGGATCACCAGCGGATGCTCCCGGTAGCGGGTGGTGGTGAACACGATCTGATTGTCGGTGCCCTGCAGCGAGGCGAAGGGGCTGGTGGCAGTCACCGCCGTGAGTCCCACCCGAAGCCGTCGCGGTGTCACGGTGGCGACGTAGCGCAGGCACTGGCCCTTCGCCTTGGCGGCGCGTACCCGGTCGGCCCACTCGGCGTCCCAGGTCGAGAGCCTGGCCAGAAACGACTTGAGCGGCAGCGCCCTGGCGCCGTCCGGCACCAGCGACTCGGTTACCACCGAGGCCGGCTCCCCCTTGAATCCCATCAACCGGCCCAGGATGAGCGCCTTCCGCGCCACATCCGCGCCCGAGAGATCGTCCCGCGGATCGGGTTCGGTGTACCCCGCGTCGATCGCCGCGGTGAGCGCCTGGGAAAACCTGCGGCCGGCTTCGAGCTGCCAGAGCAGAAAGCCGAGCGTACCGGAGACGCAGCCTTCGATACTGACCACTTCGTCGCCAGTCTCCTGCAGCTTGGCAAAGGTGTCCATCACCGGCAGGCCGGCACCCACCGTCGCCTCATGACGGACCCGCCGTCCGTGCTGTGCGGCCAGCGCCAGCAGCGCCTCCGCCTCGGAGGCCGGGCCGGCCAGCGGTTTCTTGTTGGCCAGCACCACATCCATGCCGGAGGTGAGCGCGGCGCGAAGCACCGGTGTGGTGTCATCCGCGGTGACGTCCACCAGCACGGGATGCGAAAGCGCATGCTTGAGCGCGCGCCGCACCGCTTCTTCCGCCCGATCCGACCGCCCCCCGTCCATGTGCTTGAGCGAGTGCCCCTTCGCCTTCTCCCGCGCGATGGTGGTCATCCGATGCGCCGAAAGCCCGTTGGCATCGAACACCACGCCGCTCCGGTCGGCCACCCCGACGATGCGGACCTTGGGGCCGCTCGCCGGCAGCTCGGCCACCAGATCGGAGAAGCTCCGGCCGATCCGGCCGAAGCCGAGGAGGAAGATGTCCAGCCGGTCGCGGGGGGCCACCGAGCCGCCCCCGACCTTGCCCAGCTGGAACGCGGCGTGAATCGCCCGCTGGGCTTCCGTTGACTGGGCCTCCGCGACCACGGCGGAGATGTTGAGCTCGCTCGAGCCCTGGGCGATCGCGATGACGTTGATCGCGTTGGCCGCCAGCGCCGAGAAGACCCGCTGCGCCACGCCCGGAGTTCCCGCCATGCCGAGCCCCACCACCGCGATGGTGGCGACGCCCCCCTTCACGCTCACGCCGTCGATCTCCCGATGGGCGATCTCGTCGCGGAACGCCTCGTTCAGGCAGACCCGGGCCGCCTCGGCGCTCTCGGCCGGGACACAGAAGCAGATCGAATGCTCCGAGGACGCCTGGCTGATGAGCGACACGGAGATGTCTTCGCGCTTGAGCGCGGCGAAGGTGCGGGCCGCCACGCCGGGGACGCCCAGCATTCCGTTGCCCTCGACCGTCACCAGTGCCTGGCTGGGCGCGGCGGAAAGCGCCTTCACCGGCACGTCGAGGCCGGTCGCCCGCTCGGAGACCTCGGTCCCTTCGCTCCTCCCATCCGCGAAGGGACGCACGAACAGGGGCACCTTCCGGCCGACGACCGGGATCAGCGCCCGCGGATGCAGCACCTTGGCGCCGTAGTAGGCCAGCTCGGCGGCTTCCCGCACGTTGAGCTGGGCCAGCACCCGGGCGTCCGGCACTACTCTCGGATCGGCGGTGAGGAGTCCGGGCACGTCTTTCCACAGGTTGACCCGCGCGGCGCCGAGCGCGCGGCCCACGAGCGCCGCCGTGAGGTCGGAGCCGCCCCGGCCCAGCGTGGTCAGGTCTCCCTCAGCCGAGGATCCGATGAAGCCGGGGACGACCGGCGTGACGCCCTGATTGAGCAGCGGCTTGAACGCCTTTCGCATGTGCTGATCGGTGACGTCGAGATCGGGCGAGGCGTTGCCGAAGTTGGCGTCGGTGCGGACGACCAGGGTGGCATCGACGTACCGGGTCTTGATACCGGCCGCCACCATGGCCGCGGTCACCAGTCGGGCGGAGAGCCGCTCGCCCCGGGCCACGACGAAATCACTGGTCCGCGGCGTCAGCTCGCGAAGGATGCTGAGCCCCTTGGCCAGCGTCTCCAGCTCGGTGATCTGGCTGTCGACGAAGGCGATCAGTTCGGCGCGCGCCGCGCCCGCCGGCGCCAGGGCGCGGGCCGCGGAATGGTGCCGCTCCCGCAGCACCTGCGCGATCCGCGCGGCGCCATCGAGATCCCCGGCCCGCGACTTGGCCGCGACCTCGAGCAGCAGATCGGTGACCCCGGCCATGGCCGAGACGACGACGACGCGGGGGAAGGCGCGGTCGCGGATGATGCCGACCGCGTGCCGAATGGCGGCGGGATCGGCCAGCGATGCGCCGCCGAACTTGTGCACTTCCAGGGCTGGTGAGAGGCGGGCCATAGGCGGCGAACGATACAACCGCCCCGGAGTGCGGGAAAGCTCTGTGATCCGTTCCCCGTTCCCCGTTCCGCGTTCCCCGTTCTTCCCGTGTCAGGCCCTTCGAAGGAGGCTGTCTCCTGTTTCGCCACCCTGTCTGCTGGGTGCCGGGTACGGGACACGGGGAACGGGGAACGGGTCTCCGACACTCCCGAGCGCACGGGCAGCCGCATAACTTGAAGGCATGCTGACGCTCCTCAAGCTGCTGCAGTCGCTCTTCAAGACCCTGCACTCTGAGGGCACCCCCGCCCAGGTGGCCGCGGGCATGATGCTCGGCGCGGGGATCGGGCTCACGCCGCTCCTCTCGGCCCACAACCTGGTGCTCTTCGCGGCGATCGTCCTGCTGAACGTCTCGTTCGGCGGGGGGATGCTGGGGTTGGCGCTGTTCACGCCGCTGGGATTCATCCTGGATCCGGTGTTCGACCGGATCGGGCTGGCGCTCCTCGGGGCGCCGGCGCTGCAGACACTCTGGACCGACTGGTACAACATCCCGCTGGTGCCGTACACCAATTTCAACAACAGCGTCACGCTCGGCGGCTTCGTTTTCTGGCTGGTGGCCGCGGTCCCCCTCTACTTCCTCGGCAAGCTGGCCATCGCGCGCTACCGCGCGACCTATGGCGCCCGGGTGATGAACTCGAAGTTCATGAAGGGGCTCAAGGCGTCCAAGGTGTACAACGTCTACAGCTGGTTCCGGCCCGAATGAAGAAGCGATTCAAGGTGTTCCGCTGGAAGGCGGTCGGGCCGCTGCTCCTCTTCCTGGTGCTGCTGGTGGTCCTCTGGATCATCTTCGCGGACCGGATTGTCCGGAACGAGGCCGAGTCGAACCTGTCGGAGACGCTGGGGACTCAGGTGGACATCGCCAGCCTCACCATCCGCGAAGCGGACGCGGCGGTGGACATCGGCGGCCTGGCCATCGCCGATCCCCGGGACCCGATGAAGAATCTCTTCGAGGCCGGCGCCATCACCGTCGACCTCGATCCCATACCCCTGGCCGAAAAGAAGATCGTCATCGATCAGGTGAAGCTGTCGGGGCTCCGGTTTCTCACCGCCCGGAAGACCCCCGCCCGTCCGGCCGACCCGAACAGCCCCGCCGGCAAACTGCTGAGCGAGACCCGCGACTGGGCGAAGGAGAAGTTCCAGTTCCCGAAGCTGGCGCTGGGACGGATCGACTCGGCGAAGAGCCTGGTGCTCAATCCGGAGCAGCTTGGCACGGTGAAGGCTGCCCAGGCCTTCGTCGGGACGGTGGACTCCGCCCGCGAGGCCTTCGAGCAGGGGCTCGCCGCCCTGCAGCTCAAGCCACTGGTCGATTCGTCGGCCGCGCTGGCCAGCCAGCTCGCGAAGACCGATCCCAAGACCCTCGGCCTGGCCGGGGTGAAGAACTCGGTCACGTCGGTCCAGAAGTCGATCGACCGGATCAAGAAGGCCAGGGGGAAGCTGGAAGCCCTCGAGCAGTCGGCCAAGTCCTCGCTCGGGTCGCTGCAGAATGGACTGGCCGAGGTGAACGCCGCCCGGCTCAAGGACTACGCCTTCGCCAGGGGCCTCCTGCAGCTTCCGAGCTTCGATGCCCCCGACATCGGCGCGTCGCTCTTCGGCGAGCAGAGCCTCGACTATTTCCAGCGGGGGCTGTACTACGCGAAGGTCGCCCAGAAATACATTCCACCCGGGCTCCAGCCCTGGAACCGTCCCGGCCCCAAGCGCGCCCGCCGGTCCGGCACCACCGTCGAGTTTCCCAAGGAGAAGGAGTATCCCCGGTTCCTGCTCCGCGAGGGTGACGTCGACCTGGCGATCGGCGGCCAGGCCCAGAACACCTTCAAGGCCACTTTCGCCAACATCACGTCGCAGCCCGCGCTGCTCGGCCGTCCGGCAACGCTCTCGGCCAGCGGCCGCATCGCCGGCGATTCCCCCATCTCGGTCGACCTGTCGGCGCTCTCCCGGCATTTCGGCAAGTCGCCCAAGGACTCGCTCCAGGCCAGGGTCGGCGGCGTGAGCCTGCCGGCGATCCCGTTCCCCGGCCTTCCCTTCGCGGTCAACCCCGGCAAGAGCACGTTGGGCCTGTCCTTCAGCCTGGCGGGCGACAAGCTCGCCGGATCCTGGGAGATCAACTCGAATCAGGTGACCTGGAATGCCGACTCTGCGCGGCTCCAGTCCGCTTCGCTGGTGGAGAGCACCGTCTGGCGGGTGGTTTCCGGGCTCAATCAGCTGCAGGTACGCGCCGAGCTGAGCGGGACCATCAGCAATCCCAGCCTCAAGATCCGCTCCAACCTGGACGATGCCATCGCTGACCGGCTCCGCGGCCTGGTGGGCGAGGAGGTGGCCAAGGCGGAGGCCAAGGCGCGTGCCGCCGTGGACAAGCTGGTCGATCAGCAGGTGACCGCCCTGCAGGCGAAGGTGAGCGACCTGCAGAGCCAGGCGCTGACCAGGCTTCCAGTCGAGCGGAGCCAGCTCGACGGCGTCCAGAAACAGCTCGAGACCCAGCTCAAGCGCCTCGCCGGATCCGCCGCCGGCGGCCTCAAGCTCCCGAAGCTGTAGCCGCCCGCGCATCACGAAGACTCCTTCACGCGGCACTCGGACCGTCTCGTTCCCCCTCGCGCTCCGCCCCGATTCCGGTAGATTGGGCCGTCCCATCCCTCTCCGCAGGAAGTCCGCATGCGCATTGCAGTGCCCAGGGAGACCGCTCCCGGCGAACGGCGTGTGGCGCTGGTACCCGAGTCCATCAAGAAGCTGGTCGCGGCCGGCTACGAAATCGCGGTCCAGGCCGGTGCCGGCGAGGCGGCCGGCCTGGCCGATCAGGCCTATCGCGAGGCCGGAGCCACCATCGAGGCGGATCCGGCCTTGCTGGTGCAGAGCGCGGACCTGCTGCTCAAGGTGGGTCCGCCGACCTCCGGCGAGATCGGCGGCCTCAGGGCCGGCGCGATCTATCTCGGCTCACTGATGCCGCTCCGCAATCTCGACACGGTCTCGGCGCTTGCCGCCCGGAAGGTCACCGCCTTCGCCACCGATGCCATCCCCCGGACCACCCGGGCCCAGTCCATGGATACGCTCTCGTCCATGGCCAACATCTCGGGCTACAAGGGGGTGCTGCTCGCCGCCGCCGAGCTCAACCGCTACTTCCCCATGCTCACCACCGCGGCCGGCATGATCTTCCCGGCCAAGGTCTTCGTGATCGGGGCCGGGGTGGCGGGACTGCAGGCCATCGCCACGGCCCGCCGCCTGGGGGCCAACGTGCTGGCGACCGACGTCCGGCCCGAGGTGAAGGAGCAGATCGAAAGCGTCGGCGCCAAGTACGTCGGCATCGAGCTCAAGGACAGCGCCGCCGCGGGCGGCGGCTACGCCAAGGAGCTCTCGGATGAAGACCAGCAGAAGCAGCGCCAGATGCTGGTCGACCAGTGCGCCCAGTCGGATGTGGTCATCACCACGGCCCTCATCGGTGGCGTCTTCGCGCCCCGGCTCCTCACCGCCGACACGGTGCGCGGCATGAAGCCCGGCTCGGTGATCGTGGACCTGGGCGCGGACGGCGGCGGCAACTGCGAGCTCTCGAAGCTGGGGGAGACCACGGTGGTGGGCGGGGTGACGATCATGGCCCCGCTCAATCTCCCGGCGACGATGCCCTTTCACGGGAGCCTCCTCTTCTCCCGCAACCTGGTGGCCTTCCTCCAGACGTTCACGAAAGACAAGGCCTTCCAGCTCGATTTCGCCGACGACATCCAGCAGGGCGCGGTGATCACCCACGATGGTGAGGTCAGGCACGCCCGGACCCGCGACGCCCTTCAGAAGGGGAAATCATGAGCGCGAATACCGCGTGGGCCAGCGTGCCCGCCGATTCGACCGTCACCACCCACGCCCCGGCCGACGCGGACATCTGGTCGCTGCTGTTCGTGTTCGTCCTGAGCTCGTTCATCGGGCTGGGGGTGATCCGCCGGGTGTCGCGGCTGCTGCACACGCCGCTGATGTCGATCACCAACGCGATCTCGGCGATCGCGGTGATCGGCTCGATCATCGTGACCGGCGGCGATTTTCCGCCCGGCATCCGGGCCATGGGCGCGGTGGCGCTGTTTGCCTCGATGACCAACATCGTGAGCGGGTTTCTCATCACCAACCGGATGCTCAAGATGTTCAAGTCGGAGGACAAGCGGGGTGAGGGGGGCCACGCATGACCCCCGCCATCCAGCAGCTCGCCTACATCATCGCGACGGCGCTGTTCATCTTTGCGCTGCACTGGATGAACACGCCGGCCACCGCCCGCAAGGGGGTGTACGCCGGTGTCGCCGGGATGGCCATCGCGATCCTGGTGACCTGGGCCCAGCCCGGTGTGGTGTATCACGGCTGGATCGTGGTGGCCCTGATCGCCGGCACCCTGGTGGGCATCCCCCTCGCCAACGTCCCCCTCACGGCGGTCCCCCAGCGGACCGCGCTGTCGCACGCCTTCGGCGGCCTCGCCGCCGGCCTGGTGGGTACGGCGAAGTATTACCTCTGGTTCTCCGAAGGCCCCGAGAACCTCACGACCTTCCGGATGGTGGCGATCATCCTGGAAATCCTGCTCGGCTTCCTCACCTTCACCGGCAGCCTCATGGCGGCCGGCAAGCTGCAGGAAGTGAAGTGGATCCCCCAGCGGCCGGTGACCTATCCGGGCCAGAACTTCATCAATCTGGGTCTCTTCGCGGTGGCCCTCGGGATCGGCGTTGCCCTGACCCTGCACCCCACCGCGTCCTGGGCGCCGATGCTGTTCCCGGTGGTGATCGGGCTGTCGCTCCTGTTCGGCGTGCTGCTGATCATCCCCATCGGCGGCGCCGACATGCCGACCGTCATCGCAATCCTCAACGCCTATGCCGGCCTCTCCGCGGTGGCGATGGGCTTCGTGCTGGACAACAAGCTGCTGATCACCGCCGGCGCGCTGGACGGCTCCAGCGGGCTCATCCTCGCCATCATCATGTGCAAGGCGATGAACCGCTCGTTCAGCAACGTGCTGTTCGGCGCCTTCGGCCAGGTGCAGCAGCTCAAGGCCGGCGGCGAGCAGAAGGTCTACAAGCCGGAGACCTTCGAGGGCGCGGCCCAGGTCCTGGAGCAGGCCAGCCTGGTGGTGATCATCCCGGGCTACGGGATGGCGGTGGCGCAGGCGCAGCACAAGGTCCGCGAGCTGTACGACCAGCTCAAGAAGCGCGGCATCACGGTCAAGTTCGCCATTCACCCGGTGGCGGGGCGCATGCCGGGGCACATGAACGTGCTCCTGGCCGAAGCGGACATCCCCTATACCGACCTGGTGGAGATGGACGAGATCAACCCCGACATGCCCCAGTGTGACGTCGCCCTGGTGGTGGGAGCCAACGACGTGGTGAACCCCGCGGCCCGCTCCGACAAGTCGAGCCCGATCTTCGGCATGCCGATCATCGACGCCGACAGGGCGCGGACCGTGTTCGCCATCAAGCGCAGCAAGAATCCCGGGTTCGCCGGGATCGACAACGACCTCTATTTCTCGGATCGCACCTGGATGCTCTTCGGCGACGCCAAGGCGGTGATCGGGGAGCTGGTGAAGCAGCTGTCGGGGGGGAGCGGGATGCACTAGCTGTTCGCCGTTAGCCGTTAGCCATTAGCTTGTGCAGCGCAAATCGACCCTCCGTGCTCATCGCGCGGAGGGTCGTTGGCTGACGCACTGCTAATGGCTAACGGCTAACGGCTTACGGCTTACGGCTAACAGCCAGACGCTCTACGGCCGCTGCGGCATCCCCATGCCCGCGGGCATCTTCATTTCCTGGTAGTCCGACGGCACCTGGAACAGCGAAGCATCCACCGACCCGGGTTCGAGCTTTGTCGCGATCATCTGGGTCGTGACCGTCTCGCCCTTGATCTTGCTGATGCGCAGCGGGAAGAAGCCGTCCTTGTAGAGCTTCAGGAACTCCGGATTGTCCGCGATCTCGCTGACGTCGTCCCCGTCTCCTTCGCCCCGGCCCCGTCCCATGCCCATGGGGTTCCGGCCCATCATGAAATTCCCCATGCCCTTGGCGACACACATCTCCATGGTCTCGGGCTTGCCCGTGTCCTCGGCGTAGCGATAGACCTGGCAGCTCTTGCCCGCGATGGTTTCGCTCTTGCCCGTGTCGGTGACCTTCGGAGTCTTGTGGGTGGTGTGCTCGGCCCGCATCTGGTCGCCCATCTTCTCCAGGTCCCACTTCATGAACATCTTCTGCTCCGGCATCACCATCGTCATCGTCTTGGCGGCGCCATCGATGATCATGGCGCCGGCGCCGCCCCTCGCCCCGGTCATGTCGGTCCGCACCATGCTTCCCTTGTAGGTCTGGGTCATCGGCGTCTGCTTCTTGCCGACGGCCCAGGTCACGCTTCCCTCGAACTGGGCCGCGGCGGGGATGGTACAGAGCGCGGTCATCGCCAGCGGGGCGGCGAGACGGGTGGCGGCAAGCAGCATTCGCATACGCATTCCTCAGGGGAGTGTGAAGGTCAGGCCGGGGCTGGCCCGGTCCAGTGGCGATCCTGGATCGCAGAGTGGGATTCGATTTCGTCCTGCGCGCGCCGATAGTTGGCCAGCCACTCGGGTTGCCACGCGGGCGGAATGTTGGCGCGGAACCAGGACGCGGTGAGGATCTCGGTGCCGGGCCCGCGGTGGCTGGCATCCACATGGCCGAGGTAGTGGGTCGCGTAACCCGCGTCCATGGTGTTGATCACCCGGAGCTCGAAGGCGGCGTAGCAGTCGTTGAGCACCGGGATCCCGGTCTCACCCGTGCGATGAGGAATCCGCGCCAGCTTGTCCTCGTCCCGGCCGCTGACGAAGCCGAGCTGGTGAATCAGGTCCAGCTGGCCGGGGTGCAGCAGGTGGACGCACAGGCGGCCGCTGTTCCAGATCAGGTCGTGGCTGAAATGCCACTTGTGGATGTACACCGAAAGGCGGGGGACGTTCGGGGAGATCGAGGCTCGGACCACGCTGTCCGAGATCATGCCGTTGGTCCGCCCCCGCCACGCCGTGGTGATGGCCACGACCGGGGAAGCGAACTGGCGCAGCAGCTCGTAGGTGGCGTCGGTTTTCATGCGCAGGAAGTGTAATAAACGACCCGTCCTGGTGGAGGAATGTGAAGGGTGCAAGGCGCGCCGGCGAGCGCGTCCCCCGGTCGGAGCCCGGGAGCCGGGCTTCCGCCGTGTCACCGAAGATTTTCCGACCGGGTGACTGCCGTCACACTGTTGTATCGGGGTTTGTTCGGTAACGTGCCGTGCATGTTGATGTTGTTGAAGGGGTTAAGCGATTGATTTCTTTTCGGGGTGTGTCAACATATATTTCGCGGTTGTCGAACCGCCCTCTGACGCGATATCCCAGGCCCAAGGAGGGGCGCGAGTGACCATGCAGCCACGCCGTAAACGGCGCACTGTACGGCCGGCCCAGATCGCCAAGGCGATTGACGAAGGTCGGGAAAGTCTGGACCTGTACCTCGACGAGATCAGCAAGGTCCCGCTGCTCACGCGCGAGGAAGAAATGGAACTGGCCCGCCGGGCCTTCCGTGGCAACGTTGCGGCCCAGGAACGCCTGGCCCGCCACAATGTCCGATTTGTGGTGTCGGTCGCCAAGAAGTTCCAGAATCGTGGTGTGCCGCTGGTCGACCTCATCGGCGAGGGGAACCTCGGCCTGATGACGGCCGCCCGGAAGTTCGATCCGGACCGCGGCGTGAAGTTCATCTCCTATGCCGTGTGGTGGATTCGTCAGGCAGTGCAGGCGGCGATCGCCCGGCACGGCCGCCCGGTCCGGGTGCCGCTCAACCGCACCGCGGACCTGAGCCGGCTGGGTCGTACCACGACTCTGCTCAAGGACAAGCTGGGCCGCATGCCCACCACCGAGGAACTGGCCCGCGCCACCGGCCTTACGGTGGAGGCGGTGCGCAGCCTGGGTGCGCTCAATACCGAGGCCGTGCGCCTCGACCACCCGACTCGCGATGGCGACAACAGCGAGCGGATGGAGCGGTTCGCCGCGCTGGACCAGGAAGGCACCGACGCGCCGGCCATCGCCAACAGCCAGACCTCGGATATCGAGGCCGCGCTCGCGACGCTGCCGCCCCGGGACGCCAAGGTGCTCCGGCTCTACTTCGGTCTGGACGACGGCAACAGCCGCACCCTGGAAGAGATCGGCCGGATGATGGGTGTGACCCGCGAACGTATCCGCCAGCTCCGCGACCGGGCACTCAGCCGGCTCCGGGAAGGGGATCAGGGGCAGAAGCTGAAGGACCTGGTAGCGTAGGGATGGCCGGATAGGCGGATAGGCGGGTGGAAAATCGCAGAAGGGCGAGCTCCGGGAGGAACTCGCCCTTTTGTTGTCCGGCACTCTGACCATCCGCCCGTCCGCCTGTCCGCCCATCCGCCTACGTCTCTTCGATCTCCCTCACCGCCACCACCCCGCCGTGCTTCAGGTGCGGGCAACTCCGCGCGATCGCCATCGCCTCTTCCCAGCTCGACGCCCGCACGATGAAGAGCCCTCCCAGCGGCGCCGGGGAGCCCGTGTCGGGTGCGCTGGGCCGGCTCTCCGATCCCCCCGGCGACAGGATCCGCTCATCGGTCCCCAGCTTCTCTCCCGTCGACAACCGGTCCCCCAGAGAAACGGCCCACTCTCGGTACTCGGCCACCAGGGTGGGCTCCGGGATGCTGCGATCGAAGCTGGCGGGATCATACAGCAGGAGCGCGTAGCGCTGCCCTTCCGCGACCGGGGTGCGGGAGCGCCCTCCCAGGGCCAGCCCGCCGGCGAAGAGTGCGAGCCCGGCGATCCCCGCGGCCATGGCCCATCCCACCCGGACCCACCGGGGCCGCCGAAGCAGGCGTCGCGCCTCGAGGCTTCGCTGAACCCGGTCCCTGAGCTCCCGCTGAGGGGGCTCGTCCCGGCGGAGGTGCCCCAGCGGCGGCGTGCGATCGTCTTCCATGGTTCAGTGCTCCTTCCCGCCGAGTGCCCGGCGGACAGCGCCGCGGGCCCGGGCGAGCTGACTCTTGGAGGTTCCCGGGACCACACCGAGCAGGGCGGCGATCTCCTCGTGGGTGTACCCCTCGACATCGTGCAGGATGAGGACGTGGCGGAAGCCGGCGGGGAGCTGGGCGATGGCGCGCTCCAGGTCGACCCGGTCCGCAGTCTGGAGCAAGGCGATATCGTTGGCCGGATGATCGTCTTCGACTCCCGGGAGTTCCCTGGCATCCTGCCGCGATCGGTCCCGAACCGCATTGACCACGAACCCGCCGAGCCAGGTGCTGAGCGCCGACTCCCAGCGGAAAGTCGGGAGCCGTTCCACTGCGCGGATCCATACGTCGTGTACCACGTCCTCAGCCCCGGCCACATCGCCGCCGTTGAGCCGGAGCGCCAGGCCATAGAGCCTGGGCACATGACGATCGTACAGCCGCCCGAACGCGCCGCTGTCCTTGTGCTCGAGGATCCGGGCGACGAGGTCCCGGTCGCTGAGGCCGTTCAGCGGCGCCCGCTCCTGGCCGGGCGCGCAGTGTCCGCCGAGGGGCGCACCGCCTCCGGTACCACGATCATGATGTTCGACATTGGGCTTCCGGCGCTGACCACGATCCCGGCGGCGACATCCCGATTGGCTCCGGTGCCGATGGTCTGGGTAGTGAGATAGGGGTAGTAGATCATGATGTGCGGCTTCCATGCCCCCACACGGGAGCCGTCATCGTCGTAGAGCACCTGTGCGGCGGACTGCATCCAGCTCATGGCTGGGCGCTGAGGGAGCCGGAATTCCCCCGAGGCAATGCCTGTCGCAATGGCGTGCTGCACCGAGTCGGTGGCGATTCCCTGGTGCAGCAGCTCGGATTGCCGCATCTCGATCGGCATGATGGTCCGGGCGCCCTCCTCATCGAAGCAATGCGGCTCGAGCGCCCCGGGCCAGCCCCGGCCGACGTAGCATTGCACCGAACTGGTACCGGAGTCGGCCACGACGTACTTCCCCTGGGCGAACACCCAGGTACGGGCGCCACCCGCGACCGAGGCCGGCGCGGCACTCCTGGCGAGGGCGATCTCCTCCCGGACCGGCAGCATCAGGCGCGGTCCGGGGATGCCGAGTACTTCCTGGGCGGACAGGTCGGCCGCGCCGCGGGACAGCAGCAGGAGCAGGGGCAGGGTGATGCGCATGAACGCCTCGGGGACGGAGTTGCCTTGAGTGGCATGGTGTCCCCGAATGGTTGCATTGGCCCGTCGGGCGGGCGCTGCGCTGGCTACGACCCGGCGGGTGATAGCGGCCGAGAATGGCCCGACCTGGCCGGCGGACCCATGGCGACCGGTTCAGCGGTATTGCTTCAGCAGAAAGCACCGATCGCAACCGATCGGAAAGTTAGGCACCCGCCCAACGACTTCGAAGCCCAGGCGCCGGTAGAACCCCAGGCCCTGGAAGGAGAGCGTATCCACCTGGGCCGCGGTGCAGCCGCGTCGGTGCGCCTCGGATTCCGCCGCCTCCATGAGTCGGCGGCCCAGGCCAAGGCCGCGGCAGTCCTCGCGAACCCAGACCATTTCGATCAGGTAGTGGCCGTAAATCGTACGGCCCATGACGCCTCCCGCCAGGCGCCCCCCCTCTCGGGAGAACGCCGAGAGCGGCTCTCCTGCCGCCGGCACGGCCCGCTCCGCGTTGTACTGGCGCACCCCTTGGCGGAGCGCGTCGGACAACTCCGCCGGACGATCGCGTCAGACCTCGACGTCGGGGTAGCGGGCTGGCCCGGGGGCCGGCCGCGATCTCGCAGCGCCCGACGCCGGATCTCCGCTCGCCAGGCGCTCGATGGTCTCGCGGTGGAGGAGGAAGTCCACCCAGGTTTCGTCGCTGACTGCACCGAGCCGACGGTAGAGCCGGGCGGCGGTCTCATTCCAGCGGGCTACCTGCCATTTGATGAGGGCACATCCGGCTTCCACTGCCCGGCTGGCGGTCGTCTGCATGAGCGCCTCTCCGATTCCCCGGCCCCGTGCGGCCGGGACGACATAGAGCTCCTTGATGAAAAGCGTGGGACGGGCGCGGTAGGTGAACGGGATCAGGTGATACACCAGCATTCCGAGCACGGCCTGGTCCTGGGCAACCGCAACCAGGGCGTGGAAGTCCGGCGGCACCCGCTCGAAGCCCTGCCGACGGAGCACCTCCTCGGTAACCCGGAAATCCGCGAGATAGCCCTCATAGTCGGCCAGCCCGCGCATGAGCTCGAGGAGGACAGGCAGATCGGTAGCGACTGCGTCCCGCACCATGACCGGTGCGGCTGCTGTTGCCGTCGGGCTCAGAGGTAGCGGTCCTTCAGCACTTCGAGGTGCCAGATCAGGTGACCGGGCAGCACGCAAGCCAGCGTCCGGACCGTGATCGGGTTGCCGGCCACCTGCCCCCAGCGCATCGGAGCTTCTGCGGGAAGCCCCTCCAGCAGAGCGATCGTCGTGCAGCGGGCGGTCGACCACTCCAGGAGAAGGCTCTCAAGGGGCCGATCGTTGAACCGGCCGGCGGGAACCCAGGGATCCTGCTCCCAGTTGGGCAGCACCGCCCGGTCTCCCCGAGCCACACTCAACGCCCGGTAGGAGAAGACCCGTTCGGTATCGGTCAGGTGGCCGAGCACCGGCTTCACCGTCCACTTGCCCGGCGCGTAGGCGTGATCGGCCTGTTGGGCGCTGAGGCTGCCGAACAACCCGGAGACCTCGGATACCTGGCTCCGCATCAGTGGCAGGAATGCTCCCTCCGGCACCTTGCCGATGTAGCGCGAGAGTAGTAAGCGAGGAACTTGTCGGGGTTCGGCCTGTCAAAACCGGGGAAGTCGATCGAAGCCGGCGTCATGGGATGTGCCTGAGGGCGTTAGAGGTCCGCATTGAGCACGCGGGCCCTTCTCGGTGAGGACCCAGACTCCGGCGCCCTGACCCATCTCCGAAGGGAGCGCCTCCAGTGCCAGTCGGGCTTCCTCATCCACCGGCAGCACTCGCGGCCGGGCTCGCCAGGGGAACGCCCCCCAGCGCCAGCAAGGCCGGCAGCATGCGACGAACGGGGCCACGGAACAGGGCACCCCCCGGAATCACGCACATGTGCCGCTGCCCGCGCTCAGCGCCTTCGCTGGCGAGTCGGTACCCACCGCCAGGGTGAATCCCTCGTCCAGCCATCCGGTGACACCGCCGAGCATCAACTTCACCGGTCGGCCGAGTCGGGCGAGCCGCACCGCCGCCCGCTCCGCGCCGTTGCAGTGCGGCCCGGCGCAGTAGACTACGAATTGCGTGTTCTCGGGGAACTCCCGCATCCGGAACTCGACAATTTTCCCGTGCGGCAGGTTGAGCGCCCCAGGCACGTGACCCTTGGTATAGAGATCGGGCCCGCGCACGTCGAACAGTACGAAGTCCGCCGTGCCGCCGGCCAGCGATTCGTGTACGTCCCAACAGTCGGTCTCGAAGCGGAAGCCGTCCTCGAAGTGGGCCAGCGCCTCGGCGCTGGGGGCGGAGGGAACACGCATGACCGGTGAGGGCATGACGACCTCGGTCGCAGGTGGAGGTGACCCGGCTGGCCGGGACCGGAGCGGAGCCACCGCTGGGGAACCAGTTCAGCCCGGAGTTTCACCGACCGGCGCGTCGGCCGCCGGGGTGGATCCAAGCTAAGGCGTCATGGTCCCACCACCAGCGCCATTTGCGATGTTATCATGGGGCCATTTACCGGGACCTTCGTGGCCCCCACGGAAGCAGCGGCGCGAGGGCCCGGACGTCGCGGGCGATCCGCTCCGGCGTGGTGGCGCCATAGCTGAGCAGGAGTCCCCGGGCCCGCGCCGGCTCGGTGTAGTAGCGGGAAAGCGGGGCTACCCCGAGTCCAGTGGCCGGCGCGGACTGGGTTACGGTGGCATCGTGGCTCCCGTCGGGCAGGTGCGCCACCAGGTGCAGTCCGGTGTCGCTCGGTCCCACGGTCGCCACCGGGCGCCAGTGATGCTCGATGCCACGGACCAGGGCGTCGCGGCATTCGGCGTAGTGCGACCGTGCCTGCCGGAGGTAGGCGGCGAAGTGTCCCCCGGCCATGAAGTCGGCCAGGACCGCCTGGGTCAGCGGCGGGGAGAATCCGTCGCCGATGCGGCGGCCGGCGGCGAAGGCATCGGCCAGCCCCTCCGGCACGATCAGGTAGCCCAGCCGCAACCCGGGGAAGAGGACCTTGTTGCAGGTGCCCACGTAGAGGACCCGGCCGCCGCGGTCCAGCCCCTGAAGCGACGCGATGGGGCGACCGTCGTAGCGGAACTCGCTGTCATAGTCATCCTCGATCACCCAGGCGTCGGCTGATGCGGCCCAGCGCAGCACCGCCAGGCGGCGGGAGAGATTCATCGTGACTCCCAGAGGGAACTGGTGCGAGGGCGTGACGTAGAGCAGGCGGGCGCCGGGGTGGGTGGTCAGGGCCTCGGCCACCAGTCCCCCCTCGCCTACCGGGACTCCCCGTACCACCGCGCCGGCCGCGAGCAGAGCGGCGCGGGCGCTGGGATATCCGGGCTCCTCCACCAGGGCGAGGCCACCCGGGTCGAGCAGCAACCGGGCGGAGAGATCGAGGGCCTGCTGGGTGCTGCTCACCACCACGACCTGGCGGGTGTCACAGCGGACTCCGCGGGTCAGGCGGACGTGGTCGGCGATCGTCTCGCGGAGAGCCAGCAATCCGTACTGGTCCGCCGCCTGGAACGGCGCCGTCCCGGACCGCCGCGCCCGCCGGGCCAGCAACCGGTTCCATGTGCGAGTGGGAAATCCGGCCACGTCGGTCGAACAGGGGCCGGCGGGATGGTCGGTGACCATTTCCGTCTGGCCCAGGTCGGCGATCAACCGCCCCCGCGCCGAGAGCCGGCCTGGCAACGGAGCGGCTGACGGCGCTGATCGGGTGGTTCTCCCGGGGCTCCGGCCACGGCCGAAGGGTGCGGTCTCCGAAACCGAGAGTGCCACGATGGTGCCGGCGCCTACCCGGCGGGTAATGAACCCCTCGGCGCCGAGCTGGAGGAAGGCCGCTTCGACCGTGTTGCGGGAGACCCCGAGATCGGACGCCAGGGTCCGGGCCGAGGGAAGTCGCGCGCCGGGCCTGAGCGCCCCGGAAAGGATGTGCTCGCGGACCTGTCGGTAGACCTGGGTATAGAGGGGCGCGCTCTCCGGGGCGCTAGCTGCCGCCACCGGCACCTGGAGGGGTGCGCCCCAACGGGACGCGCGTGATCGTCGGGGGCTCATGTCATCTCGATCGGAGGGATCGACGTGGATAGACGAGGAAGTGCGCCCGCGTCAAGGGGAGGCCAGACTCCTACGGCGCGGCGGTGGTGATGTCGATCAGGCCACTGATCCACAGCCCGTCGGCTCAGCAGGGCGTCGCTGAACCGCTTTCGAATCCGGCCGGTATGGCGCCGACCGAACGTGATGGCGGGGGAGGACGACGACACCCCCGTGGCCAGCACGGAGACGAATTCGGCGACACCCTCATAAAGGCTGCGTGGCAACAGGAGGTACTCATCCGCTAGGGTTTCGTGACCGCCGCCTTGAGCTGGCTTTCGTAGGCGGTAACCGCCGTCTGGGCGTTGGGGTCATCCTTGAACGTGACCTTGAGCTGCACTACCGCCTCCTGTCCACGGGCGTCTCCGACAGTGGCGAGGAGCAGCATGTTGCTGAAGATGTCGTTGACGTCGTCCTCCTCCATCGACCGCCGGAACCGCTCGGCGATGGCGGGATAGACCATCTCTCCCTGGCAGGAGGAGGGAGATGAAGAGGCGATGGTACGGCTGTATGGCTGACATTGGAGGCGGCCGGGTGGGGGTTCCGGGGTGAGACGTTCGATTCGGACGATGGGTGCACCCACACCGAGGCGCGCCACTTTGCCCTACGCTAGCGCCGGATCGATCCCACCAACAGCACCATTTCGTGCCACCGGATGGTGCCAATTCCCGCAGCCGCGGAACCGATGGAGGGAGGACGAGCATGCAAAGCGCCCCGTCGATGGTCGAAGAGGCGCAGCGGTGACCTGCTGGTAGTTCGCCACTTCCAGTACTGGCCGCTGCCCCCGCGTACGCCGGAGCAGTCCGGGGCGTTTTCCTGGTCGGGGGATGGGGGAAAAAGTGCCGCGCCTCGGCGCTCGACCAGGCGATTTTCCCCAGCGGGGGGGGCCCCCGCTGCCCCCCGCTCGCGTCGCTCCCTACGCCTCCCCCTTCGCGAACATCCGGAGCACCCGCTGGAGAATGCCGCCGTTGCGGTAATAGTCCAGCTCGACATCGGAGTTGAGCCGGACGATGGCAGGGAAGGTGGTCGGCTTCCCGTCGTCCGCGGTGGCGGTGACGATCACCCTGCCGCCTGGAGTGAGACCCCGGGCGATGCCGGTGATGCTGAACTGCTCCCGCCCGGTGAGGCCCAGCGACTGGCGAGTAGTGCCGGCTTCGTACATCAGGGGCAGCACGCCCATGCCCACCAGGTTGCTCCGGTGAATCCGCTCGTAGCTCTCCGCAATCACCGCCTTCACCCCCTGGAGTGCCGGGCCCTTAGCCGCCCAGTCGCGGCTCGAGCCGGTGCCATACTCCTTGCCGGTGAGGATGACGAGGGGCGTTCCCTCCTTCTGGTATTTCATCGCGGCGTCGAAGATCGACATCACCTCGCCGCTGGGGATGTGCAGCGTCCAGTTGCCTTCCTTGTCCGGCGTGAGCGCGTTCTTGATGCGCACGTTGCCGAACGTGCCGCGCATCATCACCTCGTGGTGGCCGCGCCGGGCGCCGAAGGTGTTCCAGTCGACCTGCTGCACTCCATGCTCGACCAGGTACTTCGCCGCCGGGCCGTTCTTCGGGATGGAGCCGGCCGGCGAGATGTGGTCGGTGGTCACCGAATCGCCCAGGACGGCCAGCACCCGTGCCTTGCCGATGTCCTGGAGCGGCGCCGGTTCGGCCGAGAGGTTCTGGAAGAACGGCGGCTCAGCAACGTAGGTGCTCTTCGGGTCCCAGGCGTAGCGGCTCCCCTCGGGCACCGGCAACGCCTGCCAGACCTCGTCGCCATCGAAGACCGAGGCGTACCGTTCGCGGAAGAGTGACGGCTTGAGCGAGGCAGCCATGGCATCGCTCACTTCCCGGGGGGTGGGCCAGATGTCCCTGAGGTACACCGGCTTCCCGTCCTTGCCGGTGCCGAGGGGATCGGACTCCAGATCCGTGTCGACCCGGCCCGCCAGCGCAAAGGCGACCACCAGGAGCGGCGACGCGAGGTAGTTGGCCCGCACCAGCGGGTGGACCCGGGCCTCGAAGTTCCGGTTGCCGGAGAGCACAGCCGCGGTCACCAGGGCGTGCTCCTCGATGGCCTGGGTGATCGGATCGGCCAGCGGTCCGCTGTTCCCGATGCAGGTGGTGCAGCCGTAGCCCACGACGTTGAAGCGGAGCTGCTCGAGGTACGGCAGCAACCCCGAGCCCTTGAGGTATTCCGTGACGACGCGGGAGCCGGGTGCGAGGCTGGTCTTGACCCACGGCCTGGTGCTGAGACCCTTCTCCACCGCCTTCTTCGCCAGCAGGCCGGCGCCAATCATCACCGACGGATTCGAGGTATTGGTGCAGCTGGTGATCGCGGCGATGACCACCGAGCCGTCGCGCAGCTCGCACGCCTCGCCGTTGACGACCGGATTGGCGATCGGAGGATGCTCCGCGACCGCCATGGTACCGCTCCCGCCCTCGTTCACCCAGCGGGAATAGTTGGCCTGGGCCACTTCCCGGCGTGCGGCGGGGACTGTGGGGGTCATCAGGTCGGGCAGCGAGACCTGGAAGTTCCGCTTGAGCGTCTTGAGCGGCACCAGATCCTGGGGGCGCCTGGGGCCCGCCAGGCTGGGGACCACGTTCGAGAGGTCGAGGGTCAGGGAGCTGGTAAACTCCGGATCGGGGGTGGCATCGGTGCGGAACAGTCCCTGCTCCTTGGCATAGCGCTCGACCCGCTGCACGACGTCGGGTTCGCGCCCGGTGCGCTCCAGGTACCGGATGGTCTCGGCGTCCACCGGGAAGAAGCCCATCGTGGCGCCGTATTCCGGGGCCATATTGGCAATGGTGGCCCGGTCGGCCAGGCCCAGATTGGAGAGGCCCGGCCCGTAGAACTCGACGAACTTGTCGACCACGCCCTTCTTGCGGAGCAGCTGGGTGGCGGTGAGCACCAGGTCGGTGGCGGTGGTCCCCAGGGGCAGCTCGCCCACCAGCTTCATCCCGATGACCTCAGGGATGAGCATGAAGTAGGGCTGCCCCAGCATCACCGCCTCGGCCTCGATGCCACCCACACCCCAGCCGAGGACGCCCAGTCCGTTGATCATGGTGGTGTGCGAATCGGTGCCGACACAGGTATCGGGATAGGCGGTCAGCGCGCCGTGCTGTTCCCGGAGTTGCACCACCGGGGCGAGGTATTCGAGGTTCACCTGGTGCACGATACCGGTGCCGGGGGGCACCGCCCGGAAGTTCCGGAAGGCGCGCTGGGCGAACTTGAGGAGCTGGTAGCGCTCCCGGTTCCGTTCGTATTCCAGGTCCACGTTGCGCTGGTAGGCGTCGCCGGAGCCGGAGAAGTCCACCTGGACCGAGTGGTCGATCACCAGGTCGCAGGGCACGATGGGGTTGATCCGGTCGGGGTTCCCCTTCATCCGCGCCATGGCGTCGCGCATGGCCGCGAGGTCGACCACGCAGGGTACGCCGGTGAAGTCCTGCAGCACCACGCGGGCGGGCATGAACGGGATTTCCCCCTGGCTGCCGCCGGCCGAGGACCACTTGCCCAGCTGGCTCACATGCTCTTCGGTAACCACCCCGCGGCCGGCGAACCGGAGGGCATTCTCGAGCAGCACCCGGATGGAGAAAGGCAGGCGGTCGAGGCGCGCCACTCCCTTACGTTCCAGCTCGGGCAGGCTGTAGATGGTGGCGGTCTCTGACCCCAGGACGAGCTCGCTGCGGGCGCCGAAGGGATTGGAGGGAGTCTTGGTCATGGCGGGATTCGGGTCGGAGATGAACAGGGCACTTGGCCCAAGTATAAATGAGGAGCGCGCAACCGGCATGGCCAGCACACCGACGGTACCCTACGCCATCACGCGGCAGGATGATGGCCTGCAGATCGAGTGGGAACAGAATGGACACAGCGGGTTCTTTCCCGCACGGGCGCTCCGGCTGGCCTGCCCCTGCGCCGGCTGCGTCGAGGAGATGACCGGCCACCCGCTGCTCGACCCCGCCACCGTGCCGGCCGACATCCGGCCCGTCGCGCTGTCGCTGGTCGGGGGCTACGGCCTCACGGTGCACTGGAGCGACGGCCACGCGACGGGGATCTACACCTTCAATCACCTGCGCTCGGTGTGTCCCTGTCCGGACTGCGAGGCGGAACGTCACCGGCGTGAACGGTGAAAATCGGCCACCCTTGCTCCCACACGTTCCGGCCCCATATATGAGACAGGTCGTTGCGGCCGAGACCGGGACGTGACGCGCCTGCCTGATCCTCCGGTCGTCGGAGGTCGCCATGGACAAGAAGCACTCCCTTCTCGGTGAAGCTACGGACGCCGGTTTCCTCGGCGGCGCGGCCGTCGCGCTCTGGTTCCTGGTCCACGATAGTCTGCGCGGCCGCCCCCTCCTCACCCCCAGCGTCCTGGGCCAGCTGTTTCTCCTGGGCAACGAACACCCCACCACCAGCAGCATCGATTTCGGCGCGATGATCATGTATACCGTGGTCCATTTCGCCGCGTTCCTGCTGTTCGGCCTGGGGCTCGCGCTGCTGTTCCGGATCTGTGTGGAGCAGCCGCTGGCGCGGTTTGCCGTGCTGGTGATTTTCGCAGTTTTCGAGTTCTGTTTCTATGTCGTGGTGAACGTGGTCTCCTCGGAGGTGGGATCGCTCTTTCCGCTGTGGACCGTGGCCGGCGCAAATCTCCTGGCGACCGGCGTCATGGGGGCCTACTTCTGGCTCAAGTATCCCGAGCTGAAACAGGTGTTGCGCGAAGAACCCCTGGGGGCCTAGGCCTGCATCAAGTTCCGAGTTCCGAGTTCCGAGTTACAGCTTCTGAGGGTTGGGTGTCGGGTGTAGGGTTGGCCAATAGGGGGTGACCCGTTGCGACTACCAGCCCCCGCGGGGTTCAACTCGGAACTCGGAACGCGGAACGATCGTCCCCTCCGGGCCTGACAACGTTCGGCGGGGTGGTTTAAGTTCCGCGTCCACTCACACCGGCCGGCTGTTGTGCTCCGTAATTCCAAGGCGCGGGTCCGCTGGTTGCTGCCGCTGTTCGCCCTCCTGC
>Ga0184615_10000483_pt1 | contig 22109 bp, 20 predicted proteins | sample PLM4_65_coex_FD_133134 | JGI IMG/M metagenome (GOLD analysis project Ga0184615, IMG submission 133134) | Groundwater sediment microbial communities from an aquifer in East River, Colorado, USA - PLM4_65_coex | ecosystem: Environmental > Terrestrial > Soil > Riparian zone | place: USA: East...
CATAGTCCCTGCCCAGGATCGACAGCTTCTTCATGTCGAATCCCGCCCTCTGCAGCTTCCTCACGGCTTCTTTCGCCTCGATGTGCGTGTTGAGAACCGCGACAATGGAGTCGTTCTTCTTGCCGACGCTTATCTCCTGTCTCTTCTCGGTGTCTGTGGTTTCTCGATCCCTGACGATCACGTCCTGTAGCATGTGATTCTCCTTTATGTAATTGTATTCTTGAGTTTATTTATGAACTTATCGTAGATGGTGGGGCGGCCCTTATCTATGGGGTGTAACCCTACTTGCAATTATTGGACGTACTGCGCGAAAACAGAACCAATTGCCGCGAGAGTTACCTCTGCGCCAAGGTTTCGACGGTCAGCACTTCAAGCCGAGGGTGGGATTATCGGGTTTGACCCACAGCGGAGACCTAACTGATCAGCAGTTCTCCCGTGAGCTCTCTGGTGGCCGGATCGTACTGGAAACAGAGCACGGGTTGGGCGAGCTAATCCTGGGCTTTCTGGGTCGCCGTTGCGACCTTGTCCTTCGCTTATTGTCCCAGGTCTTGCACCTTGTCCACCGCTTTGTCCTTGTCCTCTTGGATTTGGTCCTTGTCCACCGACACAGTGACGTGCGCATTGTTGTCGTCGCTGCCCGACGAGAAATGGAACCACCCCATGTAGAAGCCCAGGCCGGCGACAACGGCCACGATCAGAACGAGTGCGAGAAGCATGCGTGCCATAAATATACCCCTAATGGTCTGTCTGGAAAGAGTTGTGGCCAAGTCAGGGATCGGCGGCTCAGAAGCTGCGGGGGATGTACCCCGCGAGCAGGAGCACGAGCACGATCACCAATAGCAGCCCCAAGAGGCTGCTGGGGGCGTAACCCCAATTGCGGCTGTAGCCCCACCTGGGCAGACCACCCACGAGCAGCACGATCAACGCAATCAGTAATATGAATCCCATAATGAACTCCTTTCGATGTTCTCAAGAACGACGGAGGCCACTGCCGTGGATGTCACGGACGGCCACCGCCCGTATGGTTCAATAGGCCGCGGGGTCTCCGGCCTGCTCTTGGTTTTTCGTATCCCGTCCGGCTTGCAGCCAGTTCTCCTGGTTCTTCAGTTCCTGTTCGGCTTGCAGCCAGTTCTGTTCACTTTGGCCTTGTTGGTAACCCTTCTTGACGTAAATTTCATGCGCATGCTTGGCAATGTCTTCGTGCTTAGGCATGGCGGCAGCAGCCGGCCCGGGATGTGCGGCTTTGTGCCCCTGTTGCATTGCGGACATCTGCGTTGCTTTCGACTTAGTGCTGTACTTATTCATAGTAGAATCTTCCTTTCAGAGTCAGAGCATGCGCCGTCAGTCACGCACGGCGGCTAATGGTTGTCAGATCGTGCGGCAGCACCGTATGGTGCAGTGCTGCCGCACGCCTCACGTTTCCTCTACTCTTTTCAGGCGAACGAGCGGCCACATCCGAGGGTCCGCCACGGGCCTTCCCTTGTGCTTTCAAGGAAGGCCCGGAGACTACGGAGCGACAACCGTCACCGTGAATGCAGTCACGGTCGGCTCGCCGGTTTCCGGCGTCCCCTTCACAGAGACTTGATACGCACCGAGGGCAGTGTCCCTGGTCGTTGCAATCCGGAGTTGTACATCAGCGCTTTCGCTCGCTTGGACCAGAACTTTGGTCGGGTCGACTCTGATGCCCTCGGACGCTTCGATTTGCAGCTTAACATCCTGCTTAAAATAATCGCCCCTCTCCAGCGAGAGGGTAACGTTTTGGGTTTGACCCTGTTTGATCTGCGTGCTGAAGGTTGGGACAGCGATCTTGAATCCTACGTCTTTGGTCATGCCGCCGCCTCGTGGGCTGCTCGATTGACAGCCGTACATGGCCGCCAGTGCTAACATTAGCACAATTGTAATTGCAGTTTTCATCTTTGTTTCCTTTCAACTATTAAATAAACTTGGAGTCATACAATACTCCTTTATTTTAAGCCTATATTCCTATATTAATCTTCTTTGCAAGGTCAAATTGGGAAGCCGCAAAATCCCAGCTTGCGATATTCATAAAATTATCGACCCAGCCGGAACGATCATTTGCATACTGCAAGTAATAAGCATGTTCCCACACATCACAGACAAGCAGAGGATAAATCCCCCAGATTGTCAGATTCTGGTGTTTTTCGCATTGGAGAATGATGATTTTGCCGGCAAACGGTTCATAAGCTAATATCGCCCACCCGCTTGCCTCGACCGCCTTTGCAGCAGCCGCGAATTGGCTTTTGGCCGCTTCCGCTGAGCCAAAATCCACATCGAGCTGTTTGGCTATAACGTCAGGCACCTTAGACCCGCCTGGCTTCATCGAATGCCAGAACAGGCAATGCAGGATATGCCCGCTTCCATAAAAGGCCAGGTCCCGCGACAGGGCTTTAATGCCGCCGAAATCTCCGGCTATTCTGGCAGCATTAAGTTTTTCAAGAGTATCATTGAGTCCTTTTACATAGGAAGAATGATGTTTTGTGTGATGGATTCGAACCGTTCGCTCCTCATAGACTGGTTCCAGCGCTTTGTAGTCATAAGGCAGGGCAGGCAGCGCATATTTTCCATCCTTGAAGGCGTCTATCATTGGCACACTTGCACTTGCCGTTTTCATCTTAGTTTCCTTCCAAGCATTAAAAACCTGCACACAGGGTCATGCAAGACCCTTTTCGTTAGGCATCGATTCCTATCGAAGCTTTCTGGTTTCATTTCAGTTGACCGCGTAACAGACCAAACAACCCGACAATGACTGCTGCAGTTCCGCCGATCATCAGCCCCATCGTCTTGTCGGTCGGTGAGCCGGCGAAAAAGCGAGGCACATCAGAACTGAATGACTTTGACGCAGAAACGCCATTGTGCTTTCAATGAAGGGCCGGAGGCTACGGAGCGATCACCTTCACCGTGAATCCCACAGAGGTGGGCACGCCGACTCCCGGCGTTCCCGTCACAACGACAGAATACTCACCGATGGCCGCGTCCTTGGGCGCCGCAATCTGGAGCTGCACATCCGGTTTGTCGCTCGCCTTGACCGTAAAGCTGGTCGGCTCGACGCTGATACCCTTGGGTGCTTTGACTTGCAGCTTAACGTCCTTCTTGAAAAGCGAGTCCCTTTGCAGTGAAACAACAACGGTTTGGAGTTCGCCCTGTTTGACCTCCGTGTTGGAGGTTGGGACGGCGATCTTAAACCCTTCGTCCTTCACCGTGTTCTCGCCTCGGCGACAGCCGAAGAGGGACGCCAAAGCCAATGTCATCACGATCGTAATTGCAATTTTCATTTCATTTTCCTTTTATAAAGATGATATTGTTCAGGAACCGCCGCCCGTCACATGGGCGCGCCGTCGTCCAGCGACGGCGATTTTGAACCCTGTTTTCGTCGGCTCCCCCCTGTCCGGAGTCCCTTTCACCTTCACCAGTATCTTGTACTCGCCGAGGGGAGTTGCCTCTGAATCGTTTCCACCGTCTTTTGACTTAATGCCAACTCATGGCTTGTCTCCTTTAGGGTCTCTCTCATCATGCCTTCCGGGTGTCCAGTACGAGCAACACGATGCCGCCGACCAGCGCGACCGCTCCGATGGCCGGGGGAATAAAGTGGCTCTCCGTGGTCTCTACGTGCAGCGGACCGATATCGACAGGCTTTCCTCTGGTCTTGTAAGTGATGCCCGAGTAAGCGAGCACGACGGTGCCGAGAACGATCAGTATGCCGGCAATGATGGTTTTGGGTCTCATGGAACCTCCAGTTTCCTTGCCTCAATACGACAGACTAACGGCTTCTTACACCGATCGTCGTCCCTGAATGATGTTGACCAGCACCACGATAATGGCAACCACCAGCAGGAGGTGAATGAACCCTCCCATCGTGTAACTGCTCACCAGCCCCAGCAGCCACAGAACTATCAGTATTACAGCAATCGTCCACAACATAAGATTCTCCTTTCAATTGGCCATGGTTTCACTGCTCTTGCCGCTTCCATGGTCATTTGCTTCGTCACACTTTTCACACTTTCTTCTTTTGCGGCCTTCTTCGGCCTATCCTTTCAGGCATACTACGTCGTGGGCCGTTCGTTGCCTATGGGGTGTAACCCTACCTGGAATTATTGGCCGCGCTGCCCGGAACGGGACCCGGTCGCCGGGAGAGCTCGACAGACCGGGCAGGTTTCGGGCTATCCCAGACGGATGCCAAGCCAGATCCTCGCCGCGCTTCCCACGGTCTTGGGGAATCAGGCAACCCGTCATCCACATTGCCGGATGGACCACACGAGCCGGTCGGGTTTTACCCCATAGACAGATGGAAGCAAAAGTCTCTTACTTTTTTAAAATAGAAAAAAGGGAATATCCTTTCAGATATCCCCTAAAAAGAACTTACAGAAACAAGGTTACACCTTACTTCACTCGTTTCACTTTTGGAGCTACAACTGTGTTACTCTGCAAAGTGACTGCAGTCTGTGCCAACAGTCGTCCATTCATTGATGCCCCCGTCAGCATCGCGACATTTGTCTGGGCCAGGATGACTCCCTCAAAATGTGCACCCACTCCAATTTCAACGGCCCCCGCTACCTGCCAGAAGATGTTCTTGGCTGGTACTCCGCCCGTTAGAATAATACTGGTGTCTGCGGCCTGGGTAATTGTGCCAGCTATCTGGAAAATAAAAACAGCCTCTGAATTACCCTTGAGAGTGACATCCGAATTTATTAAAACACCGGTGCCCCACTTGTAAACGCCAGGTTTAAGTGTTCTGCCACTAAGGTTTCCAGAATACAGTTCAGTGTAATCGGGGCTTCTTCCGGCAGCATCAGTGTACGCTGTCTCCATGTCGCCTATTGCTGTAGTAAGTATATTGGGAGTTGGAGCATCATAGTCTGCGGCGAATACCTTTCCAATAACTTGAGTGGAAGTTGAATATTCACCGGAGGCATCCATTGTCAGAGAAAATCCGGTTATACCTGTCGCGGCAATTGGGCTAACTCCAATATTTCCAGTAATAACAGAGTTTGGTACGGAAGAAATTCCTGCTTTCGTCAAGATCGCATAAGTGCCAGCCGTACCAAGATCTACTGGTTTTGCTCGCCCAATAGCAAATGCGGAACTAAATGATACTAATAAAATACTGATAATTAGAAAAATCGTTTTGGTCTTCATAATTCTTCCTTTTTTTGTTTTTGCGATATCCTCAGAAACGTTTATTTCTGATATGATATCCTCTTAGTCGTGACTGTTCATTGGGTCATGCAGAGTTATATTATCATCCCATAAGACTTGCCCCCCTTTCTCCATCACAAGACAACTGACCCCGGGGATTGAGCCCCGGGGCACCCCCTTCGGGATGCTGGACAGGCGTCCAACGCCGACTGGCAAGACTCTTTGCTCTTGTCCGTTCCATGTCTGTTAAGTTCTTCACACTTCCCTCTTTCTGCTGCTGCGTTCTTCGGCCTATTCTTTCGGACATACTATGCCATAGACTGGGCCTTTGCTATGGGGCATAACCCTACCTGGGATTATTGGACGCGCTCCCCGGAAAGGGACCCGGTCGCCGGGAGAGTTCGACAGACCGGGCAGATTTCGGGCTATCCCAGACGGATGCCAAGATATATCTTCGCCGCGCTTCCCACGGTCTTGGGGAATCAGGCAACCGTCATCCACATTGCCGGATGGATCACACGAACCGGTCGGGTTTTTCCCCCATTGACAGATGGAAGTAAAAGTCAGATAATGCCAATATATTCGTGGAGTCAGAGACGGCATGATCAAACTATCGCAGGAAACAGGACCATGAAAAGGAAATCTGCACCGAAACGTCGGCAGAAAAAGCCTGCCAAGGCTGCTTCTCCCAAGACACCCTATCCGCAGCCGAGCGTTTCGTTCCCCATCGTCGGCATCGGCGCCTCCGCCGGGGGACTCGAGGCATTGGAGCATTTCCTGGGGCACGTGCCGGCGGCCAGCGGCATGGCCTTTGTCATCGTCCAACACCTGGACCCGACGCACAAGGGTATCATGTGCGAACTGCTCCAGCGCACCACCAGCATGAAAGTGATGCAGGTCAGGGATCGCACCAGGGTCCGGCCGGACTGCGTCTATGTGATCCCGCCGAACAAAGACATGTCCATCCTGCACGGGGTCCTGCACTTGCTCACGCCGGCGGCGCCGCGCGGACTGCGCCTGCCGATCGATTTTTTCCTCTGCTCCCTGGCACAGGACCAGCAGGAAAGAAGCATCGGCGTCATTCTCTCGGGCATGGGCTCCGACGGCACATTGGGCCTGCGGGCCATCAAGGAGATGGCGGGAGTCGTGCTGGTGCAGGAACCTACGACGGCCAAATTCGACGGCATGCCTCGCAGCGCGATTGACGCGGGCCTGGCTGATATTGTGGCCCCGGCGGACGAGCTGCCTGGCAAGATCATCACCTATCAGCAACGCACCCCCCTCATTGCCAAGCCCGAAATAGTCCTGGAAGACAAGACGCAGAGCGCCATGGATAAGGCTGTCATCCTGCTGCGAGCCCACACCGGCCACGACTTTTCTCTCTACAAAAGAAATACCCTCTACCGCCGGATCGAGCGTCGCATGGGCATCCACCAGATTGCCAAGATTGCCGACTATATCCGGTACCTGCAGGAGAACTCCCAGGAGCTGGATCTGCTCTTCAAGGAGTTGTTGATCGGCGTGACGAACTTCTTCCGCGATCCGGCCGCCTGGGAGCATCTGCGTGAAAAGGCTATCCCGGAGCTCATCGCCAGCCGGTCGCCCGGCCAGGCACTGCGGGCGTGGGTACCCGGCTGCTCAACCGGGGAGGAGGCCTATTCCCTGGCCATCGTGTTCAGGGAAGCGATGGAGCAGGTCAAGCCTGAGGGGAGTTTTACCCTGCAGCTCTTTGCCACCGACCTGGACCGGGACGCCATCGGCAAGGCCCGCCAGAGCGTCTTTCCCGACAATATCGCCGCGGACGTGTCGCCGGAGCGACTGAGCCGGTTCTTTTCCAAAGAAGAACATGGCTACCGGGTGTGCAAAGAGATCCGGGAGACGGTGATCTTCGCGCCGCAGAACCTCATCATGGACCCGCCCTTTACCAAGCTGGATATTTTGAGCTGCCGGAACCTGCTGATCTACCTGGCCCCGGAGCTGCAGAAGAAACTCCTTCCGCTCTTTCACTACAGCCTCAATCCCGGCGGCATCTTGTTTCTCGGCAACGCGGAGACGATCGGCGGCTTCACCGACCGGTTTGCCCCCGTCAGCATCAAATCGAGGATCTTTCGGCGGACTGAGTCCGCCTTGCGGCCGGAACCCCGCGGTTTTGCCCCGGCATTTGCCTCTACCCCGCGCGGCGGGACGGAAGCAGGCGGGGTGTCGAAACCGCCTCTCAGTCTCCAGTCACTGGCGGATCAATTGGTCCTGCAGCGTTACTCCCCGTCGACCGTTCTCGCCAACGACAAGGGTGACATCCTTTACATCAGTGGCAAGACCGGCAAGTACCTGGAGCCAGCAGCCGGCAAGGCCAACTGGAACATCTTCGCCATGGCCCGCGAAGGGCTGCGCCTTGAGCTCGCCAGCGCCTTCCGAAAAGCACTCCGCCAAAAGGGACCCGTGACGCTCCGGGGACTCAAAGTCGAGACCAACGGCGGGGAGCACTTCGTGGATATTGCCGTCCAGACCCTCGATGAAGCGGAGCCGCTGCGGGGGTTGGTGATGGTCGTTTTTACCGACGTGGCCGCGCCCAGGGAAGCAAAAGCGCCGGGCCGGTTGCGGAAGACTGCCACCCGCGATACGCGGTTGGCGGAACTGGAGCGGGAACTCCAGCAGGCCCGCGACGAGCTGCAGACCACGCGAGAAGAGATGGAGACCTCGCAGGAGGAACTCACGTCCACCAACGAGGAATTCCAATCGACCAATGAAGAACTGCAGTCCACCAACGAGGAACTCACCACCTCCAAGGAAGAGATGCAATCGCTGAATGAGGAGCTCCAGACGGTCAACGCCGAGCTGCAGGCCAAGATGGATGATCTTGCCAGGACGAACAGCGACTTGAAGAACCTGCTCAACAGCACGGACGTGGCCACCGTGTTCCTGGACAACGACCTTCATGTGCGCCGGTTCACCCCCCAGGCGTCGAAGATCATTAAGCTCATCCCCGCCGATGAGGGCCGGCCCATCACCGACCTCGCCTCGGATCTGCGCTACCCAGAGTTGGCCGAGGACGCCCGCGAGGTGCTGCGGGCGCTGGCGTCTAAGGAAAAACCGATTGCCGCGCAGGACGGGCGCTGGTTTAGCGTACGGATCATGCCCTACCGCACGCTGGAAGACCGGATTGACGGCGTGGTGATCACCTTCGCGGACATTACCACGGCCAAGACGCTGGAGGCGAAGTTGCGGGGCAAGCACGCCGGTCTGGAAAAACGTGTGGCGGAACAATCCGCGAAGCTGGACAAGGCAAAGAAGCGTTCGCAAACGAATCCGCACGCACGCAAACGAATCAAGAGGCGTGGCGGTCAATCGCTGGGATCCGACAAGACATAGAGGTCTCACCATGAATGGAAAGCTAAACACCCCCGCCGATGCCGCTGAACTCCGCCGCCGTGCAGAGGCCCTTCTGAGGAAGCAGCAGAAGCAGCAGCAGCAGAAGAAGAAGAAGAAGAAGAAGACAGCCCAGCCCCGAACAGAGGCCGACACGCAGAGGCTCCTCCACGAATTGCAGGTCCACCAAATTGAACTGGAGATGCAGAACGCGGAGCTCCAGAACGCCAGGGATGAGGTTGAGGCGGGACTGGAAAAATACACCGACCTCTACGATTTCGCCCCGGTCGGCTATTTCTCCATTGATGAACAGGGCCTGATCTTTGAGGTGAACCTGACGGGAGCCGCCTTGCTCGGCGTTGAACGGTCCCAACTGATCAACCGCCGCTTGCAGCATTTTTTGGCTCCGACGAGCCGACCGATATTTCTGGCCCTCCTGAAAAAAGTATTCGCGGGGCCCGGAAAACAGATCTGCGAGGCGTCCCTTCCGAACAAGAACGGCACTCCTTCTTGGGTTGACTTTCAGGCCACGCCCGCCGGCTCGCTCCGCAGTGAGCGGAAATGGTGCCGGATGGCGGTTTCGGACATCACCGCGCTCAAGCGGGCTGAGGAGATGCAACGCCACGTGGAGACTCTGGACGCCGCGAACCAGGAGTTGAAACGAGAAATCGTCCTGCGTAAGGTCGTCGAGGCCGCCCTCAAGGAAAGCGAGCAATACTCCTGCCAGTTGTTGGCGGAGGCACTTCAGTTGCAGAAACAGTTGCGGCATCTGTCCCATCAAGTTCTGCAGGCGCAGGAGGAAGAACGAAAGCGAATCAGCCGCGAGCTGCATGATGAGATCGCCCAGGTCTTGGCGGCAGTCAATCTCCATTTGGCGGCATTGAAAAACGAGGCCGCGCCCAACAGCAAAGACCTCAAGAGAAAGATCGCCCGCACGCAGCGGCTGGTGGAAAAGTCGGTGGACATCGTGCACCAGTTTGCCGGTCAATTGCGCCCGGCGGCGTTGGACGACCTGGGGCTGATTCCCGCCCTCCATTCCTATGTGAAAGACTTTGCGAAACGGACGGGCCTCTCCATTCGCTTCACGAGCTTTACTCGCGGCAGGATGGAACAATTGGACAGTGCCAAGCGAACGGTGTTCTATCGCGTAGCCCAGGAAGCGTTCATCAACGTTGCCAAGCATGCGCAAGCCAGCCAGGTGGAAATGAGCATTCATAAACTCCAGGGCGTCATTCACATGGAAGTGAAAGACAACGGCAAATCCTTTCAGGTGCAAGGCGCGTTGCCCACCGGAAAGAAAAAGAGGTTGGGGCTGCTCGGTATGCGCGAGCGAGTGGAGATGGTCGGTGGCCGCTTCACCGTCGAATCCTCCCCGGGCAAAGGCACCACTATCCGAGCGGAAATTCCGTTCGCCAGCGGCGCCCGAGATTAAACCTCTCATGGATTCTACAGAGGGCCAGTTTTTATGAAGCGAATCACAGTCCTGCTGGCTGAGGACCATACGATCGTCCGAGAGGGGCTTCGGGCATTACTGAAGGCGGAAGACGATATCGAGGTGGTCGGCGAAGCCCAGACCGGCCGCCAGGCGGTCCAACTGACCAAGAGACTCCGTCCCGGCGTGGTTGTCATAGACATCGCGATGCCGCTGCTCAATGGTCTGGAGGCCACTCGGCGAATTCTGAAGGCCGTCCCCGCCACCAGGGTGCTTATACTTTCCGGGCATGGTGATGACGAGTACATCCGGCAAGCAGTCATGTTGGGCGCGGCAGGATATCTGATCAAACAAACGTCCGCCGATCTCTTCTCCAGGGCGATCCGGGAAGTCCAAAAAGGAAACACATTCTTCAGTCCCTCCGTTGCCAATCGCCTACACAGTCTTTCTTTGGAGTCGCCGGATGAGTGCGGCGTGATCAAGAAGAAAAAAACTGCCTTGAGTTCGCGCGAAGTGGAGGTGCTGCAACTGATTGCCGAAGGCAAAGCCAACAAACAAGTCGCAAGGGAACTTGGCATCAGCATCAAAACGGTGGAGAAGCATCGGCAGCATCTCATGAGCAAGCTGGACCTCCACGACACCGCGGGGCTCACGCGCTACGCTATCGCGGCGGGGATCATCGAAAGCAGCGTACAGAAGACTATCATCTAACGACCCTCCACAGTTTTCTGCGTTGCCACCCGGCGATGTGACTTCACATGGTTCTGAGACTGGCCACAATGACGAGAGTTGCAAAAAACACGAGGGCAGACCACAGGTTGTCGGACGCCAATGGCTCGGCTAACATATGGAGCAGTGCGTGCATGCAGTCGGGCGGATAAGCCGCTTAGCGGGAGAGGACAAATGTTCAATTCACGTTGAACCATTATAGTACGAGTATGAACACTATGGTCCCACAACCCGTGCTGGTAACCGGAGCCAGTGGCTTCATCGGGCGGCATTTGGTGCGCCATCTGATCGATCGCGGCTGCCAAGTGTCATGCCTGGTGCGAGCTACCTCGCGCATCGACGAACTGCGGTCGGCCGGCGCTCAGTTGGTCACGGGGGATGTGACCGATCCGGCAGTCATCGGAAGGACTCTGGCCCTGTCGCAGGCCAGAATCGTGTTCCACCTGGCCGGGCTGCTGAAGGCATTGCGGACCGACGATTTCCTACGTGTGAACGCAGGCAGTGTCGAATCCGTCGCGGCCGCCTGCGCTGACCGTGCTGACCCGCCGGTGTTTGTAGTGCTGTCTTCGCTGGCCGCAGCGGGGCCTTGCGCTGTTGACCGGCCTCGCATGGAAAGCGATTTGCTGACACCTGTTTCTAATTACGGTCGTAGCAAGCTCGCCGGAGAACAGGCTGCGGCCAGGTATGCTGGAGGGGTGCCGATCACCATTATACGTCCACCGATCGTCTTTGGCTCTGGTGACCGGGGCGTGCTTGAAATGTTCCGGCCGATCGCACGCTGGGGCATCCACGCCGTACCCGGCCGGGGTGAGCGACGCTTCTCGCTGATCCATGTGGCCGACTTGGTCGAGGGTCTGCTCCTTGCGGCCGAGAAAGGCGAGCGCTTGCACCCAAACGGTTTGCCGGGGCAAGGCGTCTATTTCATGGCCACAGAGGACGAACTGACGTACACCGAGATCGGACAGGCAATGGCCATAGCATTGGGAAAGAAGCGTGCAACCGTAGTACACCTGCCCGGGCCACTGGTGAAACTGGCTGGACTCTGTGGTGACGCGATGACGTGGATTCGGCAGCGCCCCGCTTGGGTAAACAGCGACAAGATGACCGAAGCCCTGGCAGGGTCGTGGATGTGCTCATCCGCCAAGGCACGCGCGCATTTGAATTGGTATCCTGCGGCCGCTTTGGTTGAACGCCTGTACGAAACGGCCCAATGGTATCGCCAGGCAAGATGGCTCTGACCTCGTTTCACGGACATCAAGGGTTTCTACAGCATCTTGTCGTAAATCCGGTAGGTCTTGGTTCTCTTCATACCGGCGCGTTCCAGGGTGCCGCGTGAACGGCTATTGCTCTCGAGCACCCACGATAATTCCCAACGCTGGATGCCCCACTTCGCTGCCGGCCCCGTCAGGTTGTCGATCAACACCACGCTCAGTCCTGCATCCTGGTAACCTGGCACCATCGTCATCGCCATAGCGCGCACGGTAGTGATTTTCCGTCGTCCGGTCATCAGTCGCACGAAGCCGAATGGGAACAGCCTGCCGTTGAGCTTGCCGAGAATCTGGTTGTAGTCGAGCAGGGCGAACACCGCGCCTATCGGCCGGCCGTCGATCTCGGCCAACGCCGTGAACTGTGGCACGATGAGGTGCCGAAGCTCACAGGCGATATGGCGTGCCTCTCGCGGCTGCAGGGGTGTGAAACCCCACGTGCCGTCGAGCGAGCGGTTGTAGATGTCGAGATATGTCTCGATTTCCTGCTGAAGCCTCGTCGGATCCATCGGCCGGATCACCATATCGGGCCGGTTAAGCATCGCTAACACCGCCGGCTTGTAACGACCGACCAGTACCTGCAGCAGGTTCGTGTCCATTTCGTAGGCATACATGTCCTGTGCCTTGGCGAACCCGCAGGCTTCCAGCAGTGCCGCGTAGTAGGGCTGATTGTAGGTCATCAGGAAGCAAGGGGGGCAATCGAAACCATCGATGAGCAGACCGCACGTGTAATTGAGAGACGGATTCACCGGCCCGCGCACCGCCGTCATCCCTCGCTGACGCAGCCAATCCTGACCGGCTTCGAATAATCCCCCGGCAACGGCCGCATCGTCTATGCACTCGAAGAACCCGAAGAACCCGCGCCGTTCGTTGTACTTTCGGTTGTGCACGTGGTTGATTAAAACCGCCAGCCGCCCCACAGCCCGGCCCTCGCGCTCGGCCAGCAGCGTCACGATCTGGGCGTTGTCGAAGAAGGGGTGATTCCCCCAGCCCAGCAGTGTGCGCTCCTGCGAAAGGATAGGTGGCACCCAGTTGCGGTCACCAGCGTAGATAGACCAGGGTAAGCGCTGAAAACGCCGGCGATCTCGCCACGATGCCACCGGCCTGACTACAACCCGATTACTCATCAATCTCGTCCCATACTCATCGCGAGCCACGGTGCTTCAATGTTTTGATGACTGTTTGTGCACTGGGTCATGCTCATGTCCTTTCCATCGCGGAGTTCAAAGGCCAGCCAATCAACCTGACGTTGCTTCCTTCATGATTTTAACAATCGTGGCTTCCACTTCCTGCGCCACCCCTTCAAGTTGCGGTGAGTTGAACATCGCCAGCAGAGTGGTTGGCTTCAAAGTAGCCAGAATGGTTTTACCGCCCTCCTCGTAAATGGAGATCCGGCATGGTAGCGCGGTGGAGATGCTCATGTTTTGGTCGAGAACCTTCTTTGCTTGTTGCGGCTGGCAGACCTCGAAGATCAGACATTCGCGGGCGAACTCCACTCCTTTCTTCGCCATGGTTTCTTTGAGGTTGTGAACCTGCATGACGCCGAAGTGATTCGCCTGAACGGCGGCCTGCAAGGCAGCCGCAGCTTCACTCACGGTTTTGTCAGTGGATAATTTGATCAGCATAGGTCTCCTTTTATGGTTAACAGTTCACTTCATAGGCTGGTCCGGCGCCAAGGTGCTTCAATGGTTTGATGACTGTTTGTGCACCGGGTCATGCTCATGAGTCTTTTCTGTTTCACTACTCATGCTTCCATAAGACCGCTGTGCTGGTCAAGCGCCTTGAGTTCCTCGGCAATGGCACTAACCGTGGTGTGGATTTGTGCCCGGGTGTGGTTGGTCGTGATGAAGAATCGCAGGCGGGCTGATTGTTCGGGTACGACGGGGTGCAGAATTGGTTGTACGTTAATGCCGCGCTGGAACAAAGCGTTTGACAGGCGCAAGCTCTTGGCCGAGCTGCCTACGATTACCGGAATCACGGGTGTACCAGCAGCCAGGCCTGTGTCCAGACCTCTCTCCACGGCCAGTTTCAAGAACAACGCCGACAACTCGTGCAACAGGTCCACACGCTGCGGCTGACGCTGCAGGACCATCAGCGACGCCAGAGCCGCCGCCGCGTTGGGTGGGGAAATGCCCACGCTGTAAACAAACCCCGGGGCTGTGTACTTGAGGTATTCGACTAATTCGGCCGAGCCGGCGATGTACCCGCCGCAACTGGCCAACGACTTGGAGAGCGTGCCCATCCACAGATCGACGTCAGAGCGGGCTACGCCCCAGTACTCGCCAATGCCCCGGCCGGTTGGCCCCATGGTTCCCAGTGAATGCGCCTCATCGACCAGCATCAGCGTCTTGTGCTTCTTCTTAAGTTCCACAAAACGTGGAAGTTCGGGAAAATCACCGTCCATGCTGTACACGCCCTCGATGGCGATCAGTACGCGGCGATATCGGTGGCGACCTTCGGACAACACCGCATCCATCGCCTTCCAGTCGTTATGAGGAAAGGCTCGACGGGTCGCGCCGGAAAGCTCGGCGCCCTGGATAATCGAGTTGTGCGCCAGAGTGTCATGGAGGATCAGATCTTCCGGTCCCAGCAGGTGACCGATTGTGGTGACATTGGTAGCATGGCCGGAGACGAACACGAGTGCCGCAGGGACATTCAGAAACGCGGCCAGGGCCTGCTCCAGATCACGATGCACCTGCTTCTCGCCGGATATCAACCGACTGGCGCCGGCACCGGTACCGTAGCGGTCTATCGCAGACTTGGCCGCAGCGGCGACCTCCGGATCGTGGGACATGCCGACATAGTCATAGACGCAGAAATTAATGAACTGACGCCCGTCGATGCATGCTGCGCTTCCGGCTCCGCCCTGGTCAACACGGAAATACGGGTTGTCACCGGTCACTGCCAGCAGCATTCGCTCATGACGCTTCAACTGAGCGTATTCGGGGAACTGGGCGAAGTCAAAGCGTTCAGGCAGAATCTGGCCGGATAGGACGTCTGACTTGGGACCATCGATCAGGTGCTTCTGTACTGCCTGAGCCAGCTCCCCCAAGGTTTGCGCCTGGCAGTACGCCGCATCGGGCATGTAGCCGCCGAAGGTTTTCTCTATCGCAGCAACGAGTTCCAGACGCTGCAGCGAATCGAGGCCCAGAGCGATGATGGGTGTATTGGGTGTCAGGTCAGGCAGAGCCACACCCGGCAAGGCGCGGGCGTGCTGGCAGACGACAGCAAAAGCGGATGATTGCGAAGGATGCGGTGCGGAATGCAGAATGGAAGAATCAGTGCCTTTGATGCCGGGGCTGATGGTGTCGCCGGGGTCAGCATTCTCGACCATCAGGCCACTGCTGTATTTGGCAAGGGTTTTAAGCTCGCCACTGAGAAATGCCCCGCGACAGGCGCGACGCTGTACCTTGCCGCTGGAGGTTTTAGGAATCGTGCCGCTTCGTACCAGCATGATTGTGTCCAGTGCCAAGTCATGCTCATCGAGTACCGCCATGCGAACTGCATCCAGCACCAGATTCAAATCCATCTTCCCGTTGTGCTTGACCTCCTGTACCAGAATGAGTCGCTGACTGCCATGGTCATCCACGGCAAAAGCGGCCCCGTAGCCGGCTTCCAGCAGCGGGTGACTCATGCGAGCCGTGGCCTCGATATCCTGTGGATAGCGATTCAGGCCGCGGACGATAATCAAGTCTTCCCGCCGGCCAGTGATATAAAGCTGGCCATTGCTCATGAAACCCAGGTCGCCCGTGCGTAAGAACGGGCCTTCGCCCGTGTTGCTCAGGTGGGCGTTGAAGGAACGGCTGGTCAGACGGGAGTTGTGCCAGTACCCTTGGCCGACTGATGCTCCGGCAACCCAGATTTCACCCACGCAGCCGGGGGCGGCCTCAGTGTGGGTTTTTGAGTTGACAATTAGCACGCGCATAGCGCCGACGGGCGATCCGCAGGCTACCAGGCGACGAGCCTGGCCATTACCGCCGGGCGCAGGCTTGACATGATTTTGGGTCAACGCCGTGTCGTGGAAGGCTTGTACGGTCGCGCCGCTGCCGCGTCGCGCGCCAGTGACTATGAGCGTCGCCTCCGCCAAACCGTAGCAGGGATAAAAGGCGCTGGGTTTGAAGCCGCAGGGGGCAAATGCGGCGGCAAACCGTTCGAGCGTTGCGGGCTGAATGGGTTCGGCGCCGACGAAGGCCAGTGCCCAGGAGGAAAGGTCAAGGGTGGCTCGTTGCTCGTCGGTGATATTGCGGACACAAAGGTCGTAAGCGAAGTTGGGCCCGCCGGAGATAGTTGCCCTATATTTGCTGATAGCGGCCAGCCAGGCGATGGGTTTCTGGAGGAAGTCGACTGGTGAGATGAGGACGTTTGTGGCACCGGCGAACACAGGGACCAGGACGCCGCCCACCAGTCCCATATCATGGTACGTGGGCAGCCAGAACACGCCACTGTCCTCAGGCTGCACCCCGAAAGCATGGTGGATGGTGTGGATGTTATCAATGAGGTTCGCGTGACTAAGCATTACCCCCTTTGGCTGGCTGGTCGAGCCTGAGGTGTACTGAAGCATGGCAAGCGTATCAGATGCGATGGCGGGTTCGCTCCATCGCTCGGCCAAGGCATCTGGAATCTCGTCTGTAGCTAACCATCGTATCTGGGAGAAAGCAGCCGCTTGACCACTCTTGCGCCCAATCATGGATTGGAACTGAGCTGCGGCGCAAGAAGTGCTCAGGGCGATATTGGCCTCGGCGTCGGCGGCGATAGCGTGTAAGAGATTTGGCATACGGCGGCGATGCGGCGGGTAGGTTGGCACCGCCACGCAATTGGCGTACAGGCAGCCGAACAAGGCCGTAATGAAGTCGAGGCCGGGTGGATAGACCAATAGCACTCGCTGACCGGAAAAACCCAGGTTCTGTAAGTGGGCAGCGATGGCGCGGGCCCGCTGTTCCAACTGGGCATACGTCAGGACGGCTTGATTGGACTGGCCATCGAGCAGATGAATAAATGCAGACTGATCCGGCCTTTCCTCGGCGTGGCGGCGCAGCATGCGGATCAAGTTGCCGGGAACCCGATGCGGACTAATATGTTTTTCCACACAAACCGACATGTGTACTTTCTATGACCATCATCGTGGTTAGTACCGCCACCTTCACTTAGCGGAGCCCCATGCAGGTATCTCCCTACGTCAGCTTACTCGTCAAAAGGATGCTGCTTTCTGATTGAAAAATCCTGTAATTTTCAATCAGAAAGCCATCCATGTCCGACAAGAAATATATATGAAGGATTAAAAGTTGTCAAAAGAAAAGACAACTGAACTGGAAGAATGTCATCGTTCCATGCGTGATAGACTTCAGGCCGATCGCGTCAAAGTGGTAATCGCTTTATTCAAAGGCTGGTCGGCAACTCATATCGCTTAAATTCTTCTCTTTGACGAAAAGACGTCCCGGCACTACCGGCCCGGTCAGAGCGTCCGCATCATCGCCATTGACGTATTGCTCAAGGTCAATGGCAGGTTGGAGAACAGCTGAACCTCTGTTGACACCGGCGCCGGTTTCATCGTCAAGGCTATCAAAGCCTATTGCGTTTAAGCTTTTCCTCTTCTGTCAAATTCTCCATAAGAGGTATTGGTTACTCCGGACAATTCTCAAGCCATGCGGCCGTGAAAGCGACCAGGTCTTGGGTGTTGACGACGCCGTCGCCGTTGTAGTCTTCACAGACGTTGACACTGAGGTTCGGAGTGAAGTAATAATCTTCCGTTTCGCCGAACTCATACTTGGTCTGGGGTCCGGAGCCTCCGTTGCCCTTGACGCCGGGGTTGCTGCCGCTTTTCCAGGGCTGCTCCGAGAGGGTGATTCTCATCCAGATTTCTTCCGGACCGGTTTCGGAGTGCCAGGCGAGGAACGCCGGGGTTCTGAGGGTATTAAGCCCCACGGGCAGATTGAACAGGAGCTGGTTGCGGACCGCCCATTCCGGAGCAGGACCGGCGGTGCATTCGACGGTATCGTCCCAGTCGCCGTCGCGGTTCCAGTCGCACCAGACGTTGACGTACATATCCACGTTCGGGTCAACGACATTGACGATGTAGTCAAACGTAGTCCAGCGGCAATGAGGCATATTGACCGGGAAGACGACGCCGTCATCGCCCAGGTCCTGGTTGGACTTATCGGCGGACGGGTTGATGTTGTTGACGGTATCTTCATCGGCGCCGCTGTCGGCTTCAGTTTCACGCGTGATCTTTTTGCCCAGGTGAGCCACGACCTCGGCGTTGATGTGGGCCGGTCCGTAAGGCCCGGTCCCGGTGCCGCTGATGTGGACCGTTGGATAGTTGGCCTTCACGCCCATAGGACCTCCCGCCGGATAGGCGGTCATGTTCCTGCCGGCGTTGTTGGTGCTGTCGGGAGCGTCGCCCAGGTCCGGCTTGTCGGGTGTGGCTACGCCGGCGCAACTGACGGTCAGCAGGCCGTGCCCCTTCTCCAGACCGTAGCCGCCCACCTCGATCAGGTACCGGTTACCGCTGACCGCGGCGAAGGTGACCCGTGACGCATAGCCGGTGCCGTAGTCATCGTTGCACTCGATGAGGTCCTCCGGGAAGCAGGCGCACCCATTATAGACGGCGAGCATTGTATCGAAGCTCACCTCGGACAGCGTGACGGTGACGTCACCGGTGCACGAAGCGGTATAGCAATACCAGATGTTCGGACTGACCATGCAGAAAGCGCGCCCGTCGAAGGTAGCGCCTGTGGTGTCGAACGCCAGGTTTGTGACCTCGCCGATGGGCAGGGCCGTGGTGCAATCATTGTTATTGCCCGGGGGAGGCGGAGGCGTTCCCGCGGCAGTGATCGTCAGTACACCCTGACCGGTCGAGGAGCCGTAGCCCCCGATCTCGATCAGGTACTGGCTGCCGGCGGTCGCCACAAAGGTAACCTGAGACTGCCGATCATTTCCGAAGTCGTCGTTGCAGCCGAGCATATCGCTCGACAGGGGGTAACAGCTCGCTCCTTTATAGACGGCAAGCATCGTGTCGTAACCGCTGCCCAACAGGCTGACGGTGACATTCCCGGTGGCTGTGGCGGTATAGCGGAACCAGGTATTTGGACTGGTCAGGCAGTGGCCCGGACCGTCGAAGGTCGCCTCCCGTGTGTCGAAAGCAAGGTTCGTCACGTTGCCGACTGACTGGGCGTCGGCACAATCGTCCCTGGGCGGCGGCGGCGGGGTAGGTCCACCCACAGAGGAGACGCTCAAGATTCCCTGGCCGACGGCGTCGGCGTTGTAGCCGCCCACCTCAATCAGGTACTTCTGGCCGGACGTCGCCTGGAGGACGATCTTCGACTGGAGATTGCCCGGCCAGTCATCGTTGCATTCGATCAAATCAGTCGCCTTCGGGTAACACGTGTCGCCCTTGTACACGGCCAGCTTGGTATCGAACTCGCTGCCTAACAGGCTGACGTGAACTTGCTCGGTCCGGTTCGCGGTAAAGACATACCAGAGATTCGGGCTGTCCAAGCACCGTCCCTCGCCATCGAAGGTCGCACAGGTCGTATCGAACGCCCGCCCGTAGGTGCCGATGCTGATGGACTCTGCCTGATTGCAGTTGTCGTTCTGCGGCGGGGTGGCCTGGCCGTTGCACGTGATCGTCAGGAGACCCTGGCCCATCACACTGGCGTTGAACCCGCCGACTTCAATGAGGTATTGATGGCCGGATATGACGGGGAACGAGGCCGCCGATTGCTGCCCGCCGTCATCGTCGTTCGACTTGATCAGTTTGTTCTCCGTCGGATAGCAGGCGCATCCATCGTAGATCGCCAGCTTGGTGTCGAAGCTGCTGCCGGCCAGATTCACCGTGGCGCAGCCCGTACACGTGGCGGTGTAGCAGAACCAGACGTTGGGACTGTTCATGAAGAGCCCGGGGCCGTCCATGGTCGCCCGTGTTGTGTCGAATGCGAGGTTCGTTACGTTACTGACCGGCTTTGCATTGGCACAGTCGTCGTTGGGCGGACGCGTTGTAGTCGGTCGAACCCCGACACCCCAGGTTGCGTGCGCAGCGCCAAGCAAGCTCAGGGCACATACAAAAGCTAAATTTGATTTAAACCGTTTCATAATTGAATTCTCCAAAATACATAATGCACTTTTTCCATATTACAGCCCCATGTACGTCACTTTTTATTATCGTCCTAAGTCTTGTTGAGAACCGCGACAATGGCATCGTTTTTCTGGGTAACGCTCATACTCTGTCCTTTCTCGATCGTGTTCTGTCCTTGATCGTCCGCAATATAGGATTCTTCCTTCGACGGGCTTGGCATTCACGGCCGACGGGGGCACAGATACACCAGCCTCCATGCCGTTGCCTTCCTCCATAGTCCTCTGGCTCTTTACTCTTCCTTTCTTCTATGCTTGCGTTCTTGAGCTTATCATAAGACGCATGCTAAGCCATCCACCGGTTCTTCTCTATGGGGTGTAACCCTACCTTACCTGGAATTATTGCCTGGGTCGGGTAGGCCCTTGGATCAGATCATTCTTGATATGGAGAGCTCTGTCAGCCCGACCTATGGGAATCAGGAAGGTCCTGCTTACAACGGATGTTTTGAATGCACCTGTTACCATCCGCCGTTCTGCTTCAACCAGTACGGCGATGTGAAGCAAGCGATTCTTCGGAATGGGAACATTCATAGTGCCGATGACTGGCCAAGTTTACTGGAGCTGATTGTCAATCGTTATCGAGGCTATGACATCCTCCGATTCTTCCGTGATAATGCAGCCTTTGTTGATCCAAGCATATATTGCTGTCTCGAAGCAGAGCGGTACTTCTACGCCATCCACCTGAAGGTAATCAGATTCTGTACGGTAAGGTTGAGGGTAAAAGGCGAACACGCAGACCGGCCTCCGTGCATGGGGAGACTTAGAGATGCTGAGCATGCAAGCCCGGCAGCAGACTTCCGTCAGCCAGGATTTTCCTCGCGTAGGGAAAGGTGGCCTTCTTTCTGCAACCGTGCGGCCCGCCGTTGTGAATGCGGGCCATCTCGATGAGGCTCTTACCCTTGCCATAGTGGAGCAAGTAGGCCTTCACCACGCGCCGAGCCTTCTTTGGGTCAGTCGCGTCCCGATGAGGCCAATCGACACCCAGGAGTTCCGTCCCGTCTTCCCAGTAGACGCGGTGAATCTGGTAGGCGCCGAGAGCTCTGCCGTCATCGCCGACCGCATTGGGGTCGCACTGGCTCTCGATACGGGCGATGGCGTCCAGCAGTCGCTCGATGTCGTCGGGGTTCACGGCGGCGGCCGGCGCCGGTGTTGCAGCAAACCAGGCCGGCACGAGAACAATCAGCCAAACGGCTGGGAGCTTCATCGGTCAATCCTCCACAAGACTTCGCGGTTTCCTATCCGCACTGCCCGAAAAGCAACACCACATGATTGCAGGTCTTGGAATCACGGTGCCGGCAGCAGAAATGCCGCAGCGATTAGGCAGCGATCGTTTCCAGGACCCGCTCTATCGCCCTATCCAATCGATCCGCCACTTCGTAGGTCCCATCCGTAAGCTGACGGCGGATGTCCAGCACTTTGAATAGTCGGATATCCGACAGAGATGCGATCCTTTTCAACACCTCCTCCTGAGGCGTGGTATTGATGTCCTCAAGGATTTGCTCCATCAATACATCGCCATCCGGCGGGGTATCACACCCCTGGTCGTTCCTTGCATTCCGGGATATACAGCGATCTGTAAGTTGAAGCTCTGTAACTGCGGTTATCGTTGCCATAGTCACCTCTTAGCCTATCGTCCAAATGTCTGGTTCGCGGCCTAATCCCCCAACATCCTGCGGCCGTCCGAGTGCCTCTTGGGTCCAAAATCAACACAACAATGAGAATGTGAAACATGGAGCATAGTTGCTATCCTTTCCTTTTCGGACTTCGTCTTCAAAGCCAACAGATGCACCGCATAACAATCACATTAAAGTCATGCCACCCGCGTTTCGATCTGCGATGTCTCACCGCGATGCACCTCGGCTTGGGCCCATTCGGTCCCCTGTAAGATGTCACTCGCCCAGTCGATCTCCAGGGTTGTCCCGTGAGCAACGACGAGGAACTTGTTCGATTTGAGCGACGTCTCGTACTTAGGGATACTGTCCTTCGGAATGCCGATACTATAGAGCACGGCGCCGACGGCACTGAGCCCACGCACA
>Ga0184615_10000485_pt1 | contig 22097 bp, 20 predicted proteins | sample PLM4_65_coex_FD_133134 | JGI IMG/M metagenome (GOLD analysis project Ga0184615, IMG submission 133134) | Groundwater sediment microbial communities from an aquifer in East River, Colorado, USA - PLM4_65_coex | ecosystem: Environmental > Terrestrial > Soil > Riparian zone | place: USA: East...
CATACGCGCCGCCCCTGCCGGAACGATAGTATTTACGGGCAATCGTCCTGACCAGTTCGTTGCTCATGTTTTTAGGATATACGACGTTCCGAACCGAAAACCCCATGTTAGCAAGAACTGTCTTGGACCCGGAAAACTCGCCCTCGATCTGTGCTGCGTTAAGCGAGGTGAGCTTCGGATGCGAAACCGTGTGGCTCATGATCTCCCAGCCCGCATCCCTGAGCCCGATGATCTGTTCAGCGGTCAGATGACCCGGTCTGTTGATCCAGTCGGTCGTTATCGCCGAGCAGGCAACGGCCCCCTGCTCAGCAAAAATTGCCCTGGCAACCAGGTAATCCGTATCGTTCCCGTCGTCGAACACGAAGGTGATCAGCGGCGTTGACCCGATGGGGGCTGCGGACTCCCTGGTACTGATGCCGCCGCAGGAAACGCCGGACACCAGAATCAATGCAACGATAAACAGCTGTTTCATACGTTCCTGTGATCCAGCATTATGAAGCTTTGTTCTTGTTCTCGTATACGAAATGGGCCATGGTATCGATGGACTGGAATATCTCTTTCCCCTGGTCCATGTTCTTTACTTCCATGCCGAAGTTGCGCTGCAGCAGCACGACGATCTCGACGGCATCGAGGGAATCCAGCCCCAGCCCTTCGCCGAACAGTACCTCATCGTCCTTGATATCCTCCGGCTTGATGTCTTCCAGCGAGAGGTCACGGACGATCATTTCCTTTAGATCTTTTCGTATTGCCGCCAGTTCCTGCTCCTTGTTCTTCTCCATCATTTTCTCCTTGCTTGTAATGTGTGTATCCTCAATCATTCCCCTGCCACATATCGCGAAACACGAACCACTGGTAGGGATAGCGAACAGCATACTCCTCCAGGACGCCGGCGAACTCCTGAACACAGGCATGGATCTCCTCTTCCTTGTTACCCTGCCTGTTTGCCGGAGGATTGATCACATGTGAAAAATCGACAACGTGTTTTGTGACTCCTATCTTCGCCGACAGCAGCACTGCCACGGGACATCGTGCCGCCGATGCGAGACTGAACGCGCCGTACGGGAACCGGACTTTTCCGCCAAGCAGGGAGACCTCGATTGAAGCGTAGCCGTAAGTGCGGTCTCCCATGATCGAAACGATGTCTCCCCTATTGATCGCTTTCAGGGCTTCTATCACGCCGCCCATGGCGCCGTCAGTATAAATGATCCGGACGGTTTCCTTTTCGCTGTCGATGTTCAGCGCCTCTTTCACGGCGACATTGTCCTCGGTGCGCATCATGAGGTAGACATCACGATCGAGCTTACCGAGAGACGTCATCGCGACCTGCCAGTTGCCGACATGAGCGGTCAGCAAAATGATCCCCTTCTTTCCGTCAGCCAGGAGATCCTTGATCTTCTCATACCCGACGAGCTCGAGACCGATCTCATTTCCACCGGCAGCGACGAAGTATCGGTCGATGAGGCTTTTCCCCTGGCTCACGAACAGCAGGTACACATCGAACATCTGCCGGAGTACACCGTGGTCCGGGAAGCGTCTTCTGACATAAGCCTTGCTCGCGGCAACTGCCGCATGGTCAAAGGCCAGATAGTACAGACTGACGATATAGAGCAGTCCGTAGGTTCCCCTGAGGCCGAAGATACGCACTGCTGTCCGGAAAAACCAGAAGCCCAGCCGGTTGCCCCGCTTCCGCTCAACATCCTTCTTTTGCGACATTCGAGCACCGTACCCGTTTGATTACTGTCGCGGCGACAAACACGATGCCGCCGATGATGATTGCGGTAAGAGGAGCAATGATCAGCGATCCGAGAAACCACTCGTAGAAACGTGATGAGAACTGTTCAAATACCGTCTTGAACGAGAGCTCGGTGAGCCACTTACCGTGCCGCAGATAATATCCCGTCTCGATGCACAAGGCCGGGATGAAAGGCGGCATTGCCAGGTGCTGTACGTTGAGAGAAACAACCTTGTTCAGGTTTAACCTCAGTGAAACGTAGAGGATCACGAGCGTATGCACGAACAGGAGCGGAAGAACAGCAAGGAAAATACCGATCGCCGCCGACATCGCCAAGCCTTCCGGCGTCGCATTCTCAAGCAGAAGCATTTTGAGGACCTTTCCCGGATGACGCAAGAGCGAAAGATCGAATGCGGAGGGATCCCGCACCAGTTTTTTGTGAGGTATTGGAATGAGACGCCTGCCCACGAGCATGGAATGGATGCACGTGAGGCGAAAATTGTCGAGAAACGGCTTGAAACTCGAAACACGCTTCTCGGGCTTCGGATATATAACATTGATCGGGACCGTGATCAATTTGAGACCCGCCCAGGCCGATTTGGCAAGCACCTCAGCTTCAAAATCGTAGCGGTTTCCCTTGAACCGCAGTTGATTAAGATACTGAACAGGGTATGCTCGGAAACCGCTCTGGCAGTCATCGACGGTCTGACCGGTCTCGACTTTGAGCCAGAAATTCGCGAACGATCTGCCGAAGCGGCTCGACGCAGGAACGTTCTCTGTATTAAAATCTCTGCATCCGATAATGAGTTCCGAGCCGCCTACCCTCATCAACGGGAAGAATTTTTCAATATCCCGGGGATCGTGCTGGCCGTCCGCATCGATGGTGATCATGTATTCGCCGCCCTGCCGCTCGATGTGTCGGGACCCCGTCAGAATGGCCTGACCTTTGCCGAGGTTCTTCCTGTGTTTCAAAACGAGCACGTCGAGACCGGCAAGGAGCTCTTCCACATCAGCATCCGTGCTGCCGTCGTCAACCACCACGACATTCCGGAGGATTGAACGGCATCCGGCAGCCACGTCCCTGACCGTTTCCCGGTTATTGTAGACCGGTATCGCGCACCAGATGCGGTCCCGCGGTATTGGACTACTTTGAGGCATGCCGTACCCTTTCTTTGGGTTTCTTCCCGGGGAGCAGCAGGTCCCACATGGGACCGGTATAACCTAGTTTGTGCAACAACTGGAGGCTGTTATCAAAGGTATCCGGAGGAAACACGCAATGACGCACGTCGGCAAAAGCCCTGGTCAATGTTTGCTCGAGCCAGTTTTTGTCCACGGCCGGAGATATATAGTAGATGGGCTTTAACATTCCCTCGTCAGGTGCTATGAGCTTTTCCTTGATCGCCAGTCGGGCCAGCGGGGTATTCGGCAGGATCCGTATACCCATGAAAATAAAGACCACGCATTTTTTCAGGCCCAGGATGTTCCTGATCCCTTCCTGTACCGTCTCCTCGGTCTCCCCCGGTCCGCCGAACATGAAAAAATGCGATGCAGCGATCTCATGGCGCTCGAAAAGTTCATTGCACGCGATAATGTCGTCGAAGGTAAAGCTCTTGCCCATCTTCCTGAGCGTTATATCGCAGGAAGCATCAGCGCCGATCTCGGCTGCGGCGAACCCGGTCTTCTTCATACGCTCGATGATCCCGTCGGTAAGGCCGCTGGGCTTTATGAATGCCGTCCAGGGGATATTGATCTTTCGCCTCTCCATTTCGGCGAGCACATCAAGATACGCGCCCTCATCGTCATTAAACACGGAATCGACAAAGAAAATATATTTGGTCTTGAACGTGTCGCGCAGCAATTCGATGTCATCGACCACGGTGCTCGGATCCCTCCTGCGAAGCTCAGTGCCTTCGAGCAGGGGGTAGCTGCAGTACACGCATTTATGGGTACAGCCCCGCTTTGTCTGGATCGAGGCGATATTGCCGCTGTGGAGATAAAATTCGAGCAAACGCTCATCGTAGAGAGCTGAGCCGATCTCAGCGCCCACGAGCCTGGTCATTGAACCGATGAGGGGCTCCTTTGGGTAGATCCCCTTCTCCGCGTTGTCGGCGAATTCAACTGCCAGGACCTCGCCTTCACCGATAATGCCGTAATCGGCGCCGGTCTCTTTGAGGATCAGTTCAGGGATGAGAGAAAAACCCGCTCCTCCCAGGAGCACCTTCGCGTTCGAGGCACCTCTGACCGTGCTCACAATGTTCTTTACGTTCTGGATATAATACTGCTCGTGCATGAGGTTTACATTGTCGATATTCCGCACCGATATCCCGACCAGGTCGGGTCCGAACTCCCGCACCTCCCGGCCGATCGCCTCGAGCGAGTTGCTCTGCTGCAGAAAGTCCGCTTGTTTCACCGTATGACCGGCTTTCGTAAGCACGGCCGCGATGATGCTCACCCCCAGGGGATAGATCGGGTATGGCGACAGGGTCACATTGGCTGAGATAAGCAGTACCTTCATCCGACCTTCTCCGCGATTTCTTCCTTCTGCCATTTCCTGCGTCTGAGACTTGCTCCCCGGTATGTTCCGTCCGCCTGCTCCTTTTCAATCACCTTGAGAAAGAGCTTGGCCATCCTGAGGTTCTGGCTGCTTTCCTTGTAGAACGTGTCCCAGGCGTAATAGTAAAGGTCCTGCAGCTTTGTCGGTGTCATCTTTGCCGGCTGATACACGACCTGTCCGCCCGTGTATTGGTTCCAGTCGTTCGACAGGATCCTGCCTTCTTTCACGAGCGCATCACGGACCGGCGTATTCGGGAACGGTGTCAGGATCGTGAACTCGGCCAGGTCCAGCTTGATCTCGAGCAGGAAATCAACAAGCCGCTTGACATAGTCCTCATCCTGCTCATCCATCCCGAGGATGATCGTACCCTCGACCCCGATACCGCGCTCCTGCAGCCGCTTCACGCGTTTCTGGATGTGGTCCGACGTGTCGAAGATGGCCTGGTACACATACCAGCATCCGGCCTCGGCCGCGAGGTCCAGTATCTCGTCGTCGTCCTTGATGGGATGGGAGACCCATTTCTTCTTGAGCGGGATCAATGCCTTGAACAGGTCCTTTTCCCACTGGTCGTTCTGGGCCAGGGAGTTGTCAACGAAGAACAGGCGGTTGTTGTCAATGGCCGCGACCTCGCGGACGACATCATCAATGGGACGGGGCCGGAACTCGCGTCCGCCCAGGAACGGGGTGCAGCAGCAGAAACAGTTGAATTGGCAGCCGCGCGAGGCATGAATGAGATCCACCATCTGTACCCCGCGATAGTTGTAAAGATCCCGGTTGAGTATGTTTCTCCTCGCCGGCCCGACCACGCCCATGTCGGGGAATTTCCATTGATAGTCATACACCTTTTTGAGGCTGTTGTTCTTCAGGTCGTGAAGCACCTGTCCAAAACGACCTTCGGCCTCGCCGAGGAACACCGAATCGGCATGCAGACTGGTTTCCTCGGCATGCAGCATGGTGCTGATGCCGCCGAAGATGACCGGGATCCCCCTCGCGCGAAAACGATCGGCGATCTCCCATCCCCGCTTGATCTGGCACGTGAGCATGCACGAGATGGCGACAAGGTCCGTCTTCTCGTCAAAATTGATCTCCTCAACATGTTCATCAGTGAAAGCGAGTTCATCGTCGCCGGGCACGGTGGCCGCAAAACAGATCGGACCGTGCGGCGGCAGATGGAATTCCGTCTGCCGTTCAAGCTTGGGCCACTTTGGATAAATGAGTCTGATCTTCACACTAGACCTTTCTTGCGGCTATTCTTGAGAATTTCTGTACCAATCCGGATACATCCGAGCCCGTTTCCACAAGAGATCGGGCCTCTGCCAAATCACAAAGGACCGACTCTTCCCGATCGCGTTCCCGCCGTATGAGGAAGAACAGCGCCTCATCCGCTTCCGCCTTCCCCGCAAGCATCACCGGCGCTTCACCGGCAAGAAGCATCTCATTCGCCATATCGAGCACGACTGACAGCCCGTTGTTCGCGCCTGCTGCATACAGAACGGGCCCCAGAAATCCGAAATGAATTGCTGCTTCACCGATCGGACTTGACGGCAGCGTGTAAATGAACAGGTTCCCCCGCGACAGCGTACGCCCGCTCTCAAGATAATCTTGAAAGTATCCGATATCGGAGCGGAGCGAACCCTCTGCATTCGTTCCAACGATCCCGATGTCCTGCTTCTCTATGGGCGAGTATTCGATGCCCGCATCCTGCAGGGCGAGACTCACGCCAAAAACAGTCATCTTCGATATGGTGTCGAGCCGGCCGAAGTTTTTAAAAGGATGAGAAAAAATATCCCGGTTCGGCAGCGTGCGAGCGCCTTCGTTGATCTCATACGCGTGCTGTAGCTCGCTCCTGATACAGCCATATCCTTCTTTGGTGAGCCATCCTATGCCGTAAACGGAAATTGACATCACATCCTAACCTGGACGATCCAGAACCAAAAGGTCAAAACCGAAAAGCGTCTCACGCAATAGCCTATGAAAGAAAAGCGGCCACTTAGAGATTCCGCAAAGGACGCCAAGAATATCTTTAAGTTTGGTTTTAAATAACAATTAATTGAGCCTTTCTTTGCGAGCTTTGCGCCTTTGCGAGAGATATTCTTGCCGTTTTGATAAGAATTTGATTTTTAAGTTATCATCCTAGCACCAACGCCGTGTTTATCCCGCTGAATCCCGCATTCGTCATCAGGGCCAGCGCCTGTCTGCGCAGAGGCCGAGGCTGGTCCGAAACCCACCCTTGCGCATCCTCATCAACCTCTTCCAGGTTCACCGTGGGTGGGACGATCCCTTCCCGGAGCGCTCGCTGCGCAACGAGCATCTCCACGAGTCCTGCCGCGCCCATGGTATGTCCGATGCCGCCCTTGATGGAATAAACAGGACGGGGACCATCGGTGAACACGGCGCGAAAAGCGCGCATCTCCATCTGGTCGTTGTACACGGTCCCGGTGCCGTGCGCGGCGATCAGGCCCACAGCGCCAGGACCGATGCCGGCGGACGCAAGCGCTTTCGTGATTGCCAGGACAAGTCCCTCGCTCTCGCGCGATGGGCCGGTCATGTGGTTCGCGTCATCGCTCAGGCCCCAGCCCGCTATCGTCCCGAGAACAGGACGGTTCTCGCGTATTGCGCGTTCTTCGCTCATAATAAGTGCATAGGCCGCTGCCTCGCCCACGTTCAGACCTGCCCTGTTCCGGTCAAAGGGCCGTGCAGGCTGGTTGTCCAGCGCCATGAGCGAGGAAAAGCCGGAAAAGATAAATTCGGTCACGCTGTCGCAGGCAACTACCAGCACGCAGTCCGCGTGTCCGTTCCGGACCATGGCAGCCGCCTGTGCTGCCGCCGCTGCTGATGAGGTACAGGCTGCTGAAAGCACCAGCCCGCCGCCCTTCACAGAGGTCAGGCCGGCCACCTTATTGATCAGCCTGCTGACAACGGCATCCGCAACATCGCCCTTGCCCTCAAGCATGCTCTGTTCGAGCAGGTCGATCTCCCCTTTGGTCGTTGCCAGCAGAAGTTTCGCGTCTTCGGGGACAGTTATCCCTTCGAACAAGGACTGCAACATCTGCATGACCAGGGAGGTCTGTTCGTGATACCGCAGGCCGCTGATGATACCCGCAAAGTCCGAGTGGAACGCCGCGGTCTTGAAACGGCTGACCCGTGATATGGCGCTCTGCCCGGCAAACAGACCCTGCCAGCATGCGTCACTTCCCTTGCCATAGGGCGTCAGCATATCAGCCGATACGACGACAGGTTTCATGGTCTGGGATGGAATTCCCCTGCCCTCCATCTCCTCCTGCAGCGTTCAAGTAATTCCGGTGATACCATAAAAGGCTCCCCGGTCTGATGGTCGGTGAACAAATGCACCATATAAGCGCTCGACGCGGTGCTCTTGTCCTGCTTGAGCAGGAGATACTCTATATTCAGCCGCGACCCTTCGTGCCAGATCAGCGATGCCTTGATCGTAAATTCCTCATCAAGGAACAGCGGCCTGTAGTAATCGATATGGAACTCAACAACAGGCGCGCGCAGGCCGGCTTCGAAATAGTCGGCATACGACAGACCGCATTTCCTGCCAAGTTCCTCGGACGCCTCCTCAAAATAAAGAGGATACCGCCCATGCCATGCGATCGCCATGGGGTCGGCCTCATTGAACCGGACGCGCCGTTTGACTTCAACGACAATAGGCTCGGGAACTCCCGGGGCCCGTTCAAAATAGGTTGTCTTGTTCTTTGACCTCATGCTACCTCTTGGTTTCCCTTTTGTCGTGAGAGACGCGCAGTTTCATTTCGGAGACCTTGTCGGTCGCCCGTGAGATGGCCGCTTTCACGACGAACTCCTCGCTCGTATCCCCCATATCGCTTATGACGCAAGTCACTTCGTCGTCAGGGAACACAGGTGTAAAATACTTTGCGAGGACGACCTCTTTCAGGACCACGGCCTTTCCACTCCCCTTTTCGAGCAGGGACAGAACGCACTGGATCTGGCACACGCCCGGCAGGACCTGCTTCTGGGGAAAGTGCCCCTGAAAACCGATGAAGCCGGGCGGGAACGCAAAATGAGAAGTCAGTCTCTTGCCTTCCTTTACCAGGCCGGTCATGGAGCGTTCGATCTCTGCCTTAATTATGCTCAAAATGCAACTCCTTCTGCCGAATGGTCAACCGGTACCCGTATTGATAATTCAGGAAGACGATGCCCTGCGGCCAGCGCTTTCCATCCTGATCCCGATACTCATAGTACGATATCCGCCACACTAACCCGCTGTCTCCATAATAGTTCTTCTCGATCAGGTCTCCCCCCGCCCCGGCGAAAATGTACTCCAGAGAGCCGGGACCGGAAGATTGTCGGAAAATCAGTTTATATTTTCTCTTCCAAATACTCGCTTCTGGTCCGGGGACCAGATCAAAATAGATGCGTCTGATGTCGTTGCCGACCGCAGTGGCGATATCGCCGTACCGGGAGAAATCCGCGATCGAATAACGACTTGTCACGCTGTGCTGATCGCCGGAGAGCTCGAACAATTTAACGCCCATGGGATTCATCCCGGCGACCTTGAAAACACCATCTGAACTGTTTATCTGCACGGTGCCGATGCCGGCAAATTTGCGTGAATTATACTCAAAAACAACGCTCGTTAGCAATTGAAAACTTGCGGGAATGCCTTTCTGAAAACGCTCTACCATGCTCCGGGGGTCTTCGGAATCAAGCGATACCAGCTTCGTTTCCTGGAACGGGACCCTCACACATGCGGCAACCAGCACGTGGAGTATGGCTACCAAAATGACGCCCCGCCTCATGGTTGCCGCCCTTCTTGTTTCGATGTCCCCAGGATGCTGCACAGGGACGGTATCACGATCACCGAAGACAGGTATCCCGAGACCATGCAGATGACCATTGCAACGCCGGTGGAATAGAGCGCCGGATGTTTGGCGAACAGCAGTGCCCCTGAGCCGATCACATTTGCCCCTGCGGACAAGGTCACGGCAACGACCGTCCCGATGCGCAGGTTGTACCGGTATTCGTAAGTGATCCCGAGACCATAGTCCACGATAACGCCGGTCGTGACGATGGCGGCCACGATATTAACGACATTGAGCGGGATGTTAAAGAGCGACATGATGCCCACGAGCCAGATAACGCCGGTAATGACCGGCACCATGGCTATCAAGGTCTCTTTCCAGTTGCGGAAGAATATCCATGCGAGGACCACGTTGAACAGAATCGCCAGCGGGGCCAGGAACTTAATTTCCTTTGAGGTAAAAGCAGATATGGATGCGGACAAAACCCTGCCCGACACAATGAACGTTCCCGGATGCGTATTGGATATCCGTGTGAGCGTATCGACATATTGCTGATCGTCGGGAAAGAAGGACATGATCCGATATTCCCCGTCCTTATGCACGACAAAGCGTTCCTGAAGTCTTGCAATGAGGCCTTCCGGATTCATTGTTTCGATCTGGTGCGTGTAAAGCCCGTCAAAGAACGGGGAAAAAGCCTTGTCCGAAAAACCATACGAAGAAGACGTTACATGAATCAACTTCTTAAGCTTCGCCTCACGCCCCTCCTGCCAGAACCGGTCCCAGCGGTCGATATTGTCTTCTCTCATTTTTTTCGAGGACCAGAACAGGGCGATGCTCGAAACGTTCTGCGGCCCAATGGCTTTTGCTGCTTCGCGGAAGATGAGGTCATTCAACTCCATGGCATGCTCATAGCTCGATCCGGTCACTACAAAGATCGCCTGGTTTGTCTTGCCGCCCCATACTTCGTGGAACCGCTGTTCCGCCTGGATAACTTCGGGAGCGCTGCCGTCAAGTTTTTTCACATCGCTGTCGAACTTCACTGAAAGGGAAAGAACCAGCGCCGCGATCGTCAGAACCACCCAAACGCCGACGGCCAATGGAGCAGGCCAATTGACTTTCCGCAACCGGTCGCCGATGGTCGGGTCAGCGACCAGGGTATAGTGCTTCCATGACAGCATGAGCGGCAATACAAAGAGAGAGAGAACAAGGCAGATGAACACAACGAGCGCCGAGAACAACGCAAGCTGGTGGTACCCGCGGATCATGGAAAAATACAGAACTAAAAAACTGAACATGGTCGTGACTGCGTCAATGATGACCAGCCGTGCGAGCTTCGCGGTCTGCGACGCATCAGCGCCCCGCTTCATCGCAATATACACAAGGAGACCGTAGTCGATTGAAATACCCGCGATCGCCGACCCGAATCCGATAACAAGATACGAGAGTCTGCCTTCCACCGCGGTGGTTACGATGATCGCCAGGACGACCGCGAGCAGAGGAATGATAAAAACGAACAGCGCCCGAAGATCGCGGAACATGACCGCAAAAAGAATGAGGAAGGCAATGGATGCCACTGCTGATGCAACCATGATATCGCGTTTGATCACGCGCTCGTTGCTGACCGTGTGGAGGTGGCCGCAAATAAGGTCCGCGGAAACGAATGCGGGCAGCTGTTTGAGCCGCTCCTGCAGGATGGCGATAAGTTCCTTGCTCCCCTGGCTGTCCATCATCGGGACCGTGGTCTGGATGATCAGCATGGCATGACGCCCGTCGCGGCTGATGAAGTGACCCTCCTCGATCGCGACATCATACCCCATGGATGCGGGGAGCGCCCGCAGCTTGTCCAGCAGGAGCACCTTGATCCCGAGCGGATCCGCGCGTGACAACGATGTCATAAAGATGCTTTCGGGTCTGAGCGACTGCCGGTAGATCGCCTTCATTTTCTTGTCTACGGTCGTTTTATTGATCTGGCTGTCGATGGCGGCAAGGTCCTGATCTCCCAGGATCTGGGGAGCATAGCGCAGGATCGAGAACTCCTCCATGACATCCGCGACCGAGAAGCCGGAAATGGCCTTGGTAAAGTGAGGCGGTGTCAGCGTTGCTGCGAGCTGATCAACAGCGAGGAAGAGGTCTTTTTTGTTTTTTGCGGGATCGATCAGTTCAAGAGAGACAATGATCTTGTCGGACAGGCTCGAATCCCGCAGGAAGTTCATGCCCCGCATGACCTCCTTGTCCGGCGGAAGCATGATGTCGATATTGCCTTCGTAGCGTACGAGGAACAACCCTGCACCGGCGGCAACGGTTATCAGAAGGACTGCAGCGAGGACCCATTTTTTATGCTGGAATACGAACCGGTACAGCAGGGAGAAATACTTGTCAAACATGCCCTTTTACCTCAAAGCTGGCACTGTCGAGAGGGGCATTCAGGATTGTGTTCAGGAATGTGATCGTCGTGACATCTCCGCTCAATTCCTGCATGCGTATCTGCTGTAAATAGGTTTCATCTTCGCGGAACGTGATCGTAATTTTCTTCAGGACCTTTCTGGCATCATTATTGGCTCGTGGTGAGAACTCAAGCACCAGGGGGGAGCGTTTCACGAGCCGCACGTCGTTGGTCTCAAGAAGCGAGCCGTAATCGCCGGAGAACCATACGGTCAGCTGCTTGATCACGTTCTGAAACAGCGGGTTTTTCGTTAACGATAGTTCCTGGACCTGGTCCGTGTCCTCGTCCCACTGACGGATGAATTTATCGGTGATCAGGATGGAATACCGGAGGGGCTTATCCACATGCCAGGCGACCTTGTTCGGCTTCTGGAGATAGATCCTGCCCTTGAGCACGAGCTTCTCCTTGAACATGACCATCACTTTTTCCTGGGTGAAATCCGTTTTGAGGGTCTTGAAGTCCGAGACCTTCTTCCCGATGCTGTTCAGTAATACGGATAGGTCGGTTTGTTCCGGCGCACCATCATTTTTCACGTCCTTCGCGATCGTCTGTCCAGCGTGCGCAAGGATGCACAGGACCAGTAAGAGAACGGCCCGCTTAACACTATGCTTGTTCATCATCATGCCGCTGCCTTGCTGTCACCCTGCCAGACCTTTACTTCTCCGCTGGCGATCAGGGTGTCGCCATTCCTGATCTCTCCCTGGATAATGCCGAAGTCTCCATACCTCGCTACCTTGAGCACTGATATGCGAAGGGTGTCGCCGACGCGTGCGCTGCCGGTGATCGCAAGGTTCTTGATGCCGAGCAGGAATCCTTCCTGCTGAGGACTGCGGCTCCCGATCTTTCTAAACCCCTCCTGTGCGGCAATAGCCTGTGAAATGATCTCGGGATACGAGGCCTCATCGAGCTTCCCGTCGTCCCCCACGAAGATCATGTCCGGCCGCACGATCATCTCGGACAGTGACGCCCGCTCCTGGATCTCGAGGAGACGGTCGATGAGAAGCATGGGCTGTTTGTGCGGAACAAGCTGGCTGGCGTCCACCGGCAGAAACATTATAGCATCACGTTTATCCAGGTTCTTCCAGCACAGCGGATCAGAAGCGAGGTAGTCCCCCGTCATCTGGTATGCCGCTCCCCGGCAACCATAACATTCGCTCAACCGTTCGCATTCGCTGCACGGTCCCTTTATGGTCTCGGTATAGCTCTTGAGGTCCTGGACCACCTCACTCTCCAGCAGAATATCCTTGAGCTGCCGCTTGCGCACATTGCCGATCGGGATCGTAACCCCGACGCACGGCTGCACAAAGCCCTCGGAGTTGACTGCACAGGAAAACTGGTGACGAAGACACTCTCCACCCACAAGCGGAGGCTTGGGGTCCCAGGTGTGACCGTATTTTTTCCGGTCGATCCTGGAGATCCGGTGAAACAACTCTTCGACCTGCCGGGAATCGACTTCAAGCATATTGTGTTCCTTGGCGCCGCCCTGCGGGGTGATCATCTCGAAATAGGGAGCAATGTTCTGGTCCCGCAGCCACTCCCACATCTTCGGAAGTTCATCGATGTTCTGCTGACAAATTACCGTGCTGACGCCCATGAAACGGTCCGTTGAGGGATAGCCGGCCAGTTTCAGGTTATTGAACGCTTCATGGATCTGGGCATATGCGCCTTTCCTCCCCGACAGCATGTCCTGGATCTTTTGCTCGAAGGTGTTCATCTTGAGGACCACGCGCACGCCGATATTAAAAAGCGTCTGAGCCATCTCACGCGTGATATTCGTCCCGTTCGTGAAAAGCTCGATGTCCATCTCGAGACCCCTGATAAACTGGATCATCTCGATGATAGGGGGATAGAGCATGGGCTCGCCGCCGAGGACGATGATCTTCCTCGCCCCCAGTTCCTTGGCCTGGTTGATGAGGTCAAGGAACTCGTGCTTGCTCAGTTCGTTCCGATGAACAGCGTTATCCGATGCATAGCAGTAGAGACACCGAAAATTACAGTTCTTATTGAACTCCATTTCCATCGAGAGCAATTTGTTTTCCCGGACGGCAACGGCGATTTCATTCTGGGAAAATTCGGCGCCGTAGATGCGACTTTGACAGGTTTTCATAAGTTTTTTCTCTTATCCACAAATCGAATTGGTTTCCGGGAATTCCCCGGATAGATATCACGCTTCACGCTTTCTTCGCTGACGATGACCACCTCGGGTCTCACCCGCAGGTGCGCCTGGAGTTTGTCCATGATCACGGCCGCTGAGCAGGATGCATTGTTTACGGCGACCTGGACCATGATCAAATCAGAAAGGTCGTAATCGCTGGTCGCGGTCACGGAGTACTCGCTGATCTCGGGGAATGAATCGAGGACCGTATAGATCGAATTCGGATACAACGTAGTCCCCCGAAACTTTATCATCTGTTTTTTCCGCCCGAGGATAGGGCCGAGGCGGGGCGATTGACGGCCGCAGGCGCAGGGTTCGTCAATCAAAAAACTCACATCACCGGTCCGGAACCTCAGCAGCGGCATGCCTTCGATGTTCAATGGCGTTATTACGACCTCGCCTGCCTCCCCGCCTGGAAGCGCCTCTCCCCGGTCGTTCACGATCTCGGCGATCGCCAGGTCTGGATGCAGGTGCCCGCCCCGCTGCGCAACGCACTCGCAAAAGGACGTAATGGTCTCCGAGGAAGCATAGGTCGAATAGACCTTCGCTCCCCAGACCGTCTCCAGGTTTTCACCCACCCGCAGAAAGGCGAGTGTACTGTCCCTGACCGGCTCGCCGATACAGATCATTTTTTTTACACCGGTCGAGCGCGGGTCGATGCCCTGGGATTGCACAAACAGCCCCAGTTTGAGCAGAAACGTCGGTACGCCAACCAGGGAAGTCGGTTTGAGACGGCGGATGATCTCGAAATGACTGTCAACGCTGCTCAGCCCGTTCCTGATGGCCGCGGCGCCAAGGCTCCGGACACCTGAAAAGTACGCCAGACCGGCGATGAAGCAGCGGTCCATGGTACAGGTCAGCAGGACAATATCGTCCCGCGTCAATCCGCAGCTCTTGAAGGAAATCTCCTCGTTATACGCCAGCCTCCTGAGATCGTGTTCGGTATACATCATCATTGTCGGCCTGCCGGTGGTCCCGGATGACAGAACGATGTCCACTATCATGGACGGGGAAGCAGCGAGGAAATCATCATTCCAGGTGCCCAGCGCTGTCTTGTCCGTGATCGGAAGCTGATGCAGCGTGTCGAGAGTCACCTTCGCCGCGTCAATACCGCGCTCCTTGAACAGCGTGCGGTAATATGGCGAATGGGAGGCAAGGTACTGCACGTGGGTCTGCAGTAATTCGTTCTGCACCGTCCTGATCTCATCCGGATGGGAAAACTCGAGACTGCCTTTCCTGTCAAATTCAATCGCCTTCATGTACCTGTCTCCATGGCGGACAGTTCGGTATTGATAATATGCCACACCCTGTTCTTGAATGCAAAGGCATTCAGGTCCTTATACTCCTCCCAGGTGATGGCCGGCAGTCTGCGTACCCGTATCGTACCCGGACGCAGAAGCAGCGACCCCTTGGGCGGGATGTTCTCGTTCCCGGTGATGCAAAGAGGGACCAGGGCCGCCTTTGACTCAAGCGCCAGACGAAACGCAGCGCCGTGAAAGCTCCCCATGGTCCTGTTCGTCGAACGCGTACCCTCGGGAAAGAAGATGATCGAGACACCGTCGGTCAGCATTTTTTTCGCTTGCGCCATGAACTGTTCGTGGGACATCATCCTGATATTCAGGTATCCGGATAACCTGGCATATAACCCGAGTACGGGTATCCTGAAAGGCCAAACGTTCACGATCTGCACACACTCATGCGGCAGGACGCACATAAGAAACGCGTCAGATGCCGCGCGATGGTTGCAGACAAAGATGTATGGCTCTTTTGTACCACTCTTTCCCAGGTCCTCATACCGGAGCTTGATAAAGGGATATGGGATAGACGTGATTATTATCCCATACCAGCTGATGGCGCGGCGAAACCGTTTCATGGTCCTGCGGTGCGACAGGAATATCCTCGTAATCGCGACCATGAGCGTCAGCGCCGGGATCACGATCGCGGAAAACAAGAAAAAGAAGGTATAAAAATACACGTTCAGAAGAACCAGTTTCGCCCGATACAGCATCGCTAATCGCTCTTTTTGTTTTCCTCGTTCTTCAGCGAGGAAATGAACTGGTAGATGTCTTGAAGCGTCCGGATGTCCCTGACCTTTTCCTCGTTCCTGATCTTGACGCCAAAGGCATTCTGGAGCGCTACCACCAGGTCAACGATATCCAGGCTGTCAAGTCCCAGGTCAGTGAAAATATGCGCCTCCGGGACAAGACGCCCCTTCTCGATCTCAAAGGATTCCTCGAATACCTTGTTGATCTTGTTGATAATCTCCTGATCGATCATTAATGCCTCCGGATAAAATTTAAAAAACAGTACTGCCCAGACTGATGTAATCCGCGAATTACGCAGACATCACAGATTAAACTGAACTTGATTTATTAGTTTACAATCTGCGCAATCTGCGAAATCTGTGGATGAGGTATTTTCCTGTTTGAAATCAGCCTTCACTCCCTATATTTTCCTGCACACGAGCGCCGCGTTGATGCCGCCGAAGGCGAATCCATTCTTCAACACGGTCCTGATCTGTTTTTTTAGCGGCTGCATCACATGATGGATTCCTTCGCAGTCCGAACTGACGGCGTCCAGGTTCAGCGTCGGGTAGATCACGCCCCGCTCCATCATCGAGAGCGAGGCGGCCAGCTCAATGCCACCCGAAGCGCCGAGCGTATGGCCTATGTAGCCCTTCAAGCTGCTGACAGGGACTGCCGACCCGAAGACCTGCCCGATGGCCTCTGCTTCCTCCTGGTCCCCCTGAATGGTAGCCGTGGCATGGGCATTGACATAATCGACCTCTTCTGCTTTAACACGAGCATCACTGAGCGCCTGCTGCATGCAGACGACCATGGATTCCCTGTTCGACTGGCTTACATGAAGACCGTTCGCCGTGGTGCTGTAGCCGATGATCTCGGCGTAGATCTTTGCGTTCCTCTTGATCGCCCGCTCGTAGTCCTCGATGACCAAAAGACCGCTTCCTTCCCCACAGACCAGGCCGTCCCGGTCCCGGTCGAACGGACGTGGAGTTTTCTGCGGTGCATCGTTGTATTTCGTCGATGTCGCGAACAGGATGTCGAACGATCCGGTTACCGTCGGGTGAAGCTCCTCCGCTCCGCCGCAGAGCAGGACGTCCTGCCTCCCGAGCCTGATCAGATCGTACCCCGCGCCGATGGCATGAAGGGCCGACGCACAGGCCGCGGCCGGCGCCATGATCGTGCCGTTCAGCCCCAGGTACTGGGCCACGTTCACCGCCGCGGTATGCGACATGCACTGAAAGAACATGGTCGAGTTCAGCAGGCTCAGGTCCTTGTTGGGCAGCATGGTCTCAAAGGTATCGTTGATACTTTTCGCGCTCCCCATGGTCGAACCGATAACGCATCCGACCCGCCACAGGTCTTCGCCGGCAAGGGAGATACCCGCATCAGCGATGGCCTCATCGGCTGCCTGTGCCGCGAAGATGCTCATGCGCCCCATGGAACGCCGCTTCTGTCTCGGAATTCGCTTCTCGTCCTGGATGTCTACCGTTGCCCCAACGAGACTGTGCAGACCGATATACTGGTCCCATCCTTCCATGCGCCGCACAGCGCTCCGACCTTCCTCGATACCCTTCATAAGGGCGGACAGGCCGTTGCCGAAAGGCGAAACCACGCCGATCCCTGTTATCACGACTCGCTTTAATGACATAATGCCCGGTTCAGCAACTTGCCGTACTGCTCTTTTCCCAGCATCGCTCGGCCCACAATCAGGGAGGACATCATCGCGCCGATGATCCCCGGCAGCAGGGAACTCTGGCCCGCTGCATAGAGATTATGCAGCGGCAGTTTGCCGATAAGATTGAACTGGCCCATCTTCTGTTTGATGCCGTAGGCGCTCCCGTCGGGGTTATTCAAATAATCCTTGAACGTCAGCATGGACCCGGCATCAATGATATCAAGGCTCTCACGGTATTGCGGAATAACACTGAAGATGTGTTCTTTGATCGTTTCAACGCGCGTTTTTTTGTAATCGAGATACTCCCGGGGCCTCTTTCCTCTCCGGGAATCGCTCCAGCCGGACACCTGTTCGAAGAATGAGGGCTCGAGGATGCATATGCCCCGCTCTCCGTTGCCTTTGTTCAAATCCGACGATTTCATGATGACCAGTGCGGGCATTCCTTTGTATGAAGGGTCCAATAGGTTGTTGACATCTGCGTCCGGGAAGAGTGATTGAAGTGATGTTTCGGGATTTGGGTCCCTGCTCCCCGGCTTGAGCGTTGCAAAGACCGAGAAGAAGCCGGCCGATGATTCAAATGACGTGACGCGGTCTGCGAACGCCTTGCGAAGATGGTCCTTAGGCAATAGATTCAATATCTCTTTCGGGTGGATCGTGAGCACGCAGGTATCGGCCAACAATGCTTCACCGGTATTCAGGACAAAGCGGCCCACTTTGCTGCCCTGGATGTCCGCCAGTTCCTCGATCGTGGTCCCGCAGCGGATATCCACGTCGTACCCTTTGAATTTTTTCTGGAACGCATTGATAAAGGCATCGCCGCCGTCTTTCACGCGGGAGATGGATTCATAGAAGTTCAGGACCATTCTGCTGTGGTTGGCAAAGGAGACTTCGCTTGGCTTCACACCGTAACACATGGCATAGCCGGACAACAGCCCCCGCAAGACGGCATTTGCAGTCAGATCTTTCAGAACGGCATCGAGAGAAATAAAATCCTCGTCCAGGTTCGGATGCGTGATTTGATTGTCATAGATATTGAGCGAGGGGGTCCGGCTGCAGACCGATAACACTTTTTCAAAGTACCTGCCGATGGCGACGGCTTCACCCGGAAAGTACCCGGTGAGTTGCTCTTTAATGTTATCAATTCCACTGGCGAGCTCGAACTGCTTGCCTTCCGTCTCAAAAAAGAACTGGTTCCTAAAAGTCTCGGAAAGAAAGATCGGCTCGATGAATTCTCGTATACCGAGGAACGACAGGATATTGGCGAGAATTCCACCCTCCTGAAGCCCACCCGTGAAATGGAACCCCGTATCGAACGATATTCCTCTCTTGGAAAATCGGGCAAGAGAGCCGCCGATATGGGGACCCTTTTCGAGCAGCAGCACGCGACGCCCGCCCATCGCGAGCAGAAGCGTCATGGTCAGTCCGCTGATGCCGCTTCCGACCACAATATCGTCATATTTTTTCATAATCGCCAATCATTTGGGGGGAAACTACGTTGTCAATATAAAGATCAATGAGGAAACACTACATGGCCAGTCCGCCGTTGATGCCGATCACCTGACCATGAATATACATATGCTCTTCCGTGCACAGGAAGTTTACGACCGCCGCAACATCATCAGCACTGCCCAGGCGATTTAACGGGACCAAAGGCAGGATCTGTTCCTTCGGGATCTTTTGGGTCATCTCCGTTTCAATAAATCCCGGCGCCACCACATTCACCAATATGTTTTTTTTGCCGACCTCACGCGCGAGTGCCTTGGCCGCACCGATCAAGCCCGCTTTTGACGCTGAATAGTTCACCTGCCCTGCCTGACCGATCTGGCCCGATACTGACGAAACAACAACGATACGACCCCGTTTCGCCTTCAGCATCGCAAAGACGACCGCACGTGTCACATTGAAGAACCCGTTCAGGTTTGTGGAGAGGACCGAGCCCCACTCATCCTTGGTCATCCACATCAGGAGATTGTCCCGGGAGATCCCCGAGTTGTACACGAGAACATCAGGTGACAGGTTTTCCAGGCGCACGCCCAGGGCGGCTTCGGTCTCTTCGAAACTCGAGACATCGAACGGGATAAGTTCACAGTCTCTTCCGAGTGATTCTATCCCAGCTTTCGTTTTTTGCGCTGCCTCATGGTTGCCTTTATACGTCAACCATATGGTGAAACCTGATGTTGCCAGCTTGAGCGCGATAGCACGGCCTATCCCCCTGCTTCCGCCGATGATCAGGGCGATCTTTTGTGTTTTATTTTGCATAAAGATGAATGTATACCGAGGCCTCGTGCTCCTTGACGACTGCTCATCAAACACCACGAAAAAACCCGCCTGACGCATCACTTTCCCGCTCAAAATAAGTCCTATAACCATGGAATATTTCAGGCGTTTTCTGACAATTTCCCAAAGTTATAAATAATACATCAACATTCCGGCACTGTCAAGCCCTTTCCTGATATTACGCGTTCATGATGAGCTTTAGAACCTCCGTTTCACTACAAAAAAATTGCCCCCTTATTCAGGGGGCAATGGGCTCATTTCGTGTGAGTGACGGTCAGCAGAAGGCCTCTATTTGGAGTCACCGGTGCTTTTTCCGGACATCTGTTTGAGTGTCAGGCGAAGCAGACGGTCCAGGCTTATCTCGAAGGCAGCGCAGGGCATCGTGATCTGTATGCGTTCAAGCACCTCAGGCCGTACTTCACCGATAAAGCCCAGTTCAATATCGCCCACGAGCACCCTGCCGCAGCGGCCCTGGATGAAGAGAGCATGTTCCGCGGGATCCAGTTTATATTCCTGACCGAGGTAGTAAAGCAGGATATCAAGCGTTGAATGCATCTCTGAGAAATTGGCGCCCGGGTGAGAAATGATCGCGCCGAGATTCAGGTCTGTACGTGAGCCCATGTTCTCCGTCTCGTCGAGCACAGCGATCTCGCCCACCTCGAAGGTCCGGTGCGGATAGAAGGCTTTTGAGCTTGCCGCTTCCACCGTAAGGAGTGATGGAATTACCCGGTTCCTGAGCACCGAATAAGCAAGCGACATCACGTTGTCAACCTCGACCAGTTTCTCACCCTTCTGCAAGGCGTAATCAAGTTCCTCCCGCGAGCAGAGAATATTCGACATGATCTCCTGAAAACCGGACCCGACCATATGACCGCGCACAATATCGGACAATAATTCTATCCGGGAGATCGCCCCAACCGTTGATTGACGCGGCATGATCGGTTCGAAGGATTCGTATCCCCTGCTGATGGCATAGTCTTCAACCAGGTCCATGGGGTGCATGATATCGTCGCGGTACGGCGGCGCGGTCACGGAAACTGTCCCGCTCCCTGTGCTCACGATGTGTCCATAGGAACTAAGACATTTCTTTACATCGGCTGACGAAACATTCTCGCCAAGCCCGGCCGAGAATTTGGCAAGGGGCACCGTCATCGTTCCCGAGGTATCGCAGGGACACGTAACGCGCTTGCCGAGTGCGGTTTCATACGGATAGCTCACCAGCACCGGCTCAATATCCGCGCCCCGGTCGTAAAAACTTGTTGCCAGGATATTCAGGGTAAGAACCGTCATGCGCAGGTCCGTGCCGGTCACCTCGATCAGCACATTTTTAGTATTCGTCTTCACCTCACCGATCTCCCTGCTGTTGATGATCGGAGGGAAGGAAAGCACGCGGCCCAGGCTGTCCGTCAGCACCGGGTACCGCGGGAAGGGTTTCACAATAGTGCCGTAGGCGATACCCTTGGGATGTCGTTCGAGGATCCCGGCGAGCGTAAGTTTCTCTGCCATGCCGAGCGGGACGAATGACACCCCGCGGTCGCGGGGCTCGGCGAGCCGGTAATCCACCGGGAATATGATCCGGTCGAGCTCATAGATTCCGATCGACACCGTTGCCCGCTTCCGGCCGAAGATCTCCGAGAGCTTGTCCTGGCTCTGGATCATCTGCGCCAGCACGTCGTCGTTCATATGAATGCCGATCGCGGTGCAGGCAGCAATGTACGGCCTCACGGCTTTCATGCCCTTCGCGACCCGTATCTCCCTCGTTGCCTTCCTGCCCTGTTTATAGAAGGGATAGGTCTCGGGCTTGCCGGACAATGCGATGCGAAGCTGGCGGGCGATGCCTTCGGCCGACCAGAGGTCCGGCCGGTTGCTGTCCGACAGCTCGACCTTAAGCTCGTCCGTCTCCGCGTTGTATTCCTTCAGTTCGGCCTTGGCGAGCATAAGCTTCTTCTCAAGGACGGCAACGGAGAGCTTCTTGCCGATGAGGGCGTCGAGGTCGTGTTTTTTTATGTCGATTGTAGGCATAGCACTTTAAATACCAAATCACAAATAACAAATTTCAAATTACAATAACCAATGATCCAAACTATAATGACTTTTCATGAATCGCTGAGAATATCTTCTTTATCTCTCCCGCTTCTCCATGAAGCTTTAATCCCTCTTTTGCGGCACCATCATCATTCGTTTCTATTATCGCCTTAACCAGTATGCCGATTCTTTTGCTTCCTTTCGGCGTACCTTGATCCTCATGAGAAAATCTTTTTTGCTTAATGATTCATTTGCTTCAATGTAATTTGCTTTCACCGAACCAGAAGAACGCACTACCTGGCTGCCATACTCCGGGTTTGTAATGGTCTTTGGCAACGTTTTAACGTAGTTCGCAACACTCTTCGCAAATTGAAAGGTTCTTTCTTCTAAATCGTATTGTTTCGAATTTTGGATTTGGGTCATTGTGA
>Ga0184615_10000486_pt1 | contig 22085 bp, 20 predicted proteins | sample PLM4_65_coex_FD_133134 | JGI IMG/M metagenome (GOLD analysis project Ga0184615, IMG submission 133134) | Groundwater sediment microbial communities from an aquifer in East River, Colorado, USA - PLM4_65_coex | ecosystem: Environmental > Terrestrial > Soil > Riparian zone | place: USA: East...
AGCTGAGCTCTCGATCGCGATGGCCTGCCCGCGCTGCGTGATGATCACGCACGCGTTCGCCGACCTGCCGCGCGATCCCGGCCTGATGCGCACGGTCGTGCGCGAAGCGAACCAGAACGTCGGCGTGTACGCGCGCGTGGAGCGCGCGGGCCGCGTCGCCGTAGGCGATTCGGTGGAGGTGCTGTGATGAAGATCGGACTGATTCCCATCAACATGGCGGTGACGGACGTGCGCCAGATGGTGACCGCGGCGCAGAAGGCCGAGGCCATCGGCATCGAGTCCGTCTGGACGTTCGAGCACGTGATGATCCCCGTCGACTACCAATCGAAGTACCCCTACAGCCCGACGGGCAAGATGGGCGCGCCGCCGGAGACGAACCTGGTGGATCCGCTGATCGCGCTCGCGGCGATCGCGGCGAACACGCAGCGCATTCGCCTTGCGACCGGCGTGAACATCCTCTCGCAGACGAACCCGCTGTATCTCGCGAAGCAGGCCGCGAGCCTCGACTTCGTCTCGAACGGCCGCTTCCTGCTCGGCGTCGGGATCGGCTGGCTGCGCGAGGAGTTCGACGCGCTGGGTGTTTCGTTCGAGAAGCGCGGGGCGCGCTTCGACGACTACGTCCAGGCCATGCGCAAGGTCTGGTCGGGCGACGTCGTCGAGCACCGGAGCGAGTTCCTGCACTGGTCGGGCTTCAAGAGCTACCCCATTCCGGTGCAAAGACCCGGCGTGCCGATCATCATCGGCGGCTCGAAGGGAAAGGCTTTCGAGCGCATCGCGAAGTACGGCGACGGCTGGTACGCGCCCACCGGAAACGTCGAGCAGCTGGCCGAGCTGCTCGTGCCGCTGCGCAAGGCGTGCGCGGCGATCGGCCGGGACATCGCGAGCGTGGAGATCTCGGCGATGTGGATTCCGGCCGCGGAGGGCATCGACGCGGTCAAGCGCTATGCCGACCTCGGCGTGCAGCGCCTGGTCGTGCCGACATTCGCGATCGGCGGGACCAATGCCGAGGCCTTCGAGCGCTTTGGCGGCGAGGTGCTCGCGAAGCTCCGCTGATCAGGCCAGGCCCAGCACCGCGAGCGAACGCTCGATCAGCCAGAAGCCCGCAACCGTGCCGAAGGCGTACGCTACGGGTCGTTCGTACGGGCGCAGCGCGCGCACGAAGAGCAGCAGAATGCCCACGACCGCGAGCTGGCCGAGCTCGATGCCGGCGTTGAAGCTCGCAAGCGCGAGCGGCGCGTCAGCGCTGGGCAGACCCGCCTCCGAGAGCGCGGCGGCGAAGCCGAAGCCGTGCAGCAGGCCGAACGCCGCCGCCATGCCTGCGGGCCGGCGCTCGCGCGCTCGGCGCCGCGCGAGCTCGACGGCGAGCCAGAAGACACTCGCGGCGATCGCGACCTCGATCGGCGCGCCGGGCGGACGCACGAAACCGAGCGCGGCGCAGGACAGCGTGAGCGCGTGACCGAGCGTGAAGGCCGTCAGCGTCGCGAGGAGCGCCCGAGCGCTCCGCACGAGAAGCACGAGCCCGCCGACGAAGAGCAGATGGTCGAAGCCGCCGAGGATGTGGTGGATGCCGAGCCGAAGATACGACGCGATCGTCGCCGCGGCGCTCGCGCGGGTCGGCACGGTGAAGCGCGGGTGATCGGCATCGATCGCGGCCTGGGCGCGGGTGCCGTCCGCGAGCGCGACGCGCACCAGTGCGTTGGTCGCGCTCTCGCGCAGACCGTCGACGCCGAGCTCGCGGCCCGCGAGCGGCGTCGCTCCGCAGTCGAGCGTCACACGCAGGGTCTCCGCTCGCGCATCGCGCTCGAGCTGCGGCGACCCGGTCTGACGACAGCCCTCGGGCAGAATCGGAACGAGCGCCGCAAACCCCGCGCCGGCGAGCGGGCTGCGGAAGACGAGCTCGACGCGCCCGCCCGTCTGCTCTCGCAGCTCGAGCAGCGACGGTGCGAGTGGATGCGCTTGCGCCGCGCCCGCGACGAGCGCGATCGACGTCACGAACGCGGACAAACGCATGCGCTTCACGTGCCAGCTCCGGCGACGCGAATCTCGTAGCGTGCGCGCAGCGCGGCGAGCGCGAAGCGGAGCGCACGAGCCTCGTGCTCGCGCGCGAGCTCGGACGAGAGCTCCGCGCGCGCCTCGGCGAGCGTCGCCGCGGTCGCGGGGACGCGCTCGTGGACGAGCACGAGGTGAAGCCCGTAGCTCGACGCGATCGGCGCCGAGAAGCGCCCGGGCTCGAGCGCGAAGACCTCACGCGCGAACGCGTCGCCGAAGACGCGCGCGAGATCTCGTTGCGTGCGCGGCGGGAATGCGTGGCCGGCCAGGAACGCGTCACCGCGCGCGATCGCGCCCGCGGCATCGAGTCCTTCCGTCTCGATCCGTTCAAACAGACGCGCCGCGTCCTGGGTCAGCTTCGCCCCGTGGCGATCCCGCGCAAGGAAGACGTGCGAGAGCCGCACGCGCGCGGGCCGCGCGAAGCGCTCGGGGTCGCGCGCGAAGCGAGCGGCGATCTCGGCATCGCTTGGCGGCGTGGTATTGCGCGCCACGAGCTCGGCTCGCATGCGCTCGATCAGGCGCCGGCGCACGACGAGGTCGCCGGGGGCGAGCCCGAGCGCGAGCGCCGCGTCGACGCGCCCGGCCTCGCCCGCGCGCGCGTCGCGCTCGTCTTCGCCCGCGATGAAGCCGAGGTTCCGCGCAAGCCGCGCGCGCACGACGGGGTCCGCAGCGGCGAAGCCGCGCGCGCGCGCCTCGGCCAGCAGGATCTCCTCGTCGATCTCGGCCTCGACGAGCGCGCCGAGCGCCGTCACATCCGGCGCAAGGCCCGTGCGCGCGACCCAGCCGGCGCGCAGCGCGCCGATCCGCGCAGCACCGAGCTCGATCGGCGCCCGCTCGCGCGCTTCGCCCGCTTCGCGGGGGAGAAGCCAGCGACCCGCGGCGAAGCACAGCGCACCCAACACCAGAAAGTGAAGCGCCGGCGCCGCGAGTAGCCGCCGCATCACGAGTCTCAGCGCCCCGCCGTCTTCAGCCGGGTGGTGTCGTAGTACTTCTTGCTCGCGCCGACGTCGAACTCCATCGCGTTCATGCCGTCGAACTGGCCCAGGTTCGAGGCGCCGCTCTGCACGTTCACGATCATCACGGACGTGCCGAGCAGCACGAAGCGACCCTGGTTCTCGGCGAGCCCCGTCGACTCGCTCCACTTGCCCACGCCGCCGATCAGCTTGTACGGACTGCCCGCGCGGTCGTAGGCGACGGCGAGCCCGGGGGCCATGGTCTCCTTGTCGTACCAGATCTTCTTGCGGCTATAGGGATGGCCCTTCTGCCGCGGGATGTCGTCGAGCTCGAAGGAGGTCCGCTTCTGCCAGCTCTCGCCGATCATCGGCAGGGCCCCGTAGGGCTCGAAGCGGCACGTCGCCCACTCTTCATCGGTCCCCAGCCGAACCATGCCCGTGGGCGAGATCTTCTCCATCACGCGCGGAAAACAGATGCGCCGACTGTTGGCGGCCGAGAGCTGCACGCTCTCGCCCTGGAACTCCCAGGCATGATCCCAGACGTAGCCCGAGAACAGATAGAAGTCCTCGAGCGTGAACTCGGTCCCGAGCAGCGAGTCACTCTTCTGTGTCGCGGCGATCCGGCGCACGCGCCGCAGCGCCGGGATGTACGCCCAGGTGTCGTCTTCCTTGCCGTCGCGGTACCGGTAGAGCAGGAACATCGTGCCGCGCAGATCGAAAGGCGATTTCACGTCGAAATACTCCGCCCACTCGACGTTCGTGCCGGGCTCGAGCTCCGTCGCCGCGGGCAGGAGATCCGCGCGCCCGCTGAAGTAGGTGCGGCGGTACTCGCCCTGCGAGATGCGCCACATCTCCCGGCCCGCGTTGCGCATGTTCGCGAAGCCCCAGTGCGGGATGTTGAAGCCCGAGCCGCCCTGCCAGCGCTGGTTCACGTTCCAGGCCAGCTTCAGCGCGAACTGCGGGTCGTCGGGCGTCAGGTCGCAGCGGTGGCTCGTCGCCTGCTTCGCCCACTCCGAGTACGGGAACGGCTGCCCGGCGCGGTAGTTCACCAGGCGGCCGCCCGCGTCGACCGACGCCTGACAGGCGAACTGCACGGTCGCCTCGATGTACTTCGGGTGCGGCGGGTACGATTCGGGCGCGACGATGCGCATCTCGAGCTCGGGAACGGGCTCGACCGCGTAGCTGTAGAATTCCCCGGGCACGAGCTCCCGCACCCGCTCCTTGTTCGCGGCGGTGATCACGTCGCCCGGCTCGACGTCGGCGGCCGCGATTCTCGAAGCCGCGGCGAGCACGAGCGCGGCCCACACAGTTCTGCGTCTCATCGCCCTGCCCCCGTTTCAGCCGCTGGCGAGAACCAGATCGGCGAAGTCCATGAGCGCTCCTGGACGGTCTTCGGGACCTTCGGCTCGCAGCAGGCCTCGAAGCCTGGGCCGACGGTCGCGGGATCCTCGCAGCGCACACCGCCGGCGTTGCACGCGCGCGTCGTCCAGCGGCAGGTCGGATTCTCGACCACGCGCGCGTACCAGACGGCGCGCTCGGCCGGATCGAATGCGGGATCCGTCCAGACCGCGCAGAGCGCGTCGGCGCCGGGGCCGCGCGGCTCGCAGCTCGCCAGATCGACGCTCGCGGCATTCTCCGGGTCGCCCGCGACGTCGTAGACACGTTCATGTGTCACGCGGTCGCGGCCGAGCCAGCCTTTCACGACTTGCAGGCGCTGCAGCTTCGTCCCGGCCTGGCGCTCCGTACCGGGATCGCGCAGCGCCGAGACGACGAAGCGCGGCGCGCCGCCCGCGGGCGGCGCCGGCAGATCTCCGCCCATCGGCACGCCGCCCGCGTAGCCACGCGCGGCGAGATCGCTGCGCGTGCACAGGTCGTCACCGTAGCCGTATCCGCCGAAGAAACGCACCACGTGGCGCGTGCCGCTCGTGCCGTACACCTCCTTGCGTCGCAGCGCTGCGAACAGCGCATCGCGCGAGTTCTCCTCGGCCCAGATCACGGCCAGTCCTCCCGGGTTGAAATCCCACGCGTCGGGCAGGCCCTTGGGAACCTCGTCGCGCGCCGGCGTGCCCGCGCCGCCGTTGCCCTTGTACTCCGCGTCCTCCTCGACCGCGCCCGAGGCGCCGAGATGCGTATCGGTGCTCGCGACGATGCCGAACTTGAACGGATTCACGCCGATGCGCGCTTCCTGGACGAGCCCCTCGCGCAGGATGGACCGGACGAATTGACGCGGCACGGGCTTCTCGGCGAGGTACGGAACGTAGCGTCCGTTGAAGTTGTTCATCTCGAGCGTCTCGAAGGAGCAGAGCTCGTCGGCGGTGTCCACGCCGCGCATGCACTCCGACGAGCCCTTGTGCTGCATGACTTCGACGAGCGGCTCCAGCTCGGCGTTCAAGCGGGCAACGTCGGCGGTCATCGGCGAGCCGTTGGCGTTCACGGTCGCGAACATCCGGCCGCCGGAGAGATTCGAGTTGTGCGGGATCACCAGAGCATCGCAGCCGGTCCCGGCCGCGATGCAGGTCTCGCGGAGCTTGCGCCAGAGCAGCTCCGGCGCGGGCGTGTCGATGAAGCTCGACGGCAGGTCCGGCACCACGGCGTTCCGAAAGATCACGTTGCGGTGCAGGTTGTTTCCCGGGCCAGCCGCACCTGTCCACTCGTAGCCGACCAGGCTCGTGAAGCGGCACTCCGGGCCGCGGTCGTACGCGGCCTCGGCGGCCTCGCGGATCTCGCGCCACGGCATGCGCGCAGCCTCGAGGCAGCGCTCGCCCCCTGCCCCGCAGAAGTCGAAGCGCGTCGGCGGCTCGGCCGCATCGCCGCGCGAGGCGCGGAAGTTCAGCACGAAGAAGGCGACGCGCGGATAGTCGCGGTAGATCCGGCAGATCCACGCGTCGTAGCCGTCGAGACCGGGCGAGCTGCAGATGTGCGCCTCGCCGAGCAGCTCCGCGTGATCGGTCACGGCGGCGAAGTCGAGCGGACGCGCGAGCCGCAGCTCTCGCAGCGGCTGGCCGTCGCGGTCGTAGGGCTGGATGCCGATGCGTTCGCCGCGCGCGAAGCGGTACGCATCGGCCGGGCGATTGCGCGTGCCCTGCGTGCTCGCGTCGAGCGAGAGCGCCGTGTGCACGTGCAGGTCGCCGAAGAACGGCCGCCGCAGCGCCTCGTAGTCGGTGCAGGCTGCGCGCGCCTCGGTGCGCTGGAAATCCGGATCGGCGGCGGCGACCTGGCTCGCGACCGCGACTCCGAAAAGCGCGGCCGCGAGTCTGCGCCTCACAGGCCGGCCATCTTCGCGAATGCGTCGAGCTCGCTCGGAATGTCAGTGCCGAGCGGTTGGTAGACGATCTCGGTCAGGCCCTCCGCCGCAAGCTCCACCAGCCGCTCGCGCAGCTGGCTCTGCGTCCCTGAGAAGGTGAGCGCGCCGAGCTGCGGCGCGATATGCCGGCGGTCGAGCTCCGAGACCTCCACGAGGTGACCCTCGTGCACGGCCAGGTGACGCACGTCCGCGGGCACTTTCTCGATCTCGGCGCGCCAGGCGGCGCCGCCGGGAAGCGAGTCGACACCGTTTGGCGACGCTTCGTAGATGCCATGGTAGATCACTGCAATCGCCGGACCGAGCGCGTCGACGACGCGCGGCGAGTCGAACGTCTCGCCCTCCTCGAGCACCGTGCCGAAGACGAGCGCGGCGCACCAGGCGAAGCCCGGCTGCGGTCGGCTCACGCACATCACGCCGTCGCCGATCGCGCGCGCGACCGCTGTGCCCTTCGGTCCGTTCGCGGCGACGAGGATCGGCGTGCGGATCGGCCGCTCCGCGCCGAACCCGGCGGGCTGACAGAGCTTCACCTTCGCGCCGTCGACCACCACCGCCTCGCCCGCGAGCAGCCCCCGGAGGTCGCGCACGTAGCGCTCGAGCCGCGCGACCGGAAGCGGCTTCTGTCCGAGCGAGCGGCGGCCCGTGAAGCCCGTGCCGATCGCGACCGAGAGCCGGCCTGGCGCTTGCGCTTCGAGCGTCGCGATCGCCGCCGCGGTCGTGAGCACGTGGCGCAGGCTCGGCACGAGCACGGCGGGACCGAAGCCGATCTGGTCGGTGTTCTCCGCGATCTGCGAGAGCGCGACCCACACGTCCTCGTACAGCGCCGGCGAGTCGTAGACCCAGACGCGCCGGTAACCGAGCGACTCGGCGAGCGAGGCGTAATCGACCAGATCGCGACCTGGAGGAAACGCGGCGGAGATTTCCATGTGGCAGAATCCTGTCATGAACACGCCGGCTTCCGCCAACGCGCCGAGCAACGGGAAGACCCCGAAGAACGCCGTCGTCGTGCTGCTCGACAGCCTGAACCGGCATCTGCTCGGCGCCTACGGCTCGCACGAGTTCGCGACGCCGAGTCTCGACCGCTTCGCGCGCCGCGCCGTGCGCTTCGACACTCACTACGCGGGATCGCTGCCGTGCATGCCCGCGCGCCACGACCTGCTCTGCGGCGCGCTCGACTTTCTCTGGAAGCCATGGGGCTCGATCGAAATCTGGGAGGATCCGATCACGGTCGAGCTACAGCGCGCCGGCGTGACCACCATGCTGGTCTCGGACCACCCGCACCTGTTCGAGGTCGGCGGCGAGAACTACCACTGTGATTTCACGGCCTGGGACTACCAGCGCGGACACGAGAGCGACGCCTGGCGCACGCGGCCGGACCCGAGCTGGATCGGCGCTCCGTCATACGGGCGCGGCCACACCCACTACGACAACTCGCGCGGCTACTTCAGGGACGAGGCCGAATTCCCGGGCCCGCGCACGCTGGCGGCGGCCACGCGCTGGCTCGAGCAAGACGCCCCGCATCACGAGCGCTTCCTGCTCTTCGTCGACGAATTCGATCCGCACGAGCCCTTCGACACGCCCGAGCCGTACGCGTCGCTCTACGACCCCGATTGGCAGGGCCCGCATCTGATCTGGCCGCCGTATACGCGAAACGGTGTCGGCGGAGGTGTGCTGACCGAGCGCGAAGCGCGCCAGGTGCGCGCCTGCTACGGCGGGAAGCTCACGATGATCGATCGCTGGTTCGGCAAGCTCCTCGACGCGCTCGACACGCAGGATCTCTGGGACTCGACCGCGGTGATCGTCTGTACCGACCACGGCCACTACCTGGGCGAGAAGGACGCCTTCGGCAAGCCGGCGATGCCGATCTACGAGACGCTCGGGCACATCCCGCTCATGATCGCTTGGCCAGGGGTCGCGCCGGGAACGTGCGCCGCGCTGACCACGAACGTCGACGTGCACGCCACGCTGCTCGATCTCTTCGGCGTCGGCGCGCGCCAGCGCACGCACGGGCGCTCGCTCGCGCCACTCGTACGCGGCGAGACGACGCGCATCCGCGACTGGGCGCTCTCGGGCTACTGGGGCCGCGAGGTGCACGTGATCGACGGCCGCGAGAAGTACGCGCGCGGGCCCGTCGGCGCGAACGCGCCGCTCTCGGTGTTCTCGAATCGCTGGTCGACGATGCCGGTCGCGCGCATTCCGCAGCTGCGCATGCCGCTGCCCGACGAGCGCGCGCGACTCGATCGCATGCCGGGCTCGGCCGTGCCGGTGATCCGCCAGCCGTATGTCGAGGGCGATCGCCTGCCCTTCTGGGGCCTGGGCCAGTTCAGCGGAACGCACCTGTGGAACCTGCGCGACGATCCGGACGAGAATCACGACCTGGCCGGCACGCCCGCGGAAAAGCGCACCGAGGAGCTGCTGCGCACGGCGCTCGTCGAGCTCGAGGCACCCGACGACCAGTTCGTGCGGCTGGGGCTCGCCAAGCCGTGAGCGTCGACGCGGCCGCCGAGGTCCGACACTGGCTCTTGTCGGTCGGCACGGCGACGCTCTCGACGCTCGCCGCCGAGCGCGACGTCGCCGGCTGGCCGTTCGGGTCATTGGCTCCCTTCGCGCTCTCGGCGAACGGTACGCCGATCGTGCTGCTGTCCGAGATCGCGCAGCACACCAAGAACCTGCGCCGCGATCCGCGCGTCTCCCTCTTCGTCCGGGATCCGCACGCGAGCGGCGATGCGCAGGCCAGCTGGCGCGTCACCGTGCTCGGTCGCGCGCGCGCGCTCGGTCAGGACGATCCGGCGCTCGAGGAGGTCCACGCGCGCTACCGCGAACGCGTGCCGAACGCGCCCTCGTACCTCGGCACGCACGACTTCAGCTACTTCGCGCTCGAGCCCGTGCGCGTGCGCGCGATCGGCGGCTTCGGCGCGATCCGCTGGCTCGAGCCCGACGCGATCCTGCGCGATCCCCTTGGCGGCGGCCTGCGCGAGGCCGCGCCCGGGATCCTCGCGCACATGAACGCCGACCACGAAGACGCGCTGCGCGCGATCGTCGCGGCCGCGACGGGCACGAGCCCCGTGCGCACGCGAATGACCGCGATCGACCGGGCGGGTTTCCTGGTGCGCAGCGAGGCGCCCGACGAGCTGCGCTACATCCCGTTCGAGCGCGAGATCGAAGCTGGCGAGGCGCGCGAAGTGTTCGTGAATCTCACGCGCGCCGCGCGCGAGATGCCCTCCGAGTAGGACGCCCGCGTCGAGCCTTGCCGTCTCCGTCGGAAAAGTGGCAAGCTGCCCGGCACCGACGCGGTCAGAGCGGCGGCGATCCATGAATGCCGAGAACCCCAAGACCGCGCACCATCTGAGCCGCAGACAGCTCCTGCAGGGCGCTGTCGCCACCGCCTTCTCTTTCGGCGCGCTCGCCTGCTCGCGTGGAAAAGAAGGCGAGCCGCTGCAGGTGGGCGGATTGCCAGTGACGTGCAATCTCACGCTTCCAGTCGCCTGTGTCGCGAAGGCTGCCAGCAACCGCGCCGCCGGACCGGGGGTGCCGCGCTTCGAGTACGCGTACAGCAAGTACAGCGGCTGGCCCGAGATCAAAGAGTCGCTCATGGCGGGGCGGATCCAGGCGGCGTACATGCTGGCCCCGCTGGTCATGGATCTGGCGGACAAGAAGATCCCCGTGAAAATCGTCTCGCTCGGTCATCGCTCCGGCGCCGTGATCATGGTGCGCAGCGATTCTCCGTACCAGCACTTCAAGCAGCTCGCCGGCAAACGGATCGCGATTCCGAGCCGCTTCGCGGTCGACTTCCTGTTCCTCCGGAAGATGCTGGCGCAGGAGAGCATGACGCCGAGCGAGATCGAGGTCGTGGAGATGGCTCCGCCCGACATGCCGGCCGCGCTCTACGCCAACGCGGTCGACGCGTACTGCACCGGTGAGCCCTTCGGTGCGGCGGCTCAGCGCGCAGGCTACGCGAGACCTCTGCGCATGACCCGCGACGAGTGGCGCAACTACATCTGCTGCGTGCTGACCGTTCGCGAGGAGCTGATCCAGGAGAACCGGCCCATGGTGCAGGACCTCGTGAATCACGTGCTCGGAGCGGGTCTGTGGCTTGACGCGAAGCAGGCGAACCGCGACAAGGCGGTCGAGATCGCCGCCGGGCGCGACTTCTTCAATCAGGATCCGAACATCATCCGGTTCGTCATGGAGAACCCGACGGACCGCGTGACCTACGGCGATCTGCGCATGATCCGGCCGGAGTTCGAGGAGCTGATGCAGCTCTCGATCGAAGCCGGCACGATCAAGCAGCCCATCGCGTACGAGACCTACATGGACGAGAGCTTCGCAACCAACCCACAGCCGGCGACGATCACACTCTGAGATGAGAACACTTCTCGTCGCGCTGGCATTGCTCGCGGGTACGGCGAGCGCCGCGGATGACGCGAAGCTCACGGCGGGCGTCTTCGAGCCGGCCCGAGCGGCGCCGGATTTCTCGCTGCGCGGATCCGACTCCGCGGAATTGAAGCTCAGCCGCTACCGCGGGAAGGTGGTCATCCTGGGTTTCGGCTTCAGCTCCTGTCCCGACGTCTGCCCCGTGACGCTCGCGGTGCTGGCGGAGGCGCGCGAGAAGCTCGGTGCGGAGGCGAACGACCTTCAGGTCATCTACGTCACCGTGGATCCCAAGCGAGATGATGCGAAGCGCTTGCGCGAATACTTGGCCGCCTTCGACCCGACGTTCATCGGCGGCACGGGCGAGGCGGAGCAGCTCGCGGCGGTACGCGAGAGCTATGGGGTCTTCGCCAAGGCTCGCGAGGGCGAGAGCGGATTCTCCCACTCGTCGTACACCTACTTGATCGATCGCGAGGGCAAGCTGCGCGCGCTGATGCCGTTCGGCCATGGTTCTGACGACTACGTACATGACGTCAGGATCTTGCTGAAGCAGTGACTCATCGAAGGCGCGTCGCGTTGATTCTGCTGGCTGGGTGTGCGCTCGGCCCGACTGCGTGGGCGGCCCTGACCCCGGTCGGCTCCGCATCGCGCGACGAGATCTTCGAGATCCCGAAGGGGACCTGGGCGCGCCGCATGGCCGGGGACAAGGTCGAGATCCTGCCCGATGAGATCCGGCTGACTCTTGGCGTCAGGGACATTCTCGTCCTCATGAATCAGGACGACGTGCCGCAGATTTTCGGGCCGACGCTGATGATGCCCGGTCAGAGCTTCCGGCTGCCCTTCGCGCAGGCGTCGAGCTATCAGTTTGCCTGCACCGCTCACGCGAGCGGCCAGATGACCATCCTCGTCGAGCCGTTTCCCGCGACCCCTTGGGCGCGGTTGCGCTTTCGGGTGCGGGAGCTCTTCGAGACATGAGCAGGATCAAGCGGGCGCTTCCGTCGGTGGCGGTGATCGTGGCGCTGATCGCCGTCTGGTGGGCGGTCGTCGCGGCAACCGGGAGCGTCATCTTTCCCACCCCTTTGCAGGTCGTGACCGGCACCATCGAGCTGGTCCGGGACGGATCGCTCTGGGAGCACATCGGCGCCTCGCTGCTCCGCGTGGGCACCGGCTTCGCGCTTGCCGTCGCCTTCGCGGTGCCGCTCGGCCTGTGGATGGGATGGGTCAAGGGCGCGTTCGCGACGCTGAATCCGCTCTTCCAGATTCTCCGGCCCATCTCTCCGATCGCCTGGATTCCGATCGCCATCCTCTGGTTCGGCGTGGGCGACGCGTCGCCGATCTACCTGATCTTCATCTCGTCGGTGTTTCCGATGATCGTGCAGACGACCGAAGGGGTGCACACCATCGAAGGGCGTTATCTGCGCGCGGCGGAGAACTTCGGAGTCTCGCGCTACACGCTTTTCAGCCAGGTCGTGATCCCCGCCGTCCTGCCGCAGATCATCGTCGGGATGAGGATCGGTCTGGGCGTGGCGTGGCTCGTCGTCGTCGCGGCGGAGATGATCGCTCTGCGATCCGGACTCGGCTATCTGATCATCGACTCGCGCAACGCGGGGAACCGCTACGATCTGGTGATCGCGGGGATGATCATCATCGGCCTGATCGGGCTCATGTTGGACGGTGTGATGCGGCTTCTGGAGGGGCTGAAGTCCGTCAGGTGGCGCTATGCGCACTAAGATCGAAGTCCGGAACGTGTGGAAGAGCTTCGGCTCCGGCAAGAACCGGCTCCCGGTCGTCGAGGGCGTGAGCTTCTCCGTCGGCGACGGAGAGCTTCTCGCCATCGTCGGCCCCTCCGGCTGCGGCAAGTCGACGTTGATGAACATGATGGCGGGATTCGTTCGCCCCGATCAGGGCTCCATCGCGATCGACGGTGTGCAGCTGACCAAGCCGGACTCCAAGGGCATCCTCATCTCGCAGCATGGCTCGGTCTTTCCGTGGCTCACCGTGCAGCGGAACCTGATGTTCGGGCTGAACGGCCACGCACACCCCGACAGGGCGGGCGTCGCCGATCACTACGCCGCCATCGTGGGATTGAAAGGCTTCGAGAACAGCTACCCGCACGAATTGTCAGGCGGCATGCTGAAGCGAGCGGAGCTCGCGCGCGCGCTCGTCGTGAAGCCGGAGATCCTCTACATGGACGAGCCGTTCTCGAACCTCGACGCCCTCATGAACCTGCGCATGCGCGGCGAGCTGCTGCGGATCCTGTCTGAAGAGCGCCACACGGTGCTGCTCATCACGCACGACGTCGAGGAGGCGATCCACATGGCCGATCGCATCGTGGTCCTGTCTCCGCGTCCCTCGAAGATCCAGGCGGTCTTCGAGGTGAAGCTCCCGCATCCGCGCGAGCTCACGAGTCATGCGGTGCAGGAGCTCCGGCTCGCGATCCTGCGCGAGCTCGGCGCCGGGGATCGCTCGCTCGTCGTTGAACCGAGGGGATGAGCGACCGGAGCATCAGCGCCCCGCGGTGCCCTCTGCGTCGCGCCTCGTGTGATACTTCAGGCGCTGCATTTCCAAGACGCTCGAGTCTGCGCCAAGAAATCGCTGTACGGCCTGGGCGTATTTCTGTGGCTCCTCTTGGAACGGCATGTGCGCGGACTCCTCGAGATACTCCACGCCGACGACCCCCGGGATGTCGCTGGCCAGACGCTCCGCGATGACCGGTCCGAAGTTCGTGTCCTGCCGTCCCCAGAGGATCAGAGTCGGCTTTTCGAACCGGCGCATTCCGTCGACGGCTCGCATCGTCTCCTGATTGTGTTCCCGGTCGAGCTGCCAGCGGAAGAACCGCTGCAAGCGCTTCCAGCGCCCGGGTGTCGCGATGAGGGCGCGGGTGTAGGCGTGGAGCACTTCGTCGGTGAAGACCTCCTTGCGGTGGACGGCAACCGAGAAGACCTCTCGCTGGACCCACGTGAAGCGGAGGGCGGTCCGGAATACGGGCCCCAGCCAGGGGTTCACGACGAGCTCGAGATAGGGGCGCTCGGGTTCGCTCGGCCATTGGTCGTACGCCTCGGCATTCGTGATGACCGCGCGACGGATCCGCTCGGGATGATCGCGCATCATCAGCTGCAGCGTCGCTGCCCCATGATCTGCCGTCACGAAGTCGGCCTGCCCGATGCCGAGCGCGTCCATGAAACCTACGATCATCTCGACGTCCTTGGGAAGACGATAGTCGTCCGAAAGACGCACTTGAGTGTCGCCCAGTCCCAGGAGGTCGGGAGCGAGCACGCGATTCCTCCCACGGAGCTCCGGAATCAGATCGCGCCATTGGAAAGAGTGGAATGGGCAGCCATGCAGGAGCACGACCGGCGCGCCCTGCCCTTCGTCGATGTACGCGACCCTCCACGGCGCGACGTCGACATACCGCTTTTGCCTGGAGAACGCTTCTAGCTCGGCCTCGCCCGGGAGCAACGCGATATCCTCCTCAGGACGCTGTGGTCGCGAGTCGCTGCACGCGACGAGCGCGCCGCCGAGCAGCACCGCCGCGATGATCGCCCCACCCGATTCACCGGATGTTCGCGCCGTCGCCCGTCGGCGTGCTCCGCCGGAGTCCGCGCGATGGCGGTACACAGCCCGCAACAGCAGCGGTGCTCCGACCATTCCCGGCAGGAACCAGAACGCGATCGGCGGAAGCAGCCTCCAGAGCGGTAGTCGGGGTCCGTTGTCGACGTAGAACGCAGTGAGCATCGCGATGTACGCGCCGCCCATGCCGAGGATGTGCACCGGCATCCAAACGCGCCAGCGCGTGAGTCGCGCCGCGAGGCCAAGGGAAGCCAAGCTGAAGGCGATCGCGCCGAGGGCAAAGAGGTGCCAGCGCTCGGACCAGTCGACCGCGGCCAGCAGGGTCCCCGAAGCGACCAGGACGCTCAGCGCGAGGCAGAAGACGATTCCGCCGAGCCGGTGCCGGGTGCTCCCCTTTCCCGCGAGCATCGCGGTAGCACCTGCGACGACGGCGATGATTCCGGCCAGGACATGCGTTGCGACGACGCCTCGGCTCATCTCTCCCTCCCGAAGCCCGGCCTTTCGACGGTGAGATCGATCATTGCACTATTACACTGAGTCGTGCAATAGTGGTTTTTGATGAGCCCCCCGCCCCGCTTGCCGCGATCGGCAGAGGCAGTGGTACGTTTCCGACGCGCGAGTCGGCGAAGACGGAGGAGCAGATGAAGCAAGCGGGAGCACGAGTCCGGGCGCGAGCGGTGACCGCACAGGCCGGCAAACCCACGCTCGACAAGCGCCCGCTGATCAGCCAGGCGCAAGCGCACGCTCTCGTGGTTCTTTTCAAAGTGCTCGCCAACGACAGCCGGCTGCGGCTTCTCCACGCGCTCGAACGGAGGCGCGAGGTGAGCGTCGGCGACCTCGCCGATACGCTCGGAATGCGCCCGCAGGCGGTTTCCAATCAGCTGCAGCGCTTGGTCGACCGCCGCATCTTGAATGCCCGTCGAGACGGGAATCGCATCTTCTACTCGATCGCCGACCCCTGCGTGACGAGCTTGCTCGACCTGGCTCTGTGTCTCATCGAGGAGACCGGCCAAGCGAAGTGACGCTCAGGCGGATCGACTTCCACCGGCCGGCGGCGCCGCCCGTCGCGCCACGTGCCGATCGCGCGCGAGCTCGGCGCCGCGCAGCAGCGTGTCGCGGCTCGGGCCGCCGCCGCTCGTCTGCTCGAGCTCGTCGAGCTCCGCCTCGCTGAAACCGCCCTCGAGCCGCTCCTCGCGCGCGATCGTGCGCGCGCCGCCGAAGGTGAAGCGCCGGTCGGTCTCGCGCTGGAACTCCTGCGCGCGCTTCAGCCGCTCGGGATCGCCCTTCGTGAACTCGCGCACCCAGTCGCTGCCGAAGCGCACGTGCGTGAGCTCGTCGGCGAGCACGAAGTCGACCGCTTGCGCGATCACGTCGTCGCCCGTCTGCTTGCCGTAGTCGATCAGCTGGCGGAAAACGTCGCAGGCCAGACCCTCGAGGCAGCGATTCACGCCGGTCACGCGCAGGACCGGGTCGTCGTGACACGACGTCTCGAACAGGAACGTGTTCTCGGGATACGCACCGATCTCGCCACCCGCGTGCGTGATCAGCTTCTCGTAGGTCTGCACGTGGCGCGCCTCGTCCCAACACTGGCGCGCCATGTTCAGCTTGAATTCCCAGGGCGCGTCCGGGAAATCCCAGAGCGTGCGCCCGGCCGCCTCGAGCGCCTGCAGCTCGCCGACGTAGATGCCGTGCAGCCGGATCTTGAGCTGCTGCTGCGCGTGCGGTGAGCCTGGCTTCGGGCTGCCCGCGTTCATCAGGAACGCGAAGCCCGGACCGAGCTCGTCGTACAGCGGCTCGAGCGCGGTGCCCTCTACGCGCTGGCGGATCTTCGGTCCGATCGCCTCGAGCACGTCGGCGATCTTCTCCGCGTCGTCGGGCAGCGAGGGAAGGAGCTGATTCTTCGTATTCGCGCGCTTGAAGCGGCGGTCGCGCGCGAGCTCGGTCGGCGAGATGAAGCGCTTCATGGCGCGAGTATACCGCCGTATTCTCAGAACGCGTGCAGGGTCGGGAAGTCGTCGCGCTCGCGCACACAGTCCCACAGAAAGCAGGCGAGGCCCGGATCGCCGGTCCATAGCGAGTATCGGCCCCGCCCGTAGCGCTCGAGCTCGGCCTCCCACTGCGCCAGCGCGTGCATCGCGAACGCGCGCGCGCGCTCGAGCCAGGCGCGCTCGCCCGTTCGCCGGTACAGAGACAGGAACGCGTAGCCGTTCCCCGCGGTGCCGTGGCAGAGGTTGGAGCCCTTCACGAGCGGTCCGGCGCGCCAGCTGAGCTCGCCGCCCATTTGCAGGAGCTCCTCGAGCCGCGACCCCGAGCGCGGCGCGAGGCGGGCGAGCGCGACGACGCCGGGCGCGCCGTGGCAGAGCTGCACGAGTGGCGCGCTGCGGCCGGGACGCGGCGGTCCCACGCTCTGCGGCCAGTTCGCGAGGCCGTCCTCGAGCAGCGCCGTCGCTCCGAGCGTGCGTTCGATCTCGAGCGCGTGCGCACGGCCCGCGCGCAGCAGAGCGCATGCGTTTCCGGCGAAGCCATGCACGGCGCCGAGCATCTGGACTCGAGCTCCGTACGTCTGTGTCCAGAGCGCGCAGCCGTGCTCCGGCTCGAAGCGAAGCTGCGCGAAAACGCGCTCTGCGCCCGCCGAGGCGACGTCGTGCAGCCGGGGATCTCCGGTGTCATCGCGGAGCGCGGCCGCGGCGAGTAGCGTTCCCGGCGTTCCGACGAAGAGCTCGCTCGAGTCGTTTGCGAGATTCGCGCGCGCGGCGGCGAGCATCCGGTCGAGCCAGACGTCCCTGCGTGTCAGGCGATGGCCGACGAGCGCGAGCCCGGCCTCGCCGAACGCGAATCCGCTTCGAGCCCCGGGGTACGACTCGAGAGCGACGCGGTTGCGCTCGACGAGTGACTCGACGATCGGCGTCCACGCGCGCATGCGCTGCACGGCCCCCTGCTCGGCCAGGTGATCGATCGCCCAGATCACGCCGGCGGCGCCCATGCAGAGCGAGAGGGACGGACGGCCATCGAGCGGGTGCGCCGGCCAGTGAGTCTCGGGCTCGAAGACCCGCTCGGATTCCGCGACGATGCGCGCGATCGTCTCTCGCGCGCGCGTCTCGTCCCAAGCAAGCGCGCGCAGCGGCTCGTGGCGCTCGGGCTCGAAGAGCACCTGTGCCCTCTCAGCGGAAGAAGACGAATGTCACCAGGACGAAGATCGGGATCAGGATGCCGACCGAATAGACCATGTAGCCGAAGAAGCTCGGCATGCGCACGCCCGCCTCCTCGGCGATCGCCTTCACCATGAAGTTCGGGCCGTTTCCGATGTACGAGTTCGCGCCCATCATCACGGAGCCGCAGGCGATCGCCGCAACGAGCTCCGCCCCTTCCCTGCCAAGCGCGAGCAGCTCGCCGAGGTAGCGGCCCTCGACCGGAATGCCGTGGAGGCCGCTCGCCGCGGCGGCGAACGTCAGGTAGGTGGGCGCATTGTCGAGGAAGCTCGAGAGCAGCCCCGAGGCCCAGTAGAACTGCCACGGCTCCCGCACGCCGAGCTCAGCCGCGTGCGCGTTCAGCAGCAGAAGCGCGGGCGCCATCGTCACGAAAATTCCCGCGAAGAGCACCGCGACCTCGACGATCGGTCCCCAGGTGAAGCTGTTCGCCGCGCGCAGTCGCTGCGGGGTGAGGCCGTAGGCGGCGAAGGCGAGCGCCGCCATGATTCCCTCCTGAACGCCGAAGGGCCAGACTTCGCCGCCGTTTCCGAGCCCGCGTCCCGCAGCGAAGATCGTCGCGACCACACCCGCAAGGAAGAGGAAGTTCCACTTGCCCTCGATCGCGAGCGGCTCGTGCGCCATCACCTCTTCGAGCTGCGACCCCGGCCGCGCCGCCTCTTCGGCACTGAAGACCCGCTGGTCCCAGAGATTGAAGACGAGCAGCAAGATCCCGTTCACGAGCAGCCACTCCTTCCACAGCGAGAGCGTCCACTCGAACGGCACGCCCTTCAGGAAGCCGAGGAAGAGCGGCGGATCGCCCAGCGGTGTCAGCAAGCCGCCACAGTTCGAGACGATGAAGATGAAGAAGATGACGATGTGCACCTTGCCCTGGCGGGGCGCGTTCGCGCGCAGCAGCGGCCGGATGAGCAGGACCGACGCGCCGGTGGTGCCGATGACGTTCGCGAACAAGGCGCCGAGCGCGAGGATCGCGGTGTTGAGCAGCGGCGTTCCCGAGAGCGAGCCACGCACCACGATCCCGCCGGTGATCGCGAAGAGCGAGAGCAAGAGCAGGATGAAAGAGGCGTACTCCATCCCCTTCTCGACCAATTGGTGTACACCCTCGTGCCCGAAGCCCGCGACCAGGTAGAGCGCGACGGGAAGACCGAAGAGCGCCGAGACGAGCGCCTTGTTGCCGTTGCTCTCCCAGAAGTGCGGCGCGAAGAGGGGCAGAAGCGCGATCGAGAGCAGCGTGCCGGCGAACGGCAGAATGCTCCACACGGGAAGCTCGGCGCCGAGGCTCATGGCTGTCCCTCCTCAGGGCTCGCGAATCACGGGCTCGGGAACGATGCGCAGCGCGAGCGCCGGCGAGCCAGGGCCAGGCCCAGGCAGCGCCAGCTCGAGACCCTGAGCGCTGTTCGTGAACGCGAGCGGTCCGCGCCGGCCCAGGAGCTCGATCTTCGCGTTCGCGTGGGCCGCGAGGCCGGGAATCCGGATGCTCGCGCGCGGCGGCGTACCGAGCACGACCGCATACACGGCATCGGCTTTGCGCGTGAAGCGCACCGGCTGCCCGTCGCCCGTCGCTGCCGCGGCGCGGATCCACGGGCGCGTGCCGAAGATCGCCTCGCCGTTCACGTCGAGCCAGCCGCCCAGCCCGAGCAGGCGCTCGGCTTGCGACCAGGGAATCGAGCCGTCACCCGTCGGGCCGACGTTGAGCAAGAGATTCCCGTTCTTCGCGACCACATCGACGAAGAGATGCACGAGCTTCTCGACCGAGAGCAGGTCGTCGGCCGTCTCCGCGCGATTCCAGCCAAACGAATTGCCGACACCCCGGCACGCCTCCCATTTCGTCGGAACGGCGGCGGCGAGCACCGCGTACTCGGGCGTCGTGAAGTCGTGGTGCTGTTCGGAGGCATCGAACCCGAACGTGGTGAAGCGATTGTTCACGACCCCGTCCGCGACGCGCTCGTAGTAGTCGGCCATCAGGCGCAGCGGCTCCGCGGCCTTCGGATAGCCGATGTCGTTCCACAGCACCGACGGCGCGTAGCGCTCGATCAGCTCGCGCCAGTGGGCGTCGGCGTAGCGCGCGTAATCGGGGTCCTGCGGGATCGCCTTCACGAGACCCGCGATGTCGCGCACCGGCCGGCCCTCGAAGGGCCAGTCGATTCCGCCGGAGTAGTAGAGCCCCATGCGCATTCCGCTCGCCCGCACCGAGCGCGCGAGATCGCCGACGAGATCGCGCTCGCTCTGCCAGTCGCGCATGCGCGGGCTGCGGTGTGCACTCGGCCAGAGCAGGAAACCGTCGTGGTGCTTGGTCGTGAGCACGACGTAGCGCGCGCCCGCGCGCGCGAAGAGCTGCGCCCACGGATCGGGGCTCCAGTCGCGCGTCGCCGCGCGGAAGTGTTCCGCGAAGCGCTCGTACGGGAAGTCGGGCCCGTAGGTCGCGTCGTGGTGCGCCCGCGTCGCGCTCTCCGGGAAGGCGAGTGTGTTCCAGTACCACTCGGCGTACGGATTGTTCGCGAACGCCTTCTCCCAGCCTTGCTTCGCCAGCTCGGAAAGCGCTGCGCCCGTGCGCGCCCAGCCGGGGACCGAGTACGGCCCCCAGTGCACGAAGATCCCGAGCTTCGCGTCGGCGAACCAGCTCGGTACGGGGTGCTCGTCGAGAGAAGCCTTCGTCGGCGCGTAGCGCGGCACGTCGCCATCATACACGCGCCGGGTCGCGTGTTATGCTGCGCGCCACTTTTTGAAGGAGATCCGTCGTGAAGTTCTACGACTCGCTCGGTCCGAATCCCCGCTTGGTGCGCATGTTCATGCTCGAGAAGGGAATCACGATTCCCGCGGAGCAGGTGGACATCATGGGCGGCGCGAATCGCCGCGCGCCGTACACCGACAAGAACCCCGCAGGTCAGCTTCCCGCGCTCGAGCTCGACAACGGTCTGATCCTCGGCGAGACCGTCGCGATCTGCGAGTACCTCGAGGACAAGAACCCGAACCCGCCGCTGATCGGCCGCACGCCTGAAGAGAAGGCCGAGACGCGCATGTGGACGCGCCGCGTCGAGCACAAGATCGGGGGGCCGCTCGCCGACGGCTTCCGCTTCGCCGAGGGACACGCGATGTTCAAGGACCGCATGCGCACGCTCCCGGAGGCCGCAGCCGGCCTGAAGGCGATCGCGCAGGACGGCTTGACGTGGCTCGACGGCCAGCTCGCCGGCAAACAGTGGATCTGCGGCAGCCGCTTCACGCTCGCCGACATCGTCCTCTACAACGTGCTCGACTTCGGTGCAGGGGTCGGCCAGCCGCGCAACCCGGAACACAAAAACGTGTCGGCCTGGTTCGAGCGCGTCGGCAAGCGCCCGAGCGCAGAGGCGAGCATCCACCCGGCCGCGAAGGCCGGCGGCATGCGCGCCTAGGGATTCGAGCGCGCTCGACGAACGACGTCCCACGCTGCGACGGCGCGCGCCGCCGCAGCGTGGCCGTCCGCGTTCCAATGCGTATCGCCCCAGAGCCAGGGGATCACGCCCGATCGCGCGGCGCTCGAGAGCGGCTCGGTCAGATCGAGAACCGGGATCCCGGAGCGCGCGCTCCAGGCGGCGATCCCATCCCGGAACGGCGAGAGGTTCGCGGACACATCCGCCAGCTCCGAGCCGGCCGGCCACGAGCAGAGCGGTCCCAGCACGCGGAGCTTCGAGGGGACGAAGACGACCGCAAACGTCCCGCCGGCCGAATGGACCTCTGCGCCGAACTGCGCCAGCGCGGCCCCGATCTCGGCTTGCTCACCCTCGAAACCGGCGAACGAGTCGCGCACCCAGAAGAACGTGTATTGCTGTCCGTCGATCGTGCAGCTCCGTTTCGCAGCCACCGGATCGACGGGCTGCGAGAGGCGAAGCAGCCGGAGCTCGAGCTGTTTCAGCAGCGTGCGCTCCAGAAACGGTCGAGTCACTGGCTGCGCCGTCGGCGAGCCCTCGTTCCGGTATCCCCAGGAGTCGAGCAGGTCGTTGCCCTCGAAGATGAACTCAAGGACCAAGCGACCTCGCAGATCCAGCCGGGTCTCCCGGAAGCGCGCGATCGCCTCTTGCGGCGAGATCGCGATCAGGGCCACCTGGATCGTCGGCGCACCCAGAAGCGCTTCGAGCCGCGCGACCAGGGTGTGTTCGAACGGGACGAGCGCGGCGACGAGAATCGAATCTCCGAGCAGGTACACGTCGGCATCCGGCCGGTCGGGCTGATTCCGATAGCCGCGGCGATCCGTGACGTAGTCGAACGGAATCGGCTCGCTCGGCAATCCCCACGCGGTCGCGGTGTCTTGGAAGCTGGCGCCCGAGACGCGCATCATCGGCTCGGGCTTCGTGCCGATCGAGGACTCCCGCGGGCCGAATACGGACGGCCAGCTGACGATCCCCGAGATTCCGGCGAGCTCGAGCGCGACGGTCGTGGCGGCCAGACTCATCAGGGCGGCGAGCGCGCCAAAGAGCGCGCGGCGCGAGACCGCGGCGCTCGCGAAGACGAGCGCGAGCGCGATCAGAGAGAGCGCGGACACGACGTGGCGCGTCCGCCATAGGCCGAAGAGGCGACGGCCTTGCGACGAGGCGTCCTCAGCAGACGCAACCAGTACGAGCGCAGCCGTTGCGCAGAGCGCGAGTGCCCCGAGCGCCGTGA